>Ga0302235_10001804_pt1 | contig 15760 bp, 10 predicted proteins | sample II_Palsa_N3_3_FD_193577 | JGI IMG/M metagenome (GOLD analysis project Ga0302235, IMG submission 193577) | Peat permafrost microbial communities from Stordalen Mire near Abisko, Sweden - II_Palsa_N3_3 | ecosystem: Environmental > Terrestrial > Soil > Palsa > Peat permafrost | place: Sweden... | reverse complement strand
GGGTGGGTGACCGGCCGGGCCGCGGCCTGGTTTTCGCCACCGCCGACGGCGGCGAGCAGCTGGCGCTGCGGCCGGCCGAGCGGCGCCGGCTGCTGGAGATCGGGATCGGCGCCGACGATCCCGACGACCTGGGCCGGGTCGAGGCGGGCCTGCGGCGGCTCGGGACGGAGTTCGAGCGCGATGCGGCGGGCCTGCGGGTGCGTGATCCGAACTCGGCGCTTCAGGTCAGCGTGCAGGTCAGTCCCCGGATCACCGAGGCGGCCGCCAAGCAGGAGCCGACCAACGGGCCGGGCCGGCCCGACCGGCCCAACGGCCGGGCACCGGCGATCGAGCGGACAAGCCGGGTCCAGCCGCGCAGGCTCGGGCATGTAGTGGTCGGCTCGCTGGATCAGGAGGCGTCGCAGCGGTTCTTCACCGAGGGCCTGGGGTTCAAGGTCAGCGACCGGGTGCCGGGGCTGGCCTCGTTCATGCGGTGCTCGACGGATCATCACAACCTGCTGGTGCAGCAGGCCCCGCTGAACTTCCTGCATCACACCGCGTGGGAGGTCGACGACGTCGACGAGGTCGGGCGGGGCGCCACCGCGATGCTGGAGGGCCACCCGGACCGGCACGTCTGGGGGCTAGGCCGCCACCACATCGGATCCAACTTCTTCTGGTACCTCAAGGACCCGGTCGGCAACTTCTCTGAGTACTACTCCGACCTGGACGTAGTCCTGGATGACCAGCTGTGGAAGCCGTCGGTCGTCGAAGGCGCCCGCGGCCTGTACAACTGGGGCCCCCCTCCCCCGCCGTCGTTCATCCACCCCGAGGACCTGGCCGCGCTGATGACCGGAAGCCACGCGCCCACGGCCTGATCCTGGCCCGAAGGAGACATCATGCGCATCGGACGTGCTCGGGGCCGCCTCGTGATCATCGACAGCGGCGGGTTCGGCGGGGGCGGCGGGTTGGTGGACGTCGCGGCCGTCAGCGGCGGCGAGTTCAGCGCCGACCCGGACCGGGTGTTCGCGGTCTGGGACCGGTTCACCGAATGGGCCGGCCGGTACGCGGGCCCGGGCGCGCACACCGGCCCGCTTGTGCCCGGGGACCTCGGCGCGCCGGTGCTGGCCCCGTCCCAGGTGTTCGGGATCGGGCTGAACTACCGGGAGCACGCCGCCGAGTCCGGCGTCGACGCGCCCGCCGTCCCGCCGGTGTTCACAAAGTTCCGCAGCTGCCTGGCCGGCCCGTACGCCGCCGTTGAGCTGCCTAGCGACCGGGTGGACTGGGAGGTCGAGCTGGTCGCGGTGATCGGGCGGCCCGCGGAACGCGTGCCAGAGGAGAAGGCCTGGTCCTACGTCGCGGGCGTGATGGTGGGCCAGGATCTGTCCGAGCGGACGGTCCAGCTGGCCGGGCCGGTGCCGCAGTTCTCGCTGGGCAAGTCGTTTCCCGGCTTCGGGCCGACCGGCCCGTGGCTGGTGACCCCCGATGAGCTGCCGGACGCCGATGACCTGCGGCTGCGCTGCTCGGTCGACGGCCGGGTGCTGCAGGACGGCCGGACCAGGGACATGATCTTCTCCGTGCCGGAGCTGGTGGCCCGGATCTCCGCGGTCTGCCCGATGGCGCCGGGCGACCTGATCTTCACCGGGACCCCGTCCGGGGTGGGCATGGGACGTAAGCCGCCGGAGTTTCTCCGGCCCGGAACGACGCTGGTGAGCACGATCGACGGCCTCGGTGAGCTGCGGAACGCGCTGGTCGCGGCGCCGGGCTTGCCGCGGCCGGGGCGGTGACGGGATGAGCGCGGGCGGTGAGCCGATCTGGGTGGCCTACTTCTCCACCTACCCGACAAGGACTCCGATCCGATGAAGACAAGCGTGCTGATCCCGACGACCGGTGACATCGCCACCGTCCGCGAGCACGCCGCGTTGGCCGATCAGCTCGGCTACGACTCGGTCAACTGCTCGCACATCGCCGCCCGCGACTCGTTCACCACCCTCGCGGGGTTGGCCCACCTCGCCCAGTCGGTCACCTTGGCCACGGCGGTGGCCCCGATCTACCACCGCTCCCCCGCCTCGATGGCCCAGACGGCCGCCACGATCGACGACCTGTCCGGCGGCCGCTTCCGGCTCGGCCTCGGCACCGGTCACCGGGCCACGATGGGCGGCTGGCACGGGCAGGACATCGGAAACCCGGTGGCCGAGATGCGTGAGTACGTCGCGCTGGTCCGTGCGCTGCTGGCGGGCGAGGAGCCTCCAGCCGGCCTTCGCTGGAACTCGAGCTTCGCGTTCAACGGCTTCTCGGTGCGGCCCGACATCCCTATTTACCTGGCCGGGCTGTCTCCCGCCATGCTCCGCCTGGCGGGAGAGATCGCCGACGGGGTGGTGCTCTGGGCCTGCCCCGCCTCCTACGTCGGGGACGTGGTCCTGCGGGAGGTTGCCGCGGGCCGGGCGCGGGCCGGCCGGGAGCTGGCCAGCTTCGAGATCTGCGCCGCCATCCCGAGCGCGGTCGCCGACGATCCCGGCGTGGCCTACGTGGGCATCCGAGCGGAGCTGCACCGCTACTTTGGCCTACCTTTCTACCGGGCGATGTTCGCCCAGGCGGGTTACGAAGCCGATATCGCGGCCTATGACGCGGCGGGCGACGCAGGGGCCCAGCGCGCCGTGATCAGCGACGCGTTCATCGAGGACCTGTGCGCCATCGGGAAACCGGCGGACGTGGCGGCGGGCGTGGCCCGCTATCGGGCCGCGGGCGCCACCAACCCGATGATCACCAACATCGCCGGCACTGACCTGCGCCCGACCTTGGCCGCGGCCGTCAGCGGGTAGGCACCACGTCTCGTACGTAGAGTCCGGGCGCGGGCGACAGCACCGGGTATCGCTCGCTGCCCAGGTGGTCAGGCCGGGGCCGCTGCTGGCCGGACCGCGGCGTGACCCACTCGGCCCAGGCCTCCCACCAGCTGCCCTTTTGTTTCTCGGCGCCGGCCAGCCACTGCTCGGGGTCTTCGCCGGGTACGCCGCCGGTCCAGTAGTGCGCCTCGGGGTTGCCCGGGGGGTTCACCAGGCTGGCGATGTGCCCGGAGTAGCTGAGCACGAAGGTGGACGGCCCGCCGAGCAGTTGCGTGGTCCGGTAGCAGCCCATCCACGGGGTCAGGTGATCGGTGACGGCGCCGGTGACGAAGATCGGCACGGTGATGGCCGGCAGCCGCAGCGGGGTGCCCAGCACGCTGAGCTGCCCGGGCCGGGTGAGCAGGTTGTCCCGGAAGATGTCAAGGAACTGGCCGTGCAGCGCGCCGGGAAGGTTGGTGCCGTCCGCGTTCCAGGCCAGGATGTCGAAGGCCGGCGGCTTGTCGCCCATCAGGTAGTTGTTCACCCAGTAGTTGAAGACCAGGTCGTCGGGGCGGAGCCAGGTGAAGGCCGCGCCCATCTGCCGGCTGGTGATGATGCCCTTACGCCGCGACCGGTGGCCGGCGAAGGCGATCAGGCCCCGTCCGGAGAACGCGGCGATCGGGGCGCGCAGGCCGAAGTCCAGCAGCGTGACGGCATAGGACACGCTGTGCACGCGGTGGTCGTTCACGGCGGCCAGGTGGTTGAGCAGGGTGGTCGCGATGATGCCGCCCGCGCAGAAGCCGATCAGGTTGACATCGGGGCTGCCGGTGATGTCACGGACCGTGTCGATGGCAGCGGACACCGCCGCGGCGTAGGTGTCCAGGTCCCAGTGGCCTTGCTCGGCCGTGGGGTTCCGCCAGCTGAGCATGAAGGTCTGCAGCCCGCGGCTGGTGGCGTACTCGACGAAGCTGCGTCCGGGCCGCAGGTCCAGGAAGTAGAACCGCCCGATGGGAGGCGGGACGACCAGGACCGGGCGGCCGAACACCTCGCCTGTGGTCGGGGTGTACTGGAGGACCTCCGCGACGTCGTCCCGGGCGACGACGGCGCCGGGGCTCACCGCCAGGTCCCGGCCCACCTCGAAGGCGCCGGGTTCGGTCATCGACGGCATCCCGCCGTTGTGGCGCACGTCATGGACGAAGTTGCGGGCGCCCCGGGCCAGGCTCATGCCGCCGGTCTCGAACGCACGCTTGAGGGCGGCCGGGTTGCTCACCAGGAAGTTCGTCGGAGCGGTCGCGCTAGTCACGATGGTGGCCGCGAACTGCGCCTGCTCCGCCCTGGTGCCGCTGCGCGTGTCGCCCATCGCGGCGACGACCCGGTCCAGCGCCTGCGTCGAGGCGACATAGCTTTGCTGGACCATCCGGAACGCCGGGTTGGACGTCCACGCCGGATCGGTGAAGCGCCGGTCACCTTTGGCCGGGGCCACGTCGCACACCCCGCAGGCGATGCTGGTAAGTTCTACGCCCAGCCAGCTGGCCTCCCGGGCCACCGTCGTGCCCTGGCTCAAGGCCGCGGCCAAGCCGCTGGCCGCCTGCCGCAGCGAAGGCATCCCGACCGCTTCACCGCCGCCGACCGATTCGGCTGCCCCGTCCGTCATCGTCGCGTCCGAACTGCTCACGCGCCACTCCTCGGGATCGGTGAAGCCACCCATTCTTTATATCGATATTTTAAGATCTTGTCGATATCAGATTCAAACGGCAGGAGCCGGGCCGGGGCACCGCCACCCTGGCTGCCAACGCGAATCACTTTGATCCGGTGATGACCTATCACCGGGCACGGGGCCATCGTGGAAGCGTCCGGCCCGGTGAGGACGGGCGCCGTCAGAGGGGCTGAGCCTGGCCTTGCGGGGCTGGTGGTGTCAGTTCGTCCACGCCGTGCTCGCGGGCGTACGCAATCAGCAGAGACGGGGCGCGGTCGATATGTTCGGTGAGCACCTCAATGGCCCGGCCGGCCTCGCGGGCGAGGGTGAGCTCCTTGAGCTGGCGGTGTTCCCGGGCCAGGTCGCGCTGGTGGTCGTCGGTGAGCACCCAGTACCACCGGCGGTAGAGCTCGGCGCTGTCCCGCAGCGAGTTGGCGACCGACTCGAGCCGGCGGTTGCCGCAGCCGGTCAGCAGGGCCTGATGGAAGTCGCGGTGCTGAACGGCCCAGTCCTCGCTGACCGTTCCGTCGTCCCGGGTGACCGGCGTCCGCTCGAGCCGATGGTGCGCGGCCAGGATCCCGGTCTCCCACTGCAGGTCGCCGCGCTCGACCGCGAGGCGCAAGGCGAGCGATTCGACCTGGATCCGGGTCTCGGTCAGCTCGGCGATGTCCTCGATCGACAGATCACGCACCCGGAAGCCGCGCTGCGGTGTGGCGACCAGCAGGCCTTGCTCGGTCAGGCGGGTGAGCGCCTCCCGGACGACGGACTGGCTGACCCCGAATCGGTCGGTGAGGTCGACCATCTTCAATTTCTGGCCGGGATGCAGGCCGCCGTTGAGCAGCTCAGCCCGGAGAACATCGTACACCTGTTCGGTACGAGTGGCGGGAGCGGTCGGCACGCTCACAGCATAGCTCATTCCCTTGAATAACGGTTTCTAGCAAAAATCTCGATAAACTATTGCTCTGTCGATTCTTTCTTGGTTGACTGGCACGCAGGAGTCCGGCACCACCCCGGCGGGTGATGCCCCGAGGCGGAGGCGGCCCATGTCGATTCCCGGTCCATCAACTGTCGAGGTGCCCGTGCTGATCGTCGGGGCCGGGCCGGCTGGGCTGGCCCTGTCCGCCGCCTTGTCGCGGTACGGCGTCGGGCATCTTCTGGTCGAGCGGCACCGCGGCACCGCCCACACGCCGCGCGCGCACATCATCAACCAGCGCACGGTAGAGATCCTCCGGCACCTGGGGATCAGCGACCGGTTCCACGCGGTCGCCACGCCGCAGCACCTGATGGCCAACAACCTGTGGGTGACCACGCTGGCGGGCCTGGAGGTGGCCCGGTCAGAAACGTGGGGGACCAGCGCCGAGCGGGCCGCCGACTACCGCGCGGCGAGTCCGGAGCCGATGGCGAACTGCCCGCAGACCGTGCTGGAACCGATGCTGCTGGCGGCGGCCCGGGACATGGGCGCCGACATCAGGTTCGGGTGGGAGTTTACTCACCTCGCGCAGGATGGAGACGGCGTCACCAGCGTCGTCCAGGAGCGCGACGGAGAGGCCACGCTGACCGTCCGGTCTCAGTACGTGGTGGGCGCCGACGGCGCCCGCAGCCGGGTCCTCGGCCAGGCCGGGCTGACCGTCGAGGGACCCGACGACCTGGCCCGGGCGGCGAACATCTGGTTCCGCGCCGATCTGTCCCGGTACCTAGCGCGGCGCCCCGGGGTCCTGACCTGGAACGTGATGCCGGGCCCGCTGCCGCCGCTCCGGCTCGGCACGATGATCTGCCACAAGCCGTTCACCGAGTTCGTGCTGGCCTTCATGTACGACCCGGAGCAGGTGGCGCTGGGCGCGCTGGGCACCGGCGAGCTGAGGGAGCGGATAAACGCCTTGGTGGGCGAGGAAGTCGACGCCGAGATCCTCGGCGTGGCCGGATGGCAGGTACGGGCGCAGATCGCGCCGGCCTACTCCGCGGGGCGCGTGTTCGGCATGGGCGACGCGGTTCACCGGCACCCGCCGACCAACGGCCTCGGGCTCAACATGTCGATCGCGGACGCGTACAACCTCGGCTGGAAACTGGCTCTCGTGCTGGCCGGGCGGGCGGGGGCGGCCCTGCTCCACAGCTACTCGGCGGAACGACAGCCGGTCGGAGCGCAGGGCGTCCAGCGCGCCATCACCAGCCTGCAGGAAGGAGCCGCGGTCGAGGCCGCGCTCGGGTACGAGCCGGGCCAGGCCGCCGAGGCGGGCTGGGCAGCCCTCACCACCTTGTACGAGCCGGGGCCAGCCGGGGACGAGCGCCGGGAGGCGCTGCGCAAGGCGATCGAGCTGAGCAACTACCAGTTCAACGCCCATGGCGTCGAGCTCGGGTACCGCTACCGCAGCGACGCCATCGTCGACGACGACAGCCCGGACCCGATCCCGGCGCGCGACCCCCAGCTGTACTACCAGCCGACCACCCGGCCCGGCGCCCGCGTCCCGCACGCCCGGCTCGAACGCGACGGTGTCCCGGTCTCCTCGATCGACCTCGTAGACGACCTGGGCTTCGCGCTGCTGACCGGCGTCGGCGGACAGGCGTGGGACCGCGCGGCGGCGGACGCCTCCGCGCGCACGGGGGTACCCGTCCGGGTCCATGTCTTCGGCGGCCGGGACGGCGTGACCGACCCCTACGGCGAGTGGGCTTGCCTGCGGGAGGTCGAGGCGACCGGCTGTGTCCTGGTGCGTCCGGACCGGCACGTGGCCTGGCGGTCCATGCGTCACACGCCGGACAGCGCGCGGCAGCTCCCCGCCGCGATCGAGAAGGCGCTTGGACGGGCAGGCCGCTAACCATGGTCGAGGTGACCTGATGTCGAGCAGACCGGGCGTCGCGATCGTGGGGGCGGGCCCCGCTGGGCTGGTGGTGGCCTATCTGTTGCAGCGCGAGGCCATCCCGTTCGTGGTGTTCGAGCGCGCGGCGCCCGAAGAGCTGGCCCGCCGCCCCAAGGCGGGCCTCGTCGAGTACCGCACCGTGCAACTGCTGGCCCGGGAGGGCATCGCCGGCTCCATCTTGCCGTTCACGAACGAAAATCACCGCTCCGAGTTCCGCACGCCGGACGAGTCGGTGCTGCTGGAGTACGCCGCCTTGACCGGCGGGCGGCCGCACTACATCTACCCGCAGCATGAGCTGGTGCAGCGGCTGTGCGAGGCACTGACCGCGGCAGGCGGCGAGGTCCGGTTCTCCCATGCCGTCCGGGCGGTGACCCAGGATTCCAGCCGAGTCGTACTGTCGGTCGAGGGGCCGGACGGTGAGCCGTCGCAGTTCCGGTGCGAGGCCGCAGTCGGGTGCGATGGATCGAGCAGCCTCGTCTCGGCGGCCATGACGCTGGCCCAGGTCAATGAGCAATTGCTGCCGGGACGGTTCCTGGTCATGGTGGCCGCGGCCCCGCCCTTGGAGAAGCACACCATCTACGCCGCGCATCCCCGCGGGTTCGCCGGGCAGATGCGCCGCGGCCCGGCTCAGACGCGTTACTACCTGGAGATCCCCGGTACCGACACCGCCGCGGACTGGCCGGAGCAACGGGTCCGCGACGAGCTGGCGGCCCGCCTGGGCATCGGCAGGCCGCTGGATACGCCGCTGGGCGAGATGGGACTTCTCGACCTGCGGGTCCGGGTGATCGAGCCGATGCAGCAGGGCCCGCTATTCCTGGCCGGCGACGCGGCTCACTTGATCACGCCGGCCGGCGGCAAGGGCATGAACCTCGCGATCCAGGACGGCATCGAGCTGGCCCACGGCCTCATCGAGCGCTTCGGGCCACGGCAGGACGACACGCGGCTATCGGCCTACTCACGGACCCGGCTTCCGGCGATCTGGCAGACCGAGGCCTTCTCCAACTGGTTCCTGCACGTACTCCTCACCAGCCTGCGCGACGGGAAAGAACCATCCGCCGCCGTGCCCGGAGGCTTTTCCCGCGGGCTGAGGCACGGCTGGATCGCCGCTTTGCAGCACGACCCGCTCTTCGCGCGCTGGTTCGCCCACGCCTACGCGGGAGTGGACCCTGATTAGCTTGGTTCTGCGCCGTCGTCGAGCAAGCTCGGACTGACCGGCTCAGGCGGTGCGTAAGACCACGGTCCGTTCCGTATAAAGAGCCTTTTTTCCGAACGGGGCGTGGTGCTACTTTACGAGCACTGGCTCGCGGACCCGGGGGCCGCGGCGGCCGGATCCGGCCGGCATGGTGGCACATCGCGTCGGCCAGGGCCGGCACATCCGTCCATCGTGCCGACTGGAATTGCCGTTGGAAGCTGGTATTTGGAATTCGTGTACGTGTTGGTGGCCGTGGCGGCTTCCCGTCCTCGATCAGGTACTAGGAACGTTAGCCGCGTGCCGGGATAGCGGGAGCGGTGGTCAGTGGGGACGCGTCGAGGGCGCAGTGCAGGCACTGCGCGGGCGCTTCGGCCGGCCCGGGGCCGTGGCGGGGATTGGTGATCGTGACCGCGGCGAGCAGGCCGCCCGCGGCGCACAAGCCGCCTGAGATGAACGCCGCGGTCCTGAACCCGGCGGCAAGCGCGGCCGGGTGCAGGTAGGCCTGGCCGGTGATGCCAGCCAGCGCCGGCAGGATGGCGACCGCCAGCAGGCCGCCGAACCGGGACAGGTCATTGTTGACCGCCGAGGCGATGCCTGCGAGATGGGCGGGTGCCGAGCTCATCGCGGTCGCGGTGAGCGGCGCGACCGTGATCGCGATCCCGGCACCGAAAACGGCCACCGGGGGCAGCACGTCGACTACATAGCTCGACCCGGACGTGCTCAACGTGAGCATGGCCAGGCCCGCGCCGACGACCAGCGGCCCGACGCTCAGCTGCAGGCGCGGCCCGATCTTGGCGGCAAGCTCCCCGGAGCGGGCCGACAGCGCCAGCATGATGACGGTCAGCGGCAGCAGCGCGAGACCGGAGGCGAGCGGCGAGTAGCCCGAGACGACCTGCAGCACCACCGGAAGCAGGAAGGTCGCTCCGGTCAGGGCCCCGTACACGATGAACGTCACGGCGCTGGCCGCCGCGAACTGCCGGTCCCGGAAGATCGACAGCGGCAGCATCGGCGCGGCCGCACGGTCCTCGCGAGCCAGGAAGGCGATCAGGCCGGCCACGCCAAGCAACGCCATCGTGAGCACGGCCGGCGACGCCCAGCCGAGCGTGGGCGCCTCGATGAACGCGAACGTGATCCCGGACAGGAATACCACCGCGGCCAGCGCTCCCGCGTAGTCGAGCCGGCCGGCCGTGCTCGGGTCTCGCGATTCCGGGATGTGCCGGGCGCCCAGCGCGACGACCACGGCCGCGATCGGCAGGTTGATGAAGAAGATCCACCGCCAGGACGCGGCGGAGATCAGGTAGCCGCCGATCAGCGGTCCGGCGGCGATGGCGACGCCGCCGAGGCCCGACCAGGCCCCGATCGCCCGGGCCCGGTCGGCGGGCGTGAACGACGCCTCCAGGATCGCCAGGCTTCCGGGCGTGAGCAGCGCCCCGCCGATGCCCTGGAGCACCCGGGTGATGATGAGGAAGTCCGCGTTGGGGGCGAACCCGCACGCCGCCGAGGCCAGGGCGAACCATACGATGCCGATCAGGTACACCCTCCGCCGGCCGAACCGGTCCCCGAGCGAACCGCCGATCAGCAGGAACGCGGCCAGCGTCAGGATGTAGCTGGTCATCACCCACTGCAGGGCCGCGATGCCGGTGTGAAAGTCACGGCCGATGGTCGGCAGGGCGATGTTGACGACGGTGGCGTCCAGCGCGGCGATCCCCGAACCGAGCACGGTGATCGCCAGCACCCACCGCCCCGGTGCCGAGGAGTAAGCAAGAGCGGGAACGTCCACCACCCGAGGCTAGGGGCCGTCACGGTGAGCAGTTGTCACCTGATCCTGGTGATTTTGCGGGGGCGGCTTATTGGTTCAGCCGCCGACGCCGTCCAGTTCGCGCAGCGCCTCGTGATCGAGGGTGACGTCCTCGGCGGCCAGGTTCTCCCGCAGGTGGGCGACGGAGCCGGTCCCGGGGATGAGCAGCACGTTGGGGGCCAGTTGCAGCAGCCACTTGAGCGCCACCTGCGTGGGCGTGATACCGAGCCGGGTGGCCACCCGGTTAACCACCGGGCTGGTGAACACGGGGTTGTCCCGGCCGCGCGGCCAGCCGAGCGGGCAGAACGGCACGAACGCGATGCCGTGGCTGAGGCACTCCGCCAGAACCGGCGTCGCGCTGCGGTCGGCGAGGTGGAACAGGTTCTGCACGCAGACGATGTCGGTGCCCGCCGTGGCGTGCCGGAGCTGTGCGAGGCTGACGTTGCTCAGGCCTATCCCGGCGATGAGGCCCTCGTCGCGGGCCGCCGCCATCGCGGCCAGCTGGTCATCGAAGCGTGCGTCGACGCGGCCGTCGCCGGGCAGGCGGAGGTTCACCGCCGCCAGCTGGGCGACCCGCAAGGTGCGGAGGTTGTCCTGGATGCCCTGGCGCAGCTGGTACGGGTCGCTGGAGGGGAGGGCGGCGACCTTGCTGACGATCGCCAGCTCGTCGGGGTAGGGGTAGAGCGCGTCGCGGATCAGCTCGTTGACGGTGCCGGGGCCGTAGTACTGGGCCGTGTCGATGTGATCGACTCCGGCGATCACCGCCGCCTGGAGCACGCCGAGCGCCGTGGGCCGGTCAGGCGGCGACCCGGAGGCGAACGGCCCGGCGAGCTGCATCGCGCCGTACCCCGAACGCCTGACCTGAACGCGGGCGCGTATCACCAAGATCCGGTGACGACCTCTCACCTGTCCGGCGGCAAGCCTGGATCCGTCGCGAAGGCTCGCACGGCCGCTAGGGACGTGCTTCAGATTCAAGGGAGATACCGTGACATCACCAGCATCCGGCGACCTGTCCGACTATGCGCCCATCCCCCCGTCCGCGCGCGGCGTGGCCCTGAACGACCAGGGTTACCACGTCGGACGCGTCGAGCGGAACCTGTACTGGGTCACCGACGGCGTTTACAACTCAGCGTTCCTGACCACCCCGGACGGCGTGGTGCTGTTCGACGCGCCCCCGTCCATCGGCGGCAACCTGCAGCGGGCCGTGGACGAGGTCACCGCCGCCGAGGGCGTGACCAACACCGTCACCCACCTGGTTTACTCACACCACCACGCCGACCATGGCTCCGCGTCCTCCCTGTTCGGGGGCGTGGTCCGCATCGGGCACGAAGACACCGCGCGGCTCCTGCGGCGGGACGACGACCCGTCCCGGCCGGTACCGGAGGTGACGTTCACCGACCGCTACACCCTGGAGGTGGGAGGTGAGCGGGTCGAGCTGGCCTGGCACGGTCCCAACCACACGCCGGACAACATCTACATCCACTTCCCCGACCACGACACCCTCATGTTCATCGACGTCGTCAACGCCGGCTGGGTGCCGATCTACAACACCAACCTGTCCGAGGACGTCATCGGCTACATGGGGGCCCCGGACATCGCACTGTCCTACCAGTGGTCGCATCTGATCTCCGGGCACGTGGGCCGGCTCGCCACCCGTGATGACGTCGCGGTGCACAAGCAGTACATCGCGGACATCGAGGCAAGCTCGCGGGAGGCACTGGCGTCCGTCAACCCGGTGCCCTTCTACGTGAATGCCGGAGAGAACGTCTGGCTCGGGATCAAGGGCCACCTGAACGCCGTCACCGAGGCCGCGGCCACGCCCGTCATCGCCAAGTACACCGGCGTGCTGGCCGCCGCGGACATCGAGGAATTCACCTACACCACCACGTTCGCCATCATGCAGTCGCTGCGGCTCGACAAGGGGCCCAGCGGACCCGTCCATCCCTGATCACGATGCACGCGCCCACGCGACGGCCTTAGGTTGTCTGGTGTGGCGGATACCGAGCTTTCTGTACCGGGAACCTTGCCCGCGGTCATCGGCGTGCGCGGGGCGCGGCACAACAACCTGCGGGACTTCGACGTGGACGTGCCGCTGTGGCGGACGGTCGCGGTGGTCGGGGTGTCCGGGTCGGGCAAGACATCGCTGGCCATGGGCACGCTGTACGCGGAGGGCATGCACCGGTTCCTGGAGGGGCTGAGCACCTACAGCCGCCGGCGGCTGAGTCAGGCCCAGCGGCCGGACGTGGACCGGATCGACCACCTGCCGGCCGCGCTGGCCCTGCGGCAGCGCCCGCCGATACCGGGGCCGCGCAGCACGGTCGGCACCATGTCCGAGGTGCTCAACGTGCTGCGCCTGATGATGTCCCGGCTGGGCTCGCACCTGTGCCCGAACGGCCACCGCGTCGCGCCGTCGATCGCCACGCTCCGCGAGGAGATCACCTGCCCGGTGTGCGGGGCGCGTTTCGAGCATCCCAGCGCCGAATCCTTCGCCTTCAACTCCTACGGCGCCTGCCCGGCCTGCCAGGGCCTGGGCGTACGGTCCGAGGTCGACGTCGCCGCGCTGGTTCCCGATCCGGACAAGACGATCGCCGACGGCGCGGTGCTGCCGTGGAACTCCGGCGGGCGGCGGCTGTCGATGTACGCCGCGGGCGAGCTCGGGGTCCGGCTCGACGTGCCCTACCGGTCTCTGACCGATCACGAGCGCGACATCGTGCTGCACGGCGAGCCGGTCCGGCAGCAGGTGACACTGCACTCGGGCCGGAACGCGCGGACCGTCCAGCTGTCGGTCAACTACGACAACGCGGTCGCCGCCGTGGAACGCTCCCTGCGCAGCGACAACGAGCGCACCCGCCGCCTGGTACAGCGGTTCCTCGTCACCCGCGTCTGCTCGGTGTGCCACGGCACCCGGCTGCGGCCCGAGGCGCTGGCCTCGCAGCTCGGCGGGCGCAACCTCGCCGAGATCAGCGCGCTCACCCTGGACGAGCTGCGGGGCTTCGCGGCGGGCCTGCCCGCGGGCTTGCCCGCCGAGCTGAGCCGGCTGACGACCGGTCTGCTCGCCGAGCTGAACGGCAGGCTCACGCCGCTGCTCGACGTCGGACTGGCCTACCTGACCCTCGACCGGGCCGGCGCCTCGCTCTCGACCGGAGAGCGGCAGCGGATCGAGCTCACCTCGACGGTGCGCGCCAGCACCACCGGCATGCTGTACGTGCTGGACGAGCCGTCGGTCGGGCTGCACCCGAGCAACGTCGCCGGACTGCGCAAGACGCTCACGGCCCTGACCGGGAACGGCAATTCCGTCATCGTGGTAGAGCACGAACGGGAGATCATCCGCGCCGCGGACTGGGTCATCGAACTCGGCCCCGCGGCCGGCCGCAACGGCGGCACCGTGATCGCCCAGGGGCCCCCGGGCCAGCTGGAGGGCGACCCGCACTCGGTCATCGGCCCGTTCCTGGCCGGCGCCGCGGCCATCACCCGGGACCGTCTGGCGCGGCCCGGCCCTGGCGGGCAGATCACCATCGAGATCGGCGACCTCTACAACCTGCACGACCTCACCGCCGCCTTCCCGGTGGGCCGGCTGACCGCGCTGGCCGGGCCGTCCGGCGCGGGGAAGACCGCCCTAGTCCTGGACAGCCTCATCCCGGCCGCGCGGGCACTGCTGGGCGGGGCGGCGCTGCCGGGGCACGTCCGCCGCCTGGACCTGGCCGGCATCCGCCAGGTCATCCAGGTCGACGCCACCCCGATCGGGCAGAACGCCCGGTCGACGCCCGCGACCTACTGCGGGGCGTTTGACCAGGTCCGCCGCGTGTTCGCCGAGTCCGGCTACGCCCGGCGGCGGCGCTGGAAGCCCGGGCACTTCTCGTTCAACACCCGCGAGGGGCAGTGCCCGACCTGCCGCGGGCTCGGCCACATCGACCTCGACGTCCAGTACCTGCCCGACATCACCGTCGAGTGCCCGACCTGCCACGGCGCCCGCTTCAACGACGCCACTCTCACGGTCCGGGTCGACGGGCTGACCATCGCCGACGTGCTCGGCCTGACCGTGGATGACGCCCTGGAACAGTTCCCTGAGCGGGCCTCGGTCGCCGCGGCGCTCCGGCCCGTCAGCGAGGTCGGCCTGGGGTACCTGCGGCTCGGCGAGCCCACCCCGTCCCTGTCCGGCGGCGAGTCACAGCGGCTGCGGATCGCCTCCCGGCTGCGCTCCAGCCAGCGCGGCGCGCTGTACGTCTTCGACGAGCCGTCCACCGGCCTGCACCCGCTCGACGTGGCCACCCTGGCCGGTGTGTTCGACCGGCTCCTGGCGGCGGGAGCCACGATCATCGTCATCGACCACGACCTGGACCTGCTCGCCGCCGCCGACCACCTCATCGACATGGGTCCGGGCGGCGGCCCGGACGGCGGGCGCATCCTCGCCGCGGGCACGCCCGCGGACGTCGCGCGCGCCCCGGGCAGCGCGACCGGCCCGTGGCTGGCCGAGCACCTGGACCTGCCGGACGCCCGCCCGCCTGAGGTCCTGTCTCATGGCTAGTGCGCTGGCCACGAACGACCTCCTGGCCGGCTTCGCCGAGGAGGTGGCCATCGCCATCGAGCAGTCCTTCCTCGAAAAGGGCCATCCTCGGGGCCTCACATTGGTGCACGGCTCGGGCATCGGCAACGCCATACCGCCGATCGCCCCGGAAGACTACGCCGGGACTCACCACTTCGGCCACGAAGGGCTCGTCGCGAAGTGGATCGGCGCGCATACCGGCCTGGCGCCTAACATGGCGCACCTGATCGAGCAGAATCGGTGCGAAGCCTATTGCATCCCGCAGGGCGTGGTGGTCCAGCTCTACCGCGAGATCGCGGCCCACCGCCCCGGCATCATCACGACGGTCGGCCTCGGCACCTTCCTTGACCCCCGGCTCGGGGGAGCCAAGATGAACGCGGCGACGACTGCCGACTACGTCGAGCTCATCGAGATCGGCGGCACGGAGTACCTCCTCTACAAGTCGTTCCCCATCGACGTCGCGCTGATCCGGGGCACGACCGCCGATGAGCGGGGCAACATTGCGATGGACGAGGAAGCGCTCCTTCTTGAGCAGCTTCCTCTTGCCCAGGCCGCCAGGAACAGCGGCGGGATCGTCATCGCCCAGGTCAAGTACCTCGCGCTGGCGGGCTCCCTGCACCCCAAGCACGTCCGTGTCCCAGCCCCCCTCGTGGACTACGTGGTGGTCGCCGCGCCTGAACACCATCTCCAGACCGCTCGTGGCCAGTTCAGCCCGGTCCTGTCCGGCGACATCAAGGTCCCGCTGGGAGGTGTCCCGCCTCTTCCGATGAACGAGCGACTGGTCATATGCAGGCGGGCGGCCATGGAGCTGATGCCGGGGGCCGTGGTCAACCTCGGGTACGGCATCCCTGACGGGATCGGCAGCGTCGCTGCCCAGGAAG
>Ga0302235_10001798_pt1 | contig 15789 bp, 15 predicted proteins | sample II_Palsa_N3_3_FD_193577 | JGI IMG/M metagenome (GOLD analysis project Ga0302235, IMG submission 193577) | Peat permafrost microbial communities from Stordalen Mire near Abisko, Sweden - II_Palsa_N3_3 | ecosystem: Environmental > Terrestrial > Soil > Palsa > Peat permafrost | place: Sweden... | reverse complement strand
CAGCGGCAGCAATCCCGGGCGGCTGAAGCCTACGAGGATGCAGCCCCACAGCCGGCCCTCGACGCTGACCGGCACGCCGACCGAGGAGCGCAGCCCCCAGTCCTGGGAGGCGACCTGGCCGATCACGCCGGAGACGTCGCTGTAGTCGATCTGGGCCGGCCGGGCGGTCTGGTACACCAGCGTGGTCACGTTCCGGCCGCCGAGCGGCAGCCGTTCGCCGACCGGGGTCGGTGCCGGGGCGCCGGTTCGGGTCCAGGTGCCGACGACCTCGAGGGTGTCCTGCGGGTCGTAGCGGACCAGGATCGCGAAGTCGACGGCCAGGAGCCGGCCGACCTCCTCGGCAACCGCCGCGAACACCTGCTCCGGCGGAGTCGCCTGGGCCACCAGCGTCGCCACCCGGCGCAGCGCGGCCTGCTCCTGCGCCAGCCGGGCCAGGGCGGCACGGCTCTCGTTGTTCGCGATCGCCGTGGCCACCAGCTCGGTGAACGAAGCCAGGCGCGTCTCGGTATCCGCCGGCAGGGGCTGCTCCAGAGTCCAACCGGCGAAGATCACTCCCCACAGACGTCCCTCGACGACGACCGGCGTCCCGACCGCCGAACGGATGCCGATCTCTCGGGGAGCGGCACTGACCGGGCCCGAGGAATTATCGGCATAGCGGTCGATCCGAGCCGGGCGGCCGGTCTCGAACACGAGCGTGGTGATGCTGTGCCCCTCAAGGGGCCACCGGATGCCAACGGGGAGGTTTGCGCCTGCCGGGCCCCAGATCGTGACGGGGGTCCCCGTACGGCCGGGCTCGTACCGAACCAGGGTCGCCAGCTCGACGCGAAACACCTGGCCGACCTCCTCGGCGACGGCGGCGAATACCGCCTCCGGGGGTTCGCCCTGTGCGACGAGCGTGGCCACGCGTCGCAGCGCGGCCTGCTCCTCGGCCAGCTGACCCAGCCGCGCCTGATCGAGCGGGTCACGGCCCACCTCGCCATCAGGGGCGCCCGCGCCTGGCGCGTTCACAAAAGTGACAGTAACACCAGGCGCATGGCGGGCAGCAACGTCAGCAGCCCCGCCGATCCTGGCCGCTTGTGTCCCGGATGAACCGACTGCAGCAAGATCACAGTTCGCGTCAGCCGACGCCCTGAGCCAGCTCGTACTCGAGGGGAAGACCCACCGCGATGTGCGTCCCGGCCCCGGCCGCGCTGTGGACGTGGATCGAGCCGCCCAGGGCCTCGACGCGGTCGGCCAGGCCGGCCAGGCCGGATCCGCGGGCAGGATCGGCCCCGCCGATGCCGTCGTCGCGGATCGACAGCAGCAGACTCCCGTCGCGCGCGGCGAGCGACATCTCCACGAGCGAGGCCTGCGCATGCTTCATCGCGTTGGCCAGCGCCTCGGACGCGACGTAGTACGCCGCGGTCTCGATCGGCTCGGGGTACCGCTCCTGCGTCGTGACATCGAGGTCGACCGGTACCCCGGACTGGCGGGCGAGCGTCCGCAGCGCCGGGCCCAGACCACGCTCGGAAAGGATCGCCGGGTGGATCCCGCGTGAGACCTCCTGCAGTTCGGCCATCGCGTCGGCCAGTCCCGTCGCGATGCGGGACAGATAAGCTCGCGGGTCGCCTCGGCCGGCCGCGACATCGGCCTCCGCGGTGCGCGCCGCCAGTCCCAGCGAGACCAGCCGCTGCTGGGTACCGTCGTGCAGGTCACGCTCGATCCGGCGCCGGGTCTCGTCGGCCGCGGCGACGATCCGCGCGCGCGAGGCCATCAGCTTGGCGCGGCTGTCGGCGTTCGCGATCGCGGTCGCCACCAGCTCGGTGAACGAGGCCAGGCGCGTCTCGGCGTCCGGTGGCAGCGGCTGCTCCAGGGTCGAGCCGGCGCCCATCTCGCCCCAGAGGCGACCCTCGACGACAACCGGCGTCGCGACCACCGACCGGACGCCTATTTCACGGACGAGATCGGCGAGCGAGCCGGTGGCACCGGCCTGGCTCTCGACTCGGGCCGGACGGCCGGTCTCGAACACGGCTGTGGCGATGTTGTTCCCGTCCAAGGTCCGCTGGCTACCGACGGGAATGAAGTCCACTGCCCGGCCCCAGCTGGCCACGTAAGTGACCGTACCGTCAGGCTCCAAGCGCGCCATGGCCGCCGCGTCGACCGGTACCAGCCGCGCGTACTCCTCGGTGACCGCCGCGAACACCTGCTCCGGCGCCGCCCCGTGCGCCACCAGCGTGGCCACCCGCCGCAGCGCGGCCTGCTCCTGCGCCAGCCGCGCGAGAGCGGCACGGCTCTCGGTGTTCGCGATCGCCGTCGCCACCAGCTCGGTGAAGGATGCTAGCCGCGCCTCCGTATCGGCCGGCAGCTGCTGGTCGCGGGTATAGGCCACCAGGATCAGGCCCCACGGCCGCCCCTCGACACTGATCGGTACCCCTACCGATGAGCGGAAACCCCAGCCCTGAGCGCCAGTGTTCCCGATGCTGCCGGTGACGTCGACGTAGGCGTCCAGCCGTGCGGGCCGGCCCGTGCGCAGCGTCAGCGTGCTCACGTTCCGGCCGCCGACCTCGAACCGGCTGCCGGCCGGGCTCGGCAGAGCGCCGCCGGTGGCCGTCCACCCGCCGACGACCGTGATCATGTCCTGCGGATCGGACCGGATCAGGACCGTGTAGTCGACCTCCAGGAGCAGGCCCGTCTCCTCGGCGACCGCGGCGAGCACCTGCTCCGGCGGCGTCGCCTGGGCCACCAGCGTCGCGACGCGGCGCAGCGCGGCCTGCTCCTCGGCCAGCCGGGCCAGGGCGGCGCGGCTGTCGGTGTTCGCGATCGCGGTCGCCACCAGCTCGGTGAAGGAGGCCAGGCGCGTCTCGGTGTCCGCCGGCAAGGGCTGATCAAGGGTCGAAGCGGTGAAGGTCACCCCCCACAGACGGCCCTCGACGATGACCGGCGTCCCGACCGCCGAGCGGATGCCTGTCTCGCGGACGGCGGCACCGAGCGGGCCCGAGGAACGATCGGCGTAGCGGTCGATCCGGACCGGGCGGCCGGTCTCGAATACGAGCGTGGTGACGTTGTGTCCCTCAAGAGGCCACCGGCCGCCAACGGGGAGGTTTGCGCTGGCCGGGCCCCAGGTCGTGACGGAGGTCGCCGTGCGGCCTGGCTCGTAGCGGAACAGGGTCGCCAGCTCGACACGAAACAGCTGGCCGACCTCCTCGGCGACGGCCGCGAACACCGCCTCAGGGGGTTCGCCCTGCGCCACCAGCGTGGCCACCCGCCGGAGCGCGGCCTGCTCCTCGGCCAGCTGGCCCAGCCGCGCCTGATCGGGTGACTCACGACTTATCCCCCCGTCGGGGGCACCGGCGCCAGAATCTAGCGCGTTCACAAGAGCGACACTAACCCGGTGCCGTGGCGGCCAGCAACGTCAGCGGGCCGCGGCGGGCAGCCTGACCTCTACGCTGGTGCCGCAGCCCGGCGGGCTGGTCAGCGTCAGCGTGCCGCCGAGCGCTTCGGCCCGCTCCCGCAGGCCGGTCAGTCCCGAGCCGTACGGGTCGGCGCCGCCCACTCCGTCGTCGCGGACCGACAGGGTCAGCACGCCCCGGCCAGCCTCGACCCACACCATGACCACCTCGGCGTTCGCGTGCTTGGCGACGTTCGCCAGCGCCTCCGAGACGATGTAGTACGCCCCGAGCTCGACGCGGTCCGGCAGCCGGCCCGGGACCCGCGCGGTGAGGTCCACCGGGACGGGCGAGCGCCGGGCGAGGGCCTTCACGGCGGGCTCCAGGCCCCGCTCGGAAAGGATCGCCGGGTGGATCCCGCGGGAGATCTCGCGCACGTCCCGCAGCACGTCCATCAGGCCCTCGGCCACCTGCATGAGCTCCCACTTCAGCTCCGTGGCGGCGGCCGGGACCGACAGCTCGGCCGCGCGCACCTGCAGGCCGAGGGTCACCAGCCGTTGCTGCAACCCGTCGTGCAGGTCACGTTCGATCCGCTGCCTGGTTTCGTCGACGGCCGCCATGGTGCGGGCCCGGGCGGCGCCTTGCTCGATGACCCGGGCCAGCTCCACCCGGGACCGGACTCCCAGCTTGCGGAACACCCGCCGCAGATGCGAGCCGACGGTCGGCTGGGGCAGCCCCATGCGATCCGCCACGACGCGGCTGCGGAGACCGTGCGCGGCCAGGTGAGCCACGGCCCGTTCGGCATCAGTCAGGCTCAGCCAGCTACGAGCGGGCAGGGGGCCCGGGCTCGCGCTCTCGCGGAGGCGGTGGCCGATCTCCCGGGCGGCGCGGTTGGCGAACGGGAGCAGCAGCGGACTGAAGTCCTCGGCGCTGCAGGTCAGGTCGATCGAGCCGGGTCAAGATGCCGGTATCGGCGGCCCTGCGGTCGACGACCTGGCCGCGTGCGTCGGTGAGCAGCAGACCCACGCCGGTGCCTTCGAGCTCACCGGCCACCTGGTCCAGGATCGGGCCCGCGGCCCAGCGCAGCGGGCCGTCATCGTCGAAGTCCGGCTGATAGGGCACCTCGAAGTGGTCGGGACGGAGCCCGGCGACCACGCACCGCTGCCATGACGTCAAGATGTCCTGGCGGACTGAGACATTTCCAGACATCACACCGCCCGATCGCAGTAATCCGCATTCTAGAGCGTTGCGGATCCGGCGCCGATCCCTGCAGGCAGCTAACTCCACTACCGGCTAGCGGGGGTACCCGGCTGCCGGCACGGGCGGGCCATGGCGCCCTATGCACGCACGATGGCATGATGTGGTGATGAAACCCTGGCTCCGGCAGGGGACCTGGCTTGCCGTGGCCTTGATCGTGCCGGTGCTGCTGTCGCTCGCGCTGCTCGCGCTGCGCGGCCACGTGAGCGACGTGCTGATCGCCCTGATCCTGCTGACGGTCTCGGCGGCCGCCGTGGCCAGGGGAGAGCTGCTGCTGAGCCTGGTGGCTGCGACGAGCACCGCGCTGTCCTTCGACTATTTCTTTGCGGTGCCGTACGACCAGTTCGCCATCCGCGGCGCCCAGGGCGTAGTGACGACGGTCGCGCTGATCGCGGCGGTCCCGGCGCTCGGCACCTGGATCGGCCGGCTGTACGGGAAGGAGGCGGCACGGGAACGGGAACTGCGGGAAAAGGCCGAACGGTACGCCGAGGAACTGGCCGAACGGCAGCGGCAGGTCGAGCAGCTCGCGGCCGACCTGACCGACTCCCGCCGCCGGATCCTCGCCGTGGGCGATCAGATGCGGCGCCGGATCGAACGGGATCTGCACGACGGCGTCCAGCAGCACCTGGTGACGCTGTCGCTCATGCTGCGCGGCATCCGCGACCGGGCGCCAGCCGACATCCGCGCCGATGTGGACGAGGTATGTGAAGGGCTGGCCGCCACGCTCGAGGAGCTCCGTGATCTGTCCCGCGGCCTGCATCCGGCCATCCTGGTCGAGGCCGGCCTCGGGCCGGCCGTCCGCGCGCTGGCCCGGCGCTCATCGCTCCCGGTCCGGGTGCAGGTGCGGGCCGACGGCAGGCTCCCCGGCTCCTGCGAGGCGACCGCGTATTACGTCGCCGCCGAGGCCTTCACCAACGCCGCCAAGCACGCGGCGGCATCGGCGGTGGACATCCTCATCGAACGGGTCGATGGCGCGCTGACCGTCCAGGTCCGCGATGACGGCGTCGGCGGCGCCGATGCCACCCGCGGCTCGGGCCTGGTCGGGCTGCGCGACCGGGTCGAGGCCGTAGGCGGCACCATGACCCTGGACAGCCCGGCCCGGGCCGGCACCGTACTGACCGTGCGGCTCCCCGTCACCGCAGAACGTTTATCTCCCGGCTGGGCTGGGTGTCCCGGTTGCCTGGTCGATGTCACTTTTTACCTGTTCTTACTTGTACGGTGCGCCATCGACCAGGTCAGGCTCGCCGGACAAATGGGGCGATTCGGGATAAAACCGGCTAACGGGCACAGGGAATGCACGGGGAATTAGGCGTCGGTGATTGGGGGTGAGGGCGGGAGGGGTTGCTTGCTGGCGACGGGGTGGGTGGCTCGGTCGGCGCGGGTTGGCCGGGGCTTGGCGACTGGCGTGAGGTATACGTACTTGATTTTGGGCCAGCGCTCCCGGAGCACGTGGACGCAGTGCAGGATCGTGTGTTCCACCGCCGGCAGGTCCAGGTCGTGGGCGAAGGTCACATCGCCGTCGACGACGAGGCTCGATGGGCCGACCACGATGGCGAACAGGTCCGGGACCGCGACCACCCCGGGCTGTTCGGCGATGAGCTGAGACATTTCGCGGAGCATGGACGGCGAAACGCCACGCCCGGAAAGAAGATCCCGGTTCGTTTTGAGCAAGAGCACCGAGGCGAGCAGCAGCAGCAGGCCGATGAGCGCGCTCGCCACCGTGTCCGGCGCCGGGTTTCCTGTCACCTCACTCAGGACGAGCCCGGCCGTGGCCATGATGCCACCGATCACGGAGCAGCCTCCGGCGACCACGACCGTGGTCGCTGCGGGATCGGTGCTTCGGCGCAGCTGGTCCCGCAGCGAGCCACCGCGGCTGGCGGCCTGCTCGCGGACGGGTCGCAACCCGATCTCCAGAGCGAACGCATCCAGCACGACCGTCGTAACCAGCACCAGGTAGGCGACCGGGTAGGAGTGAAGGGCCGACGGATGCAGCGCAGCGTGGAGCGCTTCGTCGAGCCCTAGGACGCCGCCGCCGAGGAGGATGCCCAGCGCCGCGAGCAAGGACCAGAAGAAGCGCTCCCGCCCGTACCCGAGCGGATGGCTCTGATCCGGGAGCCGGACGCTGCTCAGCACGCCGATGAGCAGGAACACCTGGACCGCCACGTCGGCGGCATTGGCCGCGGTCTGGGCGCGCAGGGCCACCGCCCCGGTCACCCCGGCCGCCACCGCCAGCCCGAGTGTTTCAGCGCAATTCACGATGAGGGAAACGACGACGCTGCGGCGCGTTGTCCCGCGCTTGGTTGTCTCGGCCATCCCTGGCACCCGTTCAATCCTGCTGGGTCTACTCCTACTATCGGTAAACCCATCAGGTATCACAGCAGCGGGGGTACGGTCGCGGCGATCGGGATCTCAAGCACGGTCGGTACCTTCCGCTCGGCAGCGGCGGCGGCTTCGGATCGCAGGACGTCGAGCGTGTCGGCGCGGACTGCGTGGCAGCCGTACCCCTGGGCGAGGCGGACGATGTCGATGCCGGGGATGTTGAGCCCGGGGACGCCTGGTGAGTTCTCGACTTCGGCGAAGGCCTTGAGGATCGCGTACTCGCCGTTGCGGAGCACGACGAACAGGATCGGGAGGTTGAGCTGGGCCGCGGTCCAGATCGATTGCAGCGAGTACTGGAAGGACCCGTCGCCGACCACCATGACCACCGGCCGGTTCCGGCCGCTGTCGCGCTCGGCCAGGGCGATGCCGACGCTGGCCGGGACGCTCCAGCCCTGACGGACGCCTCCTGCAAAGCGAGCACGAAACGGAAGTCGTCCGGGAAATCCGCCAGGAAGGTCTCCTCGGTCGATCCCGGATTACCGAATACGGTGGTGAGCCCGAGGTCGCGCAGCACCTGGTATGTCGCCTCGCGAACAGTCAACGGCCGCTCTGAGCCGTTACCTGGATTCATGCCGTTCGCCGCCTGTCACGACTCGGACCGGTCGAGATCGATGAGCGCGATCCCGATCTCGGGGTTCATTACCTTGCGCAACTCGGCGGGGGCCTCGCGGATGATGACCTCTAGCGTCGGGAACACCCATCCCTCCAGGAGGTGACCTCCGCGGGTGGTTCCGTCCGACAGGCCGAGTACGACGTGTACGTGCACGCTGGGACCGTCCGGGCCCTCGGCGACGTCACCGATCAGCGACAGCACCTCGCACTGCTCGTCGACTGGGATGCGCCGATACTGCTTAGTCGCGCGGTCGAACCAGCCGACGGTGGCGCGGGAGAAGGCGCCGACGGCAGTGATCTGTGAAGCCTCCAGGTCCTGGTCGCGAGCGAACTGCGTCAGCGCGCCGAACGCCTCATCGCCCGGGTCGCAGACCGCGACGTAGGTGACGTCGTCCGCGTCCTCGATAACTTTGGCTTTCATCTCAGCTCCTCATCATCTAGCTGCTGTTGCGGGCTTGAAGTGAAGGTCGGCTCCGTTTTCATAGACGACGTAGGCGCGGCGCCACGGATCGTCGCCGATGAGCTTCCATTTATGACCTGTGCCGCTGTTGTCCTGAGCGAGCAGGATGTCGCCCGGGCGGATGGTGAACGTCGCACCGGACTTCGTCTGGAACTCGAGCGTGCCGCCACGCACGCCGCTGGACAGATCGATCCAGCCTTCTTCGAACAGCGAGTCACCATCCTCGCCGGCCCACAGGCGGACACAACGGATCATCGCGGGTCTCCTTCCGGCTGCGCAGCGATGGTGCGTCATGAGCTGACATATACGAGTGAACAGGCCGGCCCGGCTTCCGTCGTCGCGGTTAGCCCCCATCGGTGTTTCCTGCTAGCTGCAAGAGCCGGGCGCGGGGGGCTGGGTGCTGGCTAGACCGGGATTTCGATGAGCAGCGTGGTGCCGCCGCCGTCCGGGCTGGTCACGTTGAACGTGCCGCCGACCGCCTCGATGCGGTCGCGGAGCCCGGTCAGGCCGGACCCCCGGGCGGGGTCGGCGCCGCCGATCCCGTCGTCGCGGATCGTCAGCCGCAGGGTCGCGTCGAGTGCGTCGACTTCCACGTGCACGACCGAGGCCCGCGCGTGTTTGGCGGCGTTGGCCAGCGCCTCCGATACCGCGTAGTACGCCGCGACCTCCACAGGACCCGGCAGCCGCCGCCCGGTACGCAGGTCCAGCTCGACTGGCACGGCTGACCGGCGGGCCAGCGCTTTGAGCGCCGGGGTCAGGCCCCCCTCGGAAAGGATCGCGGGGTGGATACCGGTGTTCGCGATCGCCGTCGCGACCAGCTCGGTGAACGAGGCCAGGCGTGCCTCAGTGTCCGGCGGCAGCGCCTGCTCCAGGGTCGAACCGGCAAAAATCGCCCCCCACAGACTCCCCTCGACGATGACCGGCGTCCCGACCGCCGAGCGGATACCCGTCTCGCGGACGACGGCACTGAGCGGGCCCGAGGAACTATCGGGATAGCGGTCGACCCGGGCCGGGCGGCCGGTCTCGAACACGAGCGTGGTGACGTTGTGCCCATCAACAGGCCACCGGATGCCCACCGGGAGGTTTTTGCCAGCCGGGCCCCAGGTCGTGACGGTGGTTGCCGTAGGGCCGGGCTCGTAGCGGAACAGGGTCGCCAGCTCGACGCGAAATAGCTGCCCGACCTCCTCGGCCACCGCCGTGAATACCTCGTCCGGCGCTGCTCCGCGCGCTACCAGCGTCGCGACCCGCCGCAGCGCGGCCTGCTCGTCGGCAAGCTGACGCAGCCGAGCCTGATCGGCCGGATCACGGCGCACCATCCCGTCGCCGGCATGGCCCGCACCGACGGCGGGATCTGGCGCGTTCACATGGCTGACGGTAGTCCGGTGCCTGGCGGGCGGCAACGTTTGCGCCCGCGGCCTACGGCCCAGCTGATCCGCGAAACGCGACTAGCCAGGCTCAGGTGGGAGCAGGCCAAGACTGCCGTGCCGCCATCCCGCAGACTGTTACCGGGCGCCCGGGATATCTGGATCGGCGATCTCAATGATGTGCAGCGGCTCATCTAGGTCGTCAAGGTGCTGCCGCCACTTTCCGCCGTCGAGGGTGAGGATCGGGCAGACCGAAGCGTCCGCAACGGCGGCCACGTGGCCGTCCCATGGGTCAAGCTCCGTTCTGGCGATGACCGCCGCTAGCCGGACGGCTTGCTCGGCGTCCCGCAGCGCCGCGGTCATCGCGTTCCCCAGCCGCTCCAGCCCCTCCAGCAGTTCGGCCGCCTCGTCACTGCGGATGTCCAGCGAGGCGCCGACGACGGCCAGGGCCGGGATGACCAGCGGCCGTCCGCGGGCGTCGAGCTCCTGGACGAACGTCATGGTCCTGGCATCCCCGCGCGCTACCTCGATGAGGATGCTCGCGTCCAGAACCCACGGCGCAGGAGCAGCCCCCCTCTCCTCGCTCACCGGTACCTATGCGACGCCGGGAGCTGCTCAGCCTGGGCCTCCACGTGCGCGATCATGCGTTCCACCTGCGCGGTGTCCGCTTCGGCGGTGATCTCCTTCCACCGCCTCCGGATGCGCTTGTCGCGCTCGACGCGCTCAGCGAGGGCGTCGTTGAACACGGCCGATACGGACGTGGCCTTTCCGGTCTCCACCAGGTACTCAGCGTAGGCGGACAGGTGGGGGTCCACGGTGATGGTCAGACGTGCTTTCCTGTCGCTCATACCGGGATCATATGACGGGTGGCGCTCTACCCAGCGGTAGGCGCGCAAAGGGCAGTGGGTGCCGCAACGCGGGTCGTTCGGGTCAATCGATTTTGGCTTTGGGCGGGGCGGGGAGAACGGATCGAGCCGACAGGAACCTGTTGATCTGCATGCCGGTCCAGGCGGCCGCGGCGCCGACGACGACGCCGACGATGGTGTCGGCCAGGCGGAGGATGGGCTGCTGCCACGCGTGCTGGGGGCTGATGGCGGCCACGACCAGGACCACCGCGGTGGTGATCCCGGCCGTGACCGCGTCGCCGGGCCGGCCCAGCAGCATGACCGCGAGGGCGCTGGCGCCGACCAGCACCGCCAGCGCCCAGGCGTGGAAGGGCAGGAAGGCCAGGTAGATCAGGCAAAGCACGAAGCTCACGCACGTGGCCGACATCCGGCTGACCGCGGCGGCCACGCTCTTGCCGAAGCTGTCGCGCAGGACGAAGATCGTGGCGAGCACGGCCCACATGCCGCCGAGCAGATCGTCGTCCCGTGACAATGAGTACACGCGAGACAGCAGGTTCCTGACCAGCCAGAAGGTGATCAGGCACGCCACCGCGAGCAGGACGCACTCCACGACGGCGGAGCGGGCCTGCGGCCAGCTCAGGCGACGGCTCGGCCGCGTCGACCGCTCCGGCGCGGGCTGCGCCACGGGGCTCGACGCAGTGATCATTCGACCTCCAGTTCCCGCAGGTTGGACTTGGTGAGCTCGACGAGTTCTGATCCCTCACCGGACAGGACGGTCCTGGTCGCGTACAGGGTGAAGCCCTTGATCTGCTCGTAGGTGAGCTTGGGTGGCAGCGAGAGTTCCTGCCGGGCGGTGCGGACGTCGACCAGGGCCGGGCCGTCGTGGGCGAACGCCGCACGCAGCGCGTCCTCCAGGTCGCTGGCCTTCTCGACCCGCGCGCCGAACAGCCCGGCGGCCCGCGCGATCCCGGTGAAGTCCGGATCGAGCAGATCGGTGGCGAAGGTGGGAATGCCGGCCGCCTTCATCTCCAGTTCCACGAACCCCAGCGCGCCGTTGTTGAACACGACGATCTTGACCGGGAGCTGCATCTGGCGCAGCGTGAGCAGCTCGCCGAGCAGCATGGCCAGCCCGCCGTCGCCGGACAGCGCGATGACCTGCCGGCCGGGCTGGGTGGCCTGGGCGCCGATGGCGTGCGGCAGCGCGTTGGCCATGGACCCGTGGCTGAACGAGCCGATCAGCCGGCGGGTTCCGTTCATCCGCAGATAACGGGCCGCCCAGATGCACGGGGTACCGACGTCGACGGTGAAGATCGCATCGGCGGCGGCCAGCTTGTCGACGGTGGCCGCGACGTACTGCGGGTGCAGCGGAGAATCGCTGGCCCGGTCGCGGGCCAGCTTGTCCAGCCGGGACCGGGCCCGCCGGTAGTGCGCCGTCATCCGGTCCAGGTGCGCCGTGTGGGCCCTGGGCTCCAGCAGCGGCAGCAGCGCGTCGATCGTGTCCTTGACCGTGCCCACCAGCGGCGCCCGCACCTGCACCCGCTTGCCGATCTGCTCGCCCCGCACGTCGACCTGGACCACCGGCACGTGGTCCGGGAGGAACGGCCGGTAGGGGAAGTCAGTGCCGAGCAAGACCAGGGCGTCGCAGTGCTCCATGGCCCGGTACCCGGAGCTGAACCCGATCAGCCCGGTCATCCCCACGTCGTACGGGTTGTCGTACTCCACGAACTCCTTGCCGCGGAACGCGTGCACCACCGGGGCCTTCAGCGCGCCGGCCAGCGCGATGAGCTGGTCGTGCGCCCCGGCGCAGCCCGCCCCGGCCATGATCGTCACCGCGCTGGCGTCGTTCAGCACCTGCGCGGCGGCCGCCAGCGACGCCTCGTCCGGGCGGACGACCGACGAGGTGGCCCGGATCGCGACCGGATCGGGGTGCGAGGGGGCGTCGGCGAGGAACACCTCGCCGGGCACCACGACCACGGCGACCCCGCCGCGGGCCAGCGCCGCACGCATGGCCATCTCCAGCACGCGGGGCAGCTGCTCCGGGACGCTGACCAGCTCGCAGTACACGCTGCACTCGACGAACAGCCGGTCCGGATGGGTCTCCTGGAAGTAGCCGTCGCCGATTTCCACCCGCGGGATGTGGGCCGCGATGGCCAGCACCGGCACCCGGCTCCGGTTCGCGTCGAACAGCCCGTTGATCAGGTGCAGGTTGCCCGGCCCGCAGCTGCCCGCGCACACGGCCAGCTCTCCGGTCAGCGCGGCTTCCGCCGCCGCCGCGAACCCGGCGGCCTCCTCGTGCCGGACGTGCTCCCAGGTGATCTCGCCGTCGCGCCGCAGCGCGTCGGTGAACCCGTTCAGCGAATCCCCCGGCAGCCCGTACACCCGGCGCACGCCGGATGCCTTCAGCGTTTCCACCATGACCTCAGCGACTGTCGCGGTCATCGTCCGGTCCTTCCGTTTCAGCTCGATCCGCGTACTACCGACGATCCCGGATGTGACCGTTCATGTCTTGGCGGCAGGCACCCAACCGCGCCTACCAGCTAGCTGCCATACGGCCAGGACCAACCGGGATCGTAGGCAGCCTACGGGGGCCCAGACTGGCGGGCATTGCCGCCTGCGGGTTCGCCGTGATCGTTCTGGCCAGCGGCCTGCCTCCGGTTACGGCGTGTGGCTGAGGATCCGGTCGATCGCCTGCGCCGACAGGTCGGACTTGACCAAGAACCCGGCCGCCGGGCTCTCGGCGATCAGCTCCGCATAATCGGCTTCGGCCCGCGCCGAGATCAAGATCACCTCAGCGCCGCCGGCCTGCCCATCCTGGGCCAGCAGCCGGGCCAGATCAAAGCCGCTCTCCTCCCGCAGCCCGATGTCGACCAGGATGACGTCCGGCCGCAGCGCGCCGGCCAGCCGCAGCGCCTCGGCGCTGTTCGAGGCCGTGCCCAGCACCGTCATGCCTTCTCGCTCCAGCAACACGCTCGCCGCCTTGAGGAAGGCGTCGCTGTCATCAACGAGCAGGCACCGTATCGACACGCGCTCATGGTGCCAGGTATACCGAGCGGTCGCATTGCGGCTAGCAGGAATACCGTCGTGGCGCGTCGAGGCTCCCGTCGGAGTCGGACCGGACAACCTGACCAGTGGGGTGGACATGTATTAGGTGCCGCCGTTCGTGGTCGCGATCAGGACAGAGGATTGAGAGCGGTAGAGCAGCGCGGCGCCGCCGTGCTGCAGCAGTCTCTGGGCCAGCCGGCGGCCGAGCGCGTCGCCGTCGCTGGCCGCACCGGTCATCTGGGCCCGGATCACCGAGGACCCGTCGGGGGCGGCGATGACGCCGGACAGGCGGATCACTGGTTCGGTGGTCAGCTCGGCGAGAGCGCCGACTGGGGTGCCGCAGCCGGCGCCGAGGGCGGCCAGGAAGGCGCGTTCGGCGGTGGCCACGGCCCGGGTAGACGGGTGGTCCAGGGTACGCAGCTGGGCCGCGGTGACCGGGTCGTCGGTGCGGCACTCGACGGCCAGCACGCCTTGCGCCGGGGCGGGCATCAGCAGCGAGGGGTGCAGGGGTGCGGCGGAGAACTGTTTGGCCCGGATGGTCGGCTGGTGCAGGACCTTGCGCAAGATGCGGTGGACGGTGGCCGCCGTCTCGGCCCGCTGGTCGGTGAGGTCGGGGAGCCGGTCGTGCAGGCGGGCCAGCTCGGCGTCGGCGAGCTGCCTGATCTGCGCGTGCATCGCGGCGATGACGGGCGCCGCGATCGTTTGGTCCTGCCGGGTGGTGTAAGCCGCGGCCTCGGCGGCGACGATCGCGCGGACCTGAGGGATCTGGCTCGGCATGGCCCGGCCGGCCAGGTGCCGGCCGAGGGCGACGAGCCCGCCCAGGTGCGCAGCGGCGAAATCCAGGCCAGCCCGGGCCAGCGAGATGCCTTCGGTGCTGATCGTGGTCTGGGTGCGGGCCCGTTTGCTGGCCCGCAGCGCCGCGTCCTTGATCTGGGCGACGATCTGGTCCTCACCGACGGCCATCGAATCCAGCCCGCACGCGACCGTAAACAAGTGCTCGATCGCCGCGCCGCCGATCCGGACGCGGGCCAGCCGCCAGACCTGGCCGGCCGCAACCCGCCCATGGACGGCCAGGACGTCCGCGACCGCCCGGGCCACGGGTCCAGCGGGGCCGTGCGCGGCCGCGTAGATCTCGACCCGGTTGCAGGTCGACAAGACGGCCACCTCATCGACGGATGGCACGGCGCGCAACCGGGCTAGGACACTGCCGCGTTGTTCGGGCGGAACAGTGAGCTTCTCGAGTACCTCCGCCGCAGCGCTCCGGTGGGAGACGCCGACGTTCAGGATCGTCATAGCCACGGCCGTTCGGTCCCATGATTTTTGTTTTTCGGGTTCAACCTGGACGCCACGATCAGCTCGCGAACGCCAGTGGTCGCAGGCTCGGAGCCGGGGTCGTTGACGGCGCCGGATAGACCATGCGGACCGTGGTCAGCGCCCAGCACATCCTGGCGGCCGCGGTGTCCGGGTGGTCACCGAACTCGGCGGCCGTCCGGGCGGCACAGCCGCTGCTCCCTAGCCGCAGCAGCGTGGTCGCGACGGCGCCGCGGACGTGGTCGGGCGAGGGCGCCACGGAAGGCTGCAGGGTCGAGGCGAACAGCGCCTCGGCCCGGACCGTCTCGGACGTGCCCGGCATCTCGCTTCGGGCCAGCGATGTCCTGTCCGCCATGGCTCTGGCCTCGCATCCTTCGACGTTTGCGGCTACTGGGTTCGCGCCGCATGTTGTCCAGCTTCGCGGTCGGGCCGGCTTATGTCTTCGCGGCCAGCCTCCAGCCCGGCTACCTGCCACCCGGAATAAGCGGCTACCCGCCAGCGGGTCAGCGTCCGTGGCGCCGCGGTTTCTTAGCGGGTTTCGAGGTACCTCAGGACAGCCAGTACCCGGCGGTGCTCGGTGTCGTTCTCGGGCAGGTCCAGCTTGGTCAAGATGCCGCGGACATGCTTTTCGACCGTGCCCTCGGTGACGAAGATCCGCCGGGCGATGCCCGCGTTGGACGCGCCCTCGGCCATCAGCGCGAGCACCTCACGCTCCCGCGGCGACAGCACGTCCAGCGGATCACTTCGCCGCCGCGCCCGGATCAGCTCCTGCACCAGCGACGGGTCCACCACCGACCCGCCCGCCGCGATCCGCCCCACCGTCTCGATGAACTCCGCCACATCGGTCACCCGGCTCTTCAGCAGGTACCCGGTACCCGCCCCCCCGGCCAGCAGCTCCATCGCCTCCTCCACCTCCACATGGGCGGACAGCACGATGATCGCCGTACCCGGCAGCTCCGCGCGGATCACCCGCGCCGCCTGCAACCCCTCCGTGCCATGCCCGGGCGGCATCCGGATATCGATCACCGCCAGCTCCGGACGCTCCGCACGGACCTGCGCCAGCAACTCCACCCCGTTGCCCGCCTGGCCGACCACATCGAACCCCGACCGGTCCAGCAAGCTGGCCAGGCCCTCCCGCAGCAGCACGTCATCAT
>Ga0302235_10001786_pt1 | contig 15855 bp, 17 predicted proteins | sample II_Palsa_N3_3_FD_193577 | JGI IMG/M metagenome (GOLD analysis project Ga0302235, IMG submission 193577) | Peat permafrost microbial communities from Stordalen Mire near Abisko, Sweden - II_Palsa_N3_3 | ecosystem: Environmental > Terrestrial > Soil > Palsa > Peat permafrost | place: Sweden... | reverse complement strand
ACCAGTGCGCCAATCTCTCGGTCCACGCCGCCGAAGTAGGAAACCAACATTGCGCATCCGATGCCAACAAATATCAAGGCACTGATGCAACCGAAAATCGCAGAAATAATTTTGTTTTTCTTCGGCGGCACCAAAATCGCTGACCTTGATGGGATCGACTCGTCAGAAGATTGCAGAAGTGAATTTGATTCAGAATGAGCTACTGGGAAATCCACGCCTTGCGATCGATGTTTTCTGGCGCGATTCGCAAGACACAATCCGTTACAAATCACAACCACTGCGCCAAATATCACCAGCACCCAATCGGTGACGGGATCGGCAAGCGCTGGCACGTCATTTACGATCGACGCAACTAAACTGGGAAAAGCGAGCAAGCCAAATCCAGTTAGCGCGATACCCGCAATTTGTATTGGTATGGAAAATTTAAGCAGACTTTGCCGCGTTCCCGCGTGAATAATTTGCATTAACGATGACTCCTCTTCACCGAATGTCCGTTAGATCCAGTAGATCACTCCCTAAGTCGCGGCACCCCAAGCTCGCTGCGCTCTTCGATCGTGATAGGACGCGTGTCGACGCTGCCGGTCTGCGGATTCGGCGGCAGCCGTTCGGTGACTTCGCCGCGGGCGAAGGCCAGCGCGTTGCGGTAGCAGCGGCTGGCCAGAGCATCGTTGCCTTGGCCGGCGTGCAAATCGCCGAGCGCTTCCCAGACCGATGCGCTGGGCGCGAGGGCGAGCACGCGCTGCAGATAGGTTTGTGCCTTGCTCCACAGCTTGAGGCGCAGGCACATGCGGCCCAGGGTGAGCAGCAGGCTGGCATCGTTGGGGTGACCGTCGAGCCAGCCTTCGGCGCGGCGCAGACGGGCATCGATATCGTGGTTGCCGAGCGTGCCGTAGGTTTCGATCAGCAGCGGCGACCACTCGCGGCGCAGCGCCGATTCCACTTCATCCATCGCCGGCAGGATCAGGCCGAAGCCCGCGGCGCGTCGTGCATAGGCATCGATGATGGCCGGCACGCGCCGCTGCGCCTTGGGCAGCTGCGACCACAGCGTGTTGAGCGCCGCGCCGTCGGGCGAAGCGCCGAGCGTGGCGACGAGTATTTTCGATTCCAACGCGTTGTAGGCGCGCGTGCCGAAGGCGCCGCTTTTTTGCAGCGGCTCCAGCGCCTGGCGCGCGCGGCGCAGATCGCCGCTGGCCAGCGCGGCCAGCGCGAGTTCGCGCCAGCCCGCGGGCGTAAGGCTGCCGCTGTCCGACTCCGGTGCCAGCAGGGCCACCGCTTCGGCACATTTGCCGTCGCGGCGCAACGCCCGGGCGCGCAGCACGCGGGCGCCCTTGGGTGCGGACTGCGCGGCCTGATCAAGCGATTCGAATGCGCGCGCGTATTCACCGCGGCGCGAGGAGGCCTCGGCCGAACCCAGCAGGGCGGCACCGCGCAGGCTGTCGAGTCGCGATGCGCGATTCAGGTCACGCTCGGCGTCGCCGTGGCGACCTTCGGCCAGCGCGATCAAACCATCGTTCATCCGCTGACGGCTCACCCGCCGATGGCGCCGCGAGAACGCGCCGAACGGCCAGCGAATCAGCCACCACAGCGCGCTCAGCACGACCCAAAACAGCAGCAGCGTGAGGATCGCGGTGACCACAGTGCGTTCGGCATACCAGCCATGCCACTGCACGTAGACGTAGCCCGGATCGTCGGCCGCCCAGTGCCAGCCGAATGCGACCAGCGCGGCGATCAGCAGCAACAGCAATATCCAGCGCCACAGCTTCATGGCTTGGCTCCGATGGCCGGGGTTGCACTGCTGCCCGACGGCGCCGGCGCGGTGCCGGTCGCGTCAGGTTTCAGCGCATGCACGGTGCGCAGATTGCGCAGCTCGGTCAGCGCCGCACCCAGATGCACCGGCGCGCTGGGCGGCAGCGCCGCGCCGAGCTGCTTCAGCGTGACGCGCGCCTGCTGCACGTCGGCATTGCTTTCGTCGAACTGACTCGACAGCGCCACGTCCACGCGCTGCAGCGCGGCGGCGTAGGCGTTGGCGTCATAGGCGAGCAGCGCGGTCTGCGCCTGCGCCAGATCGAGTGAAGCCAGCTCGCGGGCGAAGCGCGCATCGGCGACGGCCAGGGGCGCACCGTTGGAGCGCTGCACGCTGATCACGCTGGCCAGCGCCTGCTTGATGCGCTGCCAGATGGATTGCGATTGCGTTGCGGTGGACGTGTTGTCCGGCGTCTTCAGCGGCAGCGTGGCAAGGTCGCCGCGCAGCTCGGTCAGCTGCTGCAGCGCGCTGGCCTGGCTCGCGGGCTGACTCTTGGCCAGCGCGTCGCGTTCGGCGGTGATGCTCTGGCGCAGGCTGGCAAAGGTCGCGTCGTTGACGCCGGCCAGGGTCTGATCGGCCAGGGTGTAGGCCGCGGCCGCACCCTGCGCATCATGGAACAGCGTGTAACGTTCACCGGCCATGCGCAGCAGCGATTCGGTTTCGTCCAGCAGGGTAGCGTCCTGCCCGGACAGGCTCTTTTGCGCGAGCTTGGCCACGGCGTCTTCGAGATTGCGCGTGCGCTCGGCCTGACCCAGCAGCTCTTCGCGCAGCGACCGGTTGACCTGATCGGCGTCGCTGAGGCGCTGGTTGAGGCTGGTGCGCTCGCCGCTCACGCCGCTGAGCGTGGTCTCCAGCGCGCCCACGCGCTGCTGCAGCGTGGCCAGATTGCGGCTGTCGACCGTGCTCACCTGCGCCTGCTGCCACTGGCGCCAGCCCACGTACCCGGTGCCGCCAATCGCGATCAGCGCGAGCAATACGGCCAGCGCCAGCGTGCCGCCGCCGCGCGGCGCGGGCTGCGCTGGCACCGGCGCGGCACGCACGGGCTTCGCCGGGATCGGGTCGACGGGCACTGGATCGGGGCGGATGTTCTCGGGCACGGCGTTCTCACTCGGGTTGTCTGCGTTGATCTCCGGCCATGCTACCAGCCCGTGCGTTCAGGGTCGTAGCAAGGCCTTGTGAAGGGCGCCGCGCAACGCGAGCGCGCAAATCAGCCGGCGCGCGCGGCAGCGTCGAGCAGATCGGCCGAGAGCGCGGACGCGGCGCGCGTGACGCGACCAAAACCGGCTGCGCTGGCAGCGGAGGCCAATCGTTCGCTGCTGACCACCGCGGTGGCAGCCAATAGCCGGTCCAGCGCCGGCGCCGGCAACAGCCGACAGAGATGATGCAGCGCCTCGGCACTCGACAGCAGAACAATCGCGGAGGTCGGCAGTTGCAGCAGTGCATCGATGTGGCGACGATCGAGCCGCGGCGCTACCCGCCGATACACGTGCACCTCGCGCAGCTGCGCGCCGCGCGTCGCCAACTGCTCGCCCAGCAGGCTGCGACCACCGGGCGCACCGATCAGTGCAACTCGTTTGCCGATCAACTCGCGCAGGGCCGGATGATCGAGCAGGCCCTCGCTGTCCTGCTGTGCGGGTACCAGCGGCGTATTGATGCCATGTCTTTGCAGCGCACGTGCTGTACTGTGGCCGACGGCGAGAACGATGGACGACGTGCGAAACGGCAAAAGCGCGGCGGCAAAGGCGACTGCCGCCGGGCTGGTGAAAATCAGCAGGTCGTCGGCGAGCGCCAACTGAAAGACGCTGCGAGCAGAGGCCTGATCGGACGCGCCGCGCAGCGACAGGCCCGGCAGCAGTATCGGCACGCCACCATGAGCGCGAACCCTGCGCGCCAGGGCCGCCGCGGTGCCGGCGGGACGCGTGATCAGCAGCGTGCGGCCGCTCAGTGCCGCACCGGCTGCGGGGTTTTGCCGCTGCATCTGCATCTCGCATCCAGGTCTCACCATTAGCCGTAAGTGTAACGACCTCCCTACAATCGGGTATTTACCCGTACGGACAGAGCCTCAACGTGAGCACCATCGATCTCCCAACGCACAACCTCGCCCGTCAGGCTAAGCAGCTGGTGCAGTTCATGCGCGATGAAATACCCATGGCGCTGGCAATGGATATCCGCCTGGGCGACTGCGATGAAGACCATCTGGACCTGCTCGCCCCGCTCGCGCCCAACGTCAACGACAAGGGCAGCGCGTTCGGCGGCAGCCTGGTGAGCGTAATGACGCTCAACGGCTGGGCGCTGGTGGAGCTGGCCCTGCGTCGGCACGGCGAGGACTGTGACCTGTTCGTCGGCGAATCCAGCGTGCATTACCTGACGCCAGTGCTGCGCGATTTCCGCAGCGAGGCCAAGCTTTCGGCGCAGGCGGATTGGGCGACTTTTTTGCGCACGCTGGACACGCGTGGAAAGGCGCGCATCGAGGTCGTTTGCACGGTGCCCGGCGAGTACGGCAAGCCCGCCGCCACGTTGTGTGCGCGCTTCGTCGCCAAACGGCGCAGCGCAAAGGCGTCTTAGTGATACCGGACGCCGGCAGCAGCTTGAGGCAGAATAGGTCGGTCAAGAGCCACCCATTCGCCAACCGCTGTCATATCGACTGAGGCAACCCGCCATGCGCCGCGTACTGAGCATTCTCGCCCTTGCTTCCTTAGTTGTGCTGGCTGGTTGCGCTACGCAAAATCGCGCCGAAACGCTCAACACCACGCTGACGGCCTATGCCAGCACGGTGCGCTGGGGCGATTTTCAGAGCGCCACCATCTTCCTCGACCCGAAGACGCGGGCCGACAAAATGCCCAGTGCACTCGACCTGGCACGCTACAAGCTGGTACAGGTCAGCGGATACGACGCTGGCAACGGACCCGTGCCCGATGGTGAAAACCAAGTGCGGCAGATCGTGCATATCAACCTGATCAATGTCAGCACACAGTCCGAACGCAGCATCATCGACCGCCAGACCTGGCGCTACGACGAAACCACCAAGCACTGGTGGCTGACCAGCGGACTGCCGGATATTACGCAGCAGCCGTAGTCGCTGTGGTCGAAGGGATCACCGCTTGGCAACGTCGCCCTGCCGGACCCACACTGCCCCTATAATCGGCGGTTTACCCGAACAGCCGCACCTCACGCGGCAGTGGAACCACGATGAACGATTTTCTGCACAAGCTGCCCGAATTTATCGGCAACCATGCGGCGCTGGCCGCGCTGTTCGCAATCCTGCTGCTGGCGCTGATCGTCATGCAGATCGCCGAACTCTTCAGCAAGACCAAGTTGCTCACGCCCGCGGGCCTGACCCTGTTGATCAACCGCGAGAGCCCGCTGCTGGTGGACCTTTCCGCCGTGCTCGATTTCGAGAAAATGCATGTGCCCGGCGCGAAGCACGTGCTGATGAGCCAGTTCGATCCAGCGAACAAAGATCTGGCCAAGGCACGCGAGCTGCCGGTGGTGGTGATGGACAAGGACGGCCGCGGCAACTCGGGCAAGGCCGCGCAACAGCTGGTCAAGGCCGGCTTCACCAAGGTCTACACGCTGGGCGGTGGCGTGCTCGCCTGGCAGCAGGCCCAGCTGCCCCTTGCCAAAGGCAAGAAATAGACGACGCGCTCTTGATCGTCTTCGATCGAATCCATTGAGTGTTGTGGGCTAGCTCACGCTACAAATGGTGAATCCCGGCGCGACCGTTGAGTATCTGCGCCAGCACATCGGGCGCATATTCGAACGAGTCGTAGTACAGGCGATCCTCCGGCAGGCCGGCCTGCAGAAACAGCTGGTGACCGGCCTCGATCATCGGCGGCGGTCCGCTCATATAGACATCGTAGCCGGACAGCTCCGGGTGATCTCGTAGAACCACTTCATGCACCAGGCCGCTGCGCATGCCGCCAGCCTGTTCGGGATCGGACACCACTGCGTGGAAATGCAGGTTCGGTGCGGCTTTGGTCCAACTATCCGCTAGCGCGGGCATGTAGATATCCGCCGCGCTGCGTGCACCCCAGTAAACGTGCATCGGCCGGCGCGTGCCCAGCGCGATGAAGTGCTCGACGATCGCCTTGATCGGCGCAAACCCGGTTCCGCCGGCCATGAAGATCATCGGCCGCTCGGAATCCTCGCGCGGCACGAAGGTGCCTAGCGGCCCCTCAATGCGCAGCACGTCGCCGACCTTGAGACTTTCGTAGACCCACGAGGTGAAGCCGCCGCCGGCGGCCTGGCGCACGTGCAGCTCGATCATGCCGTCGGCCCGTGGGCCATTGGCAATCGAGAATGGCCGATGCTTGCCGTTCTCCAGGATCACGTCCAGATACTGGCCCGGCACCCAATTGAGCCTCGTTTCGCCCGGCGCCGGCATCAGGTGCAGACCGACCGCGTCGCTGGCCAGCTGCCATTTTTCCGCGGCCACCACGTCGAGCTGGCGTCGGGCGATCGCTTCGACCGAGGTCACTTCGCGCACGTCCAGCAGCAGGTCGCTGGTCGCCGTGGCCTGGCACAGCAGCACCGCGTGATGGGCCTTGTCGCTGGCGCTCAGCGCCACCGGCGGGTTGTGCGTGTACTCGCATTCGCCCTGCAGCAAGGTGGCCTTGCAGCTGCCGCAGACGCCCGAGCGGCAGGAATACGGCAGCGCAATGCCGGCGCGCTGGGCGGCCTCGAGCACGGGTTCATCGGCCGCGATGGAGAACTGGCGACCGGAGGATTTGATGGTGGCAGTGAACACCCGAATTTTCCTGATGCATTGTCGCGGCGGTGACAGCGGACAACAATGGCGGTTCGACTGGCAGGAATCAACGATGACGACATCTACCACCCCGATCTGGAAACAGAGCACCGACCTCGAGCGGATCAACGCCTGGAACGTCAACACCGCGATGGAGGTGCTGGGCATCCGCTTCACCGCCGTCGGCGACGACTGGCTGCAGGGCACCATGCCGGTCGACCACCGCACGCACCAGCCGTTCGGCCTGCTGCACGGCGGCGCCTCGGTGCTGCTGGCCGAAACGCTGGGCAGCAGCGCGGCGATGCTCACGCTCGATCCGGAAAAGGAGCTCACCGTCGGCCTCGACATCAACGCCAACCACATCCGCGGCGTGCGTAGCGGCATCGTAACGGGCACGGCCCGACCCTTTCACCTCGGCCGCACCACGCAGGTGTGGGATATCCGCATCGAGAACGAGGAAGGCTCGCTGGTCTGCGTGTCGCGACTGACCATGGCTGTGGTGCCCGCCCGTGTGATCGGCTCGGCGCTGAAGTGAGCACGTTGAAATGAGCCGGCCTCTCGTGAGAACGCTTTGAGCCACGACGCACCCTACGCCACGCTCACGCCGGACTGCGTGCTCGTTGCCGTCGGCGCCTGCGGGCTGTGGACCGACGGCCGCCTGCTGGCGCTGAACAGCTACGAGAACCGCGTCTGGCAGGTCGGTATCGAGGACAGCTCGCCGGTTATCGCCAAGTTCTACCGGCCCGGCCGCTGGACGAATGCCGCCATCGCCGAGGAGCACGCGTTCACTCTCGAGCTGGCCGCCGCCGAGCTGCCGGTGGTCGCGCCGCTACACTTCAACGATCGCACCCTGCTGGAGCATGCCGGCTTTCGTTACGCGCTCACGCCGCGTCGCGGCGGCCGCGCGCCGACGCTGGAGTCACCGGATCAACTGCAGTGGCTGGGCCGACTGATCGCGCGCATGCACGTCGTCGGCGCGCAGCAGCCGTTCGCCCATCGCGGCACGCTCGATCGCGACACGATGGTGCGGCAGTCGATGCAGGCGGTGCTCGATTCGTCGCTGCTGCCGGCGTCACTGCGCGACCATTACCGCGCCGCCGCCGAACGGCTGGATGGCGCGATCGAACAGCGGCAATCAGCAATCGGGCCCGTACGCCAGCTGCGCCTGCACGGCGACTGCCACCCGGGCAACGTGCTGTGGACGGACGACGGACCACACTTCGTCGATCTCGACGACGCGCGCATGGGCCCGGCCGTGCAGGACCTGTGGATGCTGGCCAGCGAGCCGCGCCAGATGGAGGCCATGCTCGAAGGCTATCGCCAGTTTCGCGATTTCAACGACGACGAGCTGATGCTGGTGCCGGTGCTGCGCGCGATGCGGCAGATGCATTACGCCGCGTGGATCGCCGCGCGCTGGCACGACCCCGCGTTTCCCGCGGCATTTCCGTTCGCGGTCGAATCGCGCTGGTGGGAGCAGCATATTGCCGACCTGCACGAGCTGGCCGATGAACTCGCGTAAACCGTTTTCTCTTTGTAACGGCGCCGTGGCACGGTCTCGCTGCTCGAATCGAGATCGCTCCCGCTGAGCATCGCACTGCAAAGTCGAAAAGCACGCGCGTTCAGCACGTACAATGACGCGTCTTGATTTTGGAGTGACGCATGCGCCTGGTTCTTTTTCGCCTGATCGGCATCCTGGAAATCGCCGGCGGCTTCTATGGCGTGGTGACAGCGCTGCGCCGGCTGCTGCCGTTGGGCTCGACCCACGAAAGCATCTTTGCACTGATCGATCTGGCGGTATTTGCATTCGTGCTAATCGCCGGCGTGCTGCTGCTGGACAACAGCGAGCGCGGCATCACCTTTTCGCGCTGGGCGCAGCTGCTGCAGGTGCCGCTGATCGCGACCTCGGTGTTCACCTACGCGCTGTCCAGCGGGGCTTTCGTCAACGTATTCTCGACCCTGCACATGCCGCCGCATCTGGCGCTGGACTGGCGCTTCGGCACGCAGGGTTTTGTGCTGGCCACGAGTGGCCCAGGCACGTCACACATCGGCATCAACCTGCTGGCGCTGCTGTCCTGGCTGGCGCTTCGGTTCCGCTGAGTTCGGCAGCGCGCGCGGCTCAGCCCGCCTGCGCCGCGTGCATGAAAAAATCCCGGTCCCCGAAGTTGCCGGACTTCAGCACCAGCTGCAGGCCGGGATAGCGGCGACCTAGCGCGACCAGCATGGGCACGCCCGGCGCCAGCTCCGCGCCGATCAGAAAAGCGTCAATACCAAGGCGGTCGACCACTGCACCCGAGGTCTCGCCGCCGGCCACGGTCAGGCGTGACAGGCCCTGCTCGGCCAGCTGCACGGCGATAACCGCCAGCGATCCTTCAAGAAGCGCACTGACTTTTTCAGCGCCGTAACGCGCCTGCAGTTCGAGCACCTGCGCCGGCGCGGCGCTGCTGGCGATCAGCGCGGAGCCTTGCCGCAGCTGGTCGCGCGCCCACACGATCGCGGCATCAATGTTTGCACGACCCTCCAGCAGCGCCGGCACATCCAGCCGCAGCACGGGCATATGCTCTTCGGCCACGGCGATCTGCGCCAGCGTGGCGGCCGAGCAGCTGCCGGCGAGAATCAGCGTGCCGCTATCGCCGGCCGACGCTTTCAGTAGGGGCGCAGCCGCCGACACGACGCTCGATGATGCCAATGCACGCGCCAGACCCAGGCCGAGGCCGGAGGCGCCGACGGACAGCGAGTCATCCAGCGCCAAGCGGCCGAGCATTTCCAGATCGGATTCGGACACCGCGTCGGCAATCACGCTACCGCAGCCCTGCTCGCGCAGTCGATCCAGCGCCGCGCGCGCGGCATCCGTCCCCTGCGCCATCGTCGGCAGCGGCAGCAGGCCGATCGGCCGGCGGCTCTGCGCCTGCATCAGGCGAACCAGGCTGGAGTCGCGCATCGGCGTGAGCGGATGATCCTTCAAGGGACTCTCGTCGAGCCGCTGCGCGCCGACAAAGAGGTGACCCTGATACACCGTGCGACCGTTGCGCGGAAATGCCGGGCAGACCAGCGGCATGGCGCCCGCGCGCTGCGCCAGCGCGTCAGTCACCGGACCGATGTTGCCCTGCGCGGTCGAGTCGAAGGTCGAGCAGATCTTGAACAGCACGTGCGGCGCGCCGCGCTCGCGCAGCCAGGCCTCGGCGGCCAGCGACTGCGCGACCGCCTCAGCAGGTGCGATCGAGCGACTTTTCAGCGCGATCACCACCGCGTCGACGTCGGGCAGCGCAATATCCGCCGCCGGAATGCCGATCGTCTGCACCACGCGCAGGCCGTTGCCGGCCAGCGTGCTGGCCAGATCGGACGCGCCGGTGTAGTCGTCGGCGATGGCGCCGAGCAGCAGGTTCATGAGGCCACCTGCGCAGCGCGGCGATACGGCGCAAACCAGCCCAAACCCTCTGTCGTGCCAGCCCGCGGCCGGTACTCGGCACCGACGAAACCCTCGTAGCCCAATCGATCGAGTTCGCGAAAGAGGTAGGCGTAGTTGAGCTCCTCGTCGTCGGGTTCGTGCCGATCAGGCACGCCGGCAATCTGGATATGGCCGATCAACGGCATCAGCCGCTGCAGCCGGCGGGTGATATCACCGTGCAGAATCTGCGCGTGATACACGTCGAACTGCAGTTTCAGATTCGGCAGTGCCAGCTCTTCGATCAGTGCCGCGGCCGCATCGACATCGTTCAGGTAATAGCCGGGCATGTCCCGCCCGTTGATCGGCTCCAGCAGAAGCGTGACGCCTTCCGCCGCGAGCTGCGCGGCGCACCAGCGAATCGCCTCGCGGTAGGCAAGATCCGCCTCCACGCCACGCGCAAAGCCGGCCATGAGATGCACCTGTTTCACCCCGAGCGCGCGGATATAGGGCAAGGCGCGATGCAGGCCTTCGCGCATCTCATCAGCGCGCTCGGGCAGCGCCGCCAGGCCGCGCTCGCCAGCATCCCAGTCGCCCGGTGGCAGATTGAACAACACCGTGCGAACACAGGCGCGCTGCATCCGCTGCGCCAGCACATCGACCGGGTAATCGTACGGAAACAGAAATTCGACGAACGCGAAGCCGGCCGCGGCCGCCGCATCGATGCGATCGAGAAACGGATGCTCGTTGAACATAAAACTGAGGTTGGCGGCGAAGCGAGGCATGGCGCGTTCCTTGGATAAGGCAGGGGATGCATTCAAGCGGCTGCATCGGCCCGGTTGATGGGCAGTTGAAGTCCGGCGAGCTGGGCGTAGAGGCGTGCGACGGACGCATCGTCGTCGCGATCCATCCCGCTCGCCGCGGTCATCAGAAAAAGTTGCAGTGCGGTGGTGGCTAGCGGCAGCGGAAAGTCGCTTTGTCGACCCATCTCCAGCACGATGCCGAGATCCTTGACGAAGATGCTGGTGGCGCTGCGCGGCGCGTAGTCACCGTCGAGCACGTGCTGCATGCGGTTCTCGAACATCCACGAGTTGCCGGCCGACTGCGTGATGACTCGATACACCGCGGCCAGATCCAGACCTTCGCGCGCCGCAAAGGCCATCGCCTCGGCGGCGGCCGCAATATGCACCCCGGCCAGCAGCTGATTGACCATCTTGAAAGCCGCCGCCTGTCCCGCCGTGTCACCGAGGCGGTGAACGGTGCCGGCCAGCGCCGCCAGGATCGGCGCGGCCGCGTCGAACGCGGCCGCGCTGCCGGACGCCAGCATGCTCAGCGAGCCGTCAGCCGCGCGCACGGCACCGCCGCTCATCGGCGCATCAAGATATAGACGTCCAGACGTCTGCAACCGCTCGCCCAGAGAGCGGGCGTTGGCCGGCGACATGGTGGCGCAGGAAATGAAAAGCGCACCGGCCAGCATGTGTTCGAGGCAGCCGTATTCGCCGAACAGCAGCTGTTCGGTCTGCTCGGCGTTCACCACCACGCTGAGCACGAACTCGGCGCCTTCAACCGCGTGCCGGGCATCGCACGCAGCGGCGCCGCCGAGTTGGGAAAAGCGCGCAAGTGCTTCGGAGGACGGATCGTATCCGCGCACGTTGGCACCGGCGCGCAAAAGGCTGGCGGCCATGCCGCCGCCCATGGAACCCAGCCCGATCACGGCCACGTTGCGCCCGGCCAGCGGAAGCGGCTCGTGCGCGCGAGGAGCCTTCTTGGCGCTCATGCTCATGCGGCGTAACCCGGACGCAGGGCACGTACAATCATCGCCAAGCCCGACCGCGATGATTGCGCTATCACATCCTGGTTGACCGCTTGGCCGCGGGCTGATAACACAGCGTCCATCATCATCTCCTCAAACAGGAAAACCGACCATGCGTGAATCCCAGGCCAGAGAGCAGATCTGCCTGTTCGCCCGCTCGCTGTTCGAGCGCGGCCTGTCGCATGGCTCATCCGGCAACATCAGCGCACGCCTGGAAGACGGCAGCCTGCTGCTGACGCCAACCGACGCGTCGCTGGGTTTTCTCGACCCGGCGCGACTGTCGCATGTGGACGCCGACGGTCGTCATATCGACGGCGACAAGCCCACCAAGGAGGCACCGTTGCATCTGGCGCTCTACGAAACCCGGGCCGGCTCCGGCGCCGTGGTGCATCTGCACTCCACGCACTCGGTCGCCGTGTCGATGCTGCCCGAGATCGATGCGCGCTCCGTGCTGCCGCCGCTGACGCCGTATTACGTGATGCGCGTCGGCGACACCGCGCTTGTTCCTTACCACCGCCCCGGCGATCCCGCGGTGGCCGAAGCCATCCGCGGCCTGGCTGGCCGACACGCCTCGGTGCTGCTGGCCAACCACGGACCGGTTGTCGCCGGTTCGAGCCTCAGCGCCGCGGTGTATGCCATCGAAGAACTGGAGGAAACCGCGCGGCTTTATCTCCTGCTGCGGGGTTTCAATCCGCGCCTGCTGTCGTCGGAGCAGGTGGCCGAACTGCAGCGCGTATTCACTGCGCCGCCGCCCGACGCACACCACCACGGCGCGGCCTGACGCGCCGCCGTTCCGCCTGCTCAGGCCGCTTTGGCCTGCTGGAGGTGGGCGCGCATCGCCTCGGCAACGCGTTCCATGCCCAGCCGCGGACTGGTAAGCACCGGCACGCTGATGCGATCGCCGAGGCTGTCGACCACGCGCCCCATCGACACCTGAGCCAGTACGATCACATCGACGTCAGCGGCCAGTTTCATGAGCGCCGCACCGACGATGTCGTCGTGCTTCGCCGAATCGCCAGCCAGCAAAGCGTCGAAGGCCCCTTCGCAAAGCTTCTTCGTCACGCTGATGCGTTTGCCATTCTCGATCGCCACCTGCTCGATCAGTCGCGCGGTCGGATCAAGCGTCGTCTGCACGGTCGCCGCCACGCCGATGCGCGTACCGCGCGCGACCGCGGCCTCGGCCATCGCCGTGTCGATCTTCAGCATCGGTACGCTCAACAGCGGACTGACTGCGTCGGCGGCCTCGCGCACCGACGAGCAGGCGTTGAGGATCATGGTCGCGCCCATCTCCTGGCCGATCAGCATGTAGCGCGCAAGGCGGCTGGTCACGGCCGGCGTGACGTGGCCGGCGGCCATCACGTCCTTCAACAAGCTGTCGTCGACCAGGTTGACGATGCGAACGCCGGGCAACAGCTCCGGCGCCAGCGAGGCCAGCGGCTGCACGGTCACCGGACCGGTGTGGATGATGACCAGCGTGGTCTGGGTGCTCATGATGCGTTTCTCCTACTCAAATGGTGCGGACAGCTCAGGGCGAATCACTTCACGTACATGCGCCAGTTGTGGTCTTCCTTGAAGCCCAGCACCTCGCGCGCCTTACGGTTGGAAAGAAGGGTCTCGAACTCGCCGAGCTCGCCCTTCACCGGCACGCCGGGGTAGTAGCGCTTCAGCAGTTCAGCGGTTGGCAGGTCCGACGAGACGTCGTTGTTAGCGGCGTTGAAAATCTGGAAACCCAGGCCGTCTTTCTCGATCGCCAGGCGCACGATCTGACCGAGGTCGCGGGCGTCGATATAGCTCCAGGCGATGCGCTTGCGAAAATCGGGCTTGGCGAAAAACTCGGGGAAATTCGCGTATTCGTGCGGCTCGACCACGTTGCCGATGCGGATCGCATAGACGTCCGAACCGGTGCGGCCGGCAAACGCCTGCGCGGTGCGCTCGTTGCAAATTTTCGAGGTGGCGTAGCTGTCGCGCGGGTCGACCGGATACTCCTCGTCGAGCGGGAAATATTCCGGATTGCGATGGGTGTAATTGAACACCAGCCCGTAGGTGGTTTCGCTGGAGGCGATGATCACCTTCTTGATACCGAGCTTGGCGGCCGCTTCGAGGATGTTGTACGTCCCCATCACGTTGATGCGGTACACCTCGTTGTCCGGCACGATCATGATGCGCGGGATCGCAGCAAAATGGACGATCGCGTCGATCGGCTCGGGCTCGAGGTTCTCGTCGAACTCGTGCAGCCCGGTATAACTGGACAGCGCGTTGAACACCTGACCGGAATCGGTGATGTCCGTGATCAGCGTGCGCACCGCTGGATTGTCCAGCGGCTTGGTATCCAGATTGAGCACCCGGTAGCCGTGGTCGACGAGGTCCTGCACGACGTGCTTGCCCGCCTTGCCGCTGCCGCCCGTAAAGATCACACGCTTCATAACATTTCCTTTGGTAGTGGAGCCGGCGCGGCAGACGCTGCGCGCGCCGGAAAAGCAACATCAGAATTTATATTGGTCGATGTTTTCGGCCGTGAATACCAGCGGCTCGCTGAAGATGATCACCTTGTTCTTGACCTCGAAGTCGCCCAGGCCCGGCACGCTCAGATGGTCGTTCGGCTTCAGCGCATTGTTGGCGGCCAGGCGCGCCACGTGCATCACCAGCTGGCCTTCCTTCACCTCATCCCACAGCGGGCTGGCCTTGATGATGCCGGCCTTGACGTACTGGCGAATGGCGTCCGGGTCGGAACAGCCCGTGACAAAGACCTTGCCGGTCTTGCCCAGTTTTTGCACCGCTGCCGCCGCACCGACTTCGGCCGCGCCATCGGGAGCGATGATCGCCGTGACCTCTGGATGCGCCTGCAGGATATTCAGGCCGGCGGTCAGCGACTGCGACGGGCTGGACTGGCCGTAGTCGGTGGTGACGATCTTCATCTTCGGATACGTGGCGGCGATATACGCATTCACTGCCTTGATCCACTCATTCTGGATGGTCGCGTCCTTGGTCGACGACAGAATGGCGACCTTCGCCTCGGGCCCGGCAAACTTTGCCACCGACTCCACAAGCGCCTTGCCGAAAGCCGGGTAGGCCGTGTTCTGGATGAAGAAATCACGCGCGTCGGGCGCCACGTCGCTGTCGTAGGAGACAACCTTGATGCCCTGCTTCATCGCACGACGCAGCGCGGGCGCGAGCTGGGTTGGGTTGTTCGACGTGGTGGTGATCACATCGAACTTGCGCGCGATCAGGCTGTTGAACACATCCACCTGCCCCTGCGCCGATGCCGTCACCGGGCCGGTATAGAGAAAGTCGATATTGAGCGTCTTGGCCGCCATCTCGGCGCCCTGCTGATTGGCCTTGAAGACCGACAGGCCCACCAGCTTGGGCACCATGGCGACCTTGATGCGCTTGGAAATATCCGGCGTCTGCTGGGCCTGGGCAACGGCTCCCACGCCCAAAGCGAGCAGAGTAGCAACGATGCCCAGCGTGATGCGGCGGCGCTTGTTAGTCATGACTTTTCCTGTGCGTCTGGTTACAGGGAAACCCGTTGTGCGGTCGTGGGATCACGACGCATGGCCGGGCGAGATCGAGCGCTTGAACAGTGCTCGGATTCGGGTACCGAGGCGGAGGCCGCGGCTGTCGAAAAGATTTTTCACCGCGATCGAAACGATCAGGATGGCGCCGGTCAGCATGGTCGTGACCATGTCGGAAAATCCGGCAATCAGCATGCCCTGCCGCAGAAAGCCGAGCAGCAGCACGGCCAGGATCACGCCCAGCAGGTGGCCTTCGCCGCCAAAGATGCTGACGCCGCCGAGCACCACCATCGTGATCGTGGTCAGCAGCAGCACGTCACCCATGTCTGGCCGCACCGCGCTGTAATACGCGGCAAGCACCAGGCCGGCGACGCTGGCCATCGCACCGCTCAGTACGTAGGCCGTCACCAGGATGCGGTTGACGCGAATACCCGAGTAGCGCGCTGCTTCTGCGCTGTAACCCACCGTCACCAGCTTGCGTCCGAACGCGCTGCGCGCCACCAGCAGCCAGAACAGCAGCGCCAGACCGGCGAACAGCAGGATCTGATACGGCAGCTGAAACGATGCGCCGATGCCCATCGCGCCGGCGCCCAGATT
>Ga0302235_10001779_pt1 | contig 15881 bp, 15 predicted proteins | sample II_Palsa_N3_3_FD_193577 | JGI IMG/M metagenome (GOLD analysis project Ga0302235, IMG submission 193577) | Peat permafrost microbial communities from Stordalen Mire near Abisko, Sweden - II_Palsa_N3_3 | ecosystem: Environmental > Terrestrial > Soil > Palsa > Peat permafrost | place: Sweden... | reverse complement strand
GTGCCGGGCGCGACGCTCGCCGACGCGCTCCCGCACCTGCGAGAGACCTACTGCGGTCCGATCGCCTACGAGATCGAGCACATCGCCTCGCATCGCCAGCGGCTCTGGCTCAGGGAGGCGATCGAGGGTGGTCAGTTCCGCAAGCCGCTGACCAGTGCCGAACAGAAGGCCCTGCTCAAGCGCCTCACCGAGGTCGATGCGCTCGAGCGCTTCATGCACAAGGCCTACCTCGGGCAGAAGCAGTTCTCGATCGAGGGCCTCGACATGACGGTGCCGATGCTCGACGAGGTCACGCAGCTCGCGGCCACCCGCGGCGCGCGGGAGGTCGTGATCGGGATGGCCCACCGTGGCCGCCTCAACGTGCTCGCGCACAACCTGGGTCGGCCCTACAACACCATCTTCGCCGAGTTCGAAGGCTCCTCCACGCTCGAGCCGATCACGACCCTTCCCCAGGGCGGAACCGGCGATGTGAAATACCACCACGGCGCCCAGGGCTCCTACCAGCTCCCGGGCGGCGAATCGATCATCGTGCGCTTGGAGTCCAACCCCAGCCACCTGGAATTCGTCGCACCGGTCGCGGCAGGCGCGACGCGCGCGGCGCAGACCACCCGCCAAGGACCCCACGCGCACCAGGACACCAACGCGGCGATTCCGGTGATCCTCCACGGCGACGCGGCCTTCCCCGGTCAGGGCGTCGTGGCGGAGACACTCAACCTGCAAGCGCTCGACGGCTACACCGTCGGTGGCACGGTCCACATCATCCAGAACAACCAGGTCGGCTTCACGACCGACCCCGACGACGCGCGCTCGACGACGTATGCGTCCGACCTCGCCAAGGGCTTCGACGTCCCGATCATTCACGTCAACGCCGATGATGTGGCGGCGTGCATCTCCGCGATCCGCCTGGCGTTCGCCTTCCGTCAGGAGTTCGGCCACGACGTGCTGATCGACCTGATCGGGTATCGCCGGTTTGGCCACAACGAGGCCGACGAGCCGGCCTATACCCAACCCGAGATGTACCAGGTGATCAAGAAGCACCCGTCCGTCCGCGAGCTGTTCGCCCGGCGGCTGATCGAGTCGGGAGTGGTCAGCGAGCATGAGTCCACCGAGCTGACTGATGAGGTGTGGGCCGTGCTGAGCGAGCAGCACCAGAAGCTCAAGGAGCGGATCGCCGCCGCCAAGGACATCGAGCACGCGACCGGCGAGTACCAGCTCGACCGCAGCCCCTCACCGGAGGTCAAGACCGCCGTCGCATTCGACCGTTTGCAGGTGCTCAACGAGGAACTGCTCTCGATTCCAGACGGGTTCACGGTCCACCCGAAGCTGGCCAAGCAACTCGAGCACCGCCGCGAGGCATTCGGCTCCCAGCCCGATGATGCCGGCGCGGCCCCGGCGGGCGAGGCTAAGCGCGAGGGGATCATCTGGGCGCACGCGGAAGCGCTGGCGTTTGCGTCGCTGCTGACCGAGGGGATTCCGATCCGACTGACCGGCCAGGACACCGAACGGGGAACCTTCAGTCAGCGCCACCTCGTGCTGCACGATCCCAAGACCGGCCAAGAGCACTGCGCGATGCAGCATCTGCCCGGCGCGCTGGCGCCGATGGAGCTCCACAACTCGCCGCTCTCTGAGGCCGCGTGCCTCGGGTTCGAGTACGGCTACTCGCAGGAAGGGCCCGAGACCCTGGTGCTGTGGGAGGCACAGTTCGGCGACTTCGTCAACGGCGCCCAGGTGATCATCGATCAGTTCATCGCCCCCGGCCTGGCGAAGTGGGGCCAGACCTCGAGGCTCACCCTCCTGCTTCCGCACGGCTATGAGGGTTCTGGGCCAGAACACTCCTCGGCCCGGCTCGAGCGCTTCCTCCAGCTCGCCGCTGAGGGCAACATTCGCATCGCCAACCCGACGACTCCGGCTCAGTACTTCCACCTCCTGCGTCGCCAGGCCCGGATCGCCAAGCAGCGCCCGCTCGTGATCATGACCCCCAAAAGCCTGCTGCGCCTGGCGCAAGCCAGCAGCGGAATCGAGGAGCTCGCCGAAGGCCGCTTCCAGCCGGTGCTGTCCGAGCCGGGGGTCGACCCCGAGCTGGTCACGCGCCTGGTCCTGACCGCCGGCAAGATCTACTACGACCTGATCGGCCATGCGGGGCGCCAAGACAACGCCCGCGTCGCGATCGGCCGCGTCGAGCTGCTGTATCCGTTCCCCCAGGCCGAGATCCTGGAGTTGGTCGCGATGTATCCGCGGCTGAACGAGGTCGTGTGGGTTCAGGAGGAACCGCGAAACATGGGCGCAAGGGCGTTCATGTCGCCGCGGCTGCTGCAGGTGCTGCCCGAGCACCTGCAATTCGGTTATATCGGTCGTCCCGAGCGCGCCGCGTCCGGCGAGGGCTACCCGATCGCCCACGCGATCGAGCAGAACCGGATCGTCTCGACCGCACTCGACGTCGGACAGCCCGTCTCCCAGTATCCGAGGGTGCTCCCCGGCGAGCGTTAGATTTCCCAGGGGGAAATCTCATTGGGAGTTTCGGCTCAGGCGTGAACCGAGGGTTCCGGCGGTTGATCTGCCGAAACTCCCGGCGTAGTCTTGTTCCGCGAGGATCCCCGATCGGTGCGATCAACGCCCGGGAGTTCGGCCGACCAAACCGCACGGATCGCAATCGAGGCCTCGCCGAACTCCCACTTGAATTTCCCCCCCGGAAATTCGGCCGACGGCGGCGATCTGGCGCCTGGGAGTTCGGCCGACCAAACCCCACGAATCGGAATGAGAGCCTCGCCGAACTCCCATTTGAATTCGCTCCAGCGAATTCAACAGGTACGGTGTGCCCGTGCGGTTTCGTAGAGACGGATCCCGTCGCGATAACTCGCGACGCCATCTGACCCCGAATCTGGGGGTCCATGACATGGCGATCGACCTCGGAACGGCGAATACGCTCGTGTACGTGGGCGGTCGCGGAATCGTGGTCTCGGAGCCCTCGGTGGTTGCGTCCGATGTGGCGACCGGTGAGGTCCACGCGGTCGGCGCGGATGCCGAGCGGATGATCGGTCGCACCCCGGCGACGATCTCGGCCACGCGGCCGTTGCGCCATGGCGTGATCGCCGACTTCGACGTCACCGAGGAGATGCTGCGCTACTTCATCCGCAAGGTCCTCGATCGGCGCACGGCGCATCCGCGCCTGATCGTGTGCGCGCCCTCGGGCGTGACCGAGGTCGAGAAACGCGCCGTCGAGGAGGCGTCGTTGGCCGCGGGTGCGCGGCGTGTGCACCTGATCGAAGAGCCGATCGCGGCGGCGATCGGTGCGGGCCTGGCGATCGAGGAACCGATCGGTCGCATGGTCGTCGACGTTGGTGGCGGCACCAGCGAGATGGCGGTGATCTCGTTGGGCGGGATCGTCATCTCGCGGTCGGCCCGGGTGGGCGGCTACGAGATGGACGAGGCGATCGCGCACTACCTGCGCGCGGCCTATCAGCTGGCGATCGGCTCGCGCACCGCCGAAACGATCAAGATCGCGATCGGTTCGGCGACGGCGCTCAGTCCCGAGGAGACGATCGAGGTCCGCGGGCGGCACCTGCTCTCGGGGCTGCCCACGGCGATCCAGCTGCACAGTGAGGAGGTGCGAGCGGCGATCATGAGCCCGCTGCAGGAGATTCTGCGGGCGATCAGGGACACGCTTGAGCAGACCCCGCCCGAGCTGGCCAGCGACATCGCCCGCGACGGCATCCTGCTCGCGGGTGGCGGTACGCTGATCCGCGGGTTCCCGGAAATGGTCGCCGCCGAGACCGGAATGCCGGTCTACCGGGCCGACTCGCCACTGACCTGCGTCGCCGTCGGCTCAGGCCACGCGCTCGATCACTTCGACGCGCTCAACGTCATCCGTCATCCGCGCCGATCCACGACCACGCCGGACTGGCGAACCGCGTAGACGCGCGACTCAGCACGCTGGCGATGGCGCAGCCGGCCAGCAGGATCAGGAAGGGGTCGACCGGCTCGCGAAAGCGAGGTGTCTCGACGTTGACGAACACGACGCTGAGGGCGAACAGGAGCGGAACCGCCCACAGCCACCGCGGCGCGCGCCGGGCGAAGCGCGTACACGCTCCCAACCCCGCCGCCACGCACAGGACCCAGAAGCTGATCACGCCGATGTGGGCCACTCCCGCCTCGAGGCTCTGCGCGGCCGCGGAAGCCTTCCAGGCGAAGGACCCTTCGAGCTCGAACATGCGCAGAGTGTTGTGATAGGCGACCTCGAGCGGAGCGAACGGATGGTGGGCGATGTAATGCAGCGCCTGGCTCTGGAGCCGGTCGCCCAGTGCGGGCTCCGAGAAGCGCCCGACATCGTGCACCAGCTGCGCGTCTTCCGCGATGCTCCAAAACAGGCGCCACTTGTAGGGCACCGGCTTAAAGGCGGCCGAGGTCGGGTTGTAGGTGCCGACCAGCGTGATCCCGCTCTCGTCGGAGACGGGAATCAAGCGGTGCAACTCGACCGCGTTGCGGATCGTCCAGGGCGCAATCGTCAGCAGCGCCGTGACGGCTAACAGCGCCGGCGCGGTGAGCGCGCGCGCCGACCATCGTGGTCGCACGCTCCACACGCCCAGCCCGAGCGGGATCAGCAACAGGATGCCGTTCTGGTGCGTGAGCGTCGCCAGTCCGATGCACACTCCTGCCGCCGTGGTCCATCGGTACGGGTGCCCCGAGCGCCGCGTGCGCAGCGCCGCCCAGACCGCCGCCAGTTCAAACACGATCAGCAGGTTCTCGGCCAGCAGCGCCCCCGAGACCTCGATCAAGACGGGGTAGAACGCGGCCAGGGTCAGTGAGACCAACCCGACCAAGGGCCCGAACGCCTCCAGTGCGACCAGGCCGATCAGCGCGACCGCGAGCGTGCCCAGCGCGGCTTGCGCGAACTGCTCGGGGCGCACGGCGGTACGCCCCCCGGCTTCGTGACCGTCGAGCAGGTCCACGGCGGCCAGGAAGTAGGGGAAGCCCGGCGGGAAATACGCCGTCGGCCCGCGCGACCCAGCTGCGCCCGACCCGGGGCCGGTGCCGGTGTCGTAGTCACCGGTGTTGGCGATCTCGCTGGCGAGATGGTTATACGTCGCGGCGTCGTTGTGAGGCCGGTACGGGGAGCGCTCGATCTGCGCCACGCGGATGCCGAGAGCGGCGATGAGCAACGCCGCGATCAGCAGCGCTTGTCCGGCACGCGTGTCTCTCACCAGCCGCGCAGGTTAGACGCGGCGCGCGTTCAGTGGATTCCCACGATGCCGGCGCAGACCCAGGCCGAGGCGCCCCTGCCGCCATCCCAGATCCGCGACGCGACCGCGTCCTGCTCGGCCTTGCTGGTCAGGTACGCCGCTGGACCGGTGCCACCAAACTCACTCCACGTGCTGGGGATGATCTGGTAGTAGCCCGAGGCGCCGGCGCTGTTGGGCGGGAGGTTCTGGCCGCCGGACTCGCACAGGACGATCGCGTACGGGATCACCCATCCCCCCGACGGCCCGAGCGCGGTCGGGGGTGGCCCGGTCGAGGGGACTGATGGGGTCGCTGCGGCTGACCGCTGCGCCGCCGCCGCGGCGGCCGCGGCCCGCTGGGCAGCCTGCTCTGCCTCCAGGCGGGAGATCGCGGAATGCAGCTGGTCGGCACGCGCGCGGCTGGCCTGCAGGGCGGCCTGCTGCGCCGCCTGAGCCTGCTGCAGCGCTGCCTGCTTCGATTGCAACAGAGCATTCATCCCCGCCAGCGCGCGGGCTTGCAGGTAGGCCGCGGTGGTGATCTGACGATCGCTCGCCTCGAGCGTCGCCAGCTGCCTGGCCGCACTGTCGGCGCGAGCCTTGGCAGTACGTGTCGCCACGATCGTCGACTGCTGCTGCTGTTCGGCCTGGCGCAGGAAATCGATCTGGTCGAGCAGGTCGGCGAAGCCGCTCGCCTCCAGAACGACGGACACGAGGTCGGGCTTGTCGGCCTCGTAGCCGCTGACGAGCTGGCGCGAGAGGGCCGCGCGGGCGCGGGCCAGGCGTGCGCGTAGCAACGCGAGCAGCTTTCGCTCCCGCGCCAGCGACGCCTGAACGCGCGCCAGGGCCAGGCGGTCGTTGGCCAGTTCGGTGCGGACCGCGGACTCACGGCTCTGCACCAGTGCGATCTGGCCGTCGAGCGAGGAGATCAGCTCGTTCAGATTGCCGAGGCTGGTCGCGAGGCTCTGCTGGCGAGCCTGCTGTTGGCCGAGCTGAGAGTTCAACTGGCCGAGGCTGGGGGACGCGGCCGACGACAACGACACGGCGCTCGTGGCGGCCAGCACCGCCACGAGCGTTGCCGTTGCGGCTGCGAGCCGTAGGAAAACAGTGCGAGTGCGCCGAGAAGAGCTCATGGTGTGGGCCTACGGGGTGGCTGTCGGGCTCGCGCCGGCCGGCGCTACGCGGCCATCAGGCCGGGCCGGGCCCCCGCTTTCCCGGAATTAGCGGGAAATTTCGGCGACCGCGACCTTATCAGGAACAGGTCGACAATCACCCCCTGCCGTCGGCCGCTGGCCTGCAATGCTCTACCGGCGTGGACTCGACGAAGACGGGCCAGATCATCGACCGCGTGCGTGCCACCCCGCCCGGATTCGTGCGCACCTATGGGGACGTCTCGCCGGGCGCGCCGCGGGCCGCGGGAGCTGCCCTGCACGCGTGCGAGGACGCGACCGTACCCTGGCACCGGATCGTCCGGGCCGATGGCTCACTGGCCAAGGGACCGCGCCAGAGGACGTTGCTGGCGCGAGAAGGGGTGCCGTTTAAGGGTGAGAAGGTCGACATGCAGATCGCGCGCCTGCCACGCCTGTGATGTGGATTCAGCGCCAGATCATGCTGGCGGCGCAGCCCCGCGGGTTTCACCTGATCACCGGCGAGCTGCTCCGAGCGCTGCCCGAGCTCGCTGGTCTCCAGGTCGGAGTGCTGCATCTCTTGATCCTCCATACCTCCGCCTCGCTGGCGTTGAACGAGAACGCCTCGCCCGAGGTTCGGCGTGACTTCGAGACGTGGTTCAACCAGGCGGTTCCCGAACGGGCGCGCTACTGGACCCACACGCTCGAGGGGCCCGACGACATGCCCGCGCACGTCAAGGCGGCGCTGCTCGGTCCCTCACTCACCCTGCCGGTCTCGCGCGGGGGGTTGGCGCTCGGAACCTGGCAGGGAATCTACCTGTGCGAACATCGCGACCGTGGCGGAGCGAGATCGTTGATCGCCACCGCGTGGGGATCTGGGCGCGAGGCGGGCTAGGCCGAACTCCAGCCCGCCGGCGACGTGGGTGAGCGCCCGCGGTGCCTTGGCGGGGGTCGGTCAGCGCCCGTGCCAGACCGGGGCCCGCTTCTCGGCGAACGCGGTCGCGCCCTCGCGCGCGTCTTCTGAGGCCATCACGGGGCCCGTGATCTCGCCCTGCCGGGAGAAGAACTCGGCCTCGGGCCAATCGACTGACTCGACCAGGATGCGCTTGGTGGCGGCCAGAGCCAGGGGTCCGTTCTGCGCGATCGCCCCGGCCAGCTCCAGCGCCGCCTCGAGCGCGTGTCCGGGCTCGGCGAGACGGTTGACGAGCCCGAGCTCGAAAGCCCGCTCGGCGTCGATCGGGTCGCCGGTCAGCGCCAGCTCCATCGCGATGGTGCGTGGCAGCACGCGGGGGAGGCGCAGCAGGCCGCCGCCGGCCGCGACCAGCGAGCGCTTGACCTCAGGAATCCCGAGCCGGGCACCGCGGGCCGCCACGATCAGGTCGCACGAGAGCGCGACCTCAAGCCCCCCGGCGACCGCGAAGCCCTCGATGGCGGCGATCAGTGGCTTGGCCGCCGCCCGTTGAGTGATCCCCGCGAACCCGCGATCCGCCGCGTACGGCGAGTCTCCGGCCACGAATGCCTTGAGGTCCATCCCGGCGCAGAAACCCTTTCCGGCGCCGGCTAGGACCCCGACCGCGAACGCCGGGTCCCGATCAAGCTCGTCGAGAGCATCAGCGATCCCATGGGCCACGGCGGCATTGACAGCGTTGCGCTGATCAGGGCGGTTGAGCGTGATCACGAGAACGCGATCGCGGCGCTCGGTGAGCACGGCTGGGGTATTGGTCATGCGGCGAACAATCTCAGGTCCGGCTCACGCTCGCCGCGGAGCACCGCGAGGTCGACCTCCACGCACTCGATCCCGCGCGAGTTCGCCAGCACTCGGGCCTGCGGTTTGATCGTCTGTGCCGCCAGCACCCCCCGGCAGGCGGCGAACGCCGGGTCGATGCGGATCCGGTCCAGATATCGCGTCAGCTGCTCCACCGCCTCGATTCCGGCGATTCGCTTGATCTCGACCGCCACCCAGCCCGCGTCGGAGTCACGGCACATCAGGTCCACCGGCCCAATGTCGGTCGGCCACTCCCGGCGCACGAGCCTGAAGCCCTCTCCGCACCAGTCGGGCCGCTCGGCCAGCAGCTCCTGCAGGTGGGCTTCGACGCCCTCTTTGGTCAGTGAGACGTCGGCCTCCGGCGAGCCCATCTCGAGCGTCACATCTGAGAGCACCTCCGACAGGGCGATCTCCAGCTGGTCCTCGCTGGCGCCGGCGCGCTTGCGCACCACGATCCGATCCGGTGACTCCTGCACCACGGTGGGCGGGGTCATCCAGTTGAGCGGCTTGACGCTGGGACCGCCGTGATCGGACCAGACCATGAACGTCCCGTCGGCCTTGAACATCAGCAGCCTCGTGGCGGGCGCCAAGTGCGTACTCAGCCGTCCCGAGTAGGTGATCGAGCAGTGGGCGACCATCAGGCGCATCGGCACAGCCTAGGTTCGTGATCGGACCGAAACGTTCCCAGGCGATCGGGCTCCTTATGATCAGGGGTGAGCATGCGCAATCAGCTTCGACCACTATTTGACCGCGTTGTCATCAAGGAGCTCGATCCGGACCGGGTGAGGCGCTCCGGCTTGCTCGTGCCTCCGGGTTCCGACGAGCCACCGCCGCAGCACGGGATCGTGCTGGCGGTCGGCCCGGGGCTCGATTGGTGGGATCACGTCGGCGTTCAGATGCCGGTCAGACCCGGCGACCACGTCGTCTTTCCCGCGTCCGCCGGAGCGTGGGTTGAGGTTGACGAGGAGCGCCTGCTGGTCTGCCGGGTCGGTGAGCTGCTCGGCGTGCTCGAGCGGGTGGAGGACTGTCCGGGCTGTGGTGGCCGGCCGCTCGCGCCGCTCGAGTCCTGTCCGGTGTGCGGACGCGAGGGTTCGGTCGCCTCGCCCTGACAGCCGTTCCCGTGGGCCGGGACGCGGCCTGTCGTCGTTAGGCCGCGCTGCGCTCGGAGAGCCCGCGCGGAGTCGCGGCCTGCGCCCGCGCCAGCAGGTCAGTGACCTCGCGGTCGTCGCCGAGCGCGAGCGCCTGCCGGCAGGCTTCCGTGCACTCGGCCAATCGGTCGGTGCGGGCGAGGGCGTGCGCGTAGGTGGACCAAGCGGCGGGTGAGTCCGGCGCGATCCGCGTGGCGGCTTGCGCTGTGGACACCTCGGCGCCGACATCGCCGGCCAGGTGATAAGCCAGCGCGAGGTCGAGCAGCCCTTCCAGCGATGGGCCGGCCTTACGGGCCCGCTCGAGGGCGGAGATCGCCGCCGAACGGTCCATTTGACGCAGCCGCAGTCGCCCCAGCCGCTCCCACGCCGACGCGTCGGCGGGCGCGCGCTGCGCCGCTCGGGTCGCTGCCTCGGCCGCGAGGTCGACCGCGCCCATGTCCTCGTAGATTCGTGACGCGAAGCGCTCCGGGGTTGGGCGGTCGGTGTCGACCCGGGCCCAGTCGCGCACGGTTCGGGCGGCGGCGGGGAGGTTGCCCGCCTGCCAGAACGCCGCGGTCAGCAACCTCAGCACGACGGGGTTGTTGGGCTCCGCGTCGCGGGCGTAGACCAGTCGCTGAGCCGCGAGCTTGGCGTCTCCCTCGGCCAGCGCGTGCTGCGCCGCGGTCATGAACCGCTGCACCCGGTCGGCGGCCGCGTCCGGCTGGGAGAAGTCGACGAACTGCAGCGATCCCGCCGGCACGGTGCGCACGCCGACGGCGAACAGGACCCGCGCCCACTGCTGGACCTCTTCGTCGTCGCCGGAAAAGTAGATCCCGGTCACCGTTCCCACGCCCCACTCCGGGTAGGACAGGCAACGGGCGTAGCGGTGCACGACCGAGTGATCGGGAACCCGCGAGCCGAACGGGTCGTGCTTGGCCCGTTCCTCCGCGGCCGAGCGCTGACGCTGCTCCGCCTCATAGGCTCGGCGGCCGGCGTCGGCCCGAGCCTGGCGCGTGGCGGCGGCCGAAACCTTGACCGCGTTGCGCGTGACGCGGCCGCCGCGCGAGGTTTCGGCCAGCTGCGCGAGCTGATCGGCCGCTTCGTTGATCGCCTGCAGATGTCGCTGATGCTCGTGCTGGCGGCCTGGCGGCGCGATGTCCGGATGCCAGCGCTTGGCCATCCGCCGCCTCGCGAGCTGAACCGCGCGCTGATCGAAGGGCGGCTCGAGCTCCAGCAGCAGGAGGGCTTGTTCGACGTCGAGAATGCGTGCCACGACCCAGTTACGTTAGCGAGATCGCCGAGCACCTTTTGCGCCGCACCTGTTTCGAGCCCGTGACTGCGCCGCTGGCCAGACCATTAAGCTGCCCATCTTTAGTTGTCATAAATTAGTCTCAATTCGCTTAGACATAGCCAGACATCACATATCGTGGGGTCATGGTCGGCGAAGGTCGCTCCCGCTTCCCGCTCTACGGTGCGATCGCGACTGGTGGCGTGATCGCGGGAGTCGCGGTGGCCGGATTCGGCGCCGGGATACTCGCGCTGCTTCTCACCACGTTGCGCCAGGGCGACGGCTGCGCGGCCGCGCCCGCCGGGACGGCGAGCTCGATCGTGCTGGGCTCACCCGGGACCGGCCAGCTCGTTGGGGCGACCGAATACGGCGGTCCGGGAGATCCGGGCAGCGGGACGGTGGGCGCGTCAGGAGCGAACCTGTTGGCGCACCCCGACAGCTATGCCGAGCTTGGCGGCTATACCTTCCAAACCGCCACCGCCATGGGCGGCCTGCCGTACATGACTCCGCTTCGCGTGACGTGGCGCAACCGCTCGGCGATTGCCTATAAGCGCGATTTCGGATTGGGCGGAGGGCCGATCGGGGGGCTCCCACGGGTGATCGATCTGTGGTGGCAGTTTGCCGTCGCGCTGGGCATCCCGTATGCGAACGGACTGTGGTCAGGGCCGGTGCGGATCGAGCGTCCGCCCGCCGCCGGCGCGGGCAATCTGCTCGGCCAGAGCTCCGAGCCGTCCGACACGCTGCTGGTGCCCTCGGCTTCCCCGGCAGATCCCGCCCCGTGCGCGCCCGCCGGGCTGGCGGGCGTGCCGCTGACCAGCGGAGCCCGCGCTCGCCTGCTGCCCGATGGGCTGGCCGCCGCGCCCCAAGCGGCGCCGGAGGCCGTCAAGCAGATCATCGCCGCCGGCAACCAGATCGCCGGCAAGCCATATCTCTACGGTGGAGGTCACGGCCTGCCGTTGAGCCAGGTGGCCCCCGCGTACGACTGCTCGAGCAGCGTCGAGCACCTGCTCTACGGGGCTCGGCTGCTGCCGGTCGCCTATGACGCGGCCTCCGGAGAGCTCGAGTCGTTCGGAGCGCCAGGACTGGGGCGGTGGGTGACGATCTATGCCAACCCGGACCACGTGTTCATGTACGTGGCCGGCCTCAGGTGGGACACCCACAACGCCGCCGGCCCCGGAGACGGCAGCACCGGCATCGGATGGCATCCGCTGGTGCGCAGCTCCGCCGGGTTCGTGGCGCGACACCCCAGCGGGCTGTGAGCTCTTGCAGCGGCGCCGGTCAGCCTACCCGTGCCGAGGTGTGCGCGGCGTCGCCGCTGGGATCGCGTGTGCGCTCGCGCTCGGGGGCTGCGTCAACCTCACGGCGCCGCCGCGCAGCGCCACGAGGCCCACCTCGAAGCTGACCCAAGCGCAGGCGACGCATGAGTACCCCTCGCCGCTGCCCCCTCGTCAGTCGGCCGCCGGCGCGTCCGCCACGCCGGTGCAGGCGATCGACGCCTTCGCCACCGCGTACATCAACTGGACCGCAGCCAGTGTGACCGCCGACGCCCGAGCCCTGGCTGCCCACAGCATCGGTCAGGCGCGCTCGATGATGTCGCTGACCGCCGCCGAGACCGCGCAGGACTATGAACTGCAACGGGGCGGGATCGCCAACCGCGGGACGGTGGAGGCGATCGCACCACTGCTCAGCAGTCGCGACCGCTACGTCGTGGTCACCCGCGAGCTGACGACGGCGACCAACACCAGCGCGTACCAAGGTCTCCGTCCCGGCTGGCACCTCGCGATCGCCACCGTCAGCCGGCTGCGCCCGGGTCGATGGGTGCTCAGCGGCTGGCAGCCTGAGAGCTGAGGCAGGTGAGCTAGCCAACCGCCTGACCGTTGGCGGTCAGGTCGACGTCGATATTCCCCCGGGTGGCGTTCGAGTAGGGGCAGACCTCGTGGGCGGCGGCGACGATCCGCACGGCCTGTTCGGAGTCGGCCACCTGTGGCAGGGTCACGTCGAGCGCCACGGCGAGGTTGAAGCCGCCCTGGCCGTTCGGCAGCAGGCTGACCCGGCTGTCGATCGACGCGTCTGCGACGTCGACCTTCTCGCGTCGACCCGCGACGCCCAGCGCGCCCTCGAAGCAGGCCGCGTAGCCGACCGCAAACAACTGCTCGGGATTCGTGCCGCCACCCTCGCCACCGAGCTCCGGCGGCATCCGCAGCTGGACGTCGAGCGCGCCGTCACTGGTCGTTCCGTGGCCCTCGCTGCGTCCGCCGGTGACAGTTGCATCCGCCGTGTATATGACCTTCGCCATCTTGCCTCCCACATTGTCATCGAGTACGTCCCGAAAGCCTAACCGGACCTCAGTGCGCCGCCACGTTCAGGACCACAGCGATCACGAAACACAGCACCGCGGCCACGCGGATCAGCCAGCCCATCCGGTCGCTCGGCCGGCCGGTCACCATTCCGACGATTGCCGCGATCATGCAGCCGACCGCGACCAGTGCGAACAGGACAGCGAGCGCGTGCAGCATGACCAGGGTTTTACTCTCGGATCGACCGGCGTCGTCGCGTCCCCGCGGGGTGGCCCTATCCTCAGTCGTCAGGATGCCCGCTCAGTACATCTTCACCACCTACAAGCTCTCGCGCCGTTATCCGCCCGACCGGGAGGTCCTGACCGACATCTCGCTCTCGTTCCTGCCGGGGGCCAAGATCGGTGTGCTCGGCTACAACGGCGCCGGCAAGTCGACGTTGCTGCGGATCATGGCCGGCCTCGACGGCGATTTTGACGGACGGGCCGAGCTCGCCCCGAGCGCCAGCGTGGGGATGCTCGCGCAGGAGCCCGAGCTCGACAACGGCAAGGACGTCCGCGGCAACGTCGAAGACGGGGTGGCCGAGGTGAGGGCGCTGCTCGATCGCTTCAACGAGCTGTCGCTGAACTACTCCGATGAGACCGCCGACGAGTTCGGCCGCGTCCAGGAGCAGATTGACGCCGTCGACGGGTGGAACCTGGACACGACGCTGGAAATCGCCATGGACGCGCTGCGCTGCCCGCCGCCCGATGCCCCGGTCGCCACCCTCTCGGGCGGGGAGCGCCGCCGCGTGGCGCTGTGCCGGCTGCTCTTGCGCCAGCCGGACCTGCTGGTCCTCGACGAGCCGACCAACCACCTCGACGCCGAGTCGGTCGCTTGGCTCGAGCAACACCTCCGCGACTACCCCGGGACGGTCGTCGCCGTGACGCACGACCGCTACTTCCTCGACAACGTCGCCGGCTGGATCCTCGAGCTCGACCGTGGCCGGGGGATTCCCTACCAGGGCAACTATTCGGGCTGGCTCGAGCAGAAACGGGCTCGCCTGGAACAGGAGGGGCGCCAGGAGACCGTGCGGCGGCGGACGATCGAGCAAGAGCTCGAGTGGGTGCGGATGAACGCCAGCGCGCGGCGCAACAAGCCCAAGGCCCGGCTGAACGCGTACGAGGCGCTGCTCGCCGAGGACCGGAACGTCAAGCTCGACCAGGTCCAGATTCATATTCCGGCTGGACCGAGGTTGGGTGACGTCGTCGTCGAAGCGGACGGCCTGCGCAAGTCGTTCGGCGACCGACTGTTGATCGACGATCTCAGCTTCAAGCTCCCGCGTGGGGGGATCGTCGGCGTGATCGGACCCAACGGCGCCGGCAAGACGACGTTGCTGCGGATGATCACCGGCCAGGAGCAACCCGATGCGGGCACGCTGAGAATCGGCGACACGGTTCAGGTGGCCCACGTCGACCAGTCCCGCGACGCGCTCGATCCGGACAAGACCGTGTGGCAGGAGATCTCTGGTGGCCAGGATCAGATCGCGCTCGGGGACCGCACGGTCAGCAGCCGCGCGTACGTGGCGGGCTTCAACTTCAAGGGCACCGACCAGCAGACCAAGGTGGGCAAGCTCTCCGGCGGGGAGCGCAATCGGCTGCACTTGGCCAAGCTGCTGCGCGCCGGCGGCAACCTGCTGCTGCTCGACGAGCCGACCAACGACCTCGACGTCGACACGCTGCGGGCGCTCGAGGAGGCGCTGCTGGCGTTCGCCGGCTGCGCGATGGTGGTCTCGCACGACCGCTGGTTCTTGGATCGGATCGCCACCCACGTGCTGGCCTTCGAGGGTGACTCGCAGATCCGCTGGTTCGAAGGCAATTTCGAGGCCTATGAGAGCTTCAGGCATGAGCAACTCGGCGCCGAAGCGGACCGCCCCAAGCGGATCACCTACAAGAAACTCGTGCGCGGATAGGGCGTGAGCGGTCCGCTACCGCGCCAGCTCCTCTGAGAGCACGGCGCGCAGTCCCTCGGCGTCGCTGAGCACTCGGTCTGCGCTCGCCAGGTCTGCCACTGGGAAGGGCCCCGTGGCCACCGCAAAGCACCGCACCCCGTCCGCACGGGCGCAGGCGATGTCCCGCGGGGTATCGCCGATCACGACCGTGCGCGTGCGTGCGTAGGGCGTGCCCAGCGCGCCCGCGCGCCGGCGCGCAATCGCCGGCAGCGCGGCGCGGTCCTCGGCGTCGGAACCAAACGCTCCCTGGTCAGCGGGAAAGTGCTGGCCAATCCCGGCCCGCGACAGCTTCAATCGCGCCACGGGCTCGTAGTTGCCCGTCAGCAGCCCGAGGGTGATCTCAGGGCTCTCGTCGAGCCAGGCCAGCAGCGCGGGGATTCCCGGCAGCACCGTATCGGACAGGTCCGGCGGGCACAGCTGTGCGTACGCGCGGCAGCAGGCCTCACGGACCTCGTCCGCGCGATCGTCGATCCGCTGCGCCGAGACCCCCGCATCGAGCAGGATCGCTCGGGCGATCTCCCCGTCGGTTCGTCCCGCGCGCGACAACGTCGGGCCCACGGTCCGGGCGTCGACTCGATGCACGTCCCACAGCGCCGCGTGCAGGGCATCGCGGTGCGCGTCGGTCGCACCGGCGACGAGCGTGCCATCGATGTCGAACAGGAGCAGCATGGCCCCGCCGGGCGCGCTCACCGCTCGAAGGTCATCCCCGGCTCGAGCCGGCGGGCGAACGCCGCGATCAGCTGCGCGGTCAGCGCGATGTCCTGGAGCGAGACCAGCTCGACGGGAGAGTGCATGTAGCGCATGGGCACCGACACGAGACCGGTGGGAACGCCCGAGCGGCTGATGTGGATCGCGTCAGCGTCGGTGCCCGTCCCCCGCCCCAGCGATTCGACGGTGAACGGAATGTCCTGGAGCTCGGCCGTCTCGTAGAGCAGCTCGGTGACGCGCGGGTGCAGCGTCGTGCCGCGGGCGATCACCGGTCCCGAGCCGAGCGGGTGCTTGGTGATCGGCCCGAGCTCGATTCCGGGCTGATCGGTGGCGAACGTCACATCGACGACGATCGCGAGGTCGGGGTCCAAG
>Ga0302235_10001776_pt1 | contig 15885 bp, 16 predicted proteins | sample II_Palsa_N3_3_FD_193577 | JGI IMG/M metagenome (GOLD analysis project Ga0302235, IMG submission 193577) | Peat permafrost microbial communities from Stordalen Mire near Abisko, Sweden - II_Palsa_N3_3 | ecosystem: Environmental > Terrestrial > Soil > Palsa > Peat permafrost | place: Sweden... | reverse complement strand
CGGGGGCCTGGGCCCGCAGGTACTGGTAAAGCGGGTCGGCGTCCGGGCCGTTGACCTCGATCTTGGCGAATACCGGGAAGGTCACGTCGTAGCTGGACTTGCAGAAGTCCTGGATCTCCTCGTCGCTCCCTGGTTCTTGTCCCTTGAACTGGTTGCAGGGAAATCCGAGGATCTCCAGACCGCGCTCCTTATCATCGCGGTACAGCGACTCCAGGCCTTCGTACTGCGGCGTCAGCCCGCATTTGCTCGCCACGTTCACGATAAGCAGCACCTTGCCCTCATAGTTCTGCAGCGGAACCTGCGTGCCGTCCGCAGCGGTCCCCGCAAAGTCGTACGCCGTGCTCATGAATGCTCCTCATCGTCGGGACCACGGACTCGGTTGCGCCCGCAGCCTCACAGGGCCAGAACACCCAGCCCCGGTCGATCGATTCCACCGAAACAGGCGGCCGACCGAACGGCGCCGAGGCTCAGTGACGCGAACCGCTGTGACCACTAGGGAGCAAGCTAAGCTATTGCCGGAAACATCCGGAAATATCCAGCGCCTGCGGTGTAGCGCTGAAGGAAGGTGCCGTGACGCAGGACTCACTGGGGGCCACGAAGGGCAACGGCAAGCTTCCCGGCTTTGATACCGGCGTGGCGAACGCGGCCCGCATGTGGAACTACTGGATCGGCGGCAAGGACAACTTCCGCGCTGACCGTGAGGCCGGGGATCACGTGCTGGAGGCGATGCCCGCGCTGCCGGTCGTCGCCCGGATGCTGCGGCGCTTCCTGATCACCTCGGTGGACGAGCTGACGGCCGCGGGCGTCCGCCAGTTCCTGGACATCGGAACCGGGCTGCCCACCGCCGAGAACACCCACGACGTGGCGCAGCGAGCCGCGCCCGAGTCACGGATCGTCTACGTGGATCACGATCCGGTGGTGATCAGCCATGCCCAGGCCCTGCTCACCAGCAGCGCGGCGGGAAAGACCGACTATATCCAGGCCGACCTGCGGGACTGGCCGACGATCTCGGCCGGCGCACAGCGGACCCTGGACTTCAGCCGCCCGGTCGCCGTCCTGCTGATCGCGGTGCTGCATTTCATTCTCGACGCGGAGGACCCGCACCGGATGATGGCCCGGATGATGGCCGACCTGGCCCCCGGCAGCTACCTAGTCATCGCGCATGCCGCCAGCGACATCCAGGCCAGTACCGCCGCGGCGATGGCCGAAAGCTACAACGCCACCTCATCGCTGACGATCACGCCTCGGGACCGGGCCACGGTGGCCCGGTTCTTCGATGGCATGGAGATGACCGGCCCGGGCCTGATGCCGCTCGACCAGTGGTGGGAATTCGGCCCGGCCTCCATAGCCGACTCCGGCCTGAGCTGCTACTGCGGCATCGCCAGAAAGCCGTAGCCGCTCGCGCCCTCGAGGGCCCTGGCCGGTACCCTGGCCTTGGCTCGCCGCCGGGCTGACGGGACCAGGGCAACGGCCCGGGTATCCACGGGGGCGACCGGCCGTCCTCAGCGGCGAGGATGAGGGCCGACGCACTACGATTGCGGCTACTGATGAGGCCTAGATGAACACAACAACGGATCGTGACGCCAGGACCCGCGCCCTGATAGAGCAGCACTGGACGGCCTCCGAGAGCGGAGACAGCGACACTGAGCACGCGATCTACGCTGTCGACGGGATCCTGGACTACCCGCAGTCCGGAGAGCGCTTCCGGGGCCGGTCGAAGATCAAGGCGCAACGTGGCGGGCACCCGGCCGAACGCCACTTCATCATCCTGCGGATCCGGGGCGGCGGCGACCTTTGGGTGAGCGAGGTCGTGATCACCTATGACGGCGCGCCCAGCTACTCGGTGAGCCTGATGGAGTTCGCCGGGAATCAGGTTACGCACGAAATCCAGTACTTCGCCGACCCCTTCCCGGCGGCTGCCTGGCGGGCCCCGCTAGCGGAGCAAATCCCGGACGGCGAGCGATACACCCCTGCGGCCGCAGGGCAATCGACAACATCGACCGCCGGAGACCACCCAACAGGTGACGCCGGGACCTAGGCGGGCGGCGAGCGGTCAGCGTCGCCTGGCCGGGTGCGATGCGGCCTTGTGCCGACACCCGCTGGCATGTCAAAGGAGGACGCACGTGGCGGCGAGGCATGCAGGTGACGGCCGCAGGTATCCGGCCCGGTACCGGGCGCTCGCGGGCTTTGTCGTGGCCAGCGCGGTCTTCGTCGCGATCTTCGTCGCGCTGACCCTCAGCGCTTTCCATAAGCCGACGCCGCATGACCTTCCGGTCGGCATCGTCGGTTCGGCTGCGGTAACCCGCCAGGTCGAGCACGCCCTGGACGGCGCCGTCCCGGGGGCTTTCCGGTTCCGTAGCTACCCCAGCGGCGCCAGCGCGACGACTGGGATCGCGCAGCGGGAGGTCGATGGCGCGCTGGTCGTTTCCGCCGCGGGCCTGCGGCTGCTGGTCACGCAGGCCGGGGGCACCGGCCCGGAGCAGGCCCTGATCGGGGCGTTCACGGCCGTGGCGGCACGGTCCGGGCATCAGCTCGCCGTGTCGGACGTGGTCCTGGCGCGGGCCAATGACTCCCAGGCGCTGTCGTCCTGGTTCGTCGTCCTGGCCGTGCTGATCCCCAGCCTGGCCGCGGGCTCGGCCTCAGCACTGGCGCTCCGCCGCGCCCCGCGCGCCTGGGCCGTCGCCGCGCCGGCGGTCGCGGCCGTCGCCAGCGGGCTGGTCGCCGCGGCGATCTTGGATGGCATCGCCGGGCTGGGCCACTACCCGGCGATGGCCGGCATTATCGCGCTGTTCTCGCTGGCCGTGGCGGCTCCCACGGCCGTGCTGGCGCGGATCCGGCCGCCGCTGGTCGCGCTGGCCGTCTTGGTGTTCATCGTGGCCGGCATCCCGGTCAGCGGCGGGCCGGCCAACCTGGCCAGCTTCACCCCCGGCTTCCTGCGCGTCTTCAGCCCTGCCCTGCCGCTCGGGGTCGCGGCCAGCACCATCCGCAACGTCGTCTACTTCGGCGGTCACGCCACCACCCCGTCCCTGTGGACCCTGGCCGCCTGGGCACTGGCCGGCCTGGCCGGCCTGATCGGGGTCACCGCGCTCCGGCGCCCGGCCCCCGCGCTGACCGAGCCCGTCGTGCCGCCCGTCCTGACCGAGCCCGCCGTGCCGCCCGTCCTGACCGAGCCCGCCGTGCCGCCTGTCCTGGCCGAACCGGTATCTGCCGGGCCAGGCCACGCTCCCGTCGCCGCCAGCCCGGGTCCCGGTGCGGACCAGCCCGTCACCCTGGTCGTCGGCTTCGATGACTCCGAGCCGGCCCGGCGGGCGCTGATCTGGGCCGCGGACCTGGTGCGGACGCGCCCCGGCACCCTGCACGTCATCTACGCCGACCACGCGCTCATCGACAGCGACCTGTCCGGATTCGGCCGCACCGAGATGGACCAGGACCGCGATGCTAAGGCCGCCGCCGCAGCCGAGGCCGCCAAGCAGATCGCCGCCGCGGCAGCCGTGCCGTACACGTTCGAGCGCCGCCAGGAATCGGCCGCAGACGCGGTTCTGCACGCCGCCGACATTTACGCCGCCGCCGGGTCCGCGAGCACCCCCATCATCGTGACCGGCCGCTCCCACCACGTCCCGCACCGCGTCATCGGCTCGGTTCCGGTCCGGCTGCTGCACGAGTCGCCCTACCCGGTCCTCACCATCTCGTGACCGCCCGGACTTGCTGGCGGGGATAGCTGGTTGCAGCCTGGCGGACCGCAGCACAGCGGTCGTGACCTTGTGCCTGTCCGGGTCTGCCTGGCTGGCGTTCGCCGAGGGCGACCCGGAGCGGGCGGCGCGGCTGGAAGGAGCGGCCGAGGGCCTGCGCGGCGGGTCGGCCAGCGGGCGTGGCCGCATCTGCGGCGGGTGGAGGCCGATCTGGTGGCCCAGGTCCGCCAGCAGCTGGCTGCGGGCCGGTTCGATCAGGTGTTCTCCGTCGGCGGCCGGCTCACCCAGCGGGAGGCGGTAGCCATCGTGCAGAACGAAACGGCGAATGTCGTGAAGATTGCCACTTCGCATGTCACAGACGGCCGGGGCTGTCTCGTCTCGGGGTTGGGAGTCAATTCTGGAGTCAGGAGGGTGATGGTTGTGCGGGTATTCGTGGCAGGCGGGAGCGGGGCCTTGGGGCGACGGCTGGTGCCGCAGCTCGTGGCCCGGGGCCACCAGGTGACGGCTACGGCGACGGGCCGGGCCAAGCTGGGCTTGCTGGAGCAGCTGGGCGCGGACGGCGTCGTGATGGACGGGCTGGATGCGGTGTCGGTCGGTGAGGCGGTGGCTGCGGCCAGGCCGGACGCGATCGTGCATCAGATGACCGCGCTTTCCGCGGCGCACGCCGGCAAGCCCGATTTGAAGCACCCCGACCGTTTCTTCGCCACAACCATCCGGCTGCGCTCGGAGGGGACGGATCACCTGCTGGCCGCCGCCGAGGCGATCGGGGCATCCCATCTCGTCGCGCAGGGCTTTGGCGCCTTTAACGGCATCCGGGAGGGTGGATGGGTGAAGAGCGAGGAGGACCCGATGGACCCGGGCCCGGCGAGCGCGCGCCAGGGGGTGGAGGCGCTCGGCCACCTCGAGGACGTGGTCGTCAAGGCCGGGGGCGCGGTCCTGCGCTACGGCAGCTTCTACGGGCCGGGCGCCATCGACGACTGGGTGGGGCTTGTGCGCAAGCGGCAGTTCCCGCTGGTCGGGGGCGGCACCGGCTATCTATCGTGGGTGCATCTCGACGACGCGGCGAGCGCTACCGTGCTGGCCCTGGAGCAGCAGGCGACCGGCGTGTTCAACATCGCCGACGACGAACCGGCCCCGGCCAGCGAGTGGCTGCCTTATCTGGCCGCGTGCGCGGGGGCGAAGCGGCCGGTGCGGGTCCCCAAGTGGGTGGCCCGGCTGCTAGCAGGGGAACTGGCGGTGCTCATGATGACCGAGGGGCGCGGCTTCTCTAACGCCAAGGCCAAGCGGGAACTCGGCTGGAAACCGCACTACCCCTCGTGGCGCCAGGGCTTCAAGGAAGAGCTGGCGTGAGCAGGGCCGAGGAGTTCGAGCTGCTGCGGCCGCTGCTGTTCTCGATCGCGTACCGGATCCTCGGCAGCGTGAGCGAGGCCGAGGACGCGGTCCAGGAAACCTGGCTGCGCTACGAGTCATCCCCGACGCAACCCGCGTCGGCCAAGGCCTTCCTCGCCGCCGCGGTCACCCGGATCTCAATCGATATCCTGCGGTCAGCCCGCGTCCGGCGGGAGGAGTACGTCGGGCAGTGGTTCCCCGAGCCGCTGCTCACCGACCCCTACCAGGACCCGGAGCGGTCGGCCCAGTTGGCCGACTCGGTGTCGATGGCGGCCCTGGTGCTGCTCGAGCGGCTCAGCCCGCTTGAGCGGGCGGTGTTCGTACTGCGGGAAGTGTTCGGGTTCGGCTTCGGTGAGATCGCGTCGGCGGTGGGGCGGTCGGAAGCGGCGTGCCGCCAGCTCGCGGTGCGGGCGCGGCGCCACATGGACTCAGGACGCCCCCGGTTCGAGGCGGACCGCCGGGAGCGGGAAAAGCTGGCGGCACGGTTCTTCGACGCGCTCCGGGAAGGCGACGTCGACGGCCTGCGAGAGCTGCTCGCCGCCGACGCTCAGCTGGTCGGGGACGGCGGCGGCAAGGCCCCGGCGTTGGCCAGGAGCATCTTCGGCGCTGAGAAGGTGGCCCGGGTGCTTGCCTCGATCTTCCCCTGGCTCGTTCGGATCGAGGTGACGTTGGAGCCACGCGAGGTGAACGGCCAGCCGGGAGCGATCTTCCTCGACCGGGACGGCAAGATCCTCAGCACCGTAGCGCTTGACGTGCTCGACGGGCAGATCCAGATGATCCGCGCGGTGCAAAACCCCGACAAGCTCGGGCACGTGGGCCCGGTGGCGGACGCCTGGGCGGTCGCCCGCGAGGTGAACCAGGCTCGGCGGCCCACGACTTGACCTTCGGGTCGGCTTGAAGGTTTACCGTCACCGCGGCCAAGCGGCTCGGGCTGCCGTTGGAGGAGATCGCGGAGCTGCTCAGGAGTTTCTGTCGCCCGGCAGGCGATCCAGGCTGCTATGCTCCCCCACGGGCGCGATGGCTGGGCCCCACTCAGTGGCCTTTATCTATGGCACCCGATTTCGTGCCTGCATATCCGCGAGAGTTCCATGCTGCGTCCTGCTCGCGCCGGAGCGGGGGTGACAAGCCGCGTGGTACCGACGACCGAGTCACCGAGACGGGGCTGGCCGCGTCCCAGCGACACGCGGTCGGGACAAGCGCTGAGCGACCGGCTGCCGGTCCCCTGGGCCTTCCCGCTGATCATCTTCGCCATCACCTGGCTGCTGATTCTGGCCGCCTGGTATGGCTCAGCCGTCATCTACCACCAAAGCCATCCGTGGACCTGGCACTTCGTGTTCAAGGACGCCAGGTATTACCTGGGCATCGCCGAGCACGGCTACCCGGCGCGGTTGCAGATCCCGTGGACCCTCAGCCCGGCGGCCGGCCGACCCGCGTTCTTCCCGCTCTTCCCGGTGCTGATCCGCCTCACGAGCTATCTGACCGGGGGCGACTACCTGATCGCCGGGCTGATCGTCAGCGTTCTCGCCGGGGCCGCGTCCGCGGTCGGCGTCTGGACCCTGGCCGCCCGGGTACGCGACCGGCGGGTCGCCGACCGTGCCGTCGTCCTCTACTGCTTCTTCCCGGGCGCGATGACCTTCGGCATTCTCTACTCGGAGCCGCTCGCCGTCGCTCTCGGCGCGGCCGCCCTGCTCGCGCTCATCGAGCGGCGGTGGCTGCTGGCCGGGATCATCGGCGCGGCCGGTACCGCAGAGCGGCCGACCCTGATCCTGCTCGCCGTGGTCTCAGGAGTTGTCGCCGCCCAGGCGATCTGGACCCGCCGTGAATGGCGCGCGCTGCTCGCCCCGGCCCTCACCCCGCTCGGCCTGCTCGCGTTCTTCGGGTATCTCGGGCAGCGCTACCACGACTATGCGTTCTGGTTCCAGGTCGAGAAAGGCGGCTGGGACCAGCACATCGACTGGGGGGTTCACACGCTCCGCAGCGTGTTCTGGGCTGACCCGGACACGTCCAAGTACAGGGTCTTCAACCTGGTGCTCATCATCATGTTCATCGCCGCCGTGGCCGGCATCGCCATGACGCTGGCGGCCCGGCTGCCGCTGCCGGTCACGCTGTTCGGCATCCTCGTGGTGCTGTCGTGCGTGATCGCCTACGGGCAGAGCACCAAGCCCCGCTTCGTCTGGTCCGCGTTCACCCTCTTTATCGGCGCGGCCGCGAAATTGCCGAAGGTCATCTACTGGCCGGTGGTCGTTCTTTCCGCGGCCTGCCTTGTCTTCCTTGTCGGGTGGTGGCCGCATCACTATGTCGGCCCTGCCCCCTGAGCGGCCTAGGTTCGGCCCGCTGACGATGGCCGGGTGGCTGAAGACACGGCAGAGGCGTCCTTGGCACTGCTTTGTCGCTGCATCCGGCCAGAACAGGGGCCGCCACACCCGCGGCCAGCACTGCGAGTACCGAACGGCGACTGACTTGGAGATCCATGTGAGCTTTCCTCATGGTCAACCAGCGTCGCCTGCCGCCCGCGGCGCGGCATCACCGCCAGGGCGCGGGCCAGGGTGGTTCACGGGCGCGTCGGGCCGCCGGGGCGTGCGAGGGTGGACGTCAGGGCCGGTCACGCGTATGCGGACCGTAACACCACGGTCCGTTCCGGCATTATTGAGAATTTCGGTCGAAACGGACCGGGCTTCACCTTCCGGTCCGTCCCCCTCGACGTGAGCCAGCCACGCGCCTGACCAGGGACTCACACCCGCATCACCCACCCATCCGGCCACACCCACCCCAGGCCGGAAGAGATCGCCGATGTCATCGCGTTCTTGTGCACGCCGCGCGCAGTATGTGACCGGGGCCACCATCCCGGTCGACGGCAGGCGCACCGCCGTCTGATATCACGGCGCCACTGACCACACCGCGAAAGGAAGGCACGCATCGTGTCCAGTAATGTGTTCGCCGTCAGCTTCGACGCCCATGACGCCCAGGCGGTCGCGAGCTTCTGGGCGGCAGCCCTCGGGCGCACCGTCGCCGAGGGAGCCGGCCGTGACAACGCCACGGTCAACGCCGACCCGGCTGTACCCGGGTCCAGGATCGGCTTCCACCGGGTCCCGGAGAGCAAGACCGTCAAGAACCGGATGCACTTCGACCTGATCACCACCGACTTCGACGCCGAGATCGACCGGCTGACCGGCCTTGGCGCCACCAAACTCAACGAGATCAAGGACGGCGGCCACTGGGCCACCCTCGCCGACCCCGAGGGCAACGAATTCGACGTCATCGACGGCTAGCCGGCTCCGGTGCGCCAATCACGGGCCGCGGCCAGGACCGGCCGCGGCCCGTGATCACAGCACTGCCGCGAAAGTAGCCCCGCTCATCGTCAGCCGGTCAGAACCATGTCGTCGTTGCCCGTCTTGGTGACCGCTGGGCTGCCGGAGTTCACGGTGACCTCGTCCGCGTCGCCCGACAGGTTCACGCTGCCGGCGGAGCCGACGACGACATGATCGCTGTCACCGGAGACGTTAATCGCCTGACAGGACCCGGTCAGCGTGACGTCGTCGCTGTCCCCTTCCAGGTTGACGGTGGCGTTGTTGCAGGCCTCCGTCAGCGGGGTGCTGTCCTGGGCGATGGTGATCGTACCGCCCGTGGCCGAGCTGCCGCCTGTAGTCGGGCTGCCGGCGGCCGTCGCGGTGCTGCCACTACTGGCGCTGGCCGCGCCCGCGGCGGTGAAGGTGCCGTAGATGCTGACGCCCACGGCGTTGCCGCTCACGCCGATGACGCCCTCGGTGATGCCGCTGCCGGTGAAGCCGACCGGGAACCCGAGCGAGTCCGCCGCCAGCGGGAAGCCCGCCTTCGGCAGGGCGTCGCGGTAGAAGGCGATGGCCGCCGAGACATCGGGCACGGTGAAAACCACGGCGGTCGCGCCGCCGGTGCGGCCACCGTAGAGTCCGGTCGCCCCGGACGGCAGCGGGAATTTCTCCGGCAGCAGGGCCAGGGCGTCATTTCCGCTCGCACCGCCCGTCGAGCTGAGGCCGGGCAGGGCACCTAGCCCGGCCGGCACCCCGGCCGGCACGCTGGCCTGCGCACTGCTCGCCGGACTGGCTATGACGTTGGCGCTCGTGGTGCCAGAACTCGGCGGGACCGTCGCCGGGGCCGTCGCCGGGCCGCCGGCCGAGCACGCACTAAGCACGGCGGCGGCGGCCAGGCCCAGGATCGGGATGGTGAGACGGGCGGCGTTCATCGATGTCCTCCGGCGGGATCAGACGGTCGGCCGACTGGCCGACCGTGGTGGGCGCAACGAATAGCGGGCGCAACGAATAGTGGCCGGGCTAGGGGCCGTCTGTCATGACGGAAATAGTGTTGTCAGCAGAAATGCCGACAGCATGATCGGCCGTCAGGGTGCAGACTTGCCGGGTGAGCCTCCACCTGCCCCCGGCTGCCGCAGAGCGAACCGTGACGTACCGGGCGCCCGGCCGCCAGCCTGGGCCGCCCCGCCCCTCGTGGCCGGCGCACGTGGGACGCGCCGCCGACCCGGCCGACGCGCCCCGCAGGACCCAGGCCCTCATCGCGCGCACGATCGCGGTGCTCCGCATCGCCCAGGTGATCCCGTGGCCGGTGGCCGTGGCGCTCGGCTCGCAGAACGGCATCCAGCATCTCTGGCTGGCCGGGATCGTCTACGGCACGCAGACGGGATGGTCGCTGGTGTGGGCGACGATCGTGCTCGCCCGCCGCGCCATCCCGTCCTGGGCGATGCTGATCGACGTCGGGGTGGCGGCCAGCTGCCTGGTGCTGGCCGGGCTGGCCTGCTATCCGCAAGACGCTACGAGCTGGGCCAACTCGGCTGTCGCACCGGCCATGGGCACCGCGGTGGCGGCCGCCGCGGCCTGGCCGCTGATCGCGTCGGCAGCGTCGGGCCTGCTGCTCGCGCTCGCCTACACCAGCGGCGTCATCCGGGGCCTGACGCTGTCGGACACGGCGTGGGCCGCGACCGTCGGCAACATCACGTCTCTGCTCGGCTTCGCCGTGATCGCCGGCCTGGTCAGTCACCACCTGATGCGCCAGGCTGCCGCCTCCGCCGCGGCCGCCGACGAGCTCGCCGCGGCCCGGGCCCGCCGGGCCTCGGAGGAATCCCGCGACGCCGAACGCACCCGCCAGTACCGGATGCTGCACGACACGGTGCTCTCCACGCTCAGCGCGCTGGCCCGGGGGGGCCTGGATCCGTCGGATCCGCTGGTGCGGCAGCGCTGCGCGGCCGACGCGGACTACCTCCGGGGCCTCATCTCCTCCGGCGGCGCCTCGGTCGACAACCAGCTCCAGGGTGAACTCGCCGCGGTTGGCCGGTCACAGGCAGCGCTCGGGTTGCGGGTTCACGTGCACTGCGCTGACCTACCGCCCGATCTGCCCGAGCCCGTCGTCCGCGGCCTGACCGACGCCTGCCGTGAGGCCCTGAACAACGTGATCAAGCACAGCGGCGGCAGCCAGGCCTGGGTGACCGCGGTCGGCCCCGATCCGCATTCTCCCGGCGGGCCGCTGGCCACCCTCACCATCACCGACCGCGGCCGCGGCTTCGACCCCGCCCGCATCGGCCCGGGCCTGGGCATGCGCGAGTCGATCAGCGGGCGGATGAGCGAGATCGGCGGTGCCGCTCACGTGGACAGCAGCCCCGGCCAGGGCACGACGGTCGAACTGGCATGGCCGGCATGATCACGATCGCGGCGATCGACGACGACCGCATGCTGCTGGCTGGCCTGCGCGCCTGGCTCGGCCCGGTGGACGGCATCGAACTCACCGCGACGGCCGCGACCGTGGACGAGTACCTCGACGCCGGCCCAGCCCCGGCAGACGTCGTGCTGCTCGACTTGAACCTGCGGGATGGCAGCACGCCCGCGGCCAACGTCGCGCGGCTCCTCGACATCGGCGCGGCGGTCCTGGTCGTGTCCACCATCCCCGACGCCGAGCACGTGCTGGCCACCATTGAAGCCGGCGCCGCCGGGTACGTCACCAAGGACAACGACCTGCCCGCGCTGGTGAGCGCGATCCGCGAGGTCGCCACGGGCGGGACCGCGGTCAGCCCCGAACTGGCCTTCGTGCTCAGCACGGACCGCCGGCCTGAGCGTCCGCGGCTGTCGGCTCAGGAGAGCCTGGTCCTGCGCGTTTACGCGTCGGGCGCGACGCTGCAGGCCACCGCTCGCCGCGCCGGGGTCGCCTACGGCACGGCCCGCGAATACCTGGAGCGAATCAAGCGCAAGTACACCGACGCGGGACGGCCGACCCGCACCAAGCTCGACCTGGTGGAACGGGCCCGCGAAGACCGGCTCGAACTCGACGGACTAGGACCTTCCAGCTGAACGCCAGTCGGCACCCGCCACGAAGCCGGCCCGGCGGGAGCCGGCCGGTGCTCGCCGGTCATCGTGGGCTGCCGCCGTCCGCCACGGGGACGTTGGCGCGGACCCCGGAACCCGCCATGTGGGCGAGGAGCATTTCCGAGAAGCACTGCATCGCCGCGTCGACCTCGTGGCCGTCTCCGGTCGCGAGGACGTCGAGTAGCAGACCACGGCCCACGGCAACGCTCAGCCGGGCCACGGTGCGCGCCGTCTCCGGGCTGGCCCCGTCTGCTTCCAGCATCGCAGCGACCGGGCCGATCCAGTCCTCGACAATGCCATCGAGAAGGGGTTTTGCCCACTGGCGGCCTTGCAGCGCCTGGCCGTAGACCTCGAAGAACAGCCGTTCCTGGGCCGCCAGTTCCGGGCTGCGCAGGTGTTTCCAGAAACGGTCTACCAGGTCTGGCGATACCTCGCCGGACTCGGCGCTCAGTTCGCTGAGGGCGACGCGCTGGCGCGCCTCGACCGCCCGGATGACCTCGACGAGCAGTCCCTCCCGGGAGCCAAAGTGGTGGATGAGCATGCGGTGGCTCGTCCCGGCCGCCTCAGCGATGCCGCGCAGGCTCCGGTCGGCGATCCCTCCGGCCAGGGCCACGTCGACCACTGCCCCAAGCAGCTTCTCCTTCGGGGTTGCGGTTATCATGTACCATATGGTACATCATTGGTCATGGAGCAACGAGTGACGACCACTGTCGACGCGCCGCCCGAGCAGGTGTGGCCCTTGTTCGTCGACCTGGAACGCTGGCCCGAGATGACCAAGAGCATCCGCGAGGTGCGCCGGGTGGACCAGGGCCCCTTTCAAGTAGGCAGCGAAGCCATCATCAAACAGCCGCGCCTGCTCCCGGCCCGCTGGCGGGTAACGGAACTGGAGCCCGGCCACTCCTTCATCTGGGAGACGACTACCGGGGCAGTAACCAGTGTCGGCGCCCACATCGTCGACGCAGACGGGCAGGGGTCGAAGATCACCCTCACTCTCCGCATGCACGGGCCATTGGCCCGGCTGGCTTACGCCTTTCTGGGGGGCCTCTCCCGCCGGTACCTCTTGATGGAGATGGAAGGCTTTCGCCGGACCGCCGAGTCGGTACCGGACTGAGCTAGAGGCGGGACGCGAACCGGACATCGTGGACGTGGCCGGGGGACGTGAACGCCAGCAGCCGGGCGCCTTCTTCCGCTATGTCGGCCTCTTCCGGCGCGGTCAGGGCGCGGAAGGGGGTGACGGTCAGTACGGCGCTGCCGTCATTCCTGGTGATCTCCCAGAGGGCGTTCCACCGGCCGTCGATGAGGACGGTGCCCGCAGTGGCGCCGTTGCCTGGCCATAGCGGCGGCTGGCGGGCGTGCGGGATCACCCGGCGCCGGTCGGCGTACGAGAGCAGCACGTTGTCGTACTCGGGCAGGAACCTCGGCGGTGCGGGAGCGTCCTGGCCGGGCAGCGGGGCATCGGCCAGGTCGAGCAGCTCGGCGCCGTCCGGGCCGCGCAGCCGCCGCAACGGGAGGCGGCCGGTCACCTCGCGCAGCCGGGTCAGGCCCGACCACATCTGGATGTCCGCGACGGTGGCCGGGCGCTCGTCCACGTGGCCTGGGCGGACTTGCCCCAGATGCCCCGCGGCGGGACCTGGACAACGGGGTGCAGGTAGGTCGCGGCGTAGCCGAGCGACATCGGATCGGCGCCGGGCCAGCGGGCCGCGAGCGCCCGCCCGATCTGGGCGCGGGTGAGCGTGCGGCCGGTCAGCAGTTCCGCCGCGTCCCGCGCCACCTCGGCCGGAACGCGGCGAAATCCGCAGCGTCCACCACGTGTACCGTACCCCGCATGACCGCGGCACGTACCACGGTCCGCGCGGTCAGCAGCTGTGACAGGGCCGTCCGGGTGAACGCGGAAAGCCTGGTCCACAGCCCGACGTAGGGCGCCAGCGGAGCCTGGCCCTGCAGCCCGGCCAGGCGGCTGACCGCCTGCCGCGCCGTCATCGGGTGCCGGCGCAGCAGAAGCTGGCGGTCGAGCGTGGCGCGGTTCAGCGCCCGGAGGCTCAGTGCGGTCACGTGCGCAGCTTACGGAAAAAGCCGCGGATGTCCCCGGCAAGCGGGCCGGGCGCGTCCTGGGTGGCCCAGTGGCTGCCGGTCTGATATTCGTTCCAGGACACGATGTTCGCGTGGTCGCGTTCGGCGAGCCGCCGCAGCGGCCGGAAGTCGTAGGCGAAGCTGGCCAGGCCGGTCGGCACGGTCGTCGGCCCGGCCGGGACGGCGGTCGCGTGCTTGTCCTCGTAGTAGAAGCGGGCCGCCGACGCCGCGGTGTTGGTCAGCCAGTACAGGGCGGCGTTGGCGACGACGTGCTCGTCGGGCGTGGCGGCGAGCAGGTGGGCGGACCACGCGAGCTGCCCGGCGGGTGAGTCGGCGAGCGCGTGCGCCACGTTCTGCGGCTTGGTCTGCTGGAGTCTGGCGTAGCCGGACATCTCGTCGTTGAAGGCCTGAAGGAACCGCAGGTTCCCGGCTTCGGCCTCGGTGATGCCGGCCAGTTCGGCCGGGTCCCCGGAGGGGAACGAGTACAGCTGCGTGACGTGGACGCCCGCGACGCGGTCCGGGTCGAGGCGGCCGACCTCCGGGGCGACGTACGCGCCCAGGTCGTTGCCGTGCGCGCCGTACCGGCCGTAGCCGAGGCGCCGCATCAGGTCCGTCCACGCGGCGGCGGTGCGGTACCGGTTCCAGCCCCGCTCGCGGGTGGGCCCGGAGAAGCCGAAACCTGGCACCGACGGGATCACCAGGTCAAAGGCGTCTCCGGGGTCTGCGCCGTGGGCGGCGGGGTCGGTGAGCGGGCCGATCAGGCCGAGGTACTCGAGCACGGAGTTGGGCCAGCCGTGGGTGAGGATCAGCGGGAAGGCGCCGGGCTCGGCGGACCGGACGTGCAGGAAGTGGATGCGCTGGCCGTCGATCGTGGTGGTGAACTGCGGGTAGGCGTTGAGCCGCGCCTCGACGGCGAGCCGCCAGTCGAAGCCGTCCCGCCAGTAGCCGACGAGGCGCCGCAGGTACGCCAGGGGCACGCCGTACGCCCATCCGGGCGGCGTGAACCCGGGCGGCTCGTCCGGATCGGGCGGGAGCTCGTCGGCCCACCGGGTGGCCGCCAGCCGGGCGGCCAGGTCGTCGAGGTCGGCCTGCGGTATCTCGGCGCGGAACGGGCGGATCGCGGTCTGCCCCTGCGCGTCGGCGCGTTGCGTGTGTTCGCTCATGAGGCGACGCTAGGCGTCTATTAGGAAGATATACTTCCTAATAGAGGCCTAGGATGACGACTTATGTTGGAGACCTCGGCCCGGCTGCTGCGGCTGCTGGCGCTGCTGCAGTCGGCACCGGAGCTGACCGGGGCCGAGCTGGCCGGCCGGCTCGGGGTGTCGGCGCGGACCGTCCGCGGCGACATCGGCAAGCTCCGTGAGCTGGGGTACCCGGTCCACGCGACGCGGGGGCCGGCCGGCGGGTACCGGCTCGGGGCGGGCGCGGCGATGCCGCCACTTCTGCTCGACGACGAGGAGGCCGTCGCCGTGACGGTCGGCCTGCGGACCGGGGCAGGCGGGGCGGTGGCGGGGATCGAGGAAGCGTCGCTGCGGGCGCTCGCGAAGCTGGAGCAGGTGCTGCCGTCCCGGCTGCGCCACCGGGTCCGGGCACTGTCGGCGGCGATGACCTCGGTGCCGCCGGCCGTCCCGGCCGGGGCCCTGGTGGATCCGGGCACACTGACCGCGATCGCGTCCGCCTGCCGGTTCCGGGAGCGGATCCGGTTCTGGTACGCGTCGCACGACGGCACCCGCAGTGACCGGGAGGCGGAGCCGTACCAGCTGGTCAACTGGGGCCGCCGGTGGTACCTGGTGGCGTTCGACATCCGCCGCGCGAACTGGCGGACGTTCCGCGCGGACCGGATCACGCTGCGGGCACCCGGCGGCGGACGATTCGCTCCCCGCCCGCTGCCCGCCGACGACCTGGCGTCGTATGTGTCCCAGGGCGTGACGGTCGCCGGCTGGCGGTTCCGGGCCCGGGTGACGGTATCCGCGCCGGCTACGGCGGTCGCCGAACGGATCGGCCCTTACGCCGGGACCGTGACCGCCATCGACGAAACGACGTGCGTGCTCGACACCGGCGCGGACAGCCTCTTCACGGTGGCGGCCTACCTCGGGCTGCTCGGCTTCGACTTCCGCGTCGAGTCCCCGCCCGAACTAGCCGACGAGGTCCGCGCACTGGCCGCGCGCTACCTGCGCGCGCTTTGATCCGCCGCGACGGCTAGAGGGGCGGCGCGACCGGCGATCTGGGACTAGCGTTGATCACCGGCGAGCAGCAGAGCAGGGCCACGGGAATCGCGTGCGTCTCCAGGTGCGTCGCGGTGGCGGGTCCGGCGGCGCGCGCGAGTGCGGGTTCCATGACGGGCACCGGGGCGGATTCCGGCGCGGGGGCGGTTTGCGCGGCGGCCGGAGCGGGTG
>Ga0302235_10001772_pt1 | contig 15895 bp, 16 predicted proteins | sample II_Palsa_N3_3_FD_193577 | JGI IMG/M metagenome (GOLD analysis project Ga0302235, IMG submission 193577) | Peat permafrost microbial communities from Stordalen Mire near Abisko, Sweden - II_Palsa_N3_3 | ecosystem: Environmental > Terrestrial > Soil > Palsa > Peat permafrost | place: Sweden... | reverse complement strand
CGTCAGAACCGCCGAAAATGGATCGGAAACCGGGCCGATGTCACACCAACCTGAGCTTGGTCACCATCGATCAATTCCAGCCGCAGCAACGAACGCTCAAGACGGGCGGTTTTTCAGCAGCCTGCTAACGAAGCGAATAATGACTCTGCCCCCCACCTTGATTGCGGCGCGTGTAAGGGATGTAACCGCGTCCACGCCAATTCTCAGGAGGTTTGCGGCAAGTAGCTGGGCCTGACCGCCGTCAGGCCTTGCTTCACTTGCAGGGTGCGTTCATCAGCCAGCACCTCATCCAGGCCAGATTCGAGTCCGTCGAGCGCGCGCTTGACGATCTCCTCGGCACTGGTCTTCGGGGCATCGAACCCGCGTGCGAGGTCGGTGTCGACAAAGCCCATGTGCAGTGCCAGCACCTGCGTCTTCTGCGCCGCCAGTTCGATGCGCAGCGCATTGGTAAGCGACCACGCGGCGGACTTGCTTGCCGAATAGGCGGCCATTGCGCCGCTTATCCACGAGACGACCGACAACACATTGAGAAATGCGCCACCGCCGTTGGCCTTGAGAATTGGCGCAAACGCCTTGCTCATGCGCAACATGGCGTAAAAGTTGGTCTCGAAGATGCGTCGCGTGACGTCTTCGCTGTCCGGAGCAAGAAAGCCTCCGACCTGAGCGACGCCGGCGTTGTTGATCACAATCGTCACGTCTGAGGCCAGCTCTGCGGCAGCAGCCACATCGTCCGGGTTGGTGATGTCGAGTCGCAGGGGATGAACACCGGATTGCGTGACGGTTGCAGGGTCGCGCGCGCCAGCATAGACCTTGCGGGCGCCGCGGGCAAGCAACTCGCGTGTGAATGCCAGACCGAGCCCGCGATTGGCGCCGGTGACAAGAACAGTAGCGTTCTCAATTTTCATAAGAAGCATCCAAGGGTAAGGAAAAACCGGAGGGGCGTCGCCTTTAAGCCGACCGTGAGCCCGCTCATCACTGATGGCACGAACCGGCTGGGCCATGCCTCAAGCCGCAATCCGGGCGCCCTCTCCATTTGTCTCGGGATCATGTGCCGTTACGTCGACACTTTCAAATCCGCAATTTTCCCGGCGTGCCTTCATGGATTTAACGTTGAGTTATCCCCCAGGTCGTAAGCACTTCCCACAAAAATCAAAGCACTCGATCGAGCCATGCACGCACACCTTGAAACGACTTGAACTCGTCCACGCTGCGCGCCGCGATGCCGGGAAAGGCGCTAGCGGCCATATCCGCCAACGCGCGACCGGGCCCAAGCTCCAGCAAGACTGTGACGCCCGCTTCCACGCAGGCCTGCAGACACGCAGCCCATTGGACGGGTTGGGAAATCTGCCGCGCCAGTTTGTCTACACCTTCGGAAATATTGAGTACGGTCTCGCCGTCGATGCCACTCAACAAACGTGTGCCCGCGGGCAACGCACGTTCGACATGCACTTGGGACAAGCGATCGCGAAACAAAGGAGTGGCATCTGCCATCTGACGGGTGTGGGAGGCGACCTTCACTGCGACGGTAACCACCCGCGTTGCGCCGCGCCGCTGCGCCTCGATGGCGATCTCCATGAGCGCAGACTGCATACCAGCTATCACATAGGCATCGCCCGGATTGACGATCGCGACAGCGGCCTCGGCACGCTCAGTCATATGCTCGATCACCGTTCGGCTCAGGCCACGCACGAACAGCATGCCTTGCTCGCCACGACAGGCGGCGCCCATGGCGTCCGCGCGGGCAACGACGAGATCGAGAGTATCCTCGGGCTTGATCAGGCCCGCCACACTCCAGGCGGCCACCTCACCCACGCTGTAACCGGCGACACAACGTTTCGCCGGCAAGCTTTGAGCAAGCACAGCCGCCACGCTGAGCGCCTGCAGCGTGCAGAGAAGTTGTGCACATCGGTTTTCATGCAGCGCATCTTCGCTGGCAGTAAGCACCCACGTTCGCGCCTCCCAGCCAAGTAGCGCCTCAGCGTGTGCGAAGAGTCCGGCAGCTTCGGGTGCGTCGCCGGTCAACTCGAACATGCGCGCATGTTGTCCACCTTGTCCCGAGCACAATATCGCCAAGCTCATGTTGCCTCCGGTTGAACCCAACACCAGACACCATGGACCGGCACCCGCGCCAACAAGCTGACAGTCATCCGCATTCCCCTGCGTGATCCAGGTCGCGGACAAAAACACTCATGGCCAGCAAGTCGGCTGAACCGCCAGGACTGAGCCATCGGTCGACGAAGGCGCGATGAATGGCCTCGGCCGAAGCAAGCCAATCCGCTTGAGCGATGCCGCCCCGGTCGAGAAACGACTGTGCAGCCCGTTGTGCGAAACGCAGACCCTCGATACCACCGCGATGCAGCAGGTTCGTGTCCTCAAGCACCGCTATCAAGGCAAAGCAAGCCTGCACCCTCCCCGCTTCAGCGTTGCCAGGCATCAGCGCAGTTGCGTCGCGCAAGGCGGGCAACCCGATCTCGTAGACGCTGGAGAAACCCGAAGCGGCCTCCTGCCTTGCCCCACCGACGCCATAGCGGCGCCCGACCAGCTCGCCATGACTGGAAGGCAGGCGTGGTCCAGCAAGCATGTCCCCGCCCCATCGCTGGGACACTACCTCGCCCAGCGACATGGCCGCATCTGCGTGGCCTGCGACACGCAGGCCGGCAGCCGCGCATAGCAACCCCATCCCGAAGATGGCTCCGCGATGGGTATTCACGTCGTGGGTCGCCGCCATCATCGCGTGCTCGGCGCGGAGGCCGATTTTCCTGAGCGACGGCATATCGGCATTGCGTGCGCCGGCCTCGACAAGCCTGGCGAAAAACGGTTCGATCGCCAACGCGCTGCGCCGAAACGTGTCGGCATCCATATCGGTGTGACTGCCTGTATCGATATGGCTGACCAGGCCTGGTTTGGGCCAGGTTTTAATCTCCAGCTGAAGGCTGCGGACGGCCAGCGCTGCAATCCGTTCCGGGAAGCTGTGACGCAACGTCTCGCTGTATTCAGGTATCGCCAAGAGGTTCGATGTCATGGCGCTCATGCGAGCTCCCCGATAAAAGCCTCACGTGAACACATCACCACTTCCGTCGCCGTCTTGAGCGCCAGATCGGCGTGGCCGCCCTGTACTTCGCGCCAATTCACGCCGGTGCCATCGTGACGTATCAGCTCGCCGTCAAGGCGCATGGGCGCGCGTGATTCGATATCCGCCAGATCATCGAGAAAGGGCTCAATCCGGTCGCGGGATGGCAGCGTCCATGCGATATCGATATCGGAATTCGAGCCCAGATAGTGAAGGCCTGTAAGCCATTGCCAGGCCAGACTGCCAAAGACACCAGCCTGTACGCCATAAGTCTTCGCGAACCCGTCCAACTCTCGTAAACAAGGCAACCAGGCATTCGGCGACGCCTGCATCACGCTGTGCAACGACGGCAAAGATCCCACCGACAACACATCATCCGACTGCAGTTGCACGGCTATGCGCTGCTTGCCGGCCGATGGAGGCAGTGGCAGACCTAACGACAGCCCGCCGACTTCGTCGAGCATCGGGCGCCGCACGATCAGCGGCCAGCCGTTTCTCACCCACTCGCGCAGCAGCGGCTCGTCGCTGAGATCGACTCGCGATGCCAACAACGCATCCCAGGCCGCAGGATGAATGCGTACCAGTTGGTGGCGCCGCAGCGGAAGATCAAACCGAGGCGCGGGCGAGTTCATAAACACGCTCTGCAATGTCGGCAGCCTTGGGGCGACCCTTTCGCTTCTTGCCCAGTAGATCGCGCGTATCCGGCTGCGCGCTCGCGGACGCGATGAGCAACCCTTCCAACTGATCGGCCAGCGACTGCCCGGGATCCAGCACAGTCGCCACAGCGCCGGTCTGCGCAAGGTTGTCGAGGCCAGGTGCAAATACCGGCGTGGACTTGGCCTTTTCCTGCAAGACTTCGAGCGACAGCTTGGTGACACGCGACATCGATGGCAGGTCCATCACGGCCGGCTCGGCCCCGGGTAGTGCGACCAACGTGCGCGTCGCCAGGGCGGTGGCGATGAAAGCACCGGCAGCGGTATGGCCGTATAAGAGGCCGATGGTGGCGTGCCCCTTTCGATCGGCATAGATCAAGCATTTGCCCAGGTGCGCCAGAAACTCGCTGATCCCCAGCAACTCGTCACGCTTGCTCATGCGCTGGCTGTCGCTATCGATCAGCACCAGGATCGGCTCGTTGCCGCCAGCCTCGATAGCATCTAGGACTTTGCGGGAAAGCCACGCCGCCTGTTCGATACCGACCGGCAGTCGGCCATCGACACCGACGACGATAAGCGCGTCCCCGTTCGGTCGTTTGCCGTGGCCCGCAAGCAGCCCTTCTTCAAGCACCACGTCGTGCCCATGGGGGAACAGTGAGGTGAGAATATCAGCGAGCATCATGGCGTGGCTCCTCCAGCTGATCGGCGAGAACAACGAAATCCTCGTAGGCCATTCCGGGGATGGCTTGTGCATCCCTGGCTCCCATCGATTGCCAGATATCCAGCGCGTCCTCGAGATGGCCGAAACGCTTTGTGCGCTGCTCAAGACGCGATTGCTCAGCCTCAAGCATGCTGGCATCCAGCGCTGGCGAATGTTGAATGAGGTACGTGGCCGCATCACGAAAACTGGCCATGGTGTCGTCGACGAATACCTCGGCCCCGCCGACCAGGCGACGGTGCTTGCCACCCATGGTGCGCCAGACCAGTGCGCGGTCCTTGGAATCGAATTCCTCCACGCCACGATTGGTTTCGATGACCTCCGGGCCGGATACGCTGATACGCCCCTGTTCAGACACTGCGAGCGCCGAGCAGCATCCGGCGATCAGGCTGCCTCCGCCGTAGCACCCCGCTCGACCACCGATCAGGCCAATGACCGGCACGCCGGCGAGGCGCGCATCGATCAGCGCAAGCATGATTTCCGCAATGGCCAGTTCGCCTGCATTTGCCTCCTGCAGGCGTACACCACCGGTATCGAACAGGATCAGCACCGGCACCGACCCGATTTCGCGAGCGGCACGCAACAGCCCGGTGAGCTTGGCACCGTGTACTTCACCAAACGCTCCGCCCATGAAACGACCTTCCTGCGCGGCCACCAACACACGCTCGCCGTTCAATCGACCACGGCCGACGATCATGCCGTCATCGAACTGTTCAGGCAGATCGAACTGCGCAAGGTGCGGGCTGGTTTCGCGCTGCTCGGGACCGATGAACTCCTCAAAGCTGCTTTCGTCGAGCAAACCGGCCAGACGCTGCCGCGCGCTGGCTTCGTACCAACTTGCCGCCAGTCGAGCAGACATTTCGTACGCAGCCGAGCTACTCACCTTCGTGTTCATACCGGCTCTCCTTCGACGGCGCGCGCCGCCTGGGCCAGACGCAACGCAACCATGTCCGGGCGTGCACCGCCATCGTTGATCGAAAACTTCAGGCCCCCGGGCGAACGCCGTTCGACGAAGTCGGCAACCACGGCCTGCCAAACCTCACCGAAACCCTCCGCGGCGGTGCGGATATCCACTTCGCACTCGCGCTCCGGCAAGCTGCGCTCGACCAGCACTTCAAGATTGCCGGAGGCCACCACGCCGACCACGGCCTGATGTTTTTCGCCCTTCGCGCGCGATGCCGCGACATGTCGGTAATTGAGCTTTTCCATGATGATGTCTCCTCACCAGTTGCGGAATTTGGATGGCGGGTCGTAGAGCCCGCCAGACCAGCGGACTAGATCCTTGATGGAACGCGCCGCCAGCATGCGGCGATCGGCATCCAGTGGATCGATGCCGAGGTCTTCAGGCCGGCGAATGATGCCGCGCTCGCGCAGCCGCTGGACCATTTTCGCATCGCGCCCGCGACCAACATCGGTGTAGCCAGCCACACCGCGAATGGCCTGCTCGCGTTCGTCCTTGTCGCGGCACAACAGCAGATTCGCGATGCCTTCTTCGGTGACGATATGGGTGACGTCGTCGCTATAGACCATCACCGGCGCAAGCTCCAGATTGAGCTTCTCGGCCAACTTCAGCGCATCGAGGTTCTCGACAAACATCGGCACGTTCTTGTCGCCGAACGTTTCGCCGATCTGTACGACCAGTTTGCGCCCTCGACGCAGTGGTGCCGGACCATCCGGGTCAGCTTCCTTACCTGCCTGCAACCAGGGAGCGCTGGGATGACGTCGGCCGCGGGCGTCACTGCCCATATTCGGTGCACCACCAAAGCCGGCAACACGGTCAGCCGTGACCGTCGATGAATTTCCCTGCAGGTCAATCTGCAGCGTGGAGCCGATGAACATATCGCAGGCATACAGGCCGGCGACCTGCGAGAACGCGCGATTGGAACGCAGCGAACCGTCGGGACCCGTGAAATAGACGTCCGAACGGGCACGGATATAGTCATCCATGCCAACCTCGGAACCGAAACTGTGGATCTGCTTGACCCAGCCCGATTCGATCGCCGGAATCAGCGTGGGATGTGGATTGAGCGCCCAATGGGTGGCGATCTTGCCTTTCAGGCCCAGGCGTTCGCCGTACGTTGGCAGCAGCAATTCAATCGCGGCGGTATTGAAGCCGATGCCATGATTCAGACGTTGCACGCCATAAGGACCGTAGATACCTTTTATCGCCAGCATCGCGGTAAGAATTTGTGTCTCGGTGATGGCAGCCGGATCGCGCGTGAACAGCGGTTCGACGTAGAACGGCTTGTCGCTCTCGATCACAAAGTTCACCCAGTCGCCCGGGATATCCACGCGCGGCAACTTGTCGACAATCTCGTTGACCTGCGCGATGACCACGCCATCCTTGAACGCAGTGGCTTCCACGATGGCCGGCGTGTCTTCGGTATTCGGGCCGGTGTAGAGGTTGCCATTGCGATCTGCGCTGACTGCGGCAATCAAGGCGACCTGTGGTGTCAGATCCACGTAGTAGCGCGCAAACAATTCGAGATAGGTGTGCACGGCGCCGAGTTCGATCTTGCCGCCGAAAAGCAGTTTGGCGATGCGTTGCGATTGGGGACCTGAGTACGCGTAGTCCAGACGCTTGGCGATGCCAAGCTCAAACACATCGAGATGTTCCGGCAGCACCACACCCGACTGCACCATGTGCAGATCATGGACCTTGCTGCGGTCAACGGCGGCCAGTGCCCGCGCCAATAGATCGGCCTGCTTCTGGTTGTCGCCTTCCAGACAGACCCGATCACCGGGCTGAATCACGGCTTCCAGCAATGCAGTGGCGTCCTTGCGCTCTACGCGCTTGCCCTGTGCGTACCGTGCACCGGCCTGCAGTCGCGACTCACGCGCGCGCCTCGCACTATCCCAAACGGTCATCGGAATTCTCCAGCTCTGTGAATCGGTTCACCTGATGAAAGGGCAAACTACTGCTGATTTGCGAACCGGCGGCGGCGCGAAAGTGCCGCCGCCTGATCCTGCACCATCAGCGGTTACGGGACTGCGTGGGTTGCGGCCTGCTCGATCAATGCGGCCACTTCCTTCGGATGGGACTCATACACCGAATGGCTAGCACCCTGCACTTCGATCGTGTGGCTGCCGGCGCGTTTGGCGTACATCCGCTCGAGATCGGGATTGATGATGCGATCGGCCGTGGCCACCGCGTACCAGCTCGGCTTGGTCTTCCACGCTGGGTCACCCGCTGGGGAATTGAACACCGACGCCGCCGTGAGCTCCTGGGCGTTCGCCTCGAACTGCGCCTGCTTCAAAGGCAGATCGGCGGCGAAGTCAGCCGGGTAATGTGCGGGGTCCAGGTACAGAAAGCCGTCAGCCGTTTTCCTGACGTCGCCAGCCTTGCCAGTGGCATTCGGGTACTGTTTTCCATTGCCGACCTCGGTCTCACCCTTGTCCAGGGCGTGCGCGGCAATATAAACGAGGCCCACGACCTTCGGGTCATTGCCGACATCCGTAATGATCGCGCCACCATAGCTGTGGCCGACAAGGATGGTGGGGCCCTCCTGCATGTCGACAATGCGCTTGACCGCAGTGACGTCATCGTCGAATGAGGTCAGCGGATGTTCGGCAACGGAGACGTGATAGCCATCCTTCACGAGGATGTCATACACCGGTTTCCAGCCGCTGCCGTTGACCCACGCGCCATGCACCAGCACGATATTGTGCACCGGCGTGGCCGCCACGGCCGGAGCTGCCGCTACTGCGCTACCAAATAGCAGAGCTACCGATAGCAGGATGTTCTTGCCTGTTTTGCTTTTCATGGGTGTTCTCCTACAAAGTGGGGTTACTTGAAACTTGAGATGTATTGAGCATTTCGTTGTTCAACGGATGCCGGCGGCGGTGTTGAGCGGGCTGCATCCATCGAGTGGGTACAGCCTAACGCGCGCAGCTCGACCGATTTATGAAGTTATCAGCCGCCATTCAGAGGATTTTCCAATGCGACCGTTACCCAGCGAACTTCTTCGCAGTTTCGTCATCGTGGCCCAGACTGGAAGTTTCACGGTAGCCTCGGAACACATCAGTCTTTCGCAATCGACGGTCAGCCAACATATCCGCCGCCTTGAAGACCTCGTCGGACTACCGCTGTTCGCGCGCGACACCCGCAATGTGCGACTTTCGCCACAGGGTGAGACCCTGCATCGCTACGCGGTGAGAATTCTCGAACTCATGGACGAGGCCATGACCACGGTATGCGGGCCGCCATTGAACGGCACCGTGCGCCTCGGGCTGCCCGAGGACTTTGCGTCGTCACACCTCGCCACCGCACTCGCCAGCTTCGTGCGGCGAAATCCTGAAGTCGAACTGGTGATCAGCACCGGTCTCAGCGGGGACCTGTTTCGCGAACTGGACGAAAACAAACACGACCTGGTCTTCGCCAAGCGTCTCAGCGGCAGTCGACGCGGCTACGTCGTCAGAACCGAACCGCTGTACTGGTGCGGCAGCCCCAACATGGCAGTCACTGGCGCCGAATCCGTGCTCCCGCTTGCCGTGCATCCTGAGCCAAGCGTTGCCCGCACTCGCATGTTCGAAGCACTGAAAGCGGCAGGTCGTCCGTATCGCGTCGCCGTCAGCAGCAGCAGCGTCATGGTCATCCAGGCCGCCGTGATCGCCGGACTCGGCGTCAGCGCTTTCACCGGCTTTGTGATCCCCGATGGCCTGATCCGTCTCGATGAGGGCCTACCGGAGCTTGGCGTACTCGAATACGTCATCGACAGACAGTCTGCGGTGTCACAAGCGGCTGAGGCCCTCGAGCTCATGCTCATTGACGCGGCCAAAGAGCTTTGACGTTCGATCGAGCTCCTGCACCGCCGGGGTAGAACCACTCGGTGTTCCAGGCATGATCGAAGCATCTGTTCAAGACGGACGTCGTGCCTCGAACCAAGGCGCAAGAATGGCGCTCACATTGGCTACAATTACACGACAGTCTGAAAGATGGGCCATCCGATCTCGGTTCGCCAGAGCGTCGCGTCGGATGTCTCGTGGAGTCCGACGAGGTAGTACTCGCGGATTGGCCCCTCGATTGCAAGCGCGTGCTGTGCCACGTACGTGGCCAATGAACCGTAAGCCAGATCAATATCGGTGTGCGGCCCGACATGCACGATGGTGGCCAATTCGATTTGGGGTACCACGAGCGACAACACTCGGCCCATCGGACGCACCGAAGTGCCACACGGCACGAAGATGGTTGCTTCTCCGCGTGCATCTGAGAATAGGGCATTCGAAAAAATGCCACCCGCCGGCCCTGTGATCGGCAAGTGTTGTGCGGCCAGGGTGGCGTAAAGTTCCGCGACGGCACCTTGATACCAGGACAATGCGTCCTTGACATCGACGACCTGGATGATCGCGGCTGCCATGGTAGCGTCGACGCTGCGCTGTTCGATGCGGGCGGACGATCGCGCAGAGTGTTGCAACAAACCTCGCAAGGAAGCGACCGCGCTCTTAGTGCGCTCGAGGCTGCCCTCCATGCGCCTCAGATGTGCAGAGATAAGTTCGTTGCGGGTCTCGAGATCTCGAGCGGCTAGAACCGCGCGGATTTCCTCGAGCGGCATATCAAGGGCGCGGAAACGGCGTATCACTTGCGCGGTGGGGATCTGATCCGTCCCATAACGACGATAGCCAGTCTGCGCGTCGACCTCCGCCGGTGCGAGGAGGCCTGTCGCGTGATAATGGCGCAGCGTCTTGACGCTCAGATGCGTAGCGCGCGCGAAATCGCCGATTGCCAGGGATAATTGCATGCCTCTATTGTTCACTCTCCCCTGAAGGGAGAGTCAACCCCCGGCGGGGCAGTTGACTCTCGTGTCGCGGGAGCACCCAAGATAAGCGCTCCGGGCTACAGAGCCCTCAAACAACATGGAGCGACTGAACATGACAACCCCACTTACCGGCGTTATTGCCGACCACATCAAGGCCGTCAATGCCTTCGACACCGACGCGGTCGTCGCGACCTTTGCTCCGGACGCCTATGTCAACGATAACCGCCGCGAGATTAAGGGCATCGACGCGATCAGGCGATGGGTAGAGAGGGAAATGGTCGGTGACAAGGTGACCCTGGACGTGCGCGAGATCGTCGATCACTACGGCGACATCATAGTCAGAGCCGCGTATGACGGTGATTACGATAAATCCAAGCTTCCTCCCGGTGAGTTGATCATGTCGAATTATTTCAGCGTCCGCGGCAGCAAAATTGTTAGCCTCGCTGTAATTCGTAACCATCCTTCGCCGTACTGATTGAGAATTCTGGCAGCCTAAACCGGTCCCGTCACTCGAGGCGACTGCTTTAAAAAGAAGCTCGCCGTTGCACAAACGCAACGCTTTACGACTTATGTCGGTTCCGGTCACTTGTGAGTGGCCGCTCTTGGGTGCTGATTAGCTCAGCTACTGGCTGGAATTGGCCGAAGCCGGCCAGTTGACTAAGCTGGCCAGCGCTTCTGGCGAGCCTGGTCAGTTCCGCTGCTGCAGACTATCTTAGATTTCCTGCCCCCTGTTTTGCGCTTTGACGCAACCGGCTACCGGCCATCTCGCATGTCACGCTTTCACAAACTGTATGCAATGCCCCGAGTACCGTGCCGCGGGGTTACGCGCGGCATAATCAAAAGGGGACCTACTCACTCTTGATTCGATCGACATCGAGTGAGCGACCGCGCCTCGCTTTAGCTTGCTTGTTTTAGCGCCAACGTAACCGCCGGTTCGTTCATCGCTCTGCCGTCATAACGATTCGCCCAAAAGAACTTCCGCGTCACCAACGCTTTCGCGCCTTGGACGGGCTGGGCATCGCCGTATCAAGGCAACGCTTCAGACGACCACATGTCTCCCACTGAGGTAAAGCTCATGCTCAGCGAAGCCGCCGTCAGCCCCTATGCCAGCGCAGCCCGTGAAAAATACGAGGCGTTGAAATTGCTCTATGCGACCAACGACAAAATGGCGGAGCCCGTTGTCTTCTGGAGGCTGGGCAATGCGTTCGACACCATCATCGACTACCTCGACACCATTGACAGCAGCAGCGCCGACTTCGTTGCATCGATGGTCGTCACACGGCTCGATTACGCCATCAAAAAACTCGGTGGATACGACGAGGCGTGGTTCGATGACTTCGGCTGGTGGAGCGTAGCTAGCGAGCGAGCCCTGCAGAAACCGTATTTCAAGGCCCATGCCGACTCGTTCAAGACAATTCTAAGCGAATGCTGGGGCCGCTTTACCGCCAACGCCCCTTTCGTGTGGGCACGCCGTCAACCCAACACGTTTGACGACTATGGTCCGGCGCAGGCCGGGGGAGTGTGGAACGCATACTGGACAGGCACCGCGGCTACTTACCCGGGACCGAAGAATGGCGACCCCAGCAACGGACGCCTGATCGGCATTCAAAACACCGTTACCAACGCGCTCTACCTGATGGCCGCCCATCGCCTCGGCAGCAGCGACCCCGATACGCAAAAGGCCACTGCGGGCGTGTTTCATTTCCTGACCGCCTGGCTCGATGAAGCCAGCTACCCTCTATGGTGGACACTCGACAACAATGCCGGCCTCGTGCGCGAGCGTGTGGGCCACTTCGCCAACAGCAAAACAAAGGCCGATGGCTTCCTTGAAACCTGGGCCTGGGCCGGCGACCAAGGGCTCATGCTAGGCAACCTCAGTGATGCCATGCTCCAGTACCCGCCACTCTCCCGCGGACCACTGAGGGACCGCATCAAAGCACTCCTCGCCGGTGTCAGCCAAGGCTTGACCAACACCGACCACGTGCTACGGAGCTTCTCTGACTCCAGCCCGCCCGATCAGGACTACAACGACTATGAAACCGGCTCGGGCGTGTTCTGGCGCAATGCCCTGTACGTATGGAAAACCAACAGCGACCTTGGCCCCGATCTCACTAGCAAGTCCTTCCAAACCATGTTGCGTGCGAGCGCCGAGTCCGCAGCCAGCACACCCGCCAGCGGCCTGTCCTTCGATGTGCTGGCAAACGACCTCGCCGTTCTGGTCGCAGCAAGCGCCATGCTGCCGTAAACACCAGCCACATCGGAATCTATAGACCCCGGAGGCACACCGGGGTCCATAGTCGATCGTCAGCGCAAGCCACGGGAGAGACCATGAGGGTCATCATCAACGACAACAGCACTGTCGAGTTCTTTGACGACAACAGGTTGTGCGGCACCTACCATTACGAAGACCCCTTCAAATCCTATTTCCGGCCGCTCAACACGCCCGACGGCCGCGACGTCGTAGACCCTCCGCCCAAAGACCACCCCCATCACAAAGGGCTTCAATTCGGGCTATGCCTGTCCGATGTCAACTTCTGGGAAGAAGACCTCGCCCACGAACCCAAAGAGCGCCAACTTCCCATAGGCAGGCAGCTGACCGAGCGCATCGATACCCTGCCCGTCACCCAAGGCATCGGCTTCACCCAAACCGTTATGTGGTGTACCGACAGCATAGTGAGCTTCCTTGAAACCCGGACCGTGACAGTCACCCAGGCACCAAACGCCTATGTGTGGACCTGGCGAAGCGACCTCATCGCCTCACGCAATCTAAAAATAGTCACCAGCGTGTGGCCCGGCCCCGGCTACACCGGCCTTGGCCTTCGCCTAGCGCAAGCCCTATTCCAGCAAGGCAGTACCAGGCCCTCCGACATAACGTCTGGTGCCACACCACCGGTAATTTCCTATCTGGGCCAAGGAGTCGAGGTCACCTTCCAGCAACAAGCGGAACAAGCCAACGCACTCTTTCTATCCCGCTGCCAGGATCAGGCAGGGTTCGCCTACATGAGCTTCGGCCCCACCAACAACCGGGAGCTCGACTTAAGGCAAGGCGAACACCTGAAAGGCACCTACGCTGTCACCGTAGCGAAGCGGTGACCCGCGCCCCGCCGCTCATCCTGACCAGCCATACTATGTAGTGGGCTAATGGCAGAAGGCTGCGCTTAACGCTGGTGGCAGGCCACGCAGGCGTAACTGCTGCTGATCATCATGGGTGCCGTGGGTTTCTTTCCCGGCTGAGTCTCACTGCTGTACCCCCGGGGTAGAACCAGCCAGCATTCCAGACATGATCCGGGCATCTGTTCAAAAACGGATGGGCGAATACCAAACCAACGTCGATGACGCACTTCGTACTGTTCGCGTGTGGCCGCGACCTGCCCTTACGTAACGGATGGCCAAGCGGCAACGTGGGACTCGCGACCGGAACCGGACGAAGTTAGTTAACCTAGGCCTCATTGGACGTACACGTCCATCTGTCCAGACGCTAGGTAACCAGGGGCAAAAATGTCGCACAATCCATATGCCGCCCCGGCGGCAACGCTCTCTCAGACAGCATCGACCACTGTTGCTCTTTACTCTCCTACGCAAGCCGCCAGTGGTGCGCTTCTAGGTGGTCCGGTGGGGCTTATTTATTTTCTTCGCCAGAACTTCGTGATGCTGGGAAACAAATCTGCTGCGCGAATGTGCTGGATTCTCGGTGCGCTGCTGATCGCAACTATTCTAGTTGTCTTGCCGTTTTTGCCTGCAAAATTTCCGAGCTCATTGATCACCATCGTTTACATAGTTATCGCCCGATACGTTGCGGAGAAGCACCAGGCCACCAAGCAGGTCATCACCGAATCCGCTGAATACACTTTTCAGTCCAATTGGAATGTCTTCGGCATGGGATTGCTCTGCTTTCTGGCTTCTCTCACAGTGCTCATTGGGCCGTATTTGGCGCTCTACGCACTACGGCTGGCTCCTTGACGACGTATCCAGGCGGATGCGTCAAGCGCGCTATCAGAGGCCAAGCGCCTAAATGTCCGCTTCCGACCCAGCGGACCTTACGAAACAAGGAAGCCGGTAAAATGAAAGTCTGCCTCGCAGTATTATTTTCCTTGCTTTGCACCTGCGAAGGTGCGACTGCAAATGAAGTCATGCGGATCGATGCACGCCTGTGGAATGATCATGACGGTCAGCCTCATATCGGCGGAGCGATAAGCAACACTACTTCGGGAACATTCGTTAGATTGGACTTCGTATGTGGCCTCGCAGGACGCTTTGGCGCATCCGTACACTACGTTTTCCCAAGAACTATCTATCCTGGGCAAACGCAGCTATTCGACCTGATCCCAGATTACGCGAACAAAGAGTTTGCGGAAGCCATCGCACATCAAAAGCCAAACGAAAAATGGGAATGTAGTTCAGGCTTTGGCGTGACACCTGACGGGCGTCGCATCAAGTTAAGCAATATCGTATTGCCACCAGTCGCCATGCCCTAGATCGCCGTGTGGCCGGGATGCTGCAGTGTTTGACCAGAAATGAATTTTGGTCGACGGGAATGTCCGCCACCCTCAGCAGACATTGCTGGCCAAAGAAGTCAGAGACATTATCTGATTCGGGGATACCTCAGGGAGGAAGGTAGTTGAGCCGCCAGCATCCACAATGTCGTTTTGTTAAACCGATCAATCTCGCGCAAACCTGTCGTAGGCAACGCTACGTGGGGCATCACAAGCGAGTGAGCGCTTGAGGCCATCAGACGTCAAGCGCCGGTCCGAAAGAGCAACCATTGCCCCACTACCTTGCCATCTTCCGCGAGACGTTCGCTCAACCGATCAAAGCCACACGCTTCAACCACCCGGATTGAAGCGAGATTGTGAGGCTCGATCTCGGCAAGCACTTCGACTGCGCCGTGTGCGAATGCAACTGCTGCCAAGGCCCTTACCGCGGCGGCAGCTATGCCACGGCCACGGCAATCCTTTGACACTCCATATAGCACTTCGACTCTGCCGGACTTGGGCTGGCCTTTGAAGGCACACCCACCAACGATCGCATGCTCCGGACCTTCAAGGATAAGAAATGGCGACCACCATTGTTCGGGCTCTCCCGCAAAGACCATTTCCAAAGCGCGGCTCACTACAAATGGAGGCAGCAACGCCCCTGGGTGTACAAAGCCAAGTGCAGAGAAAGAGTTGCCCTGCTCCAAGATTGCAGCGAGCTCTGACACGTTCAGTTTATGTAGCGTTACTTGCAAGTCATGACCCTGCCTCATGCCGGCCTTCATCATCCAGGGCGAAGAAGCCCCGCCCAGGCCTACCGTGACCAAGACATACTTCGACCGCATCAAGCGCTGACCAAAATACACCCTGCTCGACAAAGTCGGCCGCAACCCCAATCCGCTCATGGTCGACGCACAGTTCCGCGTGCTGAAGATGCAGATCGCGCCGCTGGTTCACGGTTAGAGCGGACGAGTTCAACCGGCAGCGAAATGGAGAGTGAAGGTAATTAAAACGCCGACATCAGCACCTGAGCCAGCGCAATAAGATCACTGCGCAAACAAACGAAGCTGAGTCCGGCGTTCGACTTAACTACCTCCATCCCTGAGGTATCCCCACGAATTCATGCTGGCACCTGCATATGAGTGAGTGTCGTCGAAGGAAGCGATCTCAGTCGATCAATCCATCGCAATAGATGTTCCGTCGGCCATGATCTGACCAAGGCTTCG
>Ga0302235_10001771_pt1 | contig 15900 bp, 17 predicted proteins | sample II_Palsa_N3_3_FD_193577 | JGI IMG/M metagenome (GOLD analysis project Ga0302235, IMG submission 193577) | Peat permafrost microbial communities from Stordalen Mire near Abisko, Sweden - II_Palsa_N3_3 | ecosystem: Environmental > Terrestrial > Soil > Palsa > Peat permafrost | place: Sweden... | reverse complement strand
GGGCGTCGCTCGGGTCGGCGCACCGGCGCACATAGCCGCTGTCCTCCAGCGCCGTCACCAGCCGGGTCAGCGTCGACGGCGCGATTCCCTCGGCGGCGGCCAGATCTCCCAGCCGCATCGGCCCGGAATGGCCGACGGTGGCCAGCGCGGCCAGCTGCGTGGGCGTCAAGCCGGCCAGCTGGTGACGGCGCAACCGCCGGGATAGCCGGGCCAGCGCGACCCGCAGCCTGGTCACGTCGATGACGGGACCGTCCGCGTCCGCCGCGTCGACGGCGAGGGCCAGTTTCGGGCCGGTCCCACCATCAGGCGCCGCACCAGTTCCGGGTCCCGCGCTGGCCGCCAACACACCGAATGGCGATTCCGTGCTCACCTTCTCAGCCTACGCCGTGCTCGCCGTACGCTTGGAGTCCAGCGGAAAGGCGGGAACCGACGTGGCAATGGCGCCTAGTGTCTCCTATTCGATTACCGTGCGCCTCGAGGTGGCCTCGCGCGGGCGCGCGGTGAGCGAGATCACCCGAGCCGTGGAGCAGGCCGGCGGCGTGGTGACGGCGCTGGACGTGACGGCGGGCGGGAACGAGCGGCTGCGGGTCGACGTCACCTGCGCCGCCCGGGACACCGCGCACGCGGAAGCGATCGTGGCCGCGCTGGCCGGCATCCAGGATGTGACCGTCCACAAGGTCAGCGACCGCACGTTCTTGCTGCACCTCGGCGGGAAGATCGAGATGCGCTCGAAGGTGCCGCTGCGTAACCGGGACGACCTGTCCATGGCGTACACCCCCGGGGTAGGACGCGTGGCGCTGGCCATCGCGGCGAACCCGGAGGACGCGCGGCGGCTCACGATCAAGCGGAACTCCGTCGCCGTGGTGACCGACGGCTCGGCCGTGCTAGGCCTGGGCAACATCGGGCCGTATGCCGCCCTGCCCGTCATGGAAGGCAAGGCCGCGCTGTTCAAGCGGTTCGCCGGCATCGACGCCTGGCCGATCTGCCTGGACAGCCAGGACACCGATGAGATCGTGCGTACCGTGCAGCTCATCGCGCCTGGGTTCGGCGGTATCAACCTTGAGGACATCAGCGCGCCGCGATGTTTCGAGGTGGAGCGCAGGCTCCGCGGGCTGCTCGACATCCCGGTGTTCCACGACGACCAGCATGGCACGGCGATCGTGGTGACGGCCGCGCTGACGAACGCGCTGCGGGTGGTGGGCAAGAAGCTCAGCGAGGTGCGCATCGCGATAGCGGGCGCCGGCGCCGCTGGGACCGCCGTGCTTAAGCTGCTGCTCCTCGGCGGGGCCGCCAACGTCGTGGTCTGCGACGAGGCGGGGGCGGTGCACGCGGGCCGGCCGGACCTGGACGAGAGCCTGCGCTGGATCGCGGAGAACACCAACCGTGACTGTTACGCGGGCGACCTGGCCGGGGCCCTCCGGGGAGCCGACGTGTTCATCGGGCTGTCGGCGCCGGGAATCCTGTCCGGCACCGACATCGCGGCCATGGCGCCGGACGCCATCGTCTTCGCCCTCGCCAATCCCGATCCCGAGGTGGACCCGGACGTGGCCATGGAGCATGCCGCCGTGGTGGCCACCGGACGCAGCGACTACCCGAACCAGATCAACAACGTGCTGGCCTTCCCCGGCGTGTTCCGCGGGCTGCTGGACGCGCAGAGCCGGTTCATCACTGATGACATGCTGATCGCCGCCGCGCAGGCGCTCGCGGACGTGGTGTCACCGGACGAGATCGGCCCGCATTACATCATTCCTTCGGTCTTCCATCCCGACGTGACATCCGCTGTCGCTGTCGCAGTCGCGGACGTGGCGACCCAGAATCCCGGCTGACGATAGGGACGTGGACGACCAGAATCCTGACCGATGATAGGACATGGACGAAATGCCATCGGAAGCCCAGGCGGGCCGCCTGCTCGTCGCTACTCCGGTGCTCGGGGATCCTAACTTCCGCCGGACCGTCGTCCTGATCGTGGAACACGAGTCCGAACAGGGCACTCTCGGCGTGGTGCTGAACCGGCCGACGCAGGTCCCGGTGGGGCAGGTGCTCGAGCCGTGGATGGAGCTGGCCACCGATCCGTCGGTCGTGTTCAACGGCGGCCCGGTCGCGCCGACCAGCGCGCTCGCGCTCGCGCTCGTGCCGGGGACCGACGAGCCCATCGGCTGGCATCCGCTGGACGGCGCGCCCGCCATGGGCCGGCTCGGCCTGGTCGATCTCGACGCCCCGCCGGGGCTGCTCGCCGCCGCGATCGCCTCGCTGCGGGTGTACGCGGGCTACGCCGGCTGGAGCGCCGGCCAGCTCCAGGCGGAAATCGACGAGGGTGCGTGGTACGTGGTATCCGCTGAGCTGTCCGACGCGTTCTGCGCCGAGCCGGAGCGGCTGTGGCCCGCGGTGCTGCGTCGACAGGGCGGCGAGCTCGCCTATGTGGCCACGTATCCCGATGACCCGGGCCTGAATTAGTTACCTCGCGGCGATCGCGGACACATGGCGCCCGGACCACGTAGAATCAGCCTTCGTGAGTGGTACCGAGGTTCTCCCTGAGCAGGAAACGCGCATCCATGAGGACGTGCGGCCCGACACGTCGCACGGCGACCATGAGCGCTTCGCGCACTACGTCGACAAGAGCAAGATCGTCGACAGCATGGTGACCGGAACGCCGGTGACCGCACTCTGCGGCAAGGTCTGGGTGCCCAGCCGCGACCCCAAGCGCTATCCGGTCTGTCCCACCTGCAAGGAGATCTACGAGCGCCTCCCTTCCGGCGAAGGCGACGACTGACCGGCAGCCCGGGAAGGCGACGACCGACCCGCGACCCAGGGAAGCGGCGACCGGCAGCAGCGCGGGCCAGACAGTTCACACGCGGCGTGTTGGCCCGGCACCCGTCGGCCCGCCCCGGTAGCATCTCGGCCTCGTGAGTACCTCCCGCCCCGAGCAAACCCCCCGCCCCGAGAGCCGCCTCCGCTCCGTGGACACCCCACCCCCGAAAACCCCGGGCTTCGACGCAGGTGCCGGCGAGCATGAGCACGTGCCCGTTCGGGATGATCTTCTTCTGGGTCTTCGTGGCTGGCAGAAAGATGCCTATCACGAGTATTTCAAGCGGCCGCGGCGCGACTTTCTCCTGGTCGCAACGCCGGGAGCGGGCAAGACCGCCTACGCGCTCACGATCGCGGCCGAACTGCTCGCGCGGCGCGAGGTGGCCATGCTCACGATTGTCACCCCGACCGAGCACCTCAAGCATCAGTGGGCGGAGGCGGCCGGCCGGTTCGGCCTCGCGATCGACTCCGCCTACAAGAACGCCCAGGGCCGGGCCGGCGCCGACTTCGCCGGCGTCGCGGTCACCTATGCGCAGGTCGCCGCGCACCCCGCGCTGCACAGGCAGCGCACAGAGAACCGGCGCATGCTGGTCATCTTCGACGAGATCCACCACGCGGGCGACGCGCTGTCCTGGGGCGACGCGGTCAAGGAGGCGTTCGATCCGGCCCGGCGCAGGCTGGGGCTGACCGGGACGCCGTTTCGCAGCGATGCCAACCCTATCCCGTTCGTGACCTACGTCGACGAGCCGGGTGGCGGCAGGCGCAGCTCCTCGGACTACGTCTACGGCTACGGGCCCGCGCTGGAAGACAGCGTGGTCCGGCCGGTGATCTTCCTGGCCTACTCGGGCGAGATGCGCTGGCGCACCCGGGCCGGGGACGAGATCACCGCCACCCTGGGCACCCCGATGACCAAGGATCAGATCGCGCAGGCCTGGCGGACGGCGCTCGATCCTGGGGGGGAGTGGGTAAGCCGGGTGCTCGAGGCTGCCGACAAGCGGCTGACCGAGGTGCGCCGGGGCATGCCGGACGCCGCCGGCCTGGTCATCGCGGGCGACCACGAGGACGCGCGGGCCTACGCCGCGCTGCTCCGCGGCAAGACCGGCAAGCGTCCCGTCGTGGTCCTCTCCGACGACCCGGCCGCGAGCAAGAAGATATCCGCGTTCACCAACTCCGACGACCGCTGGATGGTCGCGGTGCGGATGGTGTCCGAGGGTGTGGACATCCCCCGCCTGGCCGTCGGGGTGTACGCGACCAGCGTGTCCACGGCCCTGTTCTTCGCCCAGGCGGTCGGCCGGTTCGTCCGGGTCCGGCGGCGGGGGGAGACGGCGTCGGTATTCCTGCCGTCGGTTCCCGTGCTCCTGTCCTACGCCGCCGAACTCGAGGCCGAACGAGACCACATCCTGCGCTACCGCATCGGCGACGCGCCCGAGGAAGAAGAGCTCGAGCAGGCCCAGCGCCAGCGCGATGCCCCCGACGCGCTGGACGAGCCCGCCTTCCAGGCACTCAACGCGTCCGCGCATTTCGACCGCGTGCTGTACGACGGCGGGGAGTTCGGCACCGCGACCGCGGCCGGCTCGCCGGAAGAAGAGGACTTCCTCGGCCTGCCCGGCCTGCTCGACCCCGACCAGGTCCGGACCCTGCTCCGCCAGCGCCAGGACACCCAGCTCACCACCCGCTCCCGCACCGCCAGGTCCAGCGCCGCCGCCGAGTCCGCCGCCCCCGCGCAGTCCGCCCCCGCGCAGTCCGCCCCCGCGCATTCCGCCCCTGCGAAGTCCGCCCCTGCGAAGTCCGCCCCTGCGAAGTCCGCCCCTGCGAAGTCCGCCCCTGCGAAGTCCGCGGCGCAGTCCGCCGCGGCGCAGTCCGCCGTTAGCCCCATCAGCCCAGTAGCCCCAGGCACCTCAACCGTGCCGCCGGTGAGCCGTCAGGCCCTCGCCGCACTGCGCAAGGAAGTCAACGGCCTCGTCGGCGCGTGGAGCCACCGTACCGGCCAGCCGCACGGCGTCATTCACGCCGAACTACGCCGCACCTGCGGCGGCCCCCAGCTACCCCAGGCCACCGCCGACCAGATCCAGGCCCGCATCGACATGATCCGCCGCTGGGCCGTCTCCGGTCGCTGACCTAGCCCATGATCTCGATATCGTGCATCGCCACCGCTGCTGTGGCGGTGGTTTCGAGCCACCATCACGGTCGACTTGCCCGCAGTTGGCACGCCCAGAACGAAATATGCTTTTTGTCGGCTTTAAGCGGACCGAGATGGTGATCGTGTGCAGTTACCCCCCATGCGGCGGGGGGTAACTGCACACGATCATCGTGCGACCGGCGCATGCGGGCGAAATGTACCATTTTGCCCGTCGACGGGTCGGCGGCCGGAGCCATCGCGGCCCCATGACGGGGGTAGCGATCACGGCCGTTGTGACCGCAGGGGCGAGTGGTGCGGGTGATCAAGCCCGGCTGCCGTCCCGCAGGGCAGCCGTTATGCGGCAAGCCCGGCCGCAGGGCGGCGGCTAAGCTGCGGCTAGCCTCCTGCGCGGCGCGTTCTACCTGATTCCGGTAGCTCGCCCACCAGGCCTGGTCGCCCGTCGGCAGGTTGTCGTTGCCGTCCTGCAGTCCGGCCGCCCCGTCGATGAGCTCTCGGACGATGTCCGCCTGCCCGGCATGCCGGTGGGTTTCGGCGGTCATGCGGACCACGATGTGGTGCAGCGTCACCTCGTTCCGGTCGGTCGGCCACCACGGGACGCGCCCGATCGCGTCCAGAGGCAGCTCGGCGATCGTGGCGTCCGAATGCGCCCACGCACGGTGGTACAGCCCGATAATCTGCTCACGCGTCTCGTCGGCTTTGGCCCACATGTCCGCGTTGGGCTCGTCGGGGTCGAATTCTGGCAGCGATTCGCCGGGGGGGCGGCCGAACGAGTCGCCGAAGTAGCCAAGCTCGCCGCCCGCCACGTGCTTGACCAGCCCCAGCAGATTGGTGCCGGTCGGCACCAGCGGCCGTCTGGCGTCGTACTCGCCAAGCCCGTCCAGCTTCCACAGCAGGGCCTCACGGGCTTCTTGCAGGTAACGGTGAAGGTCCGCCTTCGGATCCAGTGGAGTCATGAAGCCCAGTCTGGCAGCTCGCGGCCCTCGGGAGAGAACCCTGACATCGCGCCTCCCGGCTCCACGATGCCGGCGAACGCCGTCCCTAGCCGCCGTGGACGGTGCCGGTGAGCTCTACGTTGGCGGTGTGCAGGTCCTCGAGGGCCTTGGCGGTGGAATCCGGGGCGACACCCGCGGTGAGACCGAGCAGGACCCGGGTGGCGAAGCCGGCCCGGGCCGCGTCCGCGGCGGTCGCGTGCACGCAGTAGTCGGTGGCGATGCCTACCACGTCCACCTCGCCGACACCGCGCACGCGCAGCCAGTCGGCCAGCGGCGTCCCGGCCTCGTCGGCGCCCTCGAACCCGCTGTAGGCGGCGGCGTGCGCCCCCTTCAGGAACACCGCCTCCACGGCGCCGGTGTCCAGGTCCGGGTGGAAGTCCGCCCCTGGCGTCCCCGCCACGCAGTGCGGCGGCCAGGAGGCCGCATAGTCCGGATGGTCGGAGAAATGGTTGCCCGGGTCCACGTGGAAGTCCTTGGTCGCCACGACGTGCCCGTAGTCACGTCCGCCGTTCGCGACGTGCTCACTGATGGCGCGGGCCACGGCGGCACCGCCGGTCACCGCGAGCGAGCCGCCCTCGCAGAAGTCATTTTGCACATCGACGATGATCAGTGCGCGCATGGGCCAACGGTATCCTGAGGCCCCGCTATTCGCCGACGTCGGCAGGCGTCCCGTCCGTGATCCGCACCAGCTCGGCGAACGACACCGGAAACACGGTGTGCGGGTGCCCGGCGGCCGCCCAGATCAGGTCGTACTTCTCCAGCCAGGTGTCCACCACGGTGCGGATCGGGGCAGGATGCCCGACCGGGCCGACGCCGCCGATGGCCTGGCCGGTCCAGGCCCGGACTGAGCGCGGGTCCGCCCGCCGCACGGCGGAAGCGCCGATGAGCTGGGCGACCCGGTCGGTGTCCACGCGGTGGGCGCCGCTGGTCATGATGAGCCGCGGCGCCCCGTCCGCGCTGAACACCAGGCTGTTCGCGATCGCGCCCACCTCGCAGCCGAGCTGGGCGGCCGCGGCGGCGGCCGTCGGCGCGCTCTCCGGCAGCTCCCTTACCTCGCCCGGCACGCCCAGGTCGCGGAGTACGGCCGCGAACTTCGTGAAGTCAACTGGCATGCGAGCAGGCTAGCGACGCCGCGCCCGCCCAGCCAACCGTTTACTTGAAGTGAGCTGATACCTGGCGGCCCGGATTAAGCGGATGATCGTTATCCGCTCACGGTGCTGTTGAACTCGCTGGTGATGTAACTCGAAATGTTCACCTTGGTCGGAATCAGCCCGGCCGCGAAGAACTGGTTGACCAGGTTCTGCTCGGACGAGACGGTGGCGCTGGTGATCGGGATGGGGGTGGTGGCGTCGGTCTTCGCGGCCACGTCCATGATGCTGGCCGGCAGCCCGGCCGCCTTGCCCCAGGCCGCGGCCCAGGCCGCCGGGTGGGTCGCCGCCCAGACGTAGGCCTTGTCCAGTGTGGCCAGGTAGACCTTGATCGCGGCGGCCTTGTCCGGGTTGGCCACGGCGGCCTTCGAGGCCACCTCGAACGAGTACGGGCTGCCGTAGGCGGCCCCGGTGGCCAGCACCCGGGCGCCGTCCTGGGCGACAACCTGCTGGACGTAGGGCGGCCAGATGTCCCAGGCGGCTACGTCGCCGGAGGTGAACGCGGCCAGGGCCTCGGCCGGCTGCAGGTTCACCAGGCTGACGCCCTTGGTGGTCAGCCCCGCCTTGGTGAGCACGGTCAGCAGGTTGTAGTTGCCTGAGCTGCCCGACCCGTAGGCGATCTTCTTGCCCTTCAGCTGCTGGATCGAGGTGATCGGGGAGTTCTTCGGCACGACGACCGCGTCCTGGTCCCCGTTGGTCTGGCGGGCGCCGACGATCTCGACCGCTTCGCCGCCGGACGCGGCGAAGACGGGCGGCGCGTCGCCGACACCGCCGATGTCGACGGAGCTCGAGGCCATCGCCTCCAGCATCGGCGGGCCGGAAGTGAAGTCGGACCAGTTGACGTGGAACGGCAGCGTGTTCAGCAGGCCGGCCGCGGAAAGCACCGCCTCGGCCCCGGTCCCCTTCTGGTCGCCGATGTTCAGCGTCACCGAGGACAGGTTCACCGCACTGGACGCCGACGGGCTGGAAGTGCTCCCGGCGGAAGTGCTCCCGGCGGAAGTACTCCCGGCGGAAGTGCTCGACGATGACGACGACGAGCAGCCCGCCGCGGCGAGCCCAGCCACTGCGAGCACCGTGACGGCATAGAGCCTTGATCTGGAAATCATGTGGTTCCCTAAATGTTAGAAAAGGATGTTCAGTCAGTTCTCCCGGCCGGAACGCCGAGTTCGGTAAGCAGCCGCAGCCGCAGCGCGACGAGGTTGGGGTGATCACGGTCCCGCGGCCTGGGCAGGGAGATCGATGAGGAGTGGGTGATCCGCCCCCCGCCGAGGACGAGCACACGATCGGCGAGCGCGAGGGCCTCGTCCACGTCGTGCGTGACCAGCAGCACAGCCGGCTGATGTTGTGTCCACAGGCTGAGCACGAGCTGGTGCATGGTGATCCTGGTCAGCGCGTCAAGCGCGCTGAACGGTTCGTCGAGAAGCAGCAGTCGCGGATGGCGGACCAGTGCCCGGGCCAGCGACGCGCGCTGTGCCTCGCCGCCGGACAGCGTGCCGGGCCAGGCCGAAGCGCGTTCTGTCAGCCCGACCTCATCCAGCGCGGTGCGGGCGCTGGCCTGCGGATCGGCGACCCGCAGGCCGAGCGCGACGTTGGCCAGCACCCTCTTCCACGGCACCAGCCTGGGTTCCTGGAACGCGACCGACACCGGGCCCGCCGCCGAGAGCTGGCCGGTCACCTCCTGGTCCAGCCCCGCGAGCGCGCGCAGCAGCGTTGACTTGCCCGAACCGCTGCGCCCGATCAGCGCGATGAACTCGCCGTGAGCGATGTCCAGGTCCAGCCCGTCGAGAACAATCCGGTCGCCGAACTTGCGGTTCAGCCCCCGTACCGATGCCGCCGTGGCCGGCGTGAGCGGATCAGGAGGAGATACCACGTCCCGTTCGGCCGAATGCGTCCTCTCTTTTACTGCCCGAAGTCGCGGCGCCATGCCAGTGCCTTCCTTTCCAGCAGGCGCACCGCGCCGTTGGCGAGCAGACCGAGGATCGCGTAGATGATGAGCGCCACCATGATCACGCTGTTGTCCAGGAACTGCTGCGCCTGGGTGATCATGAAGCCGAGGCCGCTGGTCGCGTTGATCTGCTCGCCGACAACGAGCGCGATCATCGAGAAGACCACGCTCAGCTGCAGCCCGGTCAGCGCCGCCGGGAGCGCGCCGGGCAGCACGATGTGCCGGAGCATCTCGTGTCTGCGCAAGCCGAGTACGTGGCCGACCTCGCCGAGCTTGCTATCGACGCCGCGGATGCCGGCGAACGTGTTGATGTACATCGGGAACAGCGCCGACAGCATGACGAACAGCACCTTCGGCAGCTCTCCGATGCCGAACCAGACGATGAACAGCGGGATCAGCCCGAGCAGCGGGATGCTGCGCAGCGCCTGCAGGATCGGGTCGAGGATTGCCTCGCCGACGCGGCTGAGCCCGGTGAGCACCGCGAGCAGCACGCCGACGGTGACGCCGACCGCCAAGCCGACCGCCCAGCGCTCGCACGACACGAGTAGCGATTCCTGCAGCGTCCCGTAGGTCGGCGAGTTGGTGACCACCAGTGTGTACGCCGTGTGCGCGATCGAGGCCGGGGAGGCCAGCTTGCTGGCCGGGAGGATTCCGGTGCTGCTGGCCGCCTGCCAGAGGCCGACCACGACGACCGGGCTGACGACGCGATACCAACTACGCTGGCGCCGGGCCGGCGATCTTGCCGCCGCCGCCCCGACCCCGCCGGGGATCATCGCGACAGGGGCTGTTAGTTCGGCCTGTTCGCCCACGTTAAGGCCCGTTTCGGCGGTTTCAGGCATCGGCCTACCTTCAGCTGGAGCGAACCGGGTGGATGGCGTGCGCTAAGCCCTGGCCGGCGGGGGCCTCCGGGGTTCAAGCCCGCGGGGCCTTGGGGGTCGAGCGCCATGCCCAGGGTCGTGCGCTGGTCAGCGCTGCTGCGCGCAAGACGGTCGGCAGGTCGCGCTGGACTGCCGACCCAGATCGGTGCACAGGAACGCGGCGAGCGGCTCAGAGTAACCCATGCCATCAATGTAGCCCAATTGTCTATATAGTCAATGGGTTTTATTGACAAAGTCCGCCGGATCAGCCTGACCTGGCCCGCAGTGACCACGGACCCGGTTCCCAGGCGAAGGAGGAGGATGTCCCTCGCCCGTCACACGCTCGGCTACGCTTCTCCACCGTTGGGGTCAAAGACGGTAGGGATGGCGGGGTAGCCGCGGGACAGCTGCAGCGCGTACGGCGGCAGTTCGGCCAGGGCCGCGCGGTGCCGTGCCCGCGCCGCCGACGCTTCCTCGCGTCCCACGACCTCGCCGGCCACCACGAGCGGCACGAGGAGCTCCCGGTCCAGCGGCCCGGTCTCCGGCGGGATAAGACTGACCCGTTCGCTCAGCGCGGTGCCGCGCTCGTCGCGGTGCCGCACCGCCCACTTGCGCCCGCCCCGGCCCGGCTTGCCCACCGAGCGCTTGGCCACCGGCCGCAGCTCGCGGCCATCCCCGGCATCCGAAGCATCCAACGACCTGGCCACCAGCTTGTACACCAGGGCCGCCGTCGGCGCGCCCGACCCGGTGACCAGCGAGGTGCCGACTCCGTACCCGTCCACCGGAACCGCCCCCAGCGCCGCGATGGAGTACTCGTCCAGGTCACCGGTCAGCACGATCCGCGTATTGACCGCGCCGAGCTCGTCAAGCAGCGCCCGGACCTGCCGGGCCAGCACCGGCAGGTCGCCGCTGTCGATCCGCACCGCGCCCAGGTCCTGGCCCGCCATCTCGACCGCGGTCCGGACCGCCCGGGGCACGTCGTAGGTGTCCACCAGCAGCGTGGTGCTGGTGCCGAGCGACTCGAGCTGGGCGGCGAAGGCATGCCGCTCGCTGTCGTGTACCAGCGTGAACGCATGCGCGCTGGTGCCCGCGCTCGGCACGCCGTATTCGTACCTGGCTCGCAGGTTCGACGTGGAGGCGAAGCCGGCGATGTAGGCAGCCCGCGCGCTGGCGACCGCGGCGAGCTCGTGGGTCCGCCGCGAGCCCATCTCGATCAGCGGCCGGTCGCCGGCCGCCGTCACCATCCGGGACGCGGCGGACGCGATCGCGCAGTCGTGGTTCAGGATGGACAGGGTGACGGTTTCCAGCAGCACCGCCTCGGCGAACGTGCCTTCAACGACGAGGATCGGCGAGCCGGGAAAGTAACAATCACCCTCCGGGTAGCCCCAGATGTTGCCGCCGAAACGGTACGATTCGAGGAAAGCCAGCGTCGGGGCGTCCACGATGCCCGCGCCGCCCAGGAACTCCAGGTCGGCCGGGCCGAAGCGGAACCGCTCAAGAGCGTCGAGCAGCCGCCCGGTGCCTGCCACGACGCCGTACCTGCGGCCATGCGGCAGGTGCCTGGCGAATACCTCGAAGACGGCCCGGCGGCCGGCCGCGCCGCTGCGCAGGGCTGCCTGCAGCATGGTGAGCTCGTAGTGGTCGGTCAGCAGCGCGGTCCCGGGCGAGTCACTGGGTAGAGGCTGGTGGTTCACGGGATTGGTCACAGGTGGAAGACTACGGAGTGGGAGGTGGGTAGGAGTGAGCACGGCGCCCGCTGAGGTGGATCTTCCACGATCCGCCGACAAACCGGTATCGGACCGGCCCTGGGTCACGATTGTCTGGAATGATCCTGTCAACCTGATGTCCTACGTGACGTACGTCTTCCAGCATGTCTTCGGTTACCCGAAGAAGAAGGCGACCAAGCTGATGCTCGACGTGCACCACAAGGGCAAGGCGGTCGTCGCCGCCGGAGCCAGGGAAGCGATGGAGCACAACGTCGAGGTCCTGCACGGCTACGGCCTGTGGGCCACCGTCCGCCAGGACACCTAATCCGCCAGGACACCTAATCCGCCGCGATCCCTTTAAGGCTCACTTTCGTCAATGGAACCCTTCCGGTCCGTACGCGGTGGCGGCGTGCGCGCCTGGCTCGCCGCGGCCGAGGCATCGCTGCTGCGCAACCTGGTCGGCCAGATCATGACCCTGGTCGAACCCGGCGCCAGCGACCCCCAAAGCGGCAACCCCCCGAGCGGCAACCCCCCGAGCGGCAACCCCCCAAGCGGCAACCCCCCGAGCGGCAACCCCCGAAGCGGCAACCCGCGGCCAGACGACCTGGACGCGCTCGAGGCGATGCTGTACCCGCCGGGCGCCGCGCAGGCCCCGGAGGATCCCGTGCTGGCCCGGCTGCTGCCCGACGCGTACTCCGACGACCCGGAGGCGGCGGGGGAGTTCCGCAAGTACACCGAGCCGGCCCTGCGCAGCGCCAAATATGAGGTGGCCAAGCAGCTGCTGGACACGCTGCCCGAGGCGGGCGGCCGCATCCAGCTCAGTAACGACGAGGCGCTGGCGTGGCTGAAGGCGCTGAACGACGTCCGGCTCGCCCTCGGGGTCCGGCTGGGCGTCACCGAGGAGTTCGAGCAGGAGTGGGCCAAGCTGAAGCCGGATGACCCGCAGTGGACCGCGTACGAGGTGTACGCCTGGCTCGGCGCGGTCCAGGAGTCGCTGGTGCAGGCGCTGGCCTAATCTAAGTGATCATGCTGACGATCCCGCGCGAGCTGCAGGCAAAGATAGTGGCCCACGCCCGCCAAGACCACCCGGACGAGGCCTGCGGTGTGCTGGCCGGCCCGGCCGGTACCGACCGCCCGGAACGGTTCATCGCGATGATCAACGCCGAACGGTCGCCGACCTTCTACCGCTTCGACTCCGGCGAGCAGTTCCGGGTGTGGCAGGACATGGACGACAAAGACGAGGAGCCGGTCGTCATCTACCACTCGCACACCGCCACGCAGGCGTACCCGTCCCGGACCGACATCTCCTACGCCAGCGAGCCGGGAGCGCACTACGTGCTGGTCTCGACCAGGGACTCCGAAGCGACCGAGTTCCGCTCGTACCGGATCATCGACGGCGTGGTCACCGAGGAGCCGGTCACCGTGGTGGAATGATTCGGCCTACGGACGGGTTGGACGCCAAGGACTGCCTGGAAAATCAGCAGAGCTAGACCAGTGGAGCGTTGTTCATGGCCATCGAGGTTCGCATCCCGACGATCCTGCGTACGTACACCGACGGTGCCAAGCAAGTCGAGGGGACCGGGTCCACGCTGGGCGAGCTGTTCACCGACCTGGAGCAAAGGCACGGCGGCCTGCAAGACCGGCTGATCGAGGGCGGCGGCCTGCGCCGCTTCGTCAACGTGTACCTGAACGACGAGGACGTCCGCTTCCTGGATGGCCTGGACACCCCGGTCAAGGACGGCGACACCGTCACGGTCCTGCCCGCGGTGGCCGGAGGCGCCCGCTAGTTCCCGCCGCGCCGCGGGCAGGATAATTTTTTTACCGAACGGACCGGGGCTTATGCGCTACGAGAACCTGCTCGACTCCCTCGGCCATACCCCGTTGGTCGGATTGCCCAGGCTGTCGCCGTCCCCCGAGGTCCGGCTGTGGGCCAAGCTGGAGGACAGGAACCCGACCGGTTCGGTCAAGGACCGTGCGGCGTTCTTCATGATCGCCCAGGCGGAAAAAGACGGGCTGCTCTCGCCGGGATCGACGATCCTGGAGCCCACCTCGGGGAATACCGGCATATCCCTGGCCATGGTGGCCAAGCTGCGCGGTTACCGGCTGATCGTGGTCATGCCCGAGAACACCAGCGAGGAGCGCCGCCTGCTGCTGCGGATGTACGGCGCGGAGATCATCGGCTCGCCGGCCGCGGGCGGATCGAACGAGGCGGTCCGGGTAGCCAAGCAGATCGCCGCCGAGCACCCCGACTGGGTGATGCTCTACCAGTACGGCAACGAGGCCAATGTCCGCGCCCACTACGAGGGGACCGGCCCGGAGATCCTGGCGGACCTGCCCGAGATCACGCACTTCGTGGCGGGCCTGGGCACCACCGGCACGCTGATGGGCGTGGGCCGCTACCTGCGCGAGCACAAGCCGGACGTCAAGATCGTCGCCGCCGAGCCGCGGTACGGCGAGCTGGTGTACGGGCTGCGCAACGTGGACGAGGGCTTCGTCCCCGAGCTCTACGACGAGTCCGTCCTGACCACCAGGTTCTCGGTCTCCTCGGTGGACGCCCTGCGCCGGACCAGGGAGCTGATCGAATCCGAGGGCATCTTCGCCGGCATCTCCGCGGGTGCCGCCCTGCACGCCGCCCTGGGCATGGCGGCCAAGGCGGTCGCCGACGGCGAGCGCGCCGACATCGTGGTCCTGGTCGCCGACGGCGGCTGGAAATACCTATCCACCGGCGCCTACTCCGGCACCCTGGAAGAAGCCGTAGCCCGCCTGGAAGGCCAGCTCTGGGCCTGATTTCCCGCTCGCTCGCTCTATTTTCCCGCTCGCCTCTGGGCGCCTTTAAGGCCCCGCCTTCCCTCGTCGCTCCTTCGTCGCTCCTCAGTCCAGCCGGGGCCGGCGCCCCTTGGCTCGCTCGCGGTGCCCTCCTCAGTCCAGGCGGCGCCGCGCCCCCTTTGGCTCGCGGGGCCCCGGCCCCGGCATAATGGCGCCATGCGCGTGACGGTGATCGGATCCGCGGGGAGCTTCCCCGGGCCGGACAGCCCGGCGTCCTGTTATCTGCTGGAGGCCGAGGGGTTTCGCTTGGTCATCGATATGGGTAACGGGGCGCTCGGGGTGCTGCAGCGGTACGCGGAGCTGTTCAGCATCGATGCGATCTGCCTTTCTCACCTGCACGCCGACCACTGCGTCGACCTGGGCGCCTACTGGGTGGCGCGGCAGTTCGCCCCGGACGGCGCCCGGCCGCCCATCCCGGTGCACGGACCACACGGCACGGCCGCCCGGGTCAAACCCGAGCTCGGCCCAGGCGGCCACCCCGACGACGGCCACCCGGGCCCGCCCCGGTTCGACTTTCATGACCTGGCCCCCGGGCCGTTCGAGATCGGTCCGTTCCGGCTTACCACCGCGCACATGAACCATCCGGTGGAGACGTTCGGGTTCCGGGTGGAGCACGCGGGCTGGCAGCTGGCCTACTCGGCCGACACCGGCGAGACCGACGCCCTGATCCGGTTGGCGCAAGACGTTGACCTGTTGCTGTGCGAGGCGTCGTTCCTTGACGGGCAGGACGCCCCGCCCGGCCTGCACCTGACCGCGCGGCAGGCCGCGCAGCACGCGGCCCGGGCCGGAGCCGGGCGGCTCGTGCTCACCCACCTGGTGCCCTGGAACGACCGGGAGCAGTCGCTGGCCCAGGCGTCGCAGGCGTACCGCGGCCCGGTCTCGCTGGCCACCAGCGGCCTGGTGCTCGGGCCAGCGAACCTGCGCCCCGGCGTGCCCCGATAGGCTGTGCGTCATGTCACGACCCGACGGACGATCCGTCACCGAACTACGCCCGGTAAAGCTCACCCGGGGCTGGCTTGACCACGCCGAGGGGTCGGTGCTGGTGGAATTCGGCCGCACCCGGGTGCTGTGCGCCGCCAGCGTCACCGAGGACGTGCCGCGCTGGCGGCGGGGCAGCGGTCTGGGCTGGGTCACCGCGGAGTACGCGATGCTGCCCCGGGCGACGAACTCCCGCAACGACCGCGAGTCGGTCAAGGGCCGCCTCGGCGGCCGGACCCAGGAGATATCCCGGCTGGTGGGCCGCTCGCTGCGGGCCTGCGTGGACTACAAGGCGCTCGGCGAGAACACCATCGTCATCGACTGCGACGTGCTGCAGGCTGACGGCGGCACCCGGACCGCGGCGGTGACCGGGGGGTACGTCGCGCTGGCCGAGGCGGTGGCCTGGCTCAAGGGCCGCAAGCGGACCAAGGGCGACCCGCTGCTCACCTCGGTGTCCGCGGTCAGCGTCGGCATCGTGGACGGCGAGCCCCGGCTCGACCTGT
>Ga0302235_10001769_pt1 | contig 15912 bp, 12 predicted proteins | sample II_Palsa_N3_3_FD_193577 | JGI IMG/M metagenome (GOLD analysis project Ga0302235, IMG submission 193577) | Peat permafrost microbial communities from Stordalen Mire near Abisko, Sweden - II_Palsa_N3_3 | ecosystem: Environmental > Terrestrial > Soil > Palsa > Peat permafrost | place: Sweden... | reverse complement strand
CACCGAATGCTGGAGCTGCTGCTCCTGCAGCTCGATCCGCTTGCGTGACGCGGCGATCGTGACCAGCGCCTGCCGGACCTTGGTGATCTGGTCGAGCATCTGCTCGTAGGACAGATCGAGCATTTCATCGGGCTTCTCGGCGGCGTCGAGCGCCTTGTTGGTTTTGGCCGCGAGTATGTCGTGGGCCCTTTGGAAGAGAGACATGTCGATCTACTCCTTGTCGACGTTGACCGGACGGCTCCAACCGGCGAGCTCCAACACGCGAGCCCGCGGCGGCGAATTCCGAAGACGGTTCTGGCGGACCAAACCTATGTAGCAAATCTAGCCGTCAGCTGAACGCCGACGTGCATCTGCCCGCCCTGTCACGCAACCTTGAGGCCCGTCAGTCCCTTCTAGACCTTTATGGTCGATTTATTTACCTTAGGTAGGAGACGAAGCCTTAGGTAGGAGGGCGCCATGGCCACCACCGGATCCGGTCTATCCCACGGAGCCATCGGACTGCGAGAGGTCCTGTTCCAGTCGGTCACCTCCATGGCCCCGGCAGGCGCGGTCGCGCTGTCGATCGCGGCCGGTGCCACCTATGCCGGCGGCGCGCTGCCGCTGGCCGTCCTGCTCGCCCTGATCGCGTGCCTGCTGGTGGCGACGTCGATCGGGCAGCTGGCCAAGCACCTGCCAAGCGCCGGAAGCATCTACACCTATCCGGCCGAGGCGATCCACCCGGCGCTCGGGTTCCTTGTCGGCTGGGGATACGCGCTCGTCGAGGCGCTGCTCGGGCCGATCACCATGATCCTCGTCGGCTACCTGGTGGGCTCGATCACCCATAGCGAGTTCGGCTGGCCGTTCACCACCACCTGGGTCATCTTCATGATCGTCGGGTCGATCCTGGTCGCCGCGCTCAATTACCGGGGAATCCAGGTGAGCGCGAAGGCGGGCACGGTCCTGGGCGCTTTCGAGATCCTCGTCTTCCTCGTCCTCGCCGTCTGGCTCGTCGTCAAGGCCGGCTCGCACAACACCTTCAGCGTCTTCACCCTGCATGACGCCACGATCAAGGGCTACAAGGGGTTCTCCGGCATCGCGGCCGGCTCGGTGTACACCATCCTGGCGTTCATCGGCTTCGAGGCCTCGGCGCCGCTGGCCGAGGAAGCCCGCAATCCGCGACGCACCATCCAGATCGCCGTGGTGGCATCGTGCCTGGTTATCGGGCTGTTCTACGTGCTCACGACCTACGCGGGCGACGTGTTCACCGGCCCGGACAAGTTCGTGAGCTTCGGTGCGCTGGGCGGCGGGAGCCCGTGGATCCAGCTGGGCCGCGACGCGTGGGGGCTGGGCTGGGTGGTGGCGTTCATCGCCATCTTGAACTCCACCTTCGCCAACGGGAACGCCGGCACGCTCGCCACCACCCGCACCTGGTACGCGATGTCCAGGATCGGCCTGCTGCCTTCCCCACTGGCCAGGCTCCACCCCCGGTGGAATTCCCCGTACGTCGGCGTCCTGGTCCAGCTGGTGCTGACGCTCGCCGTCGGCCTGCCGGTCGGCCTGAAATACGGGCCGACCACTGCTTTCGTCTTCCTCGCCACCATCCTGACCGGCATCATGATCGCCATCTACATGGTGTTCAACCTGTCCTGCATCATGTTCTACCTCCGCCGCCGCCGCCAGGAGTTCAACCTAGCGCTGCACGCGGTGATCCCGGTGCTGGGCATCCTGGCGTTCATCCCGGCCTGGCTCACCGCCCTGGGCATCGGGTCGAGTTTCCTGAAGTTCGTCACGCCGCTCAGCTACCCGTCCAGCGAAGCCGGCCTGATCATCGGAATCTGGTTCATCATCGGCCTCATCGTCCTCGGTTATCTCTACACCCGGCACCCGGAACGGTTGCCGGAGATGAAGCGGGTCTTCGCCGACGACGTCCTGCCCGCCGCGGACGAGCCCGTGACCAGCGGGGGAGCCGTATGAAGGTCGACGAGGGCTACATTGAGGTCCCCGGCGGTCGGGTCTGGTACCGAGCCGTAGGCGAGCAGACAGAGGCGATCCCGCTGCTCTGCCTGCACGGCGGCCCCGGCTTCACCCACTACTACCTGGAGCCGCTGGAAACCCTCGCCGAACACCGCCGCGTCATCTTCTACGACCAGCTGGGCTGCGGTCGTTCCGACTCACCCGACGACATCTCGCTGTGGACCGTGGACCGTTTTGTCTCCGAACTTGTCCAGGTGCGAAAAGCGCTCGGCCTCGACCGGCTGCACCTGTTCGGCAGTTCCTGGGGCGGCATGCTCGCCATGCAGTACACCCTGGACCGTAAGCCTGACCTGGAGAGCCTGACCCTGTGCGGCAGCCCGGCCAGCATGCTCCGCTGGGTCAGCGACTGCGACGAACTGCTCGCGGAGGAGCCGGTCGAGGTCCGCCAGGTCATCCGCGAGCACGAGGCGGCCGGGTTCACCGCCTGCCCGGAGTACCAGTCCGCCATCCTCGGCTTCTACCGCAAGCACGTGTGCCGCCTGCGACCATGGCCGGCCGGGCTGGAACGCTCCTTCGCCGAAGCAGGCTACGTGGTCTACAACACGATGAACGGCCCGAGCGAGTTCACCGTTACCGGCACCCTGAAGACCTGGGACATCATGGCTCGCCTGGGCGAGATCACCGTTCCGACGCTGCTGGTGGGTGGCCGTTATGACGAATGCACGCCCGGCCATCTGGCGGACATGCACGGCCGCATCCCCGGTTCGCAGCTGGCGATCATCGAGGACGCCTCCCACCTGTGTTTCGCCGAACAACCAGCTAAATTCAACGACATCATCAATGCATTTTTGGACCGAACGGGCCCTGGTTCCTCCACCTGACCTCGCCACCGCTGGCCGTGGGGTATGAACGGCTCGCCACCGGATGGCGGCCCGGCCAGCGCTAAGCCGGGCGCCGCGCCAGCAGCTTCCTGGCCACCACGGCGATGACCACCGCCAGCAGCGCAGAGAACCCGAGCAGTGCGGTCCTCGGGCTGAGCGCCTGAGTCGCGAAGCCGAGCGCGATCACCGGTACGGCCAGGCCGAGGTAAGCGGCCAGGAACAGCCCGGCCAGCGCTTCGCCCCGGGCGTGCTCGGGCGCGATCTGAAGGACCGTGGAGATGCCGCCCTTGAATACGGCGCCCGCTCCGGCCCCGCCCAGCGCCCCGCCGGCCAGCAGCAGCGGCAGGCTCGGGTTCCAGATGGCCACCGTGACCACGATCAATCCGGCCGTCAGCACGCTCAGCCCGAGGCCGAGCTGGCGCCGCAAGCTGATCCGGCTGGTGCCGATCTGGGCGAGCGCCGCGGCGCCGAACACGATGCAGGTGGCCACCCCGGCCAGGGCGTGCGAGCGGTCGTTCAGCGGGCCGGCCAGGAAACTCGGGGCCAGCGAGGTGAACAGGCCGAACAGGGCGAACGCGACCGCCGTCGCCGCCCCGGCGGCGAAGAAAGTGCCGCGGCTAGCGGCCGGGACGGCGACCCGCTGCGGGCGATAGGGATGCCGTTGTTCCGGCGGCCGCACGGTTTCCGGCGTGACCAGCAAGAAGGCGCAGCCCACCAGCATGAGCACCTCGAAGACGAGGTACGGCACGACCAGCGGAGCGCCCGCGTACTGGGCCAGGAAACCGGCGATGAGCGGACCGAGGCCGAGGCCACCGAGGCTGGCCGCCGCGGCCATGATTTCGGCTCGCGTCCGCGGTGCGCCGGGCCTCGCCGTGGCGTGCAGTTCGCTCAGGTAAGCGGTGGCGGTGGCGGTCAGCATGCCGATGCTGACCCCGGAGATGATCCGGCCGATGATCAGGCCGGGGACCGCGGGCCAGAGCAGGAACAGCAGGCCCGACGCCATGTTGACGGCGACCGCGAGGAGCAGGATCCGCCGCCGTCCCAGCCAGTCGGACACGTGGCCGACACCGAACAAGCTCGCGGCCACGCCCAGGGCGTACACCGCGAAGATGATCGTGACCAGCAGCGGGCCGAAGTGATCCCGCGCCTGGTACAGGACGTACAGCGGCGCGGGCACGGCCGAGAACGCGATCGTGATCGCGAACACGTAGCCGGCCAGCCAGAACCCGATGCCGTGCCGGCGGCTAGCCAGCCCCGACGGCGGCGCATCCGGTTTCAGCGCCGTAGCCACATCAACCTCCTAAAGACACGCAGATGCTCAGAAGATCTGCCTTTACCCAGCATCGGCCGTCTCGGTCATCTATGCCAACGAAGATTTACGCTTACCAGCATCTGAATATGAGATAATCCCGGCATGGAGCTGCGGCACCTGGAAGTTTTCGTCGCCGTCGCGGAGGAACTGTCCTTCACCCGCGCGTCGAATCGGCTGCACCTGGTGCAATCGGGTGTCTCCAGCGCGATCAAGGCGCTGGAACGGGACCTCGGGGCGAACCTGTTCGACCGGGACCGCCACCGGGTCATGCTGACCGACACGGGTCAGGTGCTGCTACCCGAGGCGCGCGCGACGCTGGCGGCCGCGCAGGCGGCCAGGGATGCGGTCAGCGAAGCCCAGGGCGGCCTGCGCGGAACGGTCACCGTGGGCACGATGCTGTCGACCGGCCCGCTCGACCTGCCCGGCCTGCTCGGACGGTTCCACCGTGCGCATCCGGGTGTGGCCGTGCGGCTGCGCCTTTCCGCCAGCGGCTCCGCCGGGCTCGCCAGCGAGATGCTGGAAGGCCGTCTTGACCTGGCGCTGGTGTCGCTGCCTGGCCCGCCGCCCGCCGGGCTGAGTCTGCGACCGGTGACCGAGGAGCCGCTGATCGTCGTCGGCCAGCCCGGGCACCCGCTGGCCGCCAGCCCGGCCACGCTCGCTCAGATCGCCGGTGAGCCGTTCATCGACTTCCCGCTGGGCTGGGGTAATCGCGCGGTGGTCGACCGGGCGTTCGCCACGGCCGGCCTCGACCGGGAGGTCCCGTTCGAGGCCGCGGACTTCACCGCGGTGATCAACCTGGTCCGGGGCGGCCTTGGCATCGCCTTCCTGCCGACCACGGTGGCCGCCGACCTGGGCGCGGACCTGGACGTCATCGAGATCAGCGATTACACCTTCACCTGGATCATTTCCGTCGCGACCCCGGCCGGCCGCAGGATCTCCGCCGCGGCTCGCGCCATCCTGGCCGAACTACCCGAATCCCACCCGTCAGCCGAACGGGCAGATCGTAGTCCCGGCCGGCTTGCTCATCGCCGTGGTCGATAGCCGTTAGCTGCGTCTGCTATCACCAACCCGGTACGACCTAGTCTGTCGTGCTGTTGCCATTACTGGAAGCAACGTAGAGAAGTTGAAGGAGAGCTGATTTATGCGTAACCGGACGATTGGCGGCGTGACGGTCGGCGCGATCGGCCTGGGCGGGATGCCTATGTCGATCGAGGGCCGGCCCGAGGAGGACCGCTCCATCAGGACCATCCACGCGGCCCTTGACGCAGGCGTCACGCTCATCGACACCGCGGATGCGTATCACATGAACGCCGGCGAGACCGGTCACAACGAACGGCTGATCGCCAAGGCCCTGGCCACTTACCCGGGCGACACCAGCAAGGTACTGGTCGCGACCAAGGGCGGCCACGTCCGCCCCGGCGACGGCTCCTGGCAGGTCGACGGCTCGCCCGCCCATCTGCGGCAGGCCGCGGAGGCCTCGCTGAAGGCGCTCGGCGTGGACGCCATCGGCCTGTACCAGTTCCACCGGCCCGACCCGAAGATTCCGTACGCGGAGTCGGTCGGCGTCCTGAAGGAACTGCTTGACGAGGGCAAGATCCGCCTGGCCGGAATCTCCAACGCGACCATCGACCAGATCGATATCGCCCGCAGGGTCCTCGGCGAGCAGAACCTGGCCAGCGTGCAGAACCAGTTCTCGCCCGCGTTCCGGTCCAGCGAGGACGAGCTCGCCCACTGCGCCGAGCTCGGCGTTTCCTTCCTGCCGTTCAGCCCGCTCGGCGGCATCGCCCGGGCCGGCCAGCTCGGCTCCAGGCACGCCGCGTTCCAGCAGGTCGCCGACGTGCACGGAGTTTCGCCGCAGCAGGTCACCCTGGCCTGGATGCTGGCCAAGGCCCCGGTCGTGATCCCGATCCCCGGCGCCAGCCGCCCCGAATCCATCACCGACTCGGCCCAGGCCGCCGACCTGACCCTGACCCCCGCCGAGCTAACCCAGCTCGACCAGTCCTAACCCAGCAGCGTGTGTAGTTACCCCCCGCCACGCGGGGGGTAACTACACACGCTCATGTTTCGCCGCCCGCATGCCCCGCCCACCAGCGCCCGCCAGCGCCCGCCTGTGCCCACCTGTGCCCACCTGTGCGCGCCCGCGCCTGCACCTGTCGGGGTTAACTAAACTCCTTAGCAGAGCTAATGATATGATGGGTGACGGACCCAAACGACGACGATAGGGAACCGTTGCACTTCGCCCCTGGCGGCCACCGCTCGCACTTCCGGCCGAGACAGATGATCTCCTCGCTCCGGCAGCGCAACTATCGGCTGTTCTTCTTCGGCCAGATCGTCTCGGTGGCCGGCACCTGGATGCAGACTGTCGCGCAGTCGTTCCTCGTCTTGGACCTCACTCACAGCGGCACTCAGCTCGGTCTGACCACGGCGGTCAGGTTCCTGCCCATTCTGGTGTTCGGCCCGCTGGGCGGCCTGTTCGCCGACCGGAGGAACAAGCAGCGGATTCTGCTCGTCACCCAGACGCTGTCCGGGCTGCTGGCCGGGGCCTTCGCCATCTTGATCGAGACCAACTCCATCCGGCTGTGGATCGTCTACCTGCTGGCTCTCGCGCTTGGCTTCGTCAACGTGTTCGACAACCCGGCCCGGCAGAGCTTCATCTCGGAGATGGTGTCAGCCCCAGACCTGCCGAACGCGGTGACGCTCAACTCGGTCGCGATGAACATGGCCCGCGTCTTCGGCGCGGCGCTGGGCGGGGTGATCGCCGCGGCCATCGGCCTGGCCCTGTGCTTCGGCTGCAACGCGATCTCGTTCGCGGCCGTGCTGATCTCGCTGGTCGCGATGCGCAAGTCCAAGCTGTTCCCGGCCAAGCGGGTAGCCAAGGAAAAGGGCCAGGTCCGGCAGGGGCTGCGCTACGTTCGCTCGACCCCCGAACTGCTCATCCCGCTGGTCATGATCGCGGTGGTCGGCACGTTGGCCTGGGAGTTCCAGGTGACGCTGCCGTTGATGGCCAGCAAGGTCTTCCATGGCGGGGCCGCCGCCTACGGCGTGATGGCCTCGGTCATGGGCGCGGGCGCGGTGGTCGGCGGCCTGATCTCCGCCGCGCGCTCGCGGCCCCGGGCTCGTGCTCTATGCCTGGCCGCGGTCGGCTGGGGCATCGCCATCCTGGCCGCGGCAGTCGCGCCGAACATGGCGATCGAGCTAGCGGCCCTGGTTTTCGTCGGCTACGGGAGCATCACCTTCAACTCCATGGCCAAGACCACCCTCCAGCTGGCGTCCCGGCCAGAGATGCGCGGACGGGTGATGGCGCTGTGGGGGCTGGCCTGGCTGGGATCGACGCCAATCGGCGGCCCCATCGTGGGATGGATCGGGCAGAACGCCGGGGCGCGGTGGTCGCTGGTCATCGGTGGCCTGGCCACCCTGATCTGCGGGATCCTGGCCTTGCCTGCGCTCAGCCGGATCGACCGCCGCATCGCCCGTACGCGCGGCCCCGAGGAGACCAGCGACGATCACTCGCCCGCGATCAGCTCGGTCAGCCCGGCCGGGTAAAGCGGCGGGCTCACCGCCCCAGGCGCCCGCCAGACCACCCGGCTTTCGGTGTCGTCCGCGATGACCTGCTCCTCGATCTTATAAGCCGCCTGGTCGGCGAAGGCGGCACTGAAGATGAACACCACCTCGTGCTCGGTGCCGCCCTGCCAGGGGAAGATATTCTCCAGCACGCCGAGCAGCCGCACGCTAGTCAGGCGCTGGCCGATCTCCTCACCGAACTCCCGGTGGATCGTGTCCAGCGCGTACTCGCCGAACTCGACATGACCGCCGAGCGGCCGCTGAAAGGAGGCGTCGGCCGGCTCAGACACCAGCAGCGCCCCGTCCCGCGGTCGCCTGATAACGGCCATCGCCTTGATGATCTGTCCCTTGGAGTCCACCGGACCGTCTTATCACGCCGATGAGCTTGAGCCGGACCGATGAGTTCACGCTCCAGCGGCCGTTACAACGGGCAAACATAAAAGCAAGGAGGAGTCATGACCGACAAGCCGTTCATCACCTGCCTGTGGTTCGACACCCAAGCCGAAGAAGCCGCCACCTTCTACACCGGCATCTTCAAAAACTCCGAACTCGGCCGGGTCCACCGTCACACCCAGGCCGGCCCGGGACCGGAGGGTTCGGTGATGCTCGTCGAGTTCGAGCTCAACGGGCAGAAGTTCTCTGCCCTGAACGGCGGCCCGCAGCACACGTTCAACGAGGCCGTCTCGATCGTGGTCACCTGCGCTGACCAGGCCGAGGTCGACTACTACTGGAGCACCCTGGTCGAGGGCGGCCAGGAGGTCGTCTGCGGCTGGCTGAAAGACAGGTACGGCCTGTGCTGGCAGATCGTCCCGGCCGCGTTCTTCGAGATGATCGCCGACCCCGACGCTGCCAAGGCGGCCCGGGTCACCCGCGCGATGTTCGGCATGACCAAGCTCGATATCGCCGCGCTGGAGAAGGCCTACGCTGGCGCGTAAGCAAACCAGCGCAGCCCGGTGAAACTGCGCGTTCACCGCAGGGATGACAACGCCGGGCACGATGCACGTCGGATACGCAAACGTTAGCTTTCGGTATAAAAGCCGTTGAACCGGATGGCCGACGAGCACGTGATCAGGGTTGTGGGGAGCAATTGGGGATCGTCGCTGCCCCGGCGGTCAGCGTCAGGGATCGCCGGGGCAGCCCTGCTGATCGCCTCGGGGGCCATTCACCTGGACCTGTACCTGACGGGTTACCGGTCCATTCCGACGATCGGCTGGCTGTTCCTGCTGCAGGTGATCGCCGCGTACGTGCTCGCCCTCGCGATTCCTGTCACCGGTCACCGGCTGGCCGCCGCGGCCGGCGCCGCGTTCGCGCTCGGGACGCTCGGCGGCTACCTTCTCTCTCTGAAGGTCGGCTTGTTCGGGTTTACCGAGGTGCGCACCACCGCCGGGATCGTGGCCGGGATCATCGACGTGGCCGCCTTCGCCGCGCTGGCGACCGCGACGGTGACCGGCCAGGACCTGGGCCACCGCCGCGTCCAGGCCGCGACCGCCACCGCGGCGGTGTCGGTCGTCGCGCTCGCGCTGCTCGCCTTCGCCGTCGCCACGCCGAAGGCCGCGCCCGCCGCGTCCGTCACGGCCGGCTCGGCCGGATCGCAGGTGCTGAAGGCCAGGCCGATCGGCGGCATGGAGGTGCTCACCAACGCCAGGGGCCTGACGCTGTACTCGTTCGCGCCCGATACCCCGTCCCGTTCCGCCTGTTACGGGTCCTGCGCCGCCTACTGGCCGCCGGTCCCCGGGAAAGTCTCGGCCGGCCCTGGCGTCACCGGCACCATCGGCTCGATCAAGCGGACGGACGGCTCGACCCAGACCACCTACGACGGGCACCCGCTGTACACCTACATCGGCGACAGCGCGCCCGGCCAGGACAGCGGCAACAACCTCAACCTGAACGGCGGCCTGTGGCGCGACGTGCCGGTCGCGGCGGCGGGATAGAGGCGGCGGGATAATAGCCTCCTGCGACGCGATCCAGGGAGGTGCAGAGTGTCCGAGCCATTTCCGGAACCGACGATCCCGGCAAGTTCGCGCACCGAGGTCTTCCTCCGTTACCTGGACTATTTCCGCGCCCGGGTGACCGCCAAGCTCGAGGCCCTGCCCGCTGCCGAGTGGCGGCGCACCCGGCTGCCGTCGGGCTGGACGCCGCTTCAGCTGCTCAAGCACCTGCGTCACGACGAGCGGCGCTGGCTCGAGTGGGGCTTCGAGGGCCGCGACGTCGGCGACCCGTGGGCCGATGGCGCCGGTGACCGCTGGTACGTCGCCGACGACGAGACCCCCGCCACCTTGCTGGCTGACCTGCGCGACCAGGCCGAACGGAGCCGGGCCATCGTCACCTCCCACGACCTGGACGACCTGGGCCAGCCCGGTGAGCGCTGGGACGGCGCCGACCCGGCGACACTCGAGCGGGTCCTGTTGCACCTGGTACAGGAGTACGCCCGTCACCTGGGTCAGCTCGACATCGTCGTGGAACTCGCCACCGGCCTGTCCGAAGAATAAATCTCCAGAACGGGCCCTTGTTCCTGCCGGTCAGCCGGCCTTGTCCGCCACGCAGTGGTTGACGCATTCGCCGAGGCCCTCGATCCAGGTCCGCAGCACGTTGCCCGGGCGCAGGTAGACCGGCGGCTTCCTGGCGTTGCCCACGCCGCCCGGCGTGCCGGTGGCGATGAGGTCACCGGGCTTCAAGGTGATCGCCTGGCTCGCGTAGGAGATGATCTCGGCCGGGGAGAACAGCAGGTCCGAGGTCCGCGACTGCTGCATCACCTCGTCATCGACTTGGCACCTGACCTCCAGGTCGGCCGCCTGCCCGACCTCGTCCGGCGTGACCAGGTAGGGCCCGGCCGGCGTGGAGTGCTCGAACATCTTGCCCTGCAGCCACTGCAGCGTGCGCCGCTGCCAGTCCCGCATCGAGACATCGTTGATCACCGTGTAGCCTGCGATGCTCGCCTCGGCCTCCTCCGGAGTAGCCCGGTACACCGGGCTCCCGATGACGACGCCGAGCTCGACTTCCCAGTCGACCCGCTCGCTTACCGACGGCAGCACCAGATCGTCGCGGGGGCCGAGCAGGGTGTCGGCGAACTTGGCGAACAGCGTCGGGTACTCGGGCAGTTCCCGCCCGGTCTCGGCGATGTGCGCCCGGTAGTTCAGCCCCACGCAGATAATCTTCCCTGGCTGAATGACGAGCGCCGCGAAGTCGGCTTCCGCGGCCGGCACCGCTGGCGCCCCGGTCCGCGTCCGGTCCGGTCCACCGCTGCCCCCGGCGAGCATCTCGCCGACATCAGCGGCGTCCAGCGGAACGAGAACGTCCCCGTCAAGCCGCGCCGCAGTGGTCCCGTAGTCAGTCCGGATGGTGGCAAATCGCATAGCGCCGACTCTAGCGCGCCGCCCGGGCGGCTCCATCGCCCCGCCCGGCCGACTCCAGCCGGCCGCCGGTCAGGCATGCTAGGCGGCATGAACCGGCCCGCCCTTTCTTCCGCTGGCGTCCTGCTGGCCGCCGGCGTGGCGTTGCTGAGCCTGGCCGCCGACGCGTCGACCAAGGCATGGGCCCGGTCCGCGTTGCGCGACGGACACCGGATCACCCTCGCCGGGGGGCTGCTCCGGCTCCAGCTGGTCGTCAACCACGGCGCGGCCTTCGGCATCGGAGCCGGTTACGAGCCGCTCATCGTGGCGGTGAGCTTCGCCGGGGTGGTCCTGCTCGGCCTGTGGGCGTTTTCCGCGGCCAGCGCCGTCGAACGGTTCGGTGCCGCGCTGGCCGCCGGGGGCGCTGCCGGTAACCTGGTGGACCGCCTGTTCCGCCCGCCCGGCGGACTGCACGGTGCGGTGATCGACTGGATCCACGTCTCGTTCTACGGCCCGACATTCAACCTGGCCGACGTCTGGCTCCGCGGCGGCATCCTGCTCGCCGCCGCCGGATGGCTCTGGAACCGCCGACGCTTAGTTTGGGGCCGGAGTGTGTCTTTCCTGTTTGGGGGTGCGGGCTTAGTAGCTGTAGAGGGTCCCGCCGGCGGTGACCAGGGTGTACCGGTCGCCGGGGGCGGTGGTGGCGGCGGCGATGGGGGCGCCGAGGTGGGCGCCGCTGGCGTGGGGGGAGCCGTAGAAGGCGGTCCCGTAGTTGTAGACGTTGCCTTGGGCGGTGATGGCGAGGTACCCGCCGTCGGGTTCGGCGGTGATCGCGATGATCGGGGATTTGAGGGTGACGTGATCGGCGTGGGGGGAGCCGGCCCATCTGGCGTCGTGGGGGTAGATGTTGCCGGCTTTGGTGACGGTGAGGTACCCGCCGCCGGTGGTGGCGGTGATCCCGGCAATGGGAGAGGTCAGGGGAGCGCCGTTGGATGCCGACGAGCCGTGCAGGGCGGTGTGGTAGGCGTACACGGTCCCGCGGGCGGTGACGAGCAGGTAGCCGCCGCCGGTGCCGGCCGCGATCCCGGTGACCGGGGAGCTCAGGTGGACGCCGTCGGCGTGGGGGGAGCCGTAGAAGGCGGTGCCGTAGTTGTAGACGTTGCCGGCGGTGGTGGCCACGACGTAGCCGCCGCCGGGTTCGGCGGCGATCCCGATGACGGGCCCGTTGAGTTTCGCGCCGGCGGCGTAGGGCGAGCCGTGCCAGGGGGTCCCGTGGTTGTACACGTTGCCGATGCTGGTGGCGATCAGGTCGCCCCCGGCGGCCGGGTGGGCGATCCCGACGGTCACGGCCCTGCCGGGGGTGACCGGGGCGGACGCCGGGGAGGCCGCCGAGGTGGCCACGGTGTTGGTGGCGGTGGCGGTGAAGGTGTAGCTGTCGCCGTTGGTGAGCCCGGTCACGGTGCACGACCCGGTGGCCCCGGTGACGGTGCAGGTCTGCCCGCCGTGGCCGGGGTGGGTGGTGTCGGTGGCGGTCACCGTGTAGGAGGCGGGGGGGCCGCCGTTGGTGGAGGCGGTGACGGTGACGGTGGCCTGGGCGTCCCCGGCGACCGCGGTCGGCTGGCCCGGGGTGCCCGGGGCGGCCCCCGGCGGGGTGACCGAGGCGGCCTCCGGGGTGACCGGCGCGGACGCCGGGGAGGCCGCCGAGGTGCCCGCGGTGTTGGTGGCGGTGGCGGTGAACGTGTAGCTGTCACCGTTGGTCAGCCCGGTCACGGTGCACGACTCCTGCGGCCCGACGGACTCGCCGGTCCCGGCGAGCAGACGGGGATTGTCTATCGTGAGGATTCCGACGGTGATGGTGCAGGTCTGCCCGCCGTGGCCGGAGGTGGTGGTGTCGGTGGCGGTCACCGTGTAGGAGGCCGGGGTACCGCCGGTGCCCGAGGCCACGGTGACGGTGGCCTGGGCGTTCCCGGCGACCGCGGTCGGGGTGCCCGGGGCGCCCGGGGCGTCGGCCTGCGGGGTGACCGGCGCGGACGCCTGGGAGGCCGCCGAGGTGCCGCCGGTGTTGGTGGCGGTGGAGGTGAAGGTGTAGTTGTCGCCGTTGGTGAGCCCGGTCACGGTGCACGACCCGGTGGCCCCGGTCACGGTGCAGGTCTGCGCCACGATGGCCGGGGTGGTGGTGTCGGTGGCGGTCACCGTGTAGGAGGCGGGGGTGCCGCCGGTGATGGGGGCGGTCACGGTGACGGTGGCCTGGGCGTCCCCGGCCACCGCGGTGGGCTGGCCCGGGATGCCCGGGGTGACCACGGTCGCCTGCGGGGTGACGGGCGCGGACGCCGGGGAGGCCAACGAGGTGCCGCCGGTGTTGGTGGCGGTGGAGGTGAAGGTGTAGTTGTCCCCGTTGGTGAGCCCGGTCACGGTGCACCACCCGTTGGGCCCGGTGAAGGTGCAGGTCTGTCCCCCGCCCGGGGTGGTGGTGTCGGTGGCGGTCACCGTGTAGGAGGCGGGGGTGCCGCCGGTGGTGGGGGCGGTCACATGGACGGTGGCCTGGGTGTTCCCGGCCACCGCGGTCGGGGTGCCCGGGGTGCCCGGGATGGCCGGGACGGTGGCCTGCGGGGTGACGGGGGCGGACGCCTGGGAGGCCGCCGAGGTCCCGTCGACGTTGGTGGCGGTCGAGGTGAACGTGTAACTGTCACCGTCGGTCAGCCCGGTCACGGTGCACGACCCGGTGGCCCCAGTGACGGTGCAGGTCTGCCCGCCCTGGACCGTCGTGGTGGTGTCGGTGGCGGTCACCGTGTAGGTGGCGGGGGTAACGCCAGTGGTGGGGGCGGTCACGGTGACGGTGGCCTGGGTGTCCCCGGCCACCGCGGTCGGCTGGCCCGGGGTGCCCGGGGTGCCCGGGGCGGCGGCCTGCGGGGTGACCGGCGCGGACGCCGGGGAGGCCGTCGAGGTCCCGTGGGCGTTGGTGGCGGTCGAGGTGAACGTGTAGGTGTCGCCGTCGGTCAGCCCGGTCAGGGTGCACGACCCGGTGGCCCCGGTGACGGTGCAGGTCTGCCCCCCGTGGACCGAGGTGGTGTCGGTGGCGGTCACCGTGTAGGAGGCGGGGGTGCCGCCCGAGCCCGGGGGGGTCACGGTGACGGTGGCCTGGGCGTCGCCGGCCCTCGCGGTCGGGGTGCGGGGAGCGCCAGGGGCACTGACGGTGGGAGCGATTCCCACCACCGACACCGAGGCACCGCCGAAGTTGGTCACGTAGGCGAAGGTCCCGGCCGGGTTGAGGGCCACCGCCCACGGCTCCTGGCCGACGGCGATGCTGGCGGTGATGGTGTTGGTGGCCAGGTCGACGACCGACTCCGTGTTCGAGTTTATGTCGTCCACGTAGGCGTAGGTCCCGGCCGGGTCGATGGCTAGGAAATAAGGCCCGCTGAAGCCGCGGATGGTGGCGGCGACGGTGTTGTTGGCCAGGTCGATGACCGACACCGTGAAGTTGCCGGCGTTGGCCACGTAGGCGTAGGTGCCGGCCGGGTTGACCCGCACCACGTACGGGGTGCTGAGGCCGGGGATGGTGGCGGTGACGGTGTTGGTGGACAGGTCGATGACCGACAGCGTGCCATCGCCCTGGTTGGTCACGTAGGCGTAGGTCCCGGCCGGGTTGACGGTCACCCCGAACGGGAGGTCGCCGACGCCGATGGTGGCGGTGATGGTGTTGGTGGCCAGGTCGACGACCGACACCGTGTTAGCGTTGTTGTTGGTGACGTAGGCGTAGGTTCCGGCCGGGTCGAGGGTCACCCTTTCCGGGTCGTCGAAGCCGGTGATGGTGGTGCTGACGGTGTTGGTGGCCAGGTCGATGACCGACACCGTGTCATCGCCAGTGTTGGTGACGTAGGCGTAGGTTCCGGCCGGGTTGACGGCCACCGCCTCCGGCTGGTTGCCGACGGCGATGGTGGCGGTGACGGTGTTGGTGGCCAGGTCGATGACCGACACCGTCGCAGCGCCAAGGTTGTTCACGTAGGCGTAGGTGCCGGCCGGGTTGACGGCCACCCCGGACGGATCCGGGCCGACGGCGATGGTGGCGGTGACGGTGTCGGCCGCGGCCGCTCCGGCCGTGACCGCAACACCGAACAACCCGGCCACCACCAGCACCGCGGCCACCCCGGCCGCCGCGAACACACGCCTTCCCGGTCCCCGCCCACGAGCCCCGGGCCGGTGCCCGAAAGATGACGCGGCCCGGCGAACAGCCTCCGCGAGCCCATGTGGCAGACGAACCATGATCCGGCCTCCGATGATCAGCATGCACCGCTTCACCACTGTGCGTAGTCATCTAATCACTTTGGGTGCTGAAATGCCAAAAAGCTGATCCTGATGTTGCTGACGAGGGTGATGCGCAGTGGCGGGCGTGCCCTCACCCCGGAGGCCCTGCGTCCGTGACCGGGCCTCTTTACCCGCTGACCGCCGCTCCTACCGGGTCACCCGGTCGGCTCTATACCCGCTCGGCTCTATACCCGCTCGATGGGCAGATCGCCGGCCGCGTCGCGGGCGCGGAGCACCTTCTTGTCGAACTTGCCGACCGCGGTCTTCGGGATCTCGGCGACGAACGCCCAGTTCTCCGGCACCTGCCAACGCGCGACCTTCCCGGCCAGGAAGTTGGCGAGCTCCGCGGCCTCGGCCTTGGTGCCCGGCCGTAGCACCACGCAGGCCAGCGGCCGCTCGCCCCAGCGCTGGTCCCGGATCCCGATCACCGCCGCCTCCTGCACGGCCGGATGCGCCATCAGCTGGTTCTCCAGTTCCACCGAGGAGACCCACTCCCCGCCGGACTTGATGACGTCCTTGATCCGGTCGCTGATGGTGAAGAAGCCGCGGTCGTCGAGCGTGCCCACATCGCCGG
>Ga0302235_10001765_pt1 | contig 15917 bp, 11 predicted proteins | sample II_Palsa_N3_3_FD_193577 | JGI IMG/M metagenome (GOLD analysis project Ga0302235, IMG submission 193577) | Peat permafrost microbial communities from Stordalen Mire near Abisko, Sweden - II_Palsa_N3_3 | ecosystem: Environmental > Terrestrial > Soil > Palsa > Peat permafrost | place: Sweden... | reverse complement strand
GGGCCCGCAGGAACTCCCGCGCGATCTCGGCGTTCCACCGCTCGCCCTCCCGCCAGCCGGTGCCCTTGGGGATCTCCAGCTCCAGGTGCACCCCGATGTCCAGGGCCGCTATCGCGGCGCTCCTCAGCTGAGCGTAGAGCATCCCGAAGCGTGGCCCCGGGTCGTCCAGGTAGCCGAGCTCGCCCATGAGCCGTTCAGCGTACTTCGCCCAGCCCTCGCTGTAGCCCGAGACCCAGCACATCAGGCGCTGCCAGCGGTTCATGTTCTCCTGCTCGGCCCTGACCTGCGAGATCTGCAGGTGGTGCCCGGGAACGCCCTCGTGGTAGACCGTCGTGACCTCCTTCCAGGTGGAGAAGGTGTCAATGCCTGCTGGCACCGACCACCACAGCTGGCCGGGCCGGGACCAGTCCTCGGAGGGCTCGGTGTAGTAGATCCCGCCGTCGTCGGCGGGGGCGATCATAGCCTCGATCCGGTGCGCGGGCTCCGGGATGTCGAAGTGGGTCCCGTGCAGCTGCGAGATGGTGCGGTCGGCCAGTTCCTGCATCCACGCGCGGAAGTTCTCCCGCCCGTCGATGCGCCGGGCCGGGTCCTTGTCCAGGATCGCCACGGCCTCTTCCCGGGTGGCGCCCGGCTTGATCAGGCTGCTGACCCGCGCTAGCTCGGCGCGCAGCCGGGCGATCTCCTCCCAGCTCCACGCGTAGGCCTCTTGCAGATCCACGGCGGCGCCGAGGAAGGAACGCGAGGCCCGGGCGTAGACCTCGGGCCCGCAGGCGTCCTTCTCCCGGGCCAGCGGCAGCAGCTCGGCGCTGAGGAAGGCGCCGAGCCCGGCCGTGGCGGCCGTCGCCGCGCGGGCCGCCGCGTCCAGCTCCCCGCGCAGCGAGTCCGGAACCCCGGTGAGCCGCTGCACCAGCCCGGAGTAGAAGGAATTCTCCGGCTCGGACCAGGCGGCGCACTGCCTGGCGACCTCCTCGACCTGCAGCCGGGCCGGGGGCCGGCCGTTCCGGGCCGCGCCGAGCAGCGTCTGCGAGAGCTGACAGTAGGCCTGCGGCACCGCCGCCATGCGCCTGGCGACGTTAGCGGCGGCCTCCTCGCCCTCCGCCGGCATCAGGTCGAAGAGCTCGCGCACATCCTGAACCCAGCTGGCGATCACATTCAGCTCGCTGGTCGTGTCACCGGCGTCATAGCGCTCCACCGCGAGCGACAGCCGCTCCTGCATCGCGGCGCGAGCGGCCTGGTCGCGGTCGCCAGGGGCCTCGGCCCCATCAAGGGCGGTGAGGGTCGCGCGTTCCAGGCCGGCCCGTTCGGCGAAACCGTCTGGGCTGAGGTCGGGGACCTCATGGTCGTGGCCCTCGATCCCGGCCAGGGCGGCCTGGAACGGGTCCAGGGCGGCTGCCCGGTCTACATACTCCGCGGCGACGGCGTCGATCGACGGCATACCCGCAAACCCTAGCCCACGCATCTATCTCCCGGATGCCCTTCTTTGCCTGATACGCCCCCGGAAGCAACCGGACGCCCGGCGCCGCGCTCGCACGTCTTCGGCTACACGGTCGCCGCCCTCACAGCAGACGGCGTAACTGGCTGTTCTGGCACCGAAACCTAGCCCGGGATGCAGCTCGAGCTAGACGCGCTAAATCGGCGATCAGCATCCCAGAGATAGGACGCTCCTCGCTACGCCGCGCATTAAGCCCTCGTCTCGAGCGACGCGCACACTGCCGCCGATCGGTGCGGTCACGGAGGTGCCCGATATCCGAGCGTGAGCCCAGATCAGACCGCTCTGCGCTTACCCAGCCGTCCGGCCATGCCGAGGTGCTGAAGAATGTCCGAAGCGGCTGCTTGACTCGGCCTGACCACGTCTCCAAGGAGGAGGGGCTGATGAGCGTCAGATGGACTCTGACGATCGACTGTGCTCGTCCGGCCAGGTTGGCGGCTTTCTGGAACCTGGCGCTCGGATACGTCGACGCGTCCCCGCCAGAGGGTTTCGCGAGCTGGCCCGAGTGGTTCCGTGCCTTCGGTGTCCCGCCGGAGGAGTGGGACGACGGGGCTACATCGAGGATCCCGGGGGAGTACGCCCGTCTATTTCATTTCTCAAGGTCCCTGAGCCCAAGGTCGTGAAGAACCGAGTCCACCTGGACGTGCAGGCGGGCGGTGGTCGCGGTGAACCGTGGGAGGTCCGGTGGCCCAGAGTGACCGAGGCGGTCCAGCGTCTCCACGCGGCTGGAGCGACCGTAATCCGCGAAGACGTGCAGGACGGCATCCCGGACCATGTGGTGATGGCCGATCCGGAGGGAAATGAGTTCGACGTGCTCTAGGCGCGGCGTGCAGCTGAATGGGTGGCTGACCAAGTGGGTGGCCGATAGCAGCCGGCCTTCGGGCCGGGACAGGAACGCTGGGTCTGGGGCGCTGGCGCGAACGGCTGCCGGAGTTGGCGCGGCTAACGTACCGTTATCACGCTAATCCAGGACCACCGCTCAGCCGCCGAGCCCGATGAAAAGGCAGGGCCGGGCGGGGTTGTGCGATCAGGCGTTACGGCTTGCTGGGGGCCAGGCCGTTCTGGTAGGCAAAGACCACCGCCTGTACCCGGTCGCGGAGGTCGAGCTTGGTGAGCAGGCGGGCGATATGGGTTTTGACGGTGGTTTCGGCGACGAAGAGCGTGGCCGCGATCTCGGCGTTCGACAGACCCGTGGCCAGCAGTTCCAGGACTTCCACCTCCCGCGGCGTGAGGTGGGTGACGGCTGCGGTCGGGGCGGCCGGGCGAGCGCTTGCAGTGAAGTGCTCGATGAGGCGTCGGGTGACCGCGGGGGCGAGGAGGGTATCGCCATGGCCGGCTGTGAGCACAGCGGTGGCGAGCTGCTCGGGCGGCAGGTCCTTGAGCAGGAAGCCGCTTGCGCCGGCACGCAGAGCCTCGTAGACGTACTCGTCGAGGTCGAAGGTCGTGAGGATGATGATGCGGGTGCGGGCCGTGGCCTGGTCGGCGAGGATCAGCCGCGTGGCCTGGATGCCATCGAGGTCCGGCATGCGTATGTCCATCAGCACCACGTCCGGGCTGAGTTGCCGGACCAAGGTGACGGCCTCGGTCCCGTTGGCCGCTTCGGCTACGACTTCGACACCGGGCTGGCGTTCGAGGATGAGCCGGAAGCCGGCGCGCAGGAGCTGCTGGTCGTCGGCGATGAGGACGCGTACGGTCATTGACTTGCCAGTGCCGGCGCCAGTGGCAGCTCGACGGTGATTTGCTCCCCCGCACCCACGTCCGCCCGGCGGACACTTCCCCCGAACTGTTGAACCTTGGCCCGGGTGCCGGGGTGCGCCCAGTTAACGAGCGGCCGGGCCAGGACGAAATCCAGGCAGAGGTTGTTCTCGCTGAATCGCAGGCTGACGGCGGCGGACGGGGCCGTTTCGCCCGCGGCGGCCAGCACCTCTTCGACGATCCGGTAGGCCAGGAGGTCGAGTCCGCCGGGAAGGGGAACCGGAGCACCGCTTACGTCGAGCTCGGCCGGCCTGCCCGGTTGGCGGTAGCGGGCGACGAGGTCGTGGAGATGTCCGACACCGAGCAAGGGCGACAGCGGTTCCGGGTCGTGTTCCGCCCGCAGGAGGCCGAGTATCTCCCGCAACCGGGCCAGGGCCTCGCGACCGGTCTGCTCGATGGCGGCGATCGACGCGGTGGATGCGGCGGGGTCCACCCCGATCACGTTCTCGGTGGACTCCGCCGCCACGATCATGGCACTCACCTGCTCGGCAACGAGCGAGTGCAGTTGGTCAACCATGCGGGTGCGCTCCGCCGCCACTTGGAGCAGCTCCCGTGCCTGCTGCTCGGCCTCAAGACGCGAGTGAACCCGCCTGAGGTCAGCGGCCAAGAGCCGCTGCGAGCGCGCGACACGGCCCACGAACCACAGCAATCCGGTGAACAGCAGATTGGCGGCGATCGGGATACCGCCGGCATGCCAGTACAGGCACTCGGCCACGTTGAACCCGGCGGCGAGGATGAGCCCGGTGAGGGCTGGCCCAGCGGAGGACCAGACGGCGACCGTCCAGACTGGCACGACGAACACGTAAGTGCTCACCCAGAAGAGATCGCTATCCGAGGCGACCGAGTTGCTGATCGGGAGGGCCAGGAGGTTGACGACGACGAGGAACCACAGCGGGGACCTGCGCCGCCAGATCAGCGGCAGTGCCATGCAGGCAGCCAGGACGACGTTCACAGCCACAGGCTGGCCCCGGTCGGGGCTGGCATAGGCGTCGGCGCCCAGCACGCACATGCCGGTGACCACCCCCGGCCAGGGACCGAGCCCCCGGATCCGCCCCATCAGCGCGCTCGGCCGACGCCGGTGCGAATACGACGGTTCCGGACCGGCAGCGGCCAGCGGGATGCGGGCCAGTACCTCGAATCCCCCGTCCGGCCGGGGCCCGTACGACAGGTGCCCGCCGCAGGACTCCACTCGCTCTCGCATCCCGATCAGGCCTTGCCCAGAACCAGAGGCCATGGAGCCGGCTGGCCCTTTGGGTGGCGAGTTGCGGACGAGCACCTCCACCGCCCCCCGCTCGATCGCCACATTCACCTCGGCCTCCGCGGACGGGGCGTGCTTCACGATGTTGGTCAGCGCCTCTTGAACCAGCCGGTAAAGGGTGCTGTCGACTGCAGCAGGCACACCTGAATCACTTCCGGTCACGGTCATCTGGACCGCAAGCCCGCCGGCGCGCCGGCGCTCGATAAGAGCAACGATCCCGGCCACCCCGAAAGGTGATCCGTCCTCGTTGTGGCTGCCGGAGCCCACTGCGGTGATCCGGCGCAGCTCGGCTATCGCCGCCCGCCCCGCCTGCGCCACCTCCTGGAGTGCTGCCCGGGTCAGGTCCGGCTCGGCGGCGAGGGTGATGCGGGCGGCCCCCGCCTGCACGACCATCACGCTGACGGCGTGGGCGACAACATCGTGCAGTTCCCGGGCTACCCGGTTGCGCTCGCCCTCGGCGGCAAGCGCCAGGCGCATCTCCTCCTCGGCCCGCAGCCGAGCCGTCGCCGCCTTCAGTCTCTGGGCCAGGCTGCGCTGGCGGGCGACGAGCAAGCCGGCCGAGGCCGGAACGACTACCAGGGGAAGTGCGTATTCGACCACGTTCGAGACGCTCAGCGAACCGGTAACGGCGGCGAAAACGGCGCACACCACAATCCCGTAGATCACGAGGGCAGCCAGCTCAGCGATCTGGCGGCGGGAGACGCCCCTCACCCCGGCCGTGTACATGGCCAGCAGTACCGCCAGCCCCACCACCAAGTCGTGGTGCTGCAGCGTACGAGTGCCGGTGAGCCACTCGCAGCCGATTGTCCCGGCGCCGGCGACGATCACGGCGGCTTCGGGAGCCCGGCTGCGCCATGCCACCGTCGTCGTAGCGGCCAGCGCGCAGACCATGCCCGCGACGGCCAGGCCGGAGGCCGGGGAGCTGGCCACCCACAGGCCGAAGACCACGGCGGACAGAGCCCCGGCAACGACGCCGTCGACGAGCGACGGCCAGCCACCCCTGGCCCTCAGGGCCAGCTGCGCGACCTCTCCTGCTCGGTCCACCCGGCCAGCGTACGCCGTCTCACCAGGCTGGACGTCCTCCAAAAGAACGACCTTCTGGTAGTCGCAGAGGCTACCGGCGGATCGCTCTTGCGGCCGGCGACGGCAGGTACCCCGGCGGCACATGCTGATTCCATGACTGCCAACCGCTTCCGGGCCGCTGCCTGGGTCCTCATCAGCTTCAACATCCTCGGGACGATCCTCACCTGGGCCGCCCACCTCCAAAAGCCGGGGACCGGCGCCGCCAATGCAATCGCAGGCGGCACCCAGGTCACCGGGCCGCTCCTCCTCGTCGCCGTCGCGATTGTCGCCGTGGTTGTCACCTACTCCGCCCGCCGGTGGCTTGCCCGCACCGGCATGGTCCTGCTGGCCCTCTTCGGCGCCGGCTTCGCGTTCGGCGAGATAACCGAACTGTTCCAGCACAACATCGGCATCAGTGCCGGCCGGTGGGACGTCGTGATCGCCGCCTCGGTCCTCGGCGCCATCATCGGCATCACCGAGGCGTTCCTGGCCGTGAAGACCCTGCTAACAAGCCGCCAGGCAGACCGCCTGGCCGCCACCTCGACGACCTAAACGTCACGACCCAATCTCCGCCGCCGGTGACCTCCAGAACCCCGCGACCAGCCGGTACCGATACTCACCAGGAAAGTGCTCCTCGACCTGGATGCGTAAGGACGTCAACAATCCTTACCGTCCCAGCTCAGGAGCACTTCTCCGTTCAGCCGCACCGCTCAGTGGGCATCTACCACCAGCAGCGATGACGTTTGGCGGCCGCCGGCCTGAACTATGACCGGACGCCCGCAGCGGCTCACGGGTGCGGCAAATGACCACTAGCCGGGAACGGGCAATGCCCCGGATGGGCATTGCCAGGCTCGCTTACCGGGATGCTCCTGCGCTCACGGATGCCGCCATTCACGGCAACGTCGTCATCACTGCGGCACGGGCCCGGCATCGCCGTCCACTCTGCCACGTCGATGGTCGTCGATGCCGGACAGAAAGCCAGCAAGGCGTCGCCCCCGGCATAGACAGGCACGCTGAGCAGCGGCCCTGCCTCCGGGCCCGCGTTACGCCCGCGCCACACCCAGGAGTTCCTGCTAGACGCGCCGGTGTTCGTTCGGAATAACCTCGATTTTCCCGGCCGACGGCATCACCCGCCTGCCCGCTGAGGAATAGAGCCACGGTGTTGAGATCCTGAACGACAACTGCGCCTGCGACAATGACCTGGTGAGCGCTGAGCCGAGAGTCCGGACCGAGATCCGTAACCATGTCCTGTTGATTGCGATGAACCGGCCGGATAAGCGTAATGCGATCGACCAGCAAATGTAAGCATTCACCCCGGTGAACGGTCGGTGATGGTGGCGCGGAGTTTGATCGCGTTGTTACGGGGAGATCGGCTGGGCTGGGGGCAGCCAGGGGTTTCCCGTCATGAGCTGGTACAGGACTTCGTAGGCGCCGAGGCCGTGCTTGCGGGCGGTGTCGATGTAGCCGCGGATGTCGAGGCGGTCCTGGGTGACGTCGTCGCTGGTCAGACGGCCGGAGATCTTCTGCTGGGTCTTCAGCGGGCGGACGCCGCGCTCTGAGATATTGTTCGTCGGCCAGATACTGGTATCGGTCGTGAACCGGAGCACATCGGCTTGCCTGGTCTTACAGAACTCGAGGAGCTCTCGGCCGGGCTGCTGCTTCACCTGGTTCTTCGGGCCCGGGACGCGGGAGACCGCGGCCAGACCGACGGTGACGGCGCGCCGGAACTCAGTCTCCAGCGGTTCGCGCTCTTCGGCGGGGATGGCGGGAAGTCCCTGCTCACGGGCGGCGTGCCAGGCGCGGACGAGGCCGCGCAGCGACCGCATGGCCTGCTCCGGCCAGACGGCGCCGGGGTAGGTCTCGGCGCAGTCCTGGAAGTCCCTGGTCAAATGGGCGGCGCAGGCCTGACGCCCCGCGAAGTTCGCCCAGGTCTCGCTGTAGTAGCCGGCGTATCGGTCGGAGACGACGATCCCGGCGAAGGACGGCAGGATCCCGGCCTCGCGCATGGTCTCCAGGCTGCGGGTGCCGAGCCAGAACGCGGAGTACAGCTCGGTGAACGCGCCGTGGACGTACTTCTTGTCCCCGGCCGGCCCGGACCGCAGCGTCGTCTCGTCGAACCCGGCGACCGGGGCGGCCGCGATCAGGGTGCGGATCAGCCGCACCGCGTCCGTGACCAGCCCGGCGGCCCTGCCCAGGCAGGAATGGACGAACCCGGCCGACACCACGCCGCCGGTCAGGTCCGCGATCAGGAACTGCGCCCGCTCGACCGGGACGTGCTGGAAGACCGACAGGTAGACCGCCATCGCCGACAGCCGGGGCCCGACGGACAGCGGCGCGTCCGGCACCCCGGCCGGGCGGGCCGCGACGTGGACCCGCCCGCACGCGCACCGCGCCTTGTGCAGGTCGTGCTGGTACCGCCGGGACGGCTGCGGCTCGGGGATGTCCTCCTGCTGGCAGGACCGGGCAACGCCCAGGTCAGCGGCGCCAGCCAGGTCAGCGCCGCACGCGCAGTCTCCCTGCGGGAAGTGATCGATGACCTCGTCTGCCTTGCGCCAGCGCATCGCCGCGCCGGGCGACCCGGGCTGCTTCCCCGGCTTCCGCTTCTTCTCCGCCCGCTCCGCGGCGCGCCTCTCTTTCCGGGCCGGCGGCCGGCGTCCCGGCAGGTCATCAGCGCTCGGCGGCATCGAGGAGTTCCCCGAATTCCTGGACCCGGCCCGCAGCGCCGCGTCCAGCTTCCCCCGCAACTCCGCGACCAGCGCGGTCAGCACCTGAATCTGCCCCGCCTGCTCGCGGATCAGCGCATCACGCGGATCCTCCGGCGGCAGCGACTCGGTCACGCCACGAGATCATCCCCGAAACCAGCCCAGCCCGCCGCCGCGACACACTCCTCGCAGCGCAACCGTGACCTCGACATCCCTAACCCAGCGTCACCCAAAACTCAAGCAAACAGGGGGACGTGAATGCTTACCAGCAAATGGCCGACGAATTGTCGGCCGCGTTCGACATGTTCGACGCGGAGCCGGTATTTCGGGTGGCTGTGCTGACCGGCACGAGCCAGGTCTTCAGCGCTGGCACCGACATGAAGGAGCCGCGGAGCCCGGCAACACCGAGTGGGGGGAGTACGGACTCGTCCGCCGCGAGCGGCGCAAGCCGGTCATCGCAGCGGTCGAGGGGGTCGCGTTCGGCGGCGGGTTCGAACTCGTGCTCGCCTGTGACCTGGTCATGGCCTCGGCCACGGCACTGTTCGGCCTGCCCGAGGTCAAACGTGGCCTGGTCGCCGCCTGCGGGGCACTCTTTCGTGGTCCGCGTGCCTTGCCCCGGGCCGTGGCCGTCCGGCTGCTCCTCACCGGCGACACCATCGGCGCCGACGCCGCCCTTCGATACGGGATGCTCGATGCGGTGAGCGAGCCCGGCCGTGCCGTGACCGACGCGGTCACACTGGCCGCCCGCATCGCGGCGAACAGTCCCGCGGCGGTGAGCGCGACGCTGCGCGCCATCCATGCCGCCACCGCTGAGCTCGACAGCCAGGGGTGGCTGGCCACGGATCATGCCGTGGCCGAGGCCGGGACCTCCCCCGATCACAACGAGGGCATCAGCGCATTCTTCGAGAAGCGCGCGCCGCGCTGGTCGCCACTGCCCTGATCGGATTTCTTCTGCGACGTGCCGGCCGGCCCCGGCGCCACAGCTTGACCAGCTGAGCCCACAGGCCGGCCACCCTGCTGCGGTTACCTTCTCGCCTGGCGTAGCGGCAACCCCGGCCAGGACTGGTGCTCCGCACGGCCGGCTTCGGGCGCGCAAACGTCACTCCAGCGTGCGAAGGAGTTCTTCTACGTTGATGAGCACCGCCACGTCGCCGTTGCTGCGCCGCTCGCGCGCGTTCGGTGTCAATCCGAGGAAGAAGCGCCGCGCGATGGTGTTGTCCGCCTGGATCTCGGCGCGGAACCGTTCGATTCCCGCGCTTCGGGCCCTTTCTGCGAGAGGCCGCAGGAGCTGGCGCGCGAGACCGCGGTGCTGCCATTCGTCGGCCACCAGGATCGCCACCTCGGCGGTGGCAGGGTCCAGGTCGTCGCGCGCGAACCGGGCCACGCCGGCGATGCCGCGGTCATCGACGGCAATGATGGCTTCCCGCTGGCCGTCCACCAGGTCGAGCAGGAGGTCCAGGGTCTTGTCCGTGAGCACGGAGACCGATCCGTGGAACCGGAAGATGGCACTTCCGGCCGAGACCCGGTCCGGGAAGTCCGTGAGGGCCGGGCGGTCGGCCGGCGTCAGCGGGCGGATCAGCGGGCCCGTGCCAGTCATGGGCTCCTCCTCGGCTGCGGTGAGAACGCGGTCACTCCCGTGCGCCGGCCTCGGAGCCTGGCGCGCTCCGGAACCTGATCCTGCGGGCGCGGTCCGCGCGGCGTTCACGTGGCCGGGGGCAGCTGAGGTTCGCGATCGGCTGAAGCCGGTGAGTCGAAGGTAAACGTACCGGTCGCGTCGGCGCAACGCGCGTTGGTGGGTAACAACCTCGAGCCTGCGGTCAAGACGTGTGCCGCCATTGCCCGCATCAGGCCCGGTCAGCCATCGCGGCGACGCCCGCTTCCGGGCCGGGCGGGCTCCTGGTTCGGGCCCATCCCGCCCGGTCAAAACCCTGGCCAGTTGTCCTGTGCACTGGCGGAGGCGAGCGCAGCCGGACCCGGCTGACAATCGCAGATATCGAGTCTGCCGGACGGCGGACCGCAACGAGTCATTAGGAGTCCGATATTGACCAAAGCTCTGGAGGGACGAGTGCCCATTCACAGAGGACCTGAAATGAATTCCGCTTGGCGAAGGCGCCTGACCCTGGTGGCGATGTGCATCGCGCAGGGCATGATCTGGCTGGACGTCACCATCGTGAACGTCGCGTTGCCGTCAATTCAGCGGGAGTTGCACGAGTCGTCCGGCGAGCTCGAATGGGTCATCAGCGCGTATGCCCTCAGCCTGGCCGCCCTGATTCCGCTCAGCGGCAGCCTTGGAGACCGTTTCGGGCGCAAGCGCTTCTTCGCGGCTGGCATGGTCGTGTTCGCGCTCGGGTCGATGGCGTGCGCGCTGTCGTCATCCGCCGTGGAACTCAGCGCGGCACGGGCGTTTCAAGGTGTCGGGGGCGCCATGATGTCGGCGCTGGCGCTGTCCATCCTGAGCCAGGCGTACTCCGGGAAAGCCCGGGCCGACGCGATCGGGATCTGGGCAACCTGTGCGGGTCTAGGCCCAGTGGTCGGAGGCCTGCTACTCGGGGTGTTCCGGGGCGGTGACGGCGGCCGGGACCGGGACAGGCGCGTGCGCGAGCTGCCCAAGGGCGCCACTGGCAAGATCCTCCACCGCGAAGTGCAGCCGCCGCAAGACCTCCTCCCGTGACCGCGAACGCCACCCGGCCGGCTCTGCCTGCGAGCGCCACCGATGCCCCGGCGACGACACCATGCCGGGATTGCCTGGTCGCTATGGGGGCCAGCCGCACCGGCGCGACCATGACGGCCCTCCCTGGGCCGCCACCTGAGGCTGGCGGCCCCCTGACGAAGGGCAGGAGGCCGTCATGTGGTCCCGAGCCCTCCGATGAGCGCGGTGGATGACGGCCAGCGGGCCGAGTGTGCGTCGATCAGCGCTCACCGGCCCGGGCCAGGATCGCGGCGCTAGGGCCCGGGCATCATCCCGTGCTCGGGGAAGACAGCCGACCGGGTCGCGATGATGGCCCTGTCGACCGGATCGGCCGGATCGTATCCGGCCTCAAACCGGGTGAATTCTGGCTCGCTGCCCTCGGTCATTACCTCGGGTGCCTTCCGGCCCGTGCGGCGGAACGCGTACTCGCGCCAGGAAGCAGGGATGCGCGCGCGGGGGTCGATCGGACACCCGGCTGCCTCTGCCAGCAGATGCGTCCAGGTCCGCGGTACCACCTCGAGCAGCTCATAGCCGCCTCCTCCGGTCAGCAGCCAGCGGCCGCCGGCCGTCTCGTGGGCCAGCTGGTGGATCGCAGCGTGCGCGACGCGCTGAGCGTCGATCGACAACCGCAAGCCGGCCAGCGGATCGAGCCGGTGGGTATCACAGCCGTGCTGGCTGACCAGGACCTGCGGCCGGAACACCCGCAGCAGCGGCGGCACTACGGCGTCAAAGGCACGCAGCCACCCGGCGTCCCCGGTGCCTGCCGGAAGCGCCACGTTGACTGCCGATCCCTCCGCCCCTGGCGCGCCCGTTTCTGAGGCCAGCCCGGTGCCGGGCCACAGCGTCGCCGGATGCTCGTGCAGGCTGATCGTCAGCACCCGCGGATCGTCGTAGAAGGCGGCCTGGACCCCGTCAGCGTGGTGCACGTCGACGTCGACGTAGGCAATACGCTCGGCTCCGGCCAGGAGCAGCCAGGTGATCGCGATCGCCGGGTCGTTGTACACGCAGAACCCGCTCGCCCTCGCGCTCATCGCGTGATGCAGGCCGCCGGCGATGCTCGCGCCGTGCCGCGCGGCGCCGGTCCACACTGCCTGGGCGGCGGCCAGGGTGGCTCCGGCCACCAGCGCCGACGCGTCGTGCATGCCCGCGAATACCGGGTTGTCCGCAGTGCCCAGGCCGAAAGCCAGCGCCGGAGGCCCTGGTTCCGGGCCGCTCGCCTGCCGGACCGCGGCGATGTAACGCCGCAGGTGCACCGTCTCCAGTTGCTCGTCGGTGGCCGGCGCTGGGCGCTCGACCGACACCCCGGCTGCCGCGAACAGGCCGAAAGCGCGGGCCAGCTCGATCGTCAGCTCGACCCGCACCGGCGCCAGCGGGTGGCCGGACCCGAAGTCATAACCCGCGAGCCGGTCATCCCAGGCAACATGCAACGTACAGGCCATACACCACTCAAACACGGTGCGGATCTGCCGGCAATCTTCCGCCCGTTACCCGCGCTCCCGGCCAGCCGATGGCCGGATACCTTCCCCGGCATCGCTTACGCTGACGGATCCGCATCCTTGAGTGGGCGTGAAATGCGACAGGTGCCGGACGCTGCCCGGTCGCGGGGTGCCACACCGCTCCGTTTGCGCCGTCCACGACATCCTGCAGTCGTCGGCGCGCTGCGGAACCTCTGAACAACCTCCGTCCATGACCATGGGTGGCCGCCGGCGGCGGCAAGCTGGCCGCCGGAAGTGGTGGCCGTGAACATGCGGGCGAGGATGCTGCACGCTCCCGCCCGCGGCCCATCCTGGTGCGTGTGAAGAGGCCGGGCCGACTCCATTGGCCGAACTGGATGAGCATGTTGCGGGGCTTGACTTTCAGCGGCAGGGCGCGTTCGTGACCGCTCAACGGTCGCGGGCATCCTATCGTGGCCGGCGGGCCCACCCCCGCGCCGTTGACGGGTCCGTCATGGCAGGCGGCGCAGGTGGGCGTCGGCGGGCTCAGCGGCCTGGACGCGGATCCGGCCGTCGACGGCTTGGACGCCGTCGGGGCGGGCGATGACGGGGCTCAGCTCAAGCTCGGCGATCTGCGGCAGGTCATCGGCCATCCGGGAGACCCGCAGCAGCATCTCCCGCAGCGCGGCGAGGTCGGCGGCCGGAACCCCACGGCGCCCGAGCAGCCGGGGGCCGGCCCGTGTCGACCGGATCAGGTCGTCGGCGTCGGAGTCGGTCAGGGGAGCGAGCCGGGCGGCGCGGTCGGCCAGCACATCGCCGTCGGCGCCGCCGAGCCCGAACAGCACCAGCGGGCCGGCCACCAGCTCGTGCAGCACGCTGATCCTCACCTCGACGCCGCCGGTAACCACCGGCTGGACAATGACGCCGGCCAGCCGCCTGCCGAAGATCTCCTTCAGCGAGCCGAACCCGCGCCGGACCTCATCCGCGCCATGCAGGCCGGTCAGCACGTCGCCGGCGTCGCTGGTGCGCAGCAGGCCGGGCACGTCCGCCCGGAGCGCGACGGGGCCGCCGAACCGTGCCGCCGCCGCGATCGCGGCGTCCTCGGTGATGACCCCGATACTGTCGGCTAGCGGCACGCCGTAGCAGCCGAGCAGCTCCACGGTAGGGTCCAGGGCCAGCCAGCCGCCCCGGGGCGGGTCGGCGAGAACGCCGGCGACCAGCTCGCTGGCCCGGTCCTGGCGCAGGCCCTCCAGGTCGGGCACGCGTCCCGGCGGGGTCGCCCGCCAGGTGCCGTAGCGCGCGGCGTGGCCGAGGGCGCGGACGGCGGACTCCGCGTAGGCATAGGCGGGGACCGGAGGGGAGGCCCCGCCGGGGCCTCGCAGCAGCCGGACCACTTCGACCTGGTCCATCACCGCCGCGGCGATCGGCACCGGCAGCCGCGCGGCGCCCACCTCGGGAACCAGGTCGCTGCCCGCGGTCCTGGTCGTCAGCGCCAGCACCGCGTCGACGCCCGGGTCGGCGCCGACAAGCTCCAGGCACTCACGGAAGCGGCCGGGCGTGACCAGCACGGTGGTATCGACCGGCCCGGCCACCAAGGCCTCGCGGCCGAGCATGTCCCGCAGCGCCCGCTGGGTGTCCCCGGCCAGGCTGGCGACCTGCAGGCCGACGTCGCCGCACGCGTCGGCGGCGAGCACCGCGGCGCCGCGGGTGTTGGACACCACGCCGACCCTGCCTCCGGCGGGCACCGGCTGCGAGGCCAGCAGCGCCGCGGTGTCGAGCAGCTCGCCGAGGTTAGCGGCAGCGATTATGCCGGCCTGCTCGAACAGGGCCTGCCTGGTGACCAGCGGGGTAGCCGCCTTCGCGGAGCGGGCCCCGGCCAGGCGCCCGCCCGTCGCGGACCGGCCCACAGCCACGGTCAGCACCGGCATGGTGCGGCCCACGCGGCGGGCGGTACGGGCGAACTTGGGCGGGTTCCCGATCGATTCCATGTACAGCAGGGCCAGCTTCGTCGCCTCGTCGGACTCCCACCACTGCAGCATGTCGGTGCCGGACACGTCGTCTTTGTCGCCAAAGGAGACCAGGGAGGAGATCCCCACGCCCAGCCGGGACAGGTGCTCCACCAGCACGAAGCCGGTGCCGCCGGTGGACTGCAGCGCCAGGCCGGCTGTTCCCGCCCTGGGATGGCGGGCCGCGAACGTCGCGTCCAGGCCGATGCCGGGGTTGGCCACGCCGAAGCTGGCCGGCCCGACCATCCGCATGCCGTGGCGGCGGCAGATTTCCAGCAGTTCCGCGCGGGCCGGGCCGGGCAGTCCGGCCGCGATCACCACCAGGGCCCCGACTCCCCGCCGCCCGCAGTCCTCGGCGATCCCGAGCACCGCCCCGGCCGGCGCGGCGATGACCGCTAGGTCGACCTGCTCGGGCAGCGCGGCCGCTGACGGCAGGCAGGGGATGCCGTCCAGCTCGGCCGCACCCGGGTTGACCGGATAGACCGGGCCCGGGAAGCCGCCGTCGATGAGGTTCTGCAAGATGGCCCGGCCGACTGAGCCGGGGCGCCGGCTCGCGCCGATGACCGCCACCGAGGCCGGAATCAGCACGGGCCGCATGCTCGCCACGTCCGCGGACCGCTCCCGCACGGCGACCGTATCGCGGTAGGTGCCCAGGGCGGCGTCCGCCTCGCCGGCGGGCAGCGGGAACCTCAAGTCATACACGCCGTCCACCAGGGAGCGCTGCGGCTGCAGCCCGGCATCGGCGAATACCCGCAGCATGGCCGCGTTCTCGCTCAGCGTCTCCGCGGTAAACGCGCGGAACCCCCGGCCGCGGGCCAGCGAGATCAGGTGCTCCAGCAGCAGCATGCCGATGCCGCGGTGATGCAGGTCATCGGCGACCGTGAACGCGACCTCCGCGGACCGGGACCCGGCGCCGGCCTGCTCGTAGGTGCCGCAGGCGGCCACCTCGCCGTCCAGCACGGCCAGCAGCGCCGCGTGGTCCGGCGCGGGTTCGCGGCATATCCGGCGCGCCTCCTGCTCGGCAACCAGCGGGCTCATGCTGAAGAACCGCAGGTACAGGTTGTCCGGGGACATCTTGGCGTGCAGGTCCCGCACTGCGTCGAAGTCACCGGGCCGGGCGGCCCGGATCTCGATCGTGGCGCCGTCGCTCAGCAGCGCGTAAGCGCTGTCCTCCGCGTGTATGCTCATGCCGCCCTCCCCGGGTCCTGCCGCCGGCTCGCCGCGCCGCGACCCAGTCCGCATTATCGGTTACGACGGCACCAAGCGGGGCTCCGGCTACTGAATAAGATCTGGCACGCAAGGAGGCCGGGCCGGAACAATCAGGGAAATGCTGTCATGGGCGTCAAGACCGGCTCGAGCTCGCAGGCGGGCGGGTGCCTGGCCTCCGCCGCCCACTGGAGGCCGAGGATTCCCGCCAGGCTGGCTCCCGTGCCCACCGCTACCGCCCAGCATCGAACGCGAGCACCACGGCGGGGACAAGGACGAAGCTGACATGGGCCACACCCGGCGACAGCCACCGGCTC
>Ga0302235_10001753_pt1 | contig 16009 bp, 16 predicted proteins | sample II_Palsa_N3_3_FD_193577 | JGI IMG/M metagenome (GOLD analysis project Ga0302235, IMG submission 193577) | Peat permafrost microbial communities from Stordalen Mire near Abisko, Sweden - II_Palsa_N3_3 | ecosystem: Environmental > Terrestrial > Soil > Palsa > Peat permafrost | place: Sweden... | reverse complement strand
GATGACTTCCATGACGGGCTGACATCGGACAGGTAGGTGGTGAACCCGTCCGTGGTGCCCGACGAGTCGGAGCGGTGAATGACCGTAATCGCCGTGCTGGGCAGGGTCATGCCCGGATTCAGCGCGGTGATCTCCGAGTTGTTCCAGGTCTTGACCTTGCCACTGAAGATGTCGGCCAAGGTCGGGCCGTCGAGCTTCAGTCCGCTCTTGATGCCCGGAAGGTTGTAGGACACCGTGATGGCACCGAAGGCAACCGGGAACTCGAGCACCGGTCCCTTGGCCGCCTTCTGCTCAGAGGCCTTCAGCGCCGGGTCGCTACCAGCGAAGTCAACCGTCCCGGCCTGGAGCTGAGCCACCCCCGCACCCGAGCCGACCGGGTTGAAGTTCACTGTCAGACCCGACTTGGCCAGTGTCGCGCCCCATTGCTGATAGATGGGCGCGGCCAGGGTCGACCCGGCACCGTTGATGGTCCCTGATGCACCACTGCTGCTGCTGGCGCTGCTCGATGCGCTCGAGGCAGGTGCGGCGGCGCTCGAGCTCGAGCTCGAACTGCTCGAACCGCAGGCTGCGATTCCGAGGGCAGCCACCACGATGGCGACCGCACTAACGCGACGTGTACTCACAGTCATCTCCTTGGTTACTCGATGTCCGGCAGAGTGTGTGTGGAATCGGAGCCCCGGGTGTTATTCAGTTGTGAACCGGTCGTTGTCGTGCTGTTTGCACTCGGCCGACAACCGGTAGCCGAAACCGAAGTGAGTGTGGATGAACAGCCAGGCCGGAAGCGCGTCATCGAGCTTCACCCTCAGCTTGCGTACGTACACGTCGACCGAGCGGTCACCGGCCCGCATCTCACGCCCCCAGACGAGACTGAACAACTCCTCGCGGGCCATGATCCGATCCGCGCGACGCGCCAGTTCGGTCAGCAGCCGCAGTTCTCGGATGGAGAGCGTCAGTGCCCGCCCGCCCGCCCGCGCGAGATGCTCCTCAGGCAGCACCTCCAGCGGGCCCACCTGCAGAACCTCATGTTGCGACTGAGCGATGGCCGCCATCTGCCAGCAGATGCTGCTGGAGCCAGCCCGTCAAGGCGTTACCGAGCCGTGACGCAGATGTAAAGAAGCTGTGAACTGAGGCGCGCACCGACACCCTCAAGCGCCGCGCGGCGCCATCGCCGGTCAGCCGGACAGAGCGTGCTGGAGATCAGCGTCTGGCTCGACCAAGGCCGGAGCCCCCTCATGTCCGCCCGCCGCGCCTTCGCGTTCGGGGGCGAACCGGTACCCGACGCCGAAGTGGGTATGGATGTAGCTCCACTGCGACGACGCCGCCCGAAGTTTCTGGCGCAGCTTGCGGACGAACACATCGACTGAGCGGTCGCCGTGCGCCATCGCGTATCCCCACACGCGTTCGTAGATCTCCTCACGGCGCAGGACCCGATCAGACTGGGAGAGCAGATGCAGGATCTCGAATTCCCGCGCCGTCAGCTCGAGGCTCAGCTCGCCCGCGTAGGCCTGATAGAGATCGGGACGCACCGTGATCTCGCCGACCTGCGCGGCCGCCACCACCGCCGGCATCTCGTTGCGACGGTGCCGGCGGATCGCGGCTTCGATCACGCAAATCAGCTCTTCGGCATGGCACGGCTTCGTGATCCAGGCGTCGGCCCCGAGTCGCAGGCCGCGCACGCGCTGGGCCACCGACGAGGGGCCGGTACAGATGATGACCGCCAAGCCGGGAAGACGGGCACACACGCGCTCGAGATAGTCCCAGCTGCCCGGCCCGAGCACGGCCATGTCGAGGACGAGCGCGTTGAGGCGCATCACCACCAGCGCATCCACGGTCACCGGACTGGCCAGCGCACGATGATCCCAGCCCAACGAATCGAGTCGGTTGCCCAGAACCTGGATGAACCCGGTGTCGCGGTCGATGACCGACAGCCGGAGCCGATGCTGCGAGCGCTGCGCCGCCGCCGGGGCTGCCGGCGACGCGCCGCTGGACTCGGGCGACATGCCGAGCACTCTAATGCACACATCGCGCGAGTCTTCGATTTCCTGACCATGGTTACAAGATCTTCACGTGCAAACAGCGGCCAGGAAGGCCGAATCGCCCTCAACCGGCCGCTGAGGGCAGGCGGCGCCCCCAGGTGTGAGCGACTGTACGCTCTGACCCGTGCAGGCTGGCCCATTTGGCCCATTGATACGCGCACGCGTTGCCGCGGCGGGGCTGGCGGCCGCGGCCGCGCTCGTGCTGGCCGCGTGTGGCTCCTCGTCCACCAGCGCGACCTCCAGCGCCGCGAGCCAGTCGGCCAGCTCGAGCGCATCGAGCCCGACCACGCAGGCGAGCACGACGACCACCACCTCAGCCCCGGTTCTGCCCCCCGCCGTGGCCGAACTTCCGGCCGCCGAGCACCCGCGGGTGAGCGAGTTCCCCTCGACGCACGGGCGCACGCTCCAGCAGCTCGGCGCGCTGGTGAAATCCAGCGCGCAGCTCGGCGCCGCCACCGGCACCTTCACGCCGGGCACGCGCCGGTTCGCGTTCGGGCTGACCGCCAGGTCGGGGGCATACATCTACGCGCCGACGGCGATCTACATCGCCACCAGTCCCAGCACGCCGGCGCAGGGTCCGTTCCTCGCTCCCGACGACCCGATGGGCGTCGCGCCTCAATACCGTAGCCGGCAGAACTCCGGTCCCGGTGGGATCCAAGCGATTTATGCCACCGAAGTGCCAGTCGCCCACGCAGGCATCTACACGATCCTCGCCCTGACCCATACGGACAGGGGCCTGATCGGATCGCCGGGCGAAATCGCCGTCGCGGCGTCATCGCTGATCCCCAATGTGGGGCAACGCCCGCCCGCCATCGCCACCGACACCCCAGCCACCGTGCACGGGGACATCGCGCTGCTGACGACGCGCCTACCTCCGGAAAGCATGCACTCCGTGTCCTTCAACCGGGTGCTCGGTAAGCGCCCAATCGCGCTCCTGTTCTCGACCCCGCAGTTCTGCATCTCCAAGGTGTGCGGACCGGTCACCGACATCCTGGTCCAGCTCCAGCACGAGTTCGCCAACCGGATCACCTTCATCCACGAGGAGGTCTACCTGAACAACCAGCCCGCCAAGGGCCTTCGCCCGCAGCTGAAGGCGTTCCATCTCGAGACCGAGCCGTGGCTGTTTACGATCAATCGGCGGGGAGTGATCGCGGCCCGGCTGGAAGGCGCGTTCGGCGTCAACGGGGCAACCCAGGCGCTGCAGGCGGCCTTGCGGTGAGATCACTCCGTTCGGCGGCGCTGCTCGGCGCGCTGCTTGGCGGCATCGCACTCGCAGGCTGCGGCTCGAGTTCGGGCGACGTGGTCAGCGCCCCCGCCGTCGCCCCGGCGAGGGTATTCACGCTCGGCGGGTTCCAGCCCGCCACGCCGGTGCTCCCCGGCCACCCGACGACGGTCTCATTCACGGTGGAGCTGCCGAGCGGCAAGCCGCTGACGACCTACAAGACCGGAGCGGGACCCCACACCGGAGTCCACCTGATCATCGTGCGCGACGACCTCGCCTACATCATCCACGACCACCCGCCCATCCCCTCGAGCGGCCACCTGCGTCAGACGGTCACCTTCCCGGCACCCGGCCCGTACCGAGTGCTGGTCGACATCTACCCGAACATCCCGGGCGGACAGCCCAACTTCCAGCTGCTCCAGAACATCCACGTCGTCGGCCCCTACCACCCGATCAAGCTGCCGCCCTTCCAGCCCGACCTGGTCGTCGACGGCTACCACTTCGACATGCAGCCCCACCCCGCCCTGCACGCGATTCAGGCCGAGTTCCTCCACGTCGATGTCACCGATCCTCAGGGACGCAACGTTCGCTTCGTCCCGTGGTTCGGGGCGTTGGCTCACGCGATCTTCTTTCACCAGGGCTCACTCGATTACTTCCACACGCACATCTGCGCCCCGGACGCGCCGAACTGCGGCAGTTTGGCCGGGGCACCGAAGATCAGCGGGAGCGCGCCGGCGCCCGGCAAGTTGACCGTCGGGGTGCTGTTGGCGGTGCCCGGCACGTGGCGGCTGTTCCTGCAGATGAAGGCGGGCGACCGAATCGTCACCGCGCCGTTCACGCTCCACGTGCTGCCGTAGGCCCGCAGCCCCGTCCGCCTGGGAGCCTGGCCTGCCTGCACCCGCCCCACGACAGAAGGAGTAGTGCAACTGAGATGAGCACATACCTGTGTCGAGCCGGCGCCCTCCGGTGCCGGCTGGCCGCGCTGCTCGTGGCCGGTCTGATCGGGCTGGTCTTTGCTGCCAGCGCCTCCGCACACGCGCGGGTCAGTCCGCCCGTTTCGATCGCGGGAAAGCTGCAGCTCTACAGCCTCGCCGTCCCGACCGAGAAATCCGGCGCGACAACGACCACGATCGTGATGACGGTGCCGAAAGGCTTCGGAATCGATTCGTTCGTGCCACCCCCATCCGGCTGGCACCAATCCGTCCAGCAGACGGGGTCCGGTGAGAACGCGGTGATCGAGAGGGTGACGTGGACCGGCGGCCACACGCCGACAGGGGAGGACTCGCTGTTCCAGTTCCTCGCCCAGCCGGCTTCGACCGGAAGCTATACGTTCACCGTCCAGCAGACCTACTCGGATGGATCGATCGTCAACTGGGCCGGCTCGGAGTCCTCAGCGGCGCCGGCGCCGACGATCGACGTCCAAAGCTCGCTCGGCGGCAGCGGGGTGTCGGTGATCACGATCATCGCGCTGGTCCTCGGCGTGCTCGGCGTGGTTGCGGGCGGCTTCGCGATCGCCGGTGGCAGCGGTCACGGCGGCGGGGGACGGTCGCTGGCATGAGACGTCGGGGGCGGATCGTCGCGGTGCTCGCGACGGTCGCGCTGGGGCTCGTGCTGCCGGCCTGCGCCGCGGCGCATGCGTACCTGGTCAAGACCGTGCCGGCCGCGAGCGGCATCCTCGACACTCCGCCCCCCAACGTCCAGCTCACCTACGACGAGGCGGTCGAGCCGAAGTTCGCGATCATCTCGGTGACCGATGCGGACGCTCAACAGGAGACGAGCGGTCCGGTCACGCGCTCGCCGGCGAATCCCGACACGCTGGTCGTGCCGCTTCGCCCCCACCTCCCCCAGGGTTGGTACCTGATCTACTGGCGCGCGATCTCGGTCGACGGCCACCCAGTCCAAGGGGCGTTCACGTACGCGATCGGCCCGAATCCGGGTCCGGCGCCTCAATTCAGGGTGCCGAGCATCGCCGCGAGCGCGACCTCGCTGAACCTACTCATCGCGCGCGGGGCGATGTTCCTGTCCGTGATGGTCTCGATCGGGCTGTTCGTGCTCAGGTTCTTGATCGCCCGGCCGCTGGTCAGGCGAGTCCCGGGCACGAGCCTGCGGGCGCTGTCGGTCGCGTTCGTGATCGCGTCCGGGCTGGGAGTACTCGCGATCCCCGTGTATCTCGACTTCGCCACGGCCAACGACTCGTTGCGCTCGGTGTTCGACGTCGGTGCGCTCGTGCCGCTGTTTCGCGTGACGGCGTTCGGGCGCGGCTACGTCGACATGACGCTGTGCTTCGCGCTGTTCTGCGTCGCCGCGTGGATCTCGCTGTGGGTCGACCGGCCCAAGCGTGAGCAACGATCGGTGGCCGAGCTGTTCTCGGTGACCGGCTCGTTGCTCGCGGCGGCCGCGGTACTAGCCGTCCCCGGTGCGGCTGGCCACGCGGGGCAGACCTCGCCGCGCGGCCTGTCGCTGTTCCTCGACTGGCTGCATCTGGCCTCCGGCTCGGTCTGGCTCGGAGGCCTGGTCGGGTTGCTGGTCCTCTGGGCCAGCCTGCCGGCCGCTCTGCGCGTGGCCGGCCTGGCGGTGGTCGTTCCCCGGTTCTCGATCGTCGCGCTGCCGGCCGTGCTCGCGCTGCTGGCCACCGGCACGGTCGCGACGATCATCCATATGCCGGCCCTCGACGCGCTTTGGGACACGGGCTATGGCGTGGCGATCCTGGTCAAGATCGGGCTGCTGAGCGCGGCGGTGGCGTTTGCCGCGAATAACCGCCTCCGCGCCAAGCCGCGGCTCATCGCCGCCCGCGAGCGTCCTGAGCTCGGGCCCGGAGCGGCGCGGCTGCTGGGCCGGATGCTCACCGCCGAGGCCTTGCTGGTCACGGCGGCGGTGTTCACCGCGGCGGTCCTCTCGAGCCTCGCTCCACCGCCGCCGGCGTTCGCGCTGCAGAATTCGGCGCTCGCGCAGGTCGGCCCCGGACGCGTGACCGAGACCGTCGAGCGGGCCGGGTACAAGCTGGAGGTGCTCGTGTCCCCCAACCGGGCGGCGGCGCCGGACTCGTTCGCGCTGCGCATTACCAAGGGTGGGCAGCCGGTGCGCGGAGCCGACGTGACGCTGACCTTCAACCACACGGAGATGGAGATGCCACAGCAGGAATACCAGCTGACCGAGAGCCAGCCCGGCGTCTACTCCCGCGCTGCCCCGGCGCTGGTGATGGTCGGCAAGTGGGCGCTGGGATTCTCGGTCACGCCCAAGCACGGGCCGTCCTTCAGCGCCTTGATCCTCGACCAGGCCGACGGCTGATGGGCGGTCCCAGGCTCGACCGAGGTGTTCGGCTCCGTCTGCTGGCCGCGGTGGTCGCGATCTGCTGCGGCGTGGCGGCGCTCGTCGTCGCTATCCTCCTTGTACGGGGCGTCCTCGCCTAAGCGGCGACGCCGGTAACCGTCTCACGAGTTCCTCAGTGGCCTCTCGCACCAAGCAAAAGGAAGAAGCACGCGCAAGGCGCTTGGCCGAGGAACAGGCGCGCACCGAGCGCGCTCGGCGCGACCGGCGCTTGAAGATGGTCAGTGGCGTCGTACTCGGGGCGCTGGCCCTCGTGGCGGTCGCGATCGCCATCTCCAGCGGCGGCAGCAGCTCCAAGGGGCTCAAGACTGGCGCACAGGCAACGACGACCAAGACCCAGGTCGAGAGCCTGTTGTCCGGTATCCCGCAGTCCGGCGCACGACTCGGTAACCCGAAGGCGCCGGTCACGCTGACCTACTACGGCGACCTCGAGTGCCCAATCTGCCAGGAGTTCACACTCAGCTCATTCCCGCAGCTGGTCGCCAACGAGGTGCGCGCGGGCAAGGTGCAGGTCGTCTACAAGGCGTTCCAGACCGCCACCCCGAGCGCGACCACCTTCCAACTTCAGCAGGTCGCGGCGCTGGCGGCCGGAAACCAGCAAAAGTTCTGGAATTACGTTGAGCTCTTCTATCACGAGCAAGGCCAGGAGGACAGCGGTTATGTGACCGAGTCCTACCTCCAAGGGCTGGCAAAGCAGATCCCCGGCCTGAACCTGGTCAAGTGGCAAGCTGACCGCAACGACCCGGCGCTGATCAACCAGGTGCAGGCCGACGTGCAGTCGGGCACCGCACTCGGAGTCAGCGGCACGCCGACGCTGATCTTCAAGGGGCCCAAGGGGCAGGCCACGCCCAGTGAAGCGGTGCCGAGCTATGCACAGCTGCAGCAGACGATCCAGAAGGTCGCATGAGCGCGCGCCGATGAGATCGCCGACGGACGGACGTCAGTGAGCTCAAGCACGCTGCGCCGCGTGATGATCGCGCTGAGCCTGGTCGGGTTGGGCGTGGCCATTTACCTGACCTACGTGCACTACTCGGGCATCCAGCCGGTGTGCACCGCAGGCGGCTCGTGCATCAAGGTGCAGACCTCGCAGTGGTCGCGCCTGGCGGGCGTGCCCGTCGCGCTGATCGGACTGATCGGCTACATCGCGATCCTGGCCAGCCTGCTCGCCCCCGATCGCGAGGCGACCCGCCTCGCGACGCTTGGCTTCACCGTGATCGGCTTCGGCTTCAGCGCCTACCTGACCTACCGCGAGCTGTTCTCGATCCACGCGATCTGCGAATGGTGCGCGTCCAGCGCGGTGATCCTGACGCTGCTGCTCATCGGGGCCGCCACGCGCTACGTGCTCGGGCCCACCAGCCCGAGTACGGGTGGTAGCCCGGTGGCGCCCGCTCCGGCCCGGCCGGCCTCCGCCTCGGTCGGCGCCCGCAGCCGCTAGCGCGCGCCCGCCGGCGCTAGCGCGGCCGCCCGGGGGCGCGGGAGCGCGCCCGCCGCAGGCACGAGAGCGCGCCCGCAGCCGTGAGGGCGCACCCCCTGGCTTGCGCGGCCTTCACGCCTTGGTAACAAGAACTTGGCCGATCGGTCACGAATGGTGTCCGTATGCGGGTAAATCTATGACCTCATGAGCGACCGGAGCAGTGCCTGGGAGCGCAAGCTGATCGTGGCGATCGCAGGGCTCCTCGCCGTACCGGCAGACCAGGAGACCGTCCGGGTCGCGATGCTCACCGATGGTGCCCGCTCGCTCCAGGGCCTCGCCGACACGATGTCGGGATTGCGTGAGCGGGGGATCTCGAGCCTGGAGATCGATCTGATCGAGGCCTCGGACCGGTTCGACCTGGCCGAGGCGCTCACCGCGCGCCACTACGACCTCGTCCACGTGTGCTCACCCGACCCAGCCGGGGCCGCAGCGCTGGTCGTTGCGCGCGTGTTAGGCGTGCCGACCGTGGGCAACTACGCCGGGGGACGATCGGCGGCAGTCACTGCGGCGTTCTACCGCCAGTGTCGACTCGTGCTCTCGCCCAGTCCCCGCGCCGACGTCTCGCTGGTGGGACTCGGCATCGAGGCTGATCGCATCGTCCGCTGGGCGCCCGGCGTCGATCTGAAGCGGTTCAACCCGGGCCGCTACGACCCGGCGGCGCTGGGCAGCGGCGAATGGATCCTTCAGACCGGCTCGTTCACCGTCCTCTACGCTGGAGCGCTGCGCCGCGAACAGGGGACCGACCTGCTGGCCGAGGCATTCCTGATCGCGCGCGACCAGGACCCGAGATTGCACCTCGTGCTCGCCGGTCGCGGTCCGGAAGAGCAGCCGCTGCGCTCTGCGCTCGGGAACGCCGCGACGTTCCTCGGCCGCGTACCCGCCGACGCGCTCGCGCGGGTGTACGCGAGCGCTGACCTGTTCATCGTCCCCAGCGGCAGCGACACATTCGGGCAGGCGATACTCGAAGCGCAAGCGAGCGGGCTTCCGGTTCTGGCCGTCGACGTCGGGGCTCCGGCAGAGCTGATCCAGAGCGGTCGCAGCGGCTGTCTGGCCCCTCCCGATCCCGCAGCACTCGCCGGTGCCCTGCGCGGCCTCGCGCGGCGCGCCGCGATTCGCGACCGGCTGGCCACGGGCGGCTTGTTCGCCGCCCGCGAGCGCACGTGGGAGCGCTCGCTGGCGCTGCTGGCCCGCGCGTACGAGCGAGCGCTCGGATACGAGCTCGGCGATCAGCTCACCCAGGCGACCGAGGTCGCAGAGGTATCACGTGCCGCCTGAAGCGACGGCAGCGCGGGCACTGGCAATCACTCACCCCAAGGCCGGCCCGGGGCGCCCTCTGCGCGTGGCCGACGTCGCGATCTTCTATGGCGAGCGCGGCGGCGGGATCCGAACCTACCTCCGGGCCAAAGCCGATTTCGCCGCGCGCACGGGAGCGCTCGAGCACCACCTGGTGATCCCCGGCCGGATCGCCTCGAACGACGGCGGCGGGCTGCACGAGCAGCGTTCGCTGCGACTGGCGGCGTCAAACGGCTATCGCCTGCCGCTGGGGAGTGCCGGGCTTCAGTCGACGCTGCGTGCGCTGGAGCCGGACATTGTGCTGCTCCACGACCCCTTCTGGACGCCCCGGCTGGCCAGTCGAACCGCGCACGAGGTGGGCGCAGCCGTGGTCGCTGTGCATCACTCCTCCGCCGCCTTGCACGCCGCCGGTCTGCCGGGGCCGCACGGCGTCTACACGAAGGCGCTGCGGCGCTGGTATCGCCGTGCCTACCTGGACGTGGACGCCATCATGTCGGTGGTCGACCCGATCCTCGACGCGTGCCGGCCGTCCACGCTCCGGCTCCGGCTCGGGCTCGATCCCGCCTTCGTCCCGTTCCCGCACATCTCCCGGGGCGAGCACGTCCTGTACGTGGGACGCCTGTCGCGCGAGAAGGGCCTGCGAGCTCTGCTCGAGGCTGCCGCCGCCACACCCGATCCGTGGCCGTTGGTGCTGCTCGGCACCGGGCCGGCCGGCGACACGCTGCGCGAGCGGGCGCGTCAACTCGGGCTCGGCGCGCGCGTGCGCTTCGTCCCCTACGTTGAGGATCGCCGTCAGCTGGCACGCGCCTACGCGGAGGCGAGCTGTGTGGTGTTGCCCGGCGTGCACGAGACGTTCGGCCTGGTGGCGCTGGAGGCGGCCGCGTGCGGGACGCCCGTGGTGACGGCCCAGACCACGCCATCGGCCGCGCTGTTGAACGGTTTCATCGACACCTTTCGCGGCGGGGATAGCGCGGACTTGCTGCGGGCGATCGAACGCGCCCGTGTACGCGTCCCTGATCCCAGCGCCGCGTCGGCCCTCGGAGCTCAGCACGGCTGGGACAAGGCGCTGGCCGGCGAGCTCGCTGACCTCGAGCGGCTGGTGTTCCGATCGCGAGCGGATCGTCAGTGATCCACTCGCAGCCGGTGAGCGGAGCAGAGGTGATCCGTCAGCGGGCGCTGAGCGGCATGCTCGCCGTCGCCATCCACGACATCGAGCCTCGCTCGTGCGAGCGCACGCGCGCGATCCGAGGCTGGCTGCTCGAACGTGGCGTCATCCGCGTCACGCTGCTGGTGATTCCGGCTGCCGACCTTCACCCGATTGGCGCTCGTGCCCCGGCGCTGGTGGCGTGGCTCCGCGGCCGCGTGGCCTGCGGGGACAGCGTCGCCCAGCACGGGCTCCTCCACAGATCCACCGTGGTCCCCCCGTGGCCTCGCAAGCTGCTGGCCGGCTGGCAGGGGGGCGAAGCGGCTGAGTTCCCCGGCCTCGACGCCGACGAGACCGCCCGGCGCGTATTGATCGGTCGTCGCCTGCTACGCGAGATCGAGCTTGACCCGCGCGGCTTCGTGGCGCCCGGCTATGCCTACACGCGGGACTTGAGAGGAGTCCTGGCTGACTGCTTCGAGTGGTTCGCCGATGTGCGCTGCGTCCAGACGCGGTCGCGTGGCAGCCTCAACGCCCCCGCGCTCTGTCTCGGCAGTTCGACGCCGCTGAAGCGCGCCGTGTCGCCGGCTGTCGTGCGCGCCGCCGCACGACTCCCGGGACGCGTGATGCGGGTCGACATTCATCCCGCCGACTTCGACCTTCCGCGACACATCGCCACCCTGCAGTCGCTGCTCGATCTCGCCGGCGGACGCGACGCCGTCACCTACGACGAGCTCCTTGCCTGACACCGGGCGCCGAGCCCGGCTACGCGCAGCCGCCGAGCGGGTGCTGCGCAGCAACTGGCGCGAGGGTCAGCGCAGCAGCGATGGCGTGTCCTACGCGTTCACCTGTCCGGCCACCCCGCGCTACCGCCACCAGTGGTACTGGGACTCGTGCTTTCACGCGATCGCGTGGCGTCACTTCGACCCCAGCCGAGCCCGCGCCGAGCTGCGCACGCTCGTGCGGGCCGGTCGGCTCGATGGATTCATTCCTCACACCGCGTTCTGGGACCGCCCGGCGTACTGGCGGCGGGCGCCGTTCTACGGCACCCACACGGTGTTCGGCGCCTCGGCGACCTCCACGATCCAGACGCCATTGCTCGCGCTGGCCTGGGAGCTGGTGGCCGCCGCCTCGCCGGACGAGCCGTCATTCGCCGAGTCAGGACTCTCCCAGCTGCGCCTGCACTACGACTGGCTGGCCCGCGAGCGCGATGTCGACGGCGACGGCCTGCTCACCATCATCTATCCGGACGAGTCCGGCCTCGACGATTCCCCCAAATACGACGGTGTGTTCAAGTGGATGCGCCACGACCGGGCGGGCCACTGCTGGCTGATCGAGCGTTACCGGCGGCTCGGCTACGACGCTCACGCCATTGCCGAGCGCTACGACGAGCACGTCGAAGATGTGATGGTCAATGTGTTTTACGCGCTGGCGTTGCGCTCGCTGGCTCGACTCGACGGTGAGCACGGCTCGGTGTACGCAGCGCGGGCGGCCCGCACCGAAGCGGCACTGCTGGAGCGCTGCTACGACGAGCACACCGGGCTGTTCTTCGACCTCGCCGGGCGCCACGAGCGCCCCGTGTCCGTATCGACGTGGTCGTCGCTCGCTCCGCTGGCCCTGCCCACGCTTCCAGACCAGGTGCGGCGCCGGCTGATTGAGGAGCATCTGCTGCACCCGCGGCGGTATCTGTCCGCGTGCGGGATCCCGTCGGTCGCGCTCGAGGAGCACTCGTTCAAGCCGGGCTTCGCCCTCTGGCGGTGCTGGCGCGGTCCAGCGTGGCTCAACATCGCCTGGCTGCTCGTCCCGGCGATGCGTGAGCTCGGCTACACCGAAGCGGCCGACCGGGTGCTGCGCTCGCTCGAACTGGCCGTCGACCGCTCGGGCTACCGGGAGTACTACAACCCCCTCACCGGCCGCGGGATCGCCGCGCGGGGGTTTGGCTTCTCCACGCTTCTGATCGATCTGCTGGCCCAGCGCGGGAGTGACGGCGGCGAAACGTCCGCGGCTGGGGCCATCATGCAGCCGTGAGTTGGCGAACCACCCGCGCGGCCTGGAACTCCGAGCATGCCAACCGCCAGGTTGCGGTGATCGACCTGGGTTCGAACTCGTGGCGCCTGGTCGTGTTCACGTACGTGCCCGGGGCATGGTGGAAGCGCACCGACGAGCTTTACGAGACGGTGCGCATCGGCGCCGGTCTCGCCGCGTCGGGACGCCTCAGCGAGGAGGCGATGCAGCGCGGGCTGGAAACGCTCGCGGTGTTTCAGCGCTTCTGCGGCGCCAACCGGCTCGCCGGCCAGGACGTGCATGCGGTGGCGACGAGCGCGATCCGCGACGCCACCAACCAAGCCGAGTTCCTCACCCGCGCCCACGCGGCGGCCGGCATGACGATCAAGGTCCTCTCGGCGCAGGACGAGGCCTACTTCGGTTATGTCGCTGCGATCAACACGAGCACGGTGAGCGAAGGGGTCGTCCTCGATCTGGGCGGCGGCAGCATGCAGCTGATCCACGTCAGCGACCGGCGCGCCGAGGAGATGGTCTCGTTTCCGCTCGGCGCGGTTCGTCTCACCGAGCAGTTTCTTCCCGGCGGGGGCCCGGCCAGGCGGAAGGATCTGGTGCGTGTCCGCGCCCATGTCCGCGAATCGCTCGCTGACCTGGATTGGCTGAGCCGGTCAGAGGAGCGGTTGGTGGGTTTGGGGGGTGCCGCGCGCAACCTCGCCGCGGCGGCCCAGCAGGCCGCCCATTCGATCGACCTCGGTGTCCAGGGCTTCGTGATCACGCGCAAGGCGATCGGCGAGCTGGTGCACATGCTGGCATCGCTGCCGACCTCCGAACGCGGCACGGTCCCGGGGATCAAGCCGGGCCGAGGCGACATCATCCTCGCCGCCGCGTTGGTCTTCGAGACGGTGCTCGAAGTCGGCGGCTTCGACGGCATCGAGGTGACCGAAGCCGGCCTGCGCGACGGGGTGTTCCTCGCCGGAACGCTGTTGGCCGGCCGCGAGCCGCTGTTCGACGACGTGCGCCAGACCGCAGTGCGTAACCTGGCGATCCAGTACGAGTCCGACATGGCACACGTCGAGCACGTCGCTCGGCTCTCGCTGCAGATGTTCGACTCGCTCGTGGCCGGCGGCTTGTTCGAGCCCGAACCGGACGAGCGCGAGCTGCTGTGGGCCGCGTCGATGCTCCACGACGTCGGTATGACGATCTCCTACGACGACCACCACAAGCATTCGCGCTACCTGATCGTCAGTGCCGAGCTGCCGGGCTTCGACCCGCGCGAGCGTGCCCTGATCGCGCAGATGAGCCGCTACCACCGCAAGGGGGTGCCGAAGCTGGGCGAGTTGGCGCCGCTCGCTCACGCTGGCGACGAGGCGCTGCTCGACCGCTGCTCGGTGATCCTGCGGCTCGCCGAGCACCTGGAACGCGGTCGCGACCAATCGGTGTCGGAGGCCAAGCTCCGCGCCAACGGCCACGGCGTGGACCTGCACCTCGAGGCCGGCGGCGATCTCACGCTCCCGCGCTGGAGCGTCGAGCGCTACGGCGACGGCGAGGCATTCCAGCGCGTGTTCGGGCGCCGCTTGTTGATCGGCTAAGTCAGAGACCCGCAGATCTGCGGCGGTTCTGTCAAGGTTGGATAACCCTGGGCGCGGCGCTTAACCGAACCGTCACACAAGCGTCACGTGATCGCCCTACCTTGTCCGTCGTGACCACGAGTCCGACGACTCCCGACTGGCCGACCGATCCAGAGCATCGCGATGCGATCGACACGCTGCTGGTGATGGCCGAAGCGGAGGACCGCTGGGGCGAGCGCCGCCGTGCCGCGCGCCTGCTCGACAAGGTCGAGCAGATCGTTGGGGTGCTTCCCGGCCGGTACGAGCGCATGCGCACGACTTGTCGTGGCCATCCGCCGCGCCAGCCCGTCGGATAGCGGCTGCCGATCCAGCGTACAGTTCACGCATGATTTGGTTGCTGCGCCATGCTGAAGCCGCGGACGGATTCCCCGACGACGAACGCCCGCTCAACGAGCGAGGCATCCGCCAGGCCGAAGCGGTCGGACACGCCCTGAGTGCTCTGGGCACGAACATCGACGTGTGCCTGTCGAGCCCCAAGCTCCGGGCGCTGCAGACCGCTCAGCGTGCGTGCGAACCACTGGGCATCGAGGTCGCGATCGAGCCGCGGCTCGCCGGTGAGCCGTTCGACGTGCAGGCGCTGACCGCCGGCCGGGGTGACGTGCTGCTGGTCGGGCACGATCCCTCGTTCTCGCTCACACTTCACGACCTCACTGGGGTACAGGCTCGGATGCGCAAGGGCGGTCTGGCGGGCATCGCCAAGGGCGAGCTCGTCGCGCTGCTGCGACCCGGAGATCTCAGCGCAATCGCGATGTCCGACGAGAGGGTGGCATGAACGATCCCGCGACCGAGTCGCTCCAGCCGGCGGCGACGGCGACCGATGAGTCGTCCCAGCCGATCGACCTGACCGACCCCGAGCTGTACGTCAACCGCGAGCTGTCGTGGCTCGATTTCAACGACCGCGTGCTGCAACTCGCCGAGGATGAGTCGCTGCCGCTGATCGAGCGAGTCAAGTTCCTGGCCATCTTCGTCACCAACCTGGACGAGTTCTTCATGGTCCGGGTGGCCGGCGTGCACGATCAGGTCGATGCCAGAATCGATGCCCGCGGACCGGACGGGCTGGCCCCGACGGAGGTACTTGAGAGCATCGCCGAGCGGGTGGGCGAGCTTGACCGCCGCCATTCGCGCCAGTTCTCCGAGGTCGTCCGGCCCGAACTGGCCGAGGGTGGTATCCGGATCGTCAGCTGCGACGATTCGGGGGCTTCGGCGGACACGCTCGAGCGACACTTCCGCGAGCAGATCTTCCCCGTGTTGACACCGCTGGCGGTTGGCCCGGGACGACCGTTCCCCTACATATCCAATCTGTCACTGAGCCTGATTGTTCGGCTGCACGACCCCGATCTCGACCACGAGGCATTCGCGCGGGTCAAGGTGCCCAAGGAGGTCCTGCCCCGATTCGTCGAGATCTCCAAGGACACGTTCATTCCCCTCGAGGACATCATCGCCAAGCATTTGCGGCTGCTGTTCCCGGGCCTGCAGATTCTCAGCTATGACCTGTTCAGAGTCTCGCGCGACGCTGACTTTGAGGTCTCAGACGAAGCCGACGACCTCCTGCAGGCGGTGGAGGAAGAGCTGCGCCGGCGCCGCTTCGGCGAGGTGGTGCGGCTCGAGGTCGGATCGAGCATGGATCCGGCGCTGCGCACGCGACTGATCGAGTGGCTCGCCGTGGACGAGGTGCAGGTCTACGACGTGGAGGGATTGCTCGACATGAGCGATCTCTGGCAGATCGCCTCGGTCAAGGGGCATGCCGATCTGCGCCAACCCGGATGGACCCCGCTCACCCACCCGGCGTTCGTCGCCGCCCCGGATGACGGCGACGGTCAGCCCGACGTGTTCGCCCCGATGCGTTCCGGCGACGTGCTCGTCCATTACCCCTACCACTCGTTCTCG
>Ga0302235_10001749_pt1 | contig 16030 bp, 10 predicted proteins | sample II_Palsa_N3_3_FD_193577 | JGI IMG/M metagenome (GOLD analysis project Ga0302235, IMG submission 193577) | Peat permafrost microbial communities from Stordalen Mire near Abisko, Sweden - II_Palsa_N3_3 | ecosystem: Environmental > Terrestrial > Soil > Palsa > Peat permafrost | place: Sweden... | reverse complement strand
CCTGCAGCCGGGTGTTGACCTCGAGGAACGACAGCAGCCGTTCGCCGGGCTCGTAGAGGAACTCCACCGTTCCGGCATTGACGTATCCGGCGGCCCGGATCAGGTCGGCGGCATGGGAGCGCACCAGTTTCTCCTGCTCGGCGTCCAGCGCCGTCGAGGCTGACTCCTCGATCACCTTCTGATTACGCCGTTGCACGCTGCAATCCCGGACGCCCAGGGTCCACACGGCGCCCTTGGCGTCGGCGACGACCTGCACCTCGACGTGCCGGCCGCCGCGGATCGCCCGCTCCAGGAACACCGTCGCGTCCCCGGCCGTCTTGCCCGCTTCCGAGCTGGCGCGCTCGAACGCCTCGTCTAGGTCCTCGGGCCGCCGCACCAGGCGGATGCCGCGTCCGCCGCCGCCCGCAGTCGCCTTGACCATCAGCGGGTAGCCGATCGCCGACGCCGCGGTCCGTGCTTGCCTCAGGCCCTCGACCGGGCCGCCGCTCCACGCCCCGAGCGGCACGCCGACCTGCTCAGCCAGCCGCTTGGACTCGATTTTGTCGCCGAGCCGGCGCATGACCTCGGCCGACGGGCCGATGAAGGTGATCCCCAGACGGTCACACAGCTCCGCGAACTCGGCCTTCTCCGAGACAAATCCCCAGCCGGGCCACACCGCGTCGGCCCGGCACTCCCGCAGCGCCCGCTCCAGCTCGGCGTAGTCGAGATAGGGGCTGGCGTTGAACCCGCCGTCGTCGGCATCGACCGGGCCGATCAGCACCGCCTCGTCGGCCTCGCGGACGAAGGTCGCGCGCCGGTCGGGGGCGGTGTAGACGGCGATGACCCGCAACCCCGGCCGTCCCTCGGCGTTCCACTCCCGGACGGCGTTGATCAGCCGCATCGCCGGCTCGCCCCGGTTGACGACCGCGATGCGCTGGTAGGCGAAGGCAGAAGATGGCTGGCTCATCTGTTACCCACCGCTCTGTTACCCACCGAAGGCAGCGTGGATGTCGTCGCTCGTACTCCCGGCCGTCCGCGAGCCCGCGGACCGGCCGGAGTCCTGGGGGATGCCCAGCTCTTCCTCGTCCGCGACGATGGCAGGATCAATCCGCATGACCGCGTATCCGCCGACCGCCCCGGCGCCGAAGCCCGGCGCGAAGATCCGGACCGGGCGGGTTATCACACCGTCGCGTACGGCGTCGTAGACCGCGATGGGGATGCTCGCTGCGGACACGTTGCCCATCCTCTCGACGTTGAAGTACAGCTGATCGGTGGACAGCCCGGCCTTGCTGGCCAGGTTGAGGATCATCGTCTTGTTGGCCTGGTGCGGGACGATGAGCTCGATGCTGTCAAGCAACGTCCGGCCCAGGTTCTCGGGTTCGTCCGGATCTGACTGGGCGCCGAGTTCTTCGAGCATCTGGATCAGGTAGCGCTGGACCAGCGACTTGACCTCGGGCCCGTACACGGTGATGTCACCGTCGAATTCGGAGTTCGGCCAGATGATCGAGTTGACCTCGCTGTACGGCCCGCTCGCGTAGGTCTGCACGACCTGCACGTCCCCGGCCTCCCCGGCGGGCGCCGGGGCGATGACCATCGCCGCGGCACCGTCCCCGAAGATCATCCGGGAGGTGCGGACGTTACCGATCTTGTCGGAGAACTTTTCCACGCAGACCAGCAGGACAGGCCGGGCGACCTCCTGGAGCTGCCGGATGGCCTCGGCCATCCCGTAGGGCAGGCCCGCGCAGGCGGCCACCATGTCGACCGAGGCGTGCGTCTGCAGCAGGCCAAGCTCGCCGGACAGCCAGCACGCCGTCGACGGGATCTGCCGGTTGCTCGTGCAGGTGCTGACCAGGATCGCGCCGATGTCCGCCGGGGAGCGCCCGGACTTGGCCAGCGCGGCCCGGGCCGCGTGCAGGGCCAGCTGCTCGGGCTCCCGGCTGGTGTAACGGCGCTGCTCGATGCCGGTCTTCGCGCTGATCTCACTCGCGCTCATCGGCGACCATGAGGGGCTCGCGTTCCTGATGACGTCATCGTTGCCGCAGATGTGCTCGCCGCGCACGATGGCCAGCGCCTCGAACTTCGGCTGGATCGCGAACGCCTCCCGGACCCGCACCGGCGGGTAGGGCGTCGCGGGCGCGACCGCCTCGACCAGCTCGCGCCCGGCCGGCTCGCGTCCGGCCGCGCCGTCCTGGCCAGCGCCAGCGCGGCCCGAGCTCTTGACCCGGTCGATGAAGGCCAGTACGTCGCGGTTGCGCGGGTGGAAGGCGACCACGAAGTCGTCGTCGCCGATTCCGTCGGCCCCGCGCAGCTCGGTCCGGGAGCGGTCCCACGGGTACTGGTTGTGCAGCACCATGGCCCAGCGCATCAGCGCTTCCAGCTCGGGGACGCTCTCGTGAGCGTCAATGATCTCCTCGGTCCGGAACACCGGATAGTCCGGGTCGTAGGAGGGCATCACGAACGTCAGCGCGCCGGGCGCAGCCAGGAACTCGGCCACGGTCGGCTTGATCGCCGGCAGCTCGGTGGCGTGGTGCAGCTTGGTGCGGAACAAGTCGAACAGCAGGTCAAATACCCGGTTCTCGGTATCGGCGTCCCACGTCGCCGGCAGCGCACGGAAGGCGTGCTCGACCGCGGCCACCTTGCGCTCGCTGTCCTCCCACGGGGTCAGCACCGGCAGGAACACGTCGTCGCGACCTTTGGCGAGGTCACGCCATCGCGTCGGCCGCTTGTCGAACATGGTGATCGCGTACCGGTTGACCCAGTACAGGTTCTGCCCCAGGTCCCGCAGCAGTTCGAAGCGGCCAGGGTAAGCCCCGGACTCGACGCGGGCCAGGATGTCGGTGCCGGTCGGCGCCTTCGCCTCGAAATCCCGCCCGATCACCGCGGCGAACTGCTCCAGCGTCTCCAGGACCGAGAAGTCCAGGTCACCGAGGAAATTGGCCGGGAACACCAGGCGGCCGTAGCGGTTGATCACGAACGGTTTCATGGATCACCTCCAGGACGACCTGAGCCGTACCGCGACTTTCTATCCGATCACGGCGCGACCCTGACATGTGACCTAGGCCATATCTGTTCCCTAACCCGTAACCCATCGGGCCTACGTTCATCAAGACCTGCCGTCATTTATCTCTCCGCTGCAGCCTCCGAAGCGGCCTGAGTGCTGTCTGGGGAGATCCGGGCAGTGTTACCCGCTGGGATGCGCCTTGAGCCAGGCGGCGGCTCTTGTGGGCGATGCTCGAGCGAGCCAGGCGTCCTGGATTACTTCGGTCAATTCCGACAAGGTGAGTTCGCCGATCCGGCTGCCCCGCACCAGCACCGACGGGTGGCCGTCAAAGTGCGAGGTGGTGAAGAACGGCGACGTCCGGTCTTGAACCAACGCTTGCTTGTCAGCCTCCGACGGCACCCAGAACACAATCACGTCCGGGTAGCGCTCGCCCGTGCCGGGATGGGTGGCATCCGGACGAGGGTTACGGAAGAAGACGAAGGATTTGCTCCCGACCTGGTAGACCGGATTGCCTTGCGGTCCGTACCCGACCTTGACGCCAGGCATGCCCAGAGCCAGTTCGTGCACGTCCTCGATCCGCGCACGACGCGATCTAGCCGCCATCACAGCAGGGTAGGCCGTAACACGCTGGGTCGACGCCCGGCCGGCCGAGATCCCGTGAGTGGGTCTTTGCTGCCGCGGCCCTGGAAGAGCACCGCGGTGGACCAGGTACGGACCATGGTGACGGCCGGGGTGTTCCGGCGCAGCAGCCAGTGCAGCACCGACCACAGCGAGGGGCGCAGCCCGGTCAGCCGGAGCCGGACCCCGTGCCGGGCGCACTCGGCGACCAGGACCTTCCGGTCGACGAACAGCGCCGGATCGTGCAGGCCCGGGGGCGCGGCGCCAGGAATCCGCTCGGCCACGGTGATGACCAGCAGCCGGGCCAGGAAAGTGGCGGCCAGGGTGTCGACGACCAGGACCCCGCCCGGACGCAGCACCCGGCACGCTTCGGCTACCGCGGCGCGCAGGTCGGTGACGTGCTCGAGGATCTCGCCGGCGCAGACCACATCCGCGCAGCCGTCCGCCACCGGCAGGGCGGTGACGTCGCCCTGAACCGCGGCCGCACCGTGCCCGGCCGCCTGGACCAAGGCGGACCTGGTGAGGTCCACGCCGACCAGGTGGTAGCCGAGCCCGGCGACATGCGGCGCCAGCAAGCCCGCCCCGCAGCCCATGTCCACCAGCACCGCCCCGGGCCGGGCGGCCGGCGGGACCAGCGCCGCGCGGGCCCGGGCCAGCCAGTGCAACATGGCGAACGTCCCGCGCGGATCCCACCACTGACCGGCCAGGTCGTCGTACTGGGCGGGATCGTTGCGGACCCGCGGTGGTACTGGCGTCATGTTCTGATCCTGCCATCACGGATCTTGGCATCGCGTAGGTTTGCGCCATGGGCGGGGAGAGGCAGACCGAGGTGGCCGGCGTGCGGCGCACCGGCCCGGCTCTCGCGTTGCTCCGCGCTTCCCACCCGGAGCCGACGGTCATGGTCACCGCCCTGGCGGTGGCGCTCGCCGTGAGCACCGGGCGCGCCGCGCCCGGCGTGGCGGCCGTGGGCGCCGCGGTGCTGGCCGGGCAGCTCTCCGTCGGCTGGCATAACGACTGGCTGGACGCTGGCCGTGATGCGGCCTCCGGTCGGCCGGACAAGCCCGTCGCGGCCGGGGACATCTCCCGGCGCACCGTCGCCCGGTGCGCGCTGGCGGCCGCGGGCGCCGCCGTGCCGCTGTCGTTCGCGTCCGGGTGGCGGGCGGGCCTGGTCCACCTGACGGCGGTGCTGCTGGCGTGGACCTACAACGCGCGGCTGAAGGCGACGGTTCTGTCTTTCGTCCCGTACGCCGTGGCGTTCCCGCTGCTGGTCGCCTTCGTGACGCTGGGCGGTCCGGCGGCCTCGTGGCCGCCCTGGTGGGCGCTGGCCGCGGCGGCCCTGCTCGGCTGCAGCGCGCACCTGGTCAACGTGGTCCCTGACCTGGCCGACGACCTGGCCACCGGCGTGCGGGGCCTGCCGCACATGCTCGGCCGTCCCCGCAGCGTGGCGGCCACGGTGGTCCTGCTGCTGGCCGCCACCGTGATCGAGTCCTTCGGTCCCGGTCGTCCCGGCTGGGGAGCGGCGGGAGCGATGATCGGCGTGGCCGCGGTCATCACGGCCGGGATCTTCCTGGCCCGGCGGCCCGGATCGCGCTGGCTGTTCCGCGCCGTCCTGCTGGCCGCCGCCATCGACGTCGCCGAGCTCGTCGCCCGCGGCAGCCGCCTGTGACGACCGCCGCCCCGCCCCCCCAGGTAGACGTGGCTGTCATCGGCGCCGGCCCGGTCGGCCTGCTGCTCGCCCTCCTGCTCGGCCGCCGAGGCTGGCAGGTGGAGGTGCTGGAGCGGCAGGCCACGGGGTACGGGCGGCCCCGTGCCGTGCACCTCGACCACGAGGCCGTCCGGATCCTGCAGAACGCCGGCATCATGGACGACCTGGCACCGCAGACCGAGGTCATGGACAGCTACCTGTGGCGCAACGCCGCCGGAACGGCGCTGCTGTGGCTGGACGGCGCCCCAGAAGTCCCGACGGTGTCCGGATGGCCCGCGTCGACCATGTTCCACCAGCCCGACCTGGAACGGCTACTGGCCGAGGCTGTCAGCAGGCAGCCGGGCGTACGGGTCAGGATGGGCCATGACGTCCGGGATGTCGTCGCCGGTCCAGTGAGCGGTGCAGTGAGCGACCCAGTGAGCGGCACAGCGGCGGGCGAGAGCCTCAGCGTGCAGGCTGACGGGCCCGGCGGCGCCCGCGCTGAGGTCCGCGCGCGCTGGGTCATCGGCTGTGACGGCGCCGACAGCCGCATCCGGCAGCTGGCAGGCCTGGACGTCACCGACCATCACTACCAGGCACAGTGGCTGATCGTCGACGTCCGCCCGGCCGAGCCGACCCGCTGGTCGCCGCTGAACATCCAGGTCTGCGACCCGGCCCGGCCGACCACCGCGGTGTCCGGGGGCCCTGGGCGGCGCCGGTTCGAGTTCATGCGCCTGCCGGGCGACGCCGAAGACGACTTCGGGTCGGCGGCGACCGCGTGGCGGCTGCTCGAGCCGTGGGACCTTACCCCGGCCAACGCCGTCCTGGAAAGGCACGCGGTTTACACCTTCGGCGCCCGCCTGGTCGACCAGTGGCGCCGCGGGCGGCTGCTAGTGGCGGGCGACGCCGCCCACCAGATGCCGCCTTTCGCCGGCCAGGGACTGTGCTCCGGCCTGCGGGACGCGGCCAGCCTAGCCTGGAAGCTGGACCTCGTGCTGGCCAGCCACGCGCCCGAGACCCTGCTTGACAGCTACGGCAGCGAGCGATGGCCCCAGGTCCGCGCCGCGATCGACTTTTCCGTCGAGCTAGGGAAGATCATCTGCGTGCTCGACCCGGCCGCGGCCGCGACCCGGGACCGGGACTTCGCGCCGATCGCCGAGGCAGGCCCCATGCCGCTGCCGGACCCGCCACCCCCCGGACCGGGCGTCTGGCTTCCCGGCGATCCGCACGCCGGCCAGCTGGCCCTGCAGGCACCGGTGGGCCAGGACGGATCGCGGGCCCGCCTGGACGATGCCACGGGCGGCGGCTGGGTCCTGCTCAGCCATGGGGCCGATGGGGCGCAGGGGTCGGACCCGGCCGGCGATCTGCCCGCCGCCCTGGCGCGCTGGTGGGCCGCGCTGGGCGGCCGCTGCTTCCAGCTGGCCCCGGGCGGACCGCTGCAGGACAGCACGGGGGCGTACGGCCGGTGGTTCGGCACGCTGGAGCGGGACACCGTCCTGATCCGCCCCGATTCCTACCTCTTCGGCACGGCGGCCGGCCCCGGCGCGACCGCGGGGCTAGTCGACGCGCTGCGCTCCGCGCTGGAAGGAGAAGCGATTGTCGCGATCGGGCGAGGGTAGCGAGATGATCATGAAGAGGGACATATGGTGAGCATCCTTGGTCCGGTGGGCGGCGGTTCTTTCCCTGTGATAACCGGAGCGGCGAACGCGTGCCCGCCGTCGCGCAGCCAGGAAGAGCTGTGGGACGGCTTTTTCGCCGGGCATTACCACCAGGACCGCTGGGCCCGGAGGGTGTTCATGTCGGCGGGGATCCGCCACCGGCACTGCGCGGTCGATCCTCTCCAGGAGGACGTGTCCTCGTGGACGACCGGACGGCGGATGACGCGTTACGTGGACGAAGCCGTTCCGCTCGCGGCGGACGCCGTGACCAGGGCGCTGGCCGCGGCGGACCTCAGCCCGGGCCAGGTCGGATTGCTGGCCGTGGTCTCCTGCACCGGCTACGCCACGCCAGGCGTTGATCTCCAGCTAGCGGCCAAGCTTGGCTTCGGGGCGTCCCTGCAGCGGCTGTTCATCGGTCATATGGGCTGCTACGGGGCCGTGCCCGGGCTGGGGGCGGTCGCCGACTACGTAACGGCCCGCCAGCGGCCGGCCGTGCTGGCCTGCGTGGAACTATCCAGCCTGCACCTGCAGCCTCCTACGGCGGATCTGGAACAGATCGTGGCGCATGCGCTGTTCAGCGACGCAGCCGCCGCCGTGGTGGTGGAGCCCGCAGCGGGGAGCCGGAACGGTCCAGCGGGAGCTCTGACCGTGATCGACATCGCCGCGCACACCGTCGCAGACGCCGCTTCGCTGATGACCTGGTCCATCACCGACAACGGATTCCGGATGACCCTGGACCGGCAGGTCCCCGATGTCCTCGCGCGGCACGTCGGTCCGGCCATCGATGATCTGCTGACCCGCAACGGCCTGCGGCGCGGCGACGTGCAGGGTTGGGCCATCCATCCCGGCGGCCCTCGCATCCTGGACGTAGTCGCCGGCCGGCTGGGCCTGGCCGAGAACGACCTGGACGCGTCCCGCCGGGTCCTGGCCGAGCACGGCAACTGCTCCTCGGCCACCTTGCTGCTGGTGCTCTCAGAACTCCGCCGCCGCCCGCTGGAGCCGGGCGCCCCGGTGGTCGCGATGGCCTTCGGACCCGGCCTGACCCTGTACGCCTGCCTGCTGCGCTGGGCGGAAGCCGGCCACGCGAAGTGAGGGGCCTCGGGTGACGGCACGGCTGACCCGGCGTCCGGGTGGGGCGATCCGGCTGCGCGCTCTGCTTGAGTCCGGCCAGACCATCGTGGCGCCGGGAGCCTTCGATCCGCTGGCGGCCCGGCTGGTAGAGGAGGCCGGGTTCCCCGCGGTGTACATGACCGGGTTCGGGACCTCGGCCGCGCTGCTCGGGCGGCCCGATGTCGGTCTGCTGACGATGACCGAGATGGTCGAGGCCGCCGGGCGGATCGCGGCCTGCGTGGACATCCCGGTGATCGCCGACGCCGACACCGGCTACGGGAATCCGCTGAACGTGATCCGCACCGTCGGGGCCTACGAGGCGGCCGGGGCCGCCGGGATTCACATCGAGGATCAGGTGGCCCCGAAAAAGTGCGGGCACATGGAGGGCAAGCGCGTCATCCCGGCGGAGGAGATGGCGGCGAAGGTCCGGGCCGCGGTCGACGCGCGCACGCAGCCGGAATTCGTGATCATCGCCCGGACCGACGCGCGGGCGGTCGAAGGCCTGGAGCGGGCCCTCGAGCGCGGGCGGATGTACCGCGACGCCGGGGCCGACGCGCTGTTCATCGAGGCCGTGGTGACCGAGCAGGAAGCCGAACAGGCCGTCCGGGCGTTCCCCGGGGTGCCCTTGCTCTTCAACTGGGCGGAAGGCGGCAAGACCCCGCCGCTCAGCCTCGACCGCCTGACCGAGCTGGGATACCGGATCGTCATCTTTCCGATCAGCACGCTGCTGGCGGCGACCGCCGCGATGCGTCAGGTGCTGCGGGAGATCGCCCAGGCCGGGACGCCGGCCGCGGCCATGCGCGAACTGCCGACGTTCGGCGAGTTCACCGATTTCATCGGGTTGCCCCAGGTACGCGAGGCCGAGCAGCGGTACGCCGCTGGCGGGCCCTAGCTGCCGACCGTGTACTCGTACGGGATCGCGGCTAGTTCATCGCCGGTCAGCTGGCCACCCGGCGGGACTCCGCTGGCGTAGTCGTCGACGTACAGGTCACCGGAGACTACCGCGCCGACCGCGGCGGACGGCGTGATGGTGACGTCGATGGTGGCCGACCGACCCGGGTTGATGGTTACCGGCGAGAACGACGTCGACGGGTTGGTGGCCAGCAGCCAGATGTCGCCCGGCGCGGAGGTGACCGCCGGGTCGAACGCCTTGGTCTGCGCGGTCATCGAGATGGTGGCCGAGCCCGTCGGCGCCGCCGCTGGGTACGGCCCGCACTCGCTTGGCCCGCCATCCCACAGCCCAGCGGTTACGGTACCGCCGGAGGGGCCGTAGGAGGCCGATTCCGTCGTCGAGCACAGCGGACCTGGCCCGCTGCTCGCGCTCGCTAGATCCGGGTCCCCCGGGTACGGGCTGAAGTCGAACATGGCAGGCAACGTCGAGGTCTGGGTCACCGAGAGGCCCGACGTCTCGGTGGGCACAAACCAGGTCGGGAAGTCGCCCGTCATCGGCAGCGATACGGTGCCCGAGCCACTGGCGGGGTCCAGCGTGATCGATTGGGTGGTGTCGAGCCTGGGGTCGATGAAGAAGTCCTCGGCCGCGGCACCGTTGTTGGTGATCGTGACGGGCACCGTCACCGGCACGGCTGCCTTCAGAGTCGTGCTGGCACTGTCCGGCAGCCCGGCCGCGCCGGCCGCGACGTTGTTGAACACGATGTTCCCGGTGTAGGGATCGGACAGCTCGTTGCCCTCGACCGGCTCGGCGAAGTCGACGATCAGCGTCCAGGTGCCGGAGACCGGATGAAGGGTGTAGGCGGTCAGCGAGAGCCCGCCGCTGCCGTTCAGGTCGTTCTGGCCGTAGCCGACGGTATCGCCGTCCGGGCTGATCAGGTACTCGGCTACCGGGTCGTTCGCGTCGTTAGCGAGCGTCACGTTGGCGGTGATGTCCGTCACGCCGGTGCCGACGTCGAATTCGTAGTAGTCCTGTTGCCCCTCCCCCGGATCGCGCCCGTTGCCGCCGGTCAGCACCCCGCTCAACGTGCCGCCAGCGGCCACGTCCACCAGGGCGCGCAGCGTCACCGGGACCGAGGTGGTCCCGCCGCCGCTCGAATCGACGACAATCGATCCGGCCTCCTCGCCCGGTGTGGCAGGGGTAGTCGCGCGGACCGTGACGGTCCGGCTCCGGCCGGGCGCGAGCACGAGAGTGGAGGGTGAGACCGAAGCGAACGAGTCGAATCGCTCGGTGGCCACCTGCCACGGAACGGTTCCGGTTGTCCCGCCGTTGGCGGCCGTGTCACCGAAGATCACACCGGTCCAGGTGCCAGCGGTCGGGCACCGGACGTCCACGCTGCCGTAGTTTCCCGGCCCCTGCGGTAGCGAATGGGCGGCGAACCGGCCGCGCGGATCGACGAGGATGAGCCGGACCCGGGAGTTCAGCCCGGTATCGCACGCCGTCTGCAGGCAGTAGGTCGGGTTGCCCGGCCAGGCGATCGAGGCCACGAGCCGGTCCTGCCCCGGCGCCACGGTGAAGTGGAAGACGCCGTAGTTGTTGGCCAGCCCCGCAAAGTCCGTGAAATGCGGGCTGGTGGAATCGTTCAGCGTGACGCTGCCCGTCTGCGCGTCCTGGGCCGGACCGAAGCCGCGGCCGGTCAGCCGCACGACCTGAGTGCTCGCGCCGGTGTTGGTGATGGTCTCGGGGAAGCTCTGCGCGCTGCCTGGGTTGCCGGCCGCGTTCAGCTGGTTGCTGGACAGCAGCAGGGTGTCGCCGACCGCTTGCGGCGAGCCGTCGCCGGTGTGGATGGACTCGGCCAGCTGGACGGCCTTGTAGCTGTTCAGCAGGCCAGAGCCCTGCTCGGTGGCGGGAGTGCCCAGGTCGGTGGCGGTGCTGGTCAGGATCTGCTTGACCAGCGCTGGTGCCGGGTCGGCGCCACCGTGGGTCTTGGCGTACGCCTGGATGACCAGCGCCGCCGCCCCCGCGACGAACGGGGAGGCCTCGCTGGTGCCGCCGCTCTTCTCGATTTCAGAGGGCTGGCCACCGAAGTTGGTGCAATTGGTGTAGACCGCCGTGTCCGTGCTGCATGAGGCAAAGCTCAGGTCACCCGGCGCGACCAGGTCGACCGTACCGCCGGTCTCGTCGGTCCCGCCCGAGCTCAGCGAGCTGATGTTGTCGCTGAGCCAGCCGGTCGTGGCGAAGTAGCGCGCGGCGGCGTAGTTGGTCTGGGCATACATCTGGAACTGCGTCGATGCGCCGGCCGAGATGACGTCCGGGTCGGTCGCCGGCGAGCCGATGGTGTTGGTCGCGCCCGCGTCACCGGTAGAGGAGACGACGGTCACACCCGCGGCGACGGCCGCGTCATCGAACTGCTTGGTCACGTCCAGCGCGGTGATGTCGGGGAACGGGTCGCCTCCGAACGACTCGTTGAGCACGTTGACGTGGTCCGTCTCGACCGCGTAGTTGATGGCCTCCAAGAAGTTGGATTCGGTCGTGTCCAGCGGGTCGTTGCCGTCCTCGCTGAACACGTCCAACCCGACCAGGCTGGCGCCGGGGGCCACGCCCTCGATCCGGATGTTGCAGGCCGACGGATCGGCCTGCGCGGAGAAGCCGTTCACGTCATAGACGTGGAGGCCCTGGCCGGCGATCTGGTTGGCGTCCAGGAACGCCTCGTCGCCGCCGGTCGGCGCGCCCGGGCCGTTGCCGCTGAAGTCCTGGTAGTCTCCGCCAGTGGCCGGGTCGAACACCGACGTGCCGTCCGGCCGGATGAAGTTCACGTTGTCCGGGTCGAGGCCATCCGCGATGTAGGCGACCTTCACGCCGGCGCCGGTGATGCCGAGCGAGCGCGCGGTTTTGGTCGCGGGGTTGTCCGACGCGGTGTTCGTCAGCGAGAGCCCTTCGGGGGCGAGCTGGACCTGGCCGTTCGGGCCGCAGGCACCAGGGATGTCGTGCAGCGGCGGCGACGTGGCCCGATCCGCCGTGGCCTCCACGGTCGAGGCTGCGGGCGTGGCCGCCTCGTCCTGGCCGCCCCGGATGGTCACGTCAGGGATGACCTCGGCGACAGCGGAACTCGCGCTGAGCCGGTCCTGTTCGCCCGCGGAGACCGTCGCCGCGAACGCGTTTACCAGCGAATAGTTCTTGACATGGGTGGCATGCACGGTGGTGAGCTCGCTCATCACCGGCGCCTGGGCGGAGCTGATCGCGGCGGCCCGGATACTCGCCGCCGGGCTGCCTACTGGCGCCTGGCCCGGCTGGCTCTTCAGGATCACGATCACCGGATGGTCCACCTGCTGCGACAGGTGGGCGGCCAGCGCCGGCGTCATCGGCCCCAGCAACGCGCTGATGCCGTCGGCCGCGGCGCTGGCCGCAACCGACTGACCGGCTATCAGAGTTGTTACCCCGGCTACGGCCGTGATCAAGGACAGCCTTCTGGCACGCCTGCCAGGCGCGCTACCGGACCTGAAGCTCTGCATGACTCGCCTCACCACAAATGTGCGGTCGCGTGCGACCACGTGCCTGACGGGAGTCCTCGCGCACCAGTGATCGCCGATCGGGCGCCAAGGCTAGTGACGTTAAATCCGGGGCAAACGCTAGCAGTGGTACGCAAGGGAAAATTGTTGATTTCTGTCATGTCGTGGTTACAGAACGGAGTTATTTTTTGAGTTGCCTGGCTCCATCCGGCGTAAATCGGGCAATTTCAGGTGCCGGTAAGCCAGACGAAGCTCCACGGCGGCAGCTCGATCCGTCCGGCGCTGATCGTCAGCTTGCCCGTGGTGGAGTGCACGTGCGCGGGCTCACGCAGGCCCGCTCGGGCGATGATCCCGGCGTCAGGCGAGGAGGTGACGTCGCTGAAGTTGGTGAGCGCCAGGAACGGGGCACTGCGCGGGTGCACTCGCCGGTAGGCCAGTACGCTGCGGTTCTGGCTCGGCAGGATCTCGGTAGTGCCGCCCGCTCGCAGGGCGAGTAGCGAGCGCCGCGCGTCGGCCACGCCGCGGATCGCGGCGAACATCCGGCCTTCCAGCGAGTCCGCATCGTGGCGCCTGGCGGCACCGGCCCAGTCCATCCGGGGCCGGTGCATCCACCGGTTGTCGTGCTCGTGCGAGGCGTCCCGTGCCCACCGGGCGTCGTTGCGCACGGCCAGCTCGTCACCCATGTAGATCAGGGGGATGCCGCCGAAGGAGAAGGCGACGGCATACATCGACTCAAGCCGCCTGATGGCGGCCGTGAGCTCGGCGGAGTCCCCGGCTTCGAGCGCGGCCTCGACGCCGCACAGCGACGCGGCACTGCCGCAGATACGGACGTCACCGGTCGCCGGGTTGTCCTGGAATCGCGCGCCCCGGGCGAACGAGCCGGGAAAGGCACCGGAATAGAAGTCGGACAGGAAGCGCCGGTGAGAGAAGCCGTCGAGGCCCACAGCGGCGGCGTCGGCGTCGGATACCGCCCAGCCGATGTCGTCGTGGCAGCGGACGTAAGTGACCCATGAGGTGGCCGACGGCGCGGGCTGGCGCCGCGACAGCGCGCGCTCGGCCAGCCGGACATCTCGGGTGGCCAGAGAAGACCAGAGCATCACCATGAGCTGGTTGTCGTACGCCAGGTCGCATTCCGGGCGGAACCGGTCGTGGCGGCCGAGGTACTGGACGAGCATCTCCGGGCTGACGATCGCCTCCGCCTTCAGCGCCAGGCCAGGGGCGGCCAGCCGGGTCAGCGCCCGGAACGCCTGAACGAGCAGGTGGGCCTCGGGCTGGTTCTGGCAGTCAGTGCCCATCCGCTTCCACAGGAACGGCACCGCGTCCAGCCGCAGGACGTCGATGCCCCGGTTGGCCAGCGCGAGCATGGTGCCGAGCATGGCCCGGAACACCGCCGGGTTGGCGTAGTTCAGATCCCACTGATACTCGTGGAAGCTCGTCCATACCCAGCCCAGATCCGGTACCTCGGTGAAGCTGCCCGGCGCCAGGGCGGGAAACACCTCCGGCAGCGTGCGCTCATAGGCGTCGGGCTCGGTCCGGTCCGGGTACACCAGGTACAGCTCGCGGCAGCCGGGCTCGCCGGCCAGCGCCTTGCGGGCCCATTGGTGTTCGGCTGCCGTGTGGTTGAGCACCAGGTCGATGCACAGGACCATGCCGCGCTCGTGCAGGTCGGCGGCGAGCGCCTGCAGGTCAGCCATCGTGCCGACCTGCGGATCCACCATGTCGTAGTCCGCCACGGCATAGCCGCCGTCGTTCTCCCCCGGGCGCGGCCGGAGCAGCGGCATCAGGTGCAGGTAGCTGACGCCGAGCTCCGCCAGGTAGTCAAGATGCTGCCTGACCCCCTGCAGCGAGCCGGCGAACCGGTCGGCGTAGCAGACGTAGCCGATCATGCGGGACCGCTGGAACCAGGCCGGATCGATCTCACGGCGGCGATCGAGCCGCCGCAGCGGCACCGGGCGGTCGGCCGCCGCCCGCAGCGCGTCAAGCACGAGCGCGGTGGCGAACGCGCCGACATCGGTGACGTCGCCGTACACCTGGCTGAGCGGCCCGAGTATGTCGAAGGACAGGTGCTCCAGGCGCCCCAGGAACGCGTCAGCCTCCTCCAGAGGAAGCCGTGACCTCGCCTCGCGCTCGACCGCAGGACCCAGCTCGGGCACGCACGACTCCTTACCGGGCAGCGGGGCTTTGCCCGGGACTCTACCGGGCGCCCTTGCCGGGGATTTTGCCGGCCATCATCCGGCGCAGCCGCAAGATCTCCGTGTCCCGCGCGTCGAGTACCGGCTCTATGACGTTCATGGCGGCATGGACGGCGGCCTCGAGATCGGAGGCGATGCCATAGCGCAGGAAACTGCGGCCCAGCGCCCGCCGGAGCCGCTCGGCCGTGACGGTCAGCAAATCCGCGGCGTCTTTATGCGTCCCGGAGTCCGCAGCGGGAAGCCGTGGGCTCGCTCGCCGGGTCCGGGCGGCCGGGCGCACCCGCCGCCCGGCGGCCGGGTTGAGGTCAGGCTCAGGGCCGCCGGGCACGGCGAACAGCGGGGTCATTACCCCCGGCTGCGGCCGGGCCGGCCTGGCGGCCGATTTTCCTGCGGTCGGCTCAGGGAGCATTGGCGCGACCTTCCTGTCCCAAGGATTGTCTTCACAGCGCTAATGCTCCCTCTTTACCGCCTTCATATCGTAGATGTCCAGGTCATACGGCGTGTCATGAATGTCTCACGAGACGAATTCTCCTCGTCATATAAACCCGCGCAGGGTGGCCTCGGGTAAACCCGCGCAGGGTCGCCTCGCGCTGTCCGGAAAGCTGCTACGCCGTTCTTTCTCACGCCTTATATATATTCTTTCTCGAAGCTTATATATCGTCGGTGCGCTTTATCGCCGATTGGCCCGCGGCGAGGCGTTTCCCGGTCGTATCAGCGTCAGCGCGGCGCGGCGCGGGAATCCGGGTGATGGCCGAGATAGCAGACTTGCCGGGGTTAGCCGATCTGTCCCCGGCGCCAGACGAGCGACTCCCAGGGCCGCAGTTCCAGATCGGGCAGCGGGCGGAGCGGGGTGTCGGGGAGGTTGGCCAGGACGACCCGGGCGGCGGCCCAGCCGCTGTCCAGCGGCAGAGATGCCTTGACCGCGCCCGAGGAGAAGTTCGCGGCGACCAGCAGCTCGGCCCCGGGACCGCGGCGCAGGAAAGCCCAGATCACCGGGTGATCAGGGAGCAGGAGCTCGAAGTCGCCGCCGGTGACCAGCCGATCGGCGTGGCGCAAGGCGATGAGCTGGCGGTAGTGCTCGAACACCGAGGCGGGGACGCCGACCTCGGCCGCCGCGTTCACCCGCGTGTAGTCGGGGTTGACGGCGATCCAGGGGGTGCCGGTGGTGAAGCCGGCGCTGTGCGAGGCGTCCCACTGCACCGGGGTCCGGCCCTGGTCACGGCTCATCCGGGCCATCGCCAGCAGGAGAGCGGGCAGGTCGGCATCGGGGCGGGCGGCCGCTTCGGCATAGAAGTTGAGCGCCTGGATGTCCCGGTAGTCGGCGATGGTAGCGAACGGCGCGTTGGCCATCCCCAGCTCGTCGCCCTGGTACACATACGGCGTGCCCTGG
>Ga0302235_10001748_pt1 | contig 16038 bp, 12 predicted proteins | sample II_Palsa_N3_3_FD_193577 | JGI IMG/M metagenome (GOLD analysis project Ga0302235, IMG submission 193577) | Peat permafrost microbial communities from Stordalen Mire near Abisko, Sweden - II_Palsa_N3_3 | ecosystem: Environmental > Terrestrial > Soil > Palsa > Peat permafrost | place: Sweden... | reverse complement strand
GGAGCGCATCCGCGACCTGAGCGACGTCCCGGTCCTCATCTTGACCGCGCACGCGCAGGAGGCGGAGAAGGTCCGCGGGCTGCACGGCGGGGCCGACGACTACCTCACCAAGCCGTTCGGCAACGGAGAGCTGGCCGCCCGGGTCGAGGCGCTAATGCGGCGGCCGCGAGCCGGCGTGCCGCCGCCCGAGGTGTACGACGACGGCCGCCTGCTGGTACGGCTCGACTCGCGCGAGGTCAGCGTGAACGGGACCCAGATCGCGCTGACCCCGATCGAGTTCCGCTTGCTGGCCGCGCTGGTCCGGCACGCCGGCCGGACCCTGAACCCCGACCAGTTGCTCGAGATGGCCTGGAACGACCCGCTCGGCATCGGCCCGGAACGGGTCAAGTTCGCCGTCATGCGGCTGCGGCGCAAGCTCGACCAGCAGGGCGGGCCGGGCTCGGCGATCGAGGCGGTCCGGGGATTCGGCTACCGGTACGTGGCCCCTTTGGCGGCCAGAGCGCCGCTGCCCCGGAAGGGCGAGCCCGGCTGACGGGACGGCGCAACCGTCCTGCATCGTGCTCGCAACGAGGCCGGATACCCACGGGGTCCACAGTGGGCCCATGAACGTCAATTTGCTAGGAACACGAGGGCGGATCCTCCTGGTCGAGGACGATCCCGAGGCGGCCCTGTTCGCGGTCACCGTGCTGGCCAAGCGGGGGCAGTTCACGGTCACGCACACCGCCGACCCCGCGGTCGCGCTCCAGCTGGTGGCCGCCGGGCAGTGGGACCTGGTGTTCACCGACGTGGAGATGCCCGGCATGAACGGCCTGGAGTTGCTCGACGCGCTGCGCCGGATCGCGCCCACCCTGCCGGTCGTCGTGGTCAGCTCCCACGCGGACCTGCGGACCGCCGCGCTGCTGCGCCACGCGGATGAGTTCCTGGCCAAGCCGGTCCGGATCGACCAGCTCCTGGCCACCGCGGCGGGCCTGATCGACCGGGCTGCCCGTCGGCAGGAGCAGGCTACCGACCAGTAGGGCCGGGCCGCCGCCGCGGCGGCGGCCGCGATACCCTGCCAGGGACGCCCGGGGCTGATCAGCCCTGATTGACGCTGATGGTGGGTGCGCGGATGACGATCGTCGAGGGATCGGGAGTAGTCATCACCGGCGGCGGCGCCGGGATCGGCCGGGCCATGGCCCGCAGGCTCGCCGCGGGCGGCGGCCGGGTGGTGGTCAACGACCTGGACGCCGAGGCGGCGGCCGCGGTGGCCGAGGAGATCGGCGGGTACGCGGTGCCCGGGGACGTCGCTACTGAGCAGGGCGTCCGCGAGCTCATCGCCGCGGCCCGCGACCACCTTGGCGAGATCGACATCTTCTGCTCCAACGCCGGGATAGCCGACGGCACCGGCCCGGACGCGCCCGAGGCATCCTGGCAGCGGTCCTGGGAGCTCAACGTCATGGCCCACGTCCGCGCGTCACGGGAACTGCTGCCCGGCTGGCTAAGCCGGGGCCAGGGTTGTTTCGTCGTGACCGCGTCGGCGGCCGGGCTGCTCACCATGCTGGGGGCCGCGCCGTACTCGGTGACCAAGCACGGCGCCGAGGCCTACGCGGAATGGCTGGCCGCGACGTACCGCCACCGCGGGCTGACCGTGCACTGCATCTGCCCGCAGGGGGTTCGGACCAGCATGCTGGCCGCCTCCGGTCAGGCCGGGGAGGTCGTGCTGCGGGAGGCGGCGATCGAGCCCGAGGAGGTCGGCGAGGCGCTGTGGGAGGGCCTGGCCGACGGCCGGTTCCTGATCCTGCCGCATCCGCAGGTGCACGACTACTACGGGCTGCGGGCCGCCGACCCCGACAAGTGGCTGCGCGGGATGAACCGGCTGCAGCAGCGGATCGAGGAGGCGGGACTGTGAAGGCCTGGCTGGTTCGTGAGCTGGGTGAGCCGCGGGAGGTGCTGGAGCTAGCCGAGGTGCCGGAGCCCGAGCCGGGGCCGGGGCAGGTGCTGGTCCGGGTGCGCGGCGCGGCGGCCAACTTCCCCGACGTGCTCATGTGCCGGGGCCTGTACCAGGTCCGCCCGCCGCTGCCGTTTACCCCCGGCGTCGAGTTGTGCGGCGAGGTCGTCGCGGTCGGCGCGGATGTGGAACAGCTGGCCGTCGGCGACCGGGTGCTCGGCGGGTCCTCGCTGCCGTCGGGCGCCTTCGCCGAGTTCGCGGTCATGAACGCCGACAGCGTCTTCCCCGCCCCGGAGGGCCTGGACGACGCCGAGGCCGCGGCCTTCTTCATTACCTACCAGACCGGCTGGTTCGCGCTGCACCGGCGGACCCGGCTGGCCGCCGGGGAGACGCTGCTGGTGCACGCCGCGGCGGGCGGGGTGGGCAGCGGCGCCGTCCAGCTCGGCAAGGCGGCCGGAGCGCGGGTCATCGGCGTGGTCGGCGGCGAGCGCAAGGCCGAGGTGGCCCGAGCGCTCGGCGCGGACGTCGTGGTGGACCGGCTGAGCCAGGACTTCGTCGAGGTGGTCAAGGAGGTCACCGACGGCCGCGGCGCCGACGTGATCTACGACCCGGTGGGCGGGGAGACGTACACCCGGTCGACCAAGTGCATCGCGTTCGAGGGCCGGATCTTGATCATCGGCTTCGCGGGCGGGGAGATTTCGTCCGCACCGCTGAACCACGTGCTGATCAAGAACTACTCGGTGGTGGGACTGCACTGGGGCCTGTACCAGATCAAGGACCCGCGGCTCGTCCGGGACTGCCACGTCGAGCTGACCAAGCTGGTGGCCGACGGCCAGATCCGGCCGCTGATCGGCGAGCGGCTCGGCCTGGCCGAGGTCGCCGACGGGCTCCAGCGGCTGGCCGACGGCAGCACCGTCGGCCGCCTGGTGTTCGTGCCCTGAACCGCGACGAGACGCGCTCTGCCCTGCCTGCCCTGAACGGCTACGAGGCGCTCTGCGCCCAGGTGTCCGGGTAGGTGTAGTTGGCGGTGGACCCGTTCCGGGTCTCGGTCATCTGGGTGAAATGTCCGTTGACCGGAGTGGAGAGGGTAATGGTGGTGCTGACGTTATCGGGCGAGGCGGCCGCGCAGGACGGGACGCAGCTATCGATGTCCGACGTGCCGGTGCCGGTCGCGCCGGTGGCCGCCCACGAGCTCCAGGTGATGCCGGTCACCACGTTCGTCCCGTCGCCGCTGTAGGCGATCTCGGTCGGCTGCATGCCGGAGTAGCTGCCGACGACCAGGACAGGAAGGGCGGCGGAGCTGGACGAGGTGGCCTGGCTCGGGCTGGTCGAGCTGGTCGCGGTGCTTGTGCTGCTCGACGACACAGCGGGTGAGGATGCGGCGGCCGAGGTGTTCGTGACGGCCGAGGTAGCGGGCGCGGTCGGGCTGTGGCTCGCGGCACCGCCGGAAGCGGTGTTGTGGCCGTTCGAGGGGTGCCCGGACAGCGCGAAGGCGAGGGCCGCGCCGCCGGCGCCGAGCAAGATGGCGACCGCTAGCACCAGGGTGAGCAGGACCGGGCGCCGCAGGCCGGTGCGCTGCGGGGCGGCGGGACGGGCAGCCGGTGGCGGAGCGGGCCCGGACGGCGTGACCGGCGGGAGGGCGGCGGGCCGCCAGGTCTGGGCGAGCACGGTCTGGGTGGGGTTGTCGTAGCCGGCGGAGGGGATGGCGGCGGTGTGAGTCAGCTGGCTCAGCAGCTCGGGCGCGGTGGGGCGGTCGTGCGGTTCCTTGGCCAGGGCGGCGGCAACCTGGGCGTGCAGCGCGGCCGGGACCGCGGCGATATCCGGCGTCTCGTGCACGATCCGGTACAAGATGGCGTCGGGGGTCCCGGCGCCGAACGGCGACTGCCCACTGGCCGCGTAGGCGACGGTCACAGCCCAGCTGAAGATGTCGGCCGCGGTGCCCGCCCGGCCCATGATCTGCTCGGGGGCCATGAAGCCGGCCGAGCCGACCGTCATGCCGACCCGGGTGACGGCGGTCGCGCCGAGCACCTGCGCGATCCCGAAGTCGATGACCTTCGGGCCGCCCGCGGTGAGCAGCACGTTCGAGGGCTTGAGGTCGCGGTGCACGATGCCGGCCGCGTGGATCGCGGTCAGCGCCTCGGCCAGCCCCGTAGCCAGGCCGTACAGCATCTGCGGGTCCATCGGGCCGCGGGAGTCGATGTACTCCGACAGCGTGGGTCCCTCGGCGTACTCGGTGACCAGGAACGGCCGGGCCGAGGTGGTGTCCGCATCGATCACCCGCACCGTGCACACGCCCCTGACCCGGGTGAGCGCGGTCACCTCGCGGCTGAACCGAGTCCGGAACTCGGGGTCGCTGGACAGTTCGGGCCGCAGCACCTTCAGCGCTACCGGGTGGCCGTCCTGGCCCGCGGCGAGGTACACGACACCCATCCCGCCCGCGCCGAGCCGGGCCAGCAACTGGTACCGACCGACCCGCGGCGGGTCAGTCTCCCGCAGGGGTGTACGAGCCAACCCAGTCCCCTTCCGCCAAGCGTCAATCGTCGCGCATCGCGCCATCCGGCGCGACCTGCTCGGCGGGTAAGCTCCTGCCGCGGATGGCGATCCAGGCCAGGGCCAGCGCGACGAGGTAGCCGCCGGCCGCGGCGGCCAGCGGGACGTGCAGGCTCAGCGCGCGGCCGGAGCCGAGGAGCGAGCCGAGCAGAGCCACGCCGAGGGCTCCGCCGGACTGCCGCGCGGCGTTCAGGATGCCGCTGGCCACGCCCGCGTGCTCGGGCCCCGCTGCGCCCACCACGACGGCGGTCATGGCCGGCATGGCCAGGGAGACGAGGCCGAGCAGGACCGAACCGCCGACGACGATCGCCAGGCTGGTGTCGGTACCCGCCGTGGCCAGGACGGCCGCGCCGACGGCGGCCAGCGTGAGCCCGGCCAGCATCGGCGGGCGCGGCCCGAAGCGCGCGGTCAGCCTGCCGCTAGCCAGCGAGCCGACCCCGACGACCAGGCTCATCGGCAGCAACAGCAGGCCGGTAGCCAGGGCCGACTGATGACGCGACTGCTGGAGGAACAGCGAGAGGCAGAGTAGCGACCCGTACAGGACCAGGTTGAAGATCACCCCGACCCCGGTAGCACCACTGAGGCTCCGGGAACGGAACAGGGCCAGCGGCAGCATCGGGGACGCCCCGCGCCGCTCGGCCCGGAGGAAGAACCACCCGGCGATCAGGCCGACCGCGAACAGGGCGGCGGGTCCGGGAGACAGCCAGCCTCGCTGGCCCGCAGTGATGAAGCCCGCGGTCAGCCCGGCCAGCGAGACGACCCCGAGCAGGAGCCCTGGGAGGTCTGGCCGGCGCTCCGGGTTGAGCGGCGACTCGGTGACGTACCGCCGCAGCAGGAACGCGGTGAGCACGCAGATGGGCACGTTGACCAGGAAGATCGACCGCCAGCCGGCCAGCGCCACCAGCGCGCCGCCGAACACCGGGCCGAGCGCCACGCCCAGCGAGCCCATGCCGCCCCACACACCGAGCGCACGCGCCCGCGCCCGCGGATCGGGGAACTGATGCACCAGCAAGGCGAGCGAGCACGGCAGCAGAGCCGACGCACCGAGGCCCTGCACCGCGCGGGCCGCGATCAGGACGGCCAGCGACGGTGCCGCGGCGCAGGCGGCCGAGCCGGCCGCGAACGCGGTCAGCCCGAGCACGAACACCTTCCTGGCCCCGATCCGGTCCGCGGTCGACCCCGCGGTGAGCATGATCGAGGCCAGGGCCATCCTCGGGGTCTTTGAGATCGGCGTGGTCGCGGCGGGTGGCCACCGATTCGGTCGCGCTGCGTGGCTGACTGCCGCGCGTCACCTTGGTTGCCCCTTCCGGACGACTAGCGGATCTGGTCCGGGTACCCGCAGGGCCCGGTCTCATCCCACCAGCATTACCCGCCGACGTTTAAAGCCAGCCCGAAGCGTGCCGGCCTGCCGGCCGACGTACAGGGCCGCGGTTCACGGGATCTGCCCGGTAGACATCCCGAAACAACCCGAGTTTCCGGCGCGTCGCGGCACGAGTCCGTTTTATTACGAATAATCCTCTTGGTCATCTTGGAGCTGCCTGGCCGAGCATGGTTGATGGACCGCTGTACCAGCAAGAACAGGTAGAACGGACCATCAACCAGGTAGCCGGGTCGTGAGCACACGGGAGGAAAGCCGTATAAGAGACAAATACCATTCAATGGCAGGCCGATGGAGGGTAGCGGGCCATCTAGCACATCGCTGCGCCCCGCATTATTGGCTCCGCAGCCTCCATTTTGGGGCGCCCGGACTGGTGTTTATTTCCGCCCTGGCCCGGCAGCGGATGCGAAAGGCCAGCGAACGATCAGAAGGAGAACAACGTGACCACCGTCGTACACAAGCCTGGTCGCCAGCTCGGCGACCCGAAAGAACTGCTGCTGGGCTTCCTGGACTATTACCGGTCGGTCATCATCCGCAAGATCGAGGGCCTTACCGATGCGGAGCTACGCGCCAGCCGTCTGCCATCCGGCTGGACTCCCCTGGAGCTGCTCAAGCACCTCATTTACATGGAGCGGCGGTGGCTGCGCTGGGGATTCTGCGCCGAGCAGATCACTGATCCGCGTGGCGACGAAGACCAGGCCGGGCGCTGGCAGGCTGGGCCCGGCGATACTGCCGTCGGCCTCATCGCCGCACTCCACGTCGCCGGCGAGCAAACCCGCGCCATCGCTTCCGCAGCCGAACTGACCGACGTCAGCACCCCCGGCGGCAGGTTCAGTGACAACGACCCAGGACCCCGGCCGACGCTGGCGTGGATCCTCACTTACGTGCTGCAGGAGTACGCACGCCACGCCGGGCACCTCGACATCGCGCGGGAGCTGATAGACGGCACGACCGGAGAGTAACCAGCGCGGTATCCGCGGGAGTCTCAGCCGGGAAGCGGTCCGCCGACTAGGGCGACGATCAGGCCGACGGCACCGGCGCCGAGCAGGGTGAGGACCACGCCGCGCCGCACAGCGAGCATCAGCACGGCCGCGCCAGCGAGGACAGCGTATTGCCAGGGCTCGGTCAGCGCGCGGGCCAAGGTGACCGCGGAGCCGAGGATGGCGCCGATCGCGGCCGGGCCGGCGCCGTCGAGGAAGGCCTGGGCGTGGCGGTTGCCGCGCAGGGCGCCGAAGTACTTGCCGCCGATCAGGATGAAGGCGAAGGACGGGGTGAACGCGACTAGGGCGGCCAGCAGCCCGCCGCCCAGGCCGGCGGCGGCGTAGCCGACGGTGGCGACGGTCAGCACGACCGGGCCCGGGGTGATCTGGCCGAGGGCGACGCCGTTGAGGAACTGGTCGCTGGTCATCCAGTGGTGGCCCACGGCGTCGGCCTGCATAAGCGGGATGATGACGAAGCCGCCGCCGAAGGACAGCGCCCCCACCTTGAACGCCACCCAGGCCACCGCGAGCAGCCCGCCGCCGCCGACGGCGACTGCGGCGGTCTGGGCGGCGGTCTTGGCCGCCGCGGCGGGTCCTGCCGTCCGGATCGCCCGCACGGCGAGTAGGGGCCAGGCGGCGACCGCGCGAGCGGGGCGGGGCAGGGGTTTGCGGCGGATGGCCAGTTCGGTGAGACCGCAGCCGAGCAGGACGAACACCAGCCACGGGCCGATGAGGGGGGCGGCGGCTGCGCCCGCTAGCAGGTAGGCGATCCAGCGCAGCCGGCGCGAACCGGCGGCGCGGCGCCAGCTCGGGACCAGCAGCAGCCAGCCGGCCTGGACCGCGACCGCGGCGACCGCGGCGTCCGCGCCCGCGCCTATCCCGCGCACCCACGGCGGCGGGGTCCCGGCCAGGAACAGCACCGACAGGGCCAGGATGACGATCAGCCCGGGCACGATGAACGCCGCGCCGCCGACCAGCGCGCCGAGCCGGCCGCGGACCCGCCACGCACAGAAGATGGCCAGTTCGGTGGAGGCCGGCCCGGGTAGCAGGTTGCAGGCGGCAATCGCGTCCTCGAACTCGGTCGAATCCAGCCAGCCCCGCTGGTCCACGCACAGCTTGCGCAGCAGCGCGATGTGCGCGGGCGGCCCGCCGAACCCGATACAGCCGATCCGGCCCCATTCCCGCAGCACCGTGGCCAGACTGGCCTGATGGCCGTCCGGGACGGGGGCGGGGACAGCTTGCGTAGTTACGTCGCCTCCTGGGCGTGGGCGAGGGCGGCGAGGAGGAATCGGATCCGGGTCTTTAGCGTGTCGGCTACGGCGCGGAACGCCGGGTAGGTCTCCGTGTCGGTGCCGCCGGAGGCGGCGGGGTCGGGGATGCTCCAGTGGATGACCTGGGGGTGGCCGGGGAATTCCGGGCACACCTCGCGGACCCGGTCGCACAGGCTGATCACGTAGTCAAACCGCTGCCCGGCGAAGGTGTCCAGGTGCTTGGACGCGCGGCCGGCGATGTCGACGCCGTGCTCGCGCATGACCCGGACCGCGTTGGGATGCAGCGGCTTGGGACGACTGCCCGCGCTGGCCGCCTCGACCGCGCCGGCCGCTAGGCGCTCGGCAAAGGCCTCGGCCAGCTGGGAACGGGCGCTGTTCCCGGTGCACAAGAACAGCACCCGAGTGACGGCGGGGAATTCGCCTGCGGGCGGCGGGACCAGGCGCAGGCCGGGATGCAGGGCCGCCCCGGCCGCGGTGAGCAGCTCGCCGCAGCGGGCCAGGTCGATGCTGTAGTAGGCGTCACGCCGATCGGCCGAGCTGCGCCGCGTCGTCACCAGGCCGCCGGACCGCAGCTGCCCCAGATGATAGGACACCAGGCTCTGCGGCTGCCCGAGGAGGGCCTTCAGCTCACGGACCTGCCGGTCGCTGTGCGCCAGCTCACGCAGCAGCCGCCAGCGCAGCGGATGAGCGGCCAGCCGCAAGAACCCGGGCGGGACGGTGTCCCGCTGAACGGTCACGTGGCTAAAAGTACATCAAACTAGCTTGATCGATCAATACGTATTGATCGGTTATCGTCTGCTTCGCGGGCCGCGGATGGCCAGGGCCGTTCGGCGTCATGATGATTTTGACCGAACGGCCGTGGTTCGTGCCTGCAGTGACCGGTGGGGCGTGCCCTAGGCTGCCAGACGTGGACCCACTACGCATCGGAGTGCTCGGCACCGCGCGGATTACCACCGCGGCGCTGCTCGAACCGGCCGCGAGCGTGCCCGAGGTGACCGTGGCCGCGGTCGGGGCCCGGAGCCAGGCCCGCGCCCTGGCCTACGCGGAGCGGCACGGGATCCCGGTGGCCCACGGCAGCTACCACGAGCTGGTCGAGGACCCGGACATCGACGCCATCTACAATCCGCTGCCCAACTCACTGCACGGCCCGTGGACGCTCACCGCGATCGACGCCGGGAAGCACGTGCTGTGCGAGAAGCCGTTCGCCTGCAACGCGCGGGAGGCGGCGCGGGTCGCGGACGCGGCGGCGGCCTCCGGCCTGGTGGTCATGGAGGCCATGCACTACCGGTATCACCCGCTGATCCGGCGGCTGGCAGAGCTGGTCGGCGAGCTGGGGCCGGTGCGCCACATCCAGGGTTGGACGAGCTTCGCGGTCGCCGACCCGGGCGACATCCGGTACGACTACGCGCTGGGCGGCGGGGCGCTGATGGACGGCGGCTGCTACGTGATCGACTGCCTGCGGCTGATCGGCCCGGGCGAGCCCGCGGTGACCGCGGCGCTGGCCGATCCGGTCGATGCGCTGGGCGGCGGGCGTTCCGGGGCGGTGGCGGACGGACGTTCCCGGGCGGTGGCGGACCGCGCGACGGCGGTCCGGCTGGCCTTCCCCGGCGGCGCCACGGCCTGGTTCGAGTCCGCGTTTACCCGGGACGGGCAGGACCGGGACGAGGTCCACGTGAGCTGCGAGCGCGGGACCGTGTACGTGCAGGGCTTCATCCGGGCGCACTCGGGGCACCTGGTCGCGGTCAGGGACGGGTCGGTGCTGGCCGACGAGCGGGGCTCCGGGGACACGACCTACACCGAGCAGCTTCGCGCGTTCGCCGCGGCGGTCGCTGGCCGGAGCGACGCCCCGACCTCGGCGGCGCACGCGGTGGGGACTATGCGGCTGATCGACGACGCGTACCGGGCGGCTGGGCTGCTCCCCCGGGGCGACTGATCTTATGACTTTGGCCGGAACCGAGGTCGCCCGGTTCGCCGCCGACCTGATCAGGATCGACACGACCAACCGGGGCGGCGGGGACGGGCGGGAGCGCCCGGCCGCGGAGTACGTGGCGGCCCGGCTGGCCGAGGCCGGGGTCGAGCCGGCGCTGCTGGAGTCCGCCCCGGGGCGCGCGAACGTGGTGGCGCGGATCAGCGGGCGCGAGCCCGGCGCGCCGGCGCTGCTGGTGCACGGGCACCTGGACGTGGTGCCCGCGGACCCGTCGTCGTGGACCGTGCCGCCGTTCGCGGGCGAGATCCGCGACGGCGTGCTGTGGGGCCGCGGCGCGGTGGACATGAAGAACGCCGACGCGGTGCTGCTCGCGGTGGTCAGCCAGTGGGCGCGCTCTGGGGTGCGGCCGCGGCGCGACGTGGTGCTCGCGTTCACTGCGGACGAGGAGGACACGGCGGAGTTCGGGGCACAGTGGCTGGTCGAACGGCACCCGGAGCTGTTCGATGGGTGCACCGAGGCGGTCGGGGAATCGGGGGCCTTCACCTTTCACGCGGGTCGCGGGCAGCGGCTGTACCCCATCGCGTCGGCGGAGCGGGGCACCGCCTGGCTGCGGCTGACGGCCCGCGGCCGGGCCGGGCACGGAGCCAAGCCGAACCCGGAGAACGCGGTGACCCGGCTGAGCGCGGCGATGGCCAGGATCGGCGCCTACCGCTGGCCGGTCCGGCTGATCCCGACCGTGCAGGCCGCGGTCGAGGCCATCGCGGCCGCAGCCGGGCGACCGGCGGGTTTCGGTGCCCTGGCGGATCTGGCGCCCGAGGAGCTGCTGGCCTACCTGGGTCCGGGCGCGGCGCTGGTGGCCGGCACGATCCGCAACAGCGCCAACCCGACCATGCTGGCCGCCGGGTACAAGGTCAACGTCATCCCGGACGAGGCGGTCGGCTACGTCGACGGGCGGGTCCTGCCCGGCTGCGAGCAGGAGTTCCTGGCCACCCTCGACGAGCTCACCGGGCCGGAGGTGAGCTGGGCCTACGCGTATCAGGACGACGCGCTGGAGGCGCCGCTCGGCGCCCCGCTCATGGCCAGCATGACCTCGGCCCTGCTGGCCGAGGACCCGGGCGGCACGATCGTGCCGTACTGCATGAGCGGCGGAACCGACGCCAAGCACTTCGCCCGGCTGGGGATGGCGTGCTACGGCTACACCCCGCTGGTGCTGCCCGAGGGGTACGACTACTACGCCATGTTCCACGGTACCGACGAGCGCATCCCGCTGTCCGCCCTGGAGTCCGCGGTCCGGATCATGGACCGGTTTCTGACCGGTTCCTGACGACCAGGGCTTTTAGCACAATCGTCCTGATAGATACCGGCGGTTAGCTAAAAGTTATCTGATTCTTGATCTGGGCTGTTTTCGCAGCTCAGGCGGCCTTTGTAGGGGCCGGGTGATAAAGATCCCCCCAATCGGGTGACGCCGTGTCTGGTTTCGTCGACGTAAATAGGGCATGTGTCAACTGGCTGGTGATGAGCAGGGGGTTGCCATGACTGTCGCCATAGAAGACGCGACCGGGGTAGCTGGGCCGAGGATGGGACTGGGCGGACGGTTCCGGCTCGGCGAGCGGGTTACCGCGGCCGACGGGCTGTCGCTGTGGGAGGCGTCGCTGTGGAAGGCCACCGACGAACTGCTCCGCCGACCGGTCGCCATCCACCTGCTGCCCCGCGGGGTGCCCGTCCCGGCGCCCGTGGTGGAGGCGGTGCAGGCCGCGGCGCGGGTCAGCGATTCGCGGCTGGCCACCATCTACGACACCGACTACAGCGTCGAGGACCCGTACATCGTGTCGGAGTGGGCGCCGGGCACGCACCTGGAGGACCTGGTGCTGTCCGGGCTGCCCAGACCGGCGCTGGCCGCCGCCATGATCGCCGACGCCGCGGACGCCCTGGCCGTCGCGCACCGGGCCGGCCGGCCGCATCTGTGCCTGAGCCCGCACTCGCTGCGCTGGGACGTCGCCAGCGGCCTCAAGATCACCGGGCTCGGCATCGACGCGGCCCTGTCCGGGACGCACGCCGCCAACCCGGCCGCGGCCGACACCGTGGCGCTGGGCCGGATGCTCTACGCGCTGCTCACCGGCTGCTGGCCTGGCGACGAGGCCACCGCGCTGCCGGACGCGCCCCGGCACAAGGGGCATGTATACACCCCGCGGCAGGTCCGGGCGGGCGTGCCCGGCGTCCTGGACACGATCACTCGCCATGCCCTCCAGCTTCAGCCGGGCGCCCCTTCAGCGGCCCTGCTCACTCCGGCATGGCTGGCCACGGCCCTGCGCTCGGTGCTACGGCCCTCGTACTCCTCGTTCGACCCGGCCGAGCCGGCGGGCTGGACCACGGTCAGGGCTCAGCAGACCGGGCCCCGGCGGCAGGCCCGGCACGCAAGGTCACGGGCCGGGGTCAGGCACCGCACGACGCTACTGGACCCGGCGGCGTAAGCGGCTACCCGCTCAGCAGGGAACGGACCCGATCCTGGCCTAGGGCTAGCAGCAGGGTGGGGAGCCGCGGGCCGGTGTCTTTGTCGACCAGCAACCGGTAAAGCAGCGCGAACCAGACTTTCTGGGCCGCCTTCAGATCCTTGGTCGGCGGAGCGCTGATGGGCAGCCCGCGCAGCAGCTTCGGGATGCCGTACAGCAGGGTGGTCAGGCCCTCCAGGGACCAGTCCTCGGCCATGCCTTCGAGCAGCAGCTTGATGGATTCGCGCTCGGACTCGGTCAGGGCCGCGAGCCCGGCCGCGTCGGGCACGTCGCGGACCTGGGTCCGGTCCGCGGGCTGGACGTATTCGGTGACCCAGGCCTGCGCGCAGTCCAGCCGGGGCCGGACCTCGTCCAGGCTGTCCACCGGGTCGTCCGCGGTCAGGTCCCGCACGATCCGCAGCATCTGCGCCTCGTCGCCGGCGGTGATGTCGGCGACCGAGGCCAGGGTGGCGAAGCGCAGCGGGCGCGGCGTGACCGGCAGCGGGCCGTCCGAGGTGCTGGACGCGCGGGCGAACACGGCAAACCTGGCCTGGTCGGCACCGCCTTCCGCGACCTCGAGGCCCAGCTTGTCCCACTCGTCGTAGACCCGGCCGACCTCGGCGTTGAAGACCAGGGTGAAGGCCTGCTCGGGACGCCGCCGCGCGTACAGCCAGCGCAGCACCGGGGCCTCGAAGATCTCCAGCGCGTCGGCCGGGGTCGGCGCACCGCCGCGGGAGCCGCTCATCTTGGCCGACCCGGTGGTGCCGACGAAGGAGTATCCGAAGTGCAGCGGCATCTCGCCGCCAAAGATCGGCACCAGTTCCCCGCCGACCGTGAAGCTGGAGCCGGGCGAGGCGTGATCCACCCCGGCGGGCTCGAACGTCACCTGCTCATAGGCCCACCGCATGGGCCAGTCGACCTTCCAGGCCAGCTTCCCGGCCACCTCGGCGATCGGCACGGGACCGACCAACGCGCCGCAGGCGCAGGTGTAGGTGATCTCCGTGGTCTGGTCGTCGAAGGCGGTCACGGTGGTGTCGTCGCGGCCGCAGGCCGCGCAGTACGGCCGGAACGGGTAGTACTCCCCGGCCTGCGGCTCGTCCTCGTCGTCCGCGCCGGCCCGCCTGGTGCGGTACCTGGCCAGGACCGCGCCGATGTCGGCTCGGCGTCGCATGGCGAGCACGATCTGCGCCGTGTACGCGCCGGAGGTGTACATCTCGGTCTGGCTGATCTCGGTGACCTGGACCCCGAGGCGATCCAGTGAGTCGCGCAAGGGCTCCTTGAAGTGCTCGGCGAAGTTCTCGTGCTCGCCGCACGGGTCGGGCACGCCGGTCAGCGGACGGCCGATGTATTCGGCGAGCGAGTCGGGCAGCCCGGCCGGGACCCGGCGCAGGCGGTCGTAGTCGTCCCAGGACAAGATGTGCCGGCAGGGCGCACCGTTCCGCCGCACCTCGTCCGCGACCAGGTGCGGGGTCATCAGCTCACGCAGGTTGCCCAGGTGCACGGGGCCGGACGGGCTGATCCCCGACGCGCAGGTCGGAACCTCGCCGGGATGCCGGCGTTCGCCCTCCGTGCGCACCTGGGCCGCCGTGCGCGCCACCCAGTCTTCGGCCGCAGCCACGGGATAGACCTCCTCCGTCGTCGTTCGCCGGCATCAGCGTACAAGCAACCGGCGGCGCGGCGATCTGGTCGCCGTGCCCGCCAGCGCCGTTTCGGCCTATTGCGCCGCCGGAGTAATTGCCTCGGCGGGAAGCGGGTCACGTCCAGATCGTTACGACTCGGCATACAACTCGCGTTAAAGCCACGGCGTTAAGTCCGATCTCAGTAGAATCGCCTCGCTAATCGGCTTTATTGGCATTCGCCTGATCCACTGTAATTCCGCCCTACAGGTCGGAATTCAGGCGAAACCACCCAGAAGGGGAGTTTGAGTGGGGACTCGTAAATCAATCCGCTACCTGACGACCATCCTCGGCGTGTCCGCGATGGCGTCCCTGGCGGCCATACCGCTGGCCGGCGTCGCGGCCGGCACGACCGCGGCCGCGGCGACGACCGCGACCGCGCACACCGCGCGAGCGGTACCCGCGGTGCTCGGGTACAACGGCAAGCCGCTGTACACCAAGACCAGCAAGCCGAACGCCGCCGGCCTGTTCACCTGCCAGGCCCCGGAGTCCGCGACCAATGCGGTGCCGTGCTACGGGCCGTCCCAGATCCGCACGGCGTACGACGTCCCCCGCAACCTGACCGGCAGCGGCAAGACGATCGCCATCATCGACGCCTTCGGGGACCCGTACATCAAGAGCGACCTCGCGCTGTTCGACTCGACGTTCGGTCTGCCGGCCGCCAACATCAACATCATCTGCGTGGCTTCGGCAACGACCACCGGCCCCTGCCCCACGTTCTCCCTCAGCAACGCCGACGAGGTCGACTGGGCCGGAGAGATCGCGCTGGACACCCAGTACTCCCACGCCATCGCCCCGGGCGCGACCATCGACCTGGTGATCTCCAAGAGCGATCAGGACGCCGACATCCTGGCCGCGCAGCAGTACACGATCAACAACAAACTCGGTGACGTGCTGTCGCAGAGCTTCGGCGAGAACGAGCTCTGCCTGCAGGCGGAAACCTCGATCTTCAACGCGACGGTGACCGCGTTCCAGACGGCGCAGGCCAACAAGATCAGCGTCTTCGCCTCCTCTGGCGACCAGGGCTCGGCCACGACGAACTGCGCCGGCACCGAGTACGTGGAGGGCGTTAACCTGCCGGCCTCCGACCCGCTGGTCACCTCGGTCGGCGGCACGCACCTGAACGCGAACTACACCACCGGCGCCTACCAGAGCGAGACGGTGTGGAACGACTCCGGCCTCAACCCCGACTTCGGGGCGGGCGGCGGCGGCTTCAGCACCATCTTCTCGCGGCCGTCCTACCAGACGGGCACCGGCAGTGCCTTCCGCGGCGTGCCGGACGTCACCTACAGCGCCGACGTCTACAACGGCGTGCTGGTTGCCTTCAGCGCGGGCAACGGCGGCACTCCGGCCTTCTTCATCTTCGGCGGCACCAGCGCGGGCTCGCCGCAGTGGGCCGCGCTCGCCGCGCTCGCCGACCAGGCGGCCGGCCACGACCTCGGCTTCCTGAACCCGTCGCTGTACAACCTGGCGGGCAGCCCGGCGTTCTACCCGTCGATATTCCACGACATCACGGTCGGGAACAACGCGTGGGACGTAGCCGGGGTCCCCGGTTACTCGGCCCACCGCGGCTGGGATGCCGCCTCAGGCCTGGGCTCGCCCATCGCCAACTCGCTGATCCTCTTCCTTTCCCGCTCCTAATCACGCGGCCAACGCCCCCGGACGCAGTTCCGTCCGGGGGCGTTGGCTTTTGTAAACGACTAGAAGGGCAGCTGCGCGCCGAACAGGCCGGCCAGCTTGGTCAGGTCGGGCAGGCCCAGGCCGACGCCCTGGTTGTACGCCTGGCCCGGGTTGCCGGTGTAGAGGATATTGTCGTTGCTGGTCCCGGCCGCGTTGAGCT
>Ga0302235_10001746_pt1 | contig 16043 bp, 11 predicted proteins | sample II_Palsa_N3_3_FD_193577 | JGI IMG/M metagenome (GOLD analysis project Ga0302235, IMG submission 193577) | Peat permafrost microbial communities from Stordalen Mire near Abisko, Sweden - II_Palsa_N3_3 | ecosystem: Environmental > Terrestrial > Soil > Palsa > Peat permafrost | place: Sweden... | reverse complement strand
TCTTCATCGTCTGACCACTGCGGCCAGAATCTGGCCGCACGGATTCACCATGGGCACAACGGTACCGAACGGCGACCGACAAGTGGTGTCTTTAGCTTCTGGCGACGCGTTCCGCTGCGCTCGCCACCTTCAGCGTCATCCGCCCGGAACCGAATCGGGCGTGGTGGAAGTACCCGATGACGTCGTGGTGGTTGTCGTCGTCGATGACGTCGAAGAAGGATCCGTTGACGACGACGGAGGATCCGTTGACGACGACGTCGTCGAAGAAGGATCCGTTGACGACGTGGACGTTGCCGGTGCGATGGTCGTCGAGGTTGTCGTGGTCGACGTCGTCGACGTCGTCGACGTGGACGACGTGGAGGTCGTCGATGAGGACGTCGTCGTCAGGGGACCCGTTGCCACGTCCTTGACCGGTGGCGAGAGCCCTCCGAGGGCCGACAGCATGCTCGGGTCGTCTCCCTCCATCCCGAGCGCCCAACTACCCGTCCCTCCCAGACCGCTCGACGCCGCCAACTGGGCCGCATCGTAGAGGGAGCTGGGCACCTCGAAGAATGTCTCGTGCCATTGGGTGCCGACCTCATACGACGTCCAGCCCGTCTCTGTGGCCGCGTCCCAGTAGATCGGATGACCGCTGGAGATGATCTGGGCGTAGGGGACGGTCGTTGCCGGACCGGTTGCGGTAGCGGAGAGGGTGCCGTCGCTCGTGGGCCAATCGATCCCGAAGAATGGCAGTCCGAGGATCACCTTGGCGGGTGACACCGCCGCGGTGTACTGGTCGATGGCGGTCTTGTCGCTGAACATCGTGCTGGTGAGCGACGACAGGGACGACGTGCTCGATCCGAGATTGAGCTGGTACGCCATGACGAAGAAGGCATTGACGGCCGGGGCCAGCGCGCGAATGTCGTAGAAGCCGTTCGGGTCTCCCGCCGAGCTGGCATAGGTGTCCATAGTGAGCTGGTAGTCGGGATCGGCCCGGTGCAGCGCCGCGGAGACCACCGTCACCAGGTTGGTGAGCCCGGCCTGATCACCGCTCCCCTTCCCCTCGAGATCGAGGTTCACTCCGTCGAGGTTCTTGGCCTGTATCGCCCCGATGAGCGCGGTGGCGAGGGTGGACGGAGCCGTTGGTGAGGAGGTCAGGGCGTTGAGCTCGCCCTGGTCGAAGTTGTTCACCGTGAGAACGACCCTGTCTCCGGCACCGTGGGCCCGGGTGACCAAATTGGCAAAGGCCTGACTCTCGTAACCGCCCCAACCGGGCCCCGACTCGTTCAGGGTTCCATCTTGGTTGACCCCTACACTGAAGTAGGCGATGGTGGTGAGCTGATGGACGCCGAAACCGGAACTGAGCGGCAGCGTCCAGTACGGCGCGAATCCGAAGACCTCATGGGGGCGGAGAGGCGGTGCATCAACCAACGATGGAGGTGCCGGAGCCGGAGGGGTGGTGGCGACAGGAAGCGCCGTGGTGGTGGTCGTGCTCGATGACCCCACGGGCGCGCCAGCCAGCGCCGGCGTGGTGAGCAGCTGAGAGTTGCCGTTGACGGTTCGGGCCTCTGACGTTCCGAATGCGGCGGGCGACCGGAATGCGGCGGGCGACGACCCTCCCAGACCGGTGGCCGCTGCGACGGCCGCGACGATCAACAGCACGGCACACGAAAGCACGACGGAGCACGTCCCCCGGTGCGCGCCCAGGTCCGCTCGGGGAAGAGCTCGCGAGCGCGCCACAATCGCCGCGACACACCTGGTGCGGAGAGGCGTCCGCGGAGCGGCGTGCCTCGGCCCCTTGCGCAGCGGCTCACGAGCCCCTTGCGACGGCCGACCGGCGACGGGGCTGGGGGGTTGCCGGAGACCGTTTCGGTTGGACGAATGACGAGTGCGTGGGCGAGCTATTTCGCAATCCTTCAAGTGATCACGTTCTGATGTCGAGAGTCCGTCGTGAAGTGCGCTTCCATGGGGGAGCCATTCCCCGAGAGGACGAATTCGGGGACAGGGGACCTCGGCCGGGCAGTGTGCCCGACTAGACGGATCTCCTTATGGACGGCGGTTGAGCAAGCGTTGCAGACCTCCGGTCGACCAATGGCGCCAACATCGCGTTCAATGCGTTCAACTCTTTTATCAACTCGCCATTGACGCTGGCAAATGCACTGATGACCGCCTTCAGTTCCTGGTCCGTACCGACTCCCATGGAGGTACCGTGTCGAGCTCGTCGACGGATCTCCTGAGCTTCTTCGGTCGCCTCGCGCACGATCTCGGCTGCCTTGGCTTCCGCCTCGAGAACGATCTCCTGCACCTGCATCTCCAGCCTTGACAAGGAGGCCTCGGAGAAGCGCTGGGCTTCCTCGAACATGCGACTGATCTCGATCTCCGTGGTCTGCACCGCCGCTGCTTGGCTCAGTTGATCGTTGGCTCGCTCGAGCCTTCCTTGCAGCTCGGCGATCGCACTGGCGATCTGCTTGATCTCCGCCTCGGCCGACTCGACGTCGTCGCTTTCCCGCACCTCTTGAGGTGTCGGGTCCCGGTAGGCGGAAGGGTAGGGGGGTATCCCGTAACCGGTAGCAGGTGGAACGGGATTCGCTCCGTACTGGCTGCTCTCCATATTCCTACGTTCCTATCATTGGTCAGGCGCGGGGTCCAAACTGAGCACGAAAGGTTTGCCTCCCGTTCACGCTCCGGCAAAGAGTGGAAATCTCGCCGTCACCCTCGAGAATTCCCGTAGTCGGTGAAGCGGGAATTGGTCCACTCACCGACCATCAACTGTACTGCCTGTTCCCGTCGTTCTTGCATCGCCCACTGCCGGAGCGGAGGGCCGCCGCGGCGGTGTCTCTCTCCGGAGTGGCCATCCGGTGGCTATCCCGGTGCAAAGACGGCGACGAGGCGATCGCAGTCCAAATTCACGTCGAATTCAAAGGTCGTGACGGTCGTGAGGGCAACGATCTGAGAGACGATGGGTCGATGCATGTGGTGGCGCCCGAGGAGGCACCCGACGGCGCGTCCGAGATGGATCCCGTCGCAGAACGCGTGGCGTCGCTGGGTGCCCCACTTCGTCAATTGATCGACGAGCGCCTCGCCGCGATTGCCGAGTCGATCCGTAGCGTCGAATGGCGCAACTACGTCGCCCGGGGTGACGGACCGGTTCGTCCCGCACCGCCGCCCCTCGAACCACCGCGGCGAACGCCCCCCATCGGCGCCCCACCGAGCCGGTTCCCACTGGAGTCACCTCGGGCCCTCGCGGGTGCGCCCGCCACGACATCCGCACCCCCCGCGGATGCTCCAGTCGACGACGATTTCGTGCCGACCATCCCGGATGGTACCGCCACCGGGGAGCCGGAGGTGGCCCCGAGCGCGGACGACCCCACAGATGGCACGGCCGCAGTCCCGCTGGCTGTCCCCGAGGGCGCGGCCATCGCGGCCGAGACGACCCCCGGCGAGGCACGACCGTTGGGCCGCCGGGTCAGCCCGTGGTTGGTGGCCGTCATGGTCGTGGTCGTGGGCGTCGTCGTCGTCCGGCTGACTACGACCACCATCCCCGGCTCCCTTACGCCCACCGTCGTGACGCACACGACGGCCCATGCGGTCGCCCCCGCTCCCGTCAGCAGTGTGACAAGAGCCAAGTACCTCGCCGCGTCGACCCAGATGGACATGGCCAACGCGACCGCCACACGGTCGCTCTCGGGTGCCGCCGGTGATTCGGTGGCGCAGGTTGACCAGGCGGTGGGTCCGTATGTAAGGGCGTTGCAGACCTTCGTCTACACCGTCCACTTCCTGTCGTGGCCCGGGGTCACCGCGGTCTCGAGCGAAGAGCTCACCCAGCGGGTTCAGACGCTGGTGACCTACTCGGCGACCGACTTCTTCGTCGACCCGGCGACCGTGCAGGCGTGGATTGTCAAGTTCCGCTCACTGGCAACGGATGTCCAGGCGGCGGACAACCTCGTTCGCCGGCAGATCGGGATAGCCACCACCGCTTCCTACCCGTAAGAGGTCGCGGGCCCTCAGATCAAAGGTTCAAATTGATCGCCGGCCGACACGACCGCGAGGAGCTCCCGGTCGCGTGGATACGACAGCATCGGCCCGGCCTCGTCGACGTCCACCCAGCGGAGCTCGTCGACTTCACCGTTGGGGACGAACGTGCCCCCCTCGGCCGCCATCACCCAGTAGGCCACGCGCTTGGGGCGCCCTTTGCGATCGGTGTACTCGGTGTGCCCGACGAAGCGGAGGAGACGGCACGAAAATCCGGTCTCTTCGAGGACCTCTCGCAGCGCGGCCTCCTCGTAGGTCTCGCCCTCCTCGAGCTTGCCCTTGGGGTATGACCAGTCCTGCTGCACCGGGCGATGCACCAGCACGACCTGCAGCTGCCCGGCGTGCCGGCGGATGACGAGTCCACCGGCGGCCTGAACGACTTCGGTCGGCGCGGGATGGTCCATGGTCGAAGTCGAAGCTCGTCGTCCCACTGTCACGCACCTTACGCGGTCGTCACCCGAATTGCACTCATTTCCATTCCTGTTCCCTCGCGTCGGTTCGAGAAAGCCACGCATCCGATCGCGCCGGCGGTACCCTTGGTCCGTGGGTCGCGAAAAGGTGCCGCCAGAGCTCGAATGGCAGTTCGATGCCCTGGACCTGCGACCGGTCGAACGGTGGCTGTCCACCTTTGGAACCACGCTCTTCGAGGAGGGCGGGGAGAGGGCGCTCACCGCGTCGGCCCAGCCGGCGCAGCGGATCGTCGACTCGTACCTGGACACCGACGACTGGCGGATGGCCCGGGCCGGCTTCGCCGTGCGCGCCCGCCGGCGGGGGCGTGACGGCGAGATCACCCTTACGGCCACACGAACCGCGGCGGGCAACCCGCGCCAGCAGCTCGAGGTGACCGAGAAATTGAGCGGGCACGGGGTGGATGCGCTGGGACCCGAGGGACCGGTGGGACGCCGGGTGCACGCCGTGACGGGACGACGGCCTCTGCACCCGGTCCTCCAGGCGCGAACCCGACGCCGCTGCTTCTCGCTGCACGTGGGCGCGGAGGAGGCGGCGGAGATCGTCCTCGACGACACCCTCCTCGTCGTGGGCCAGGGGCAGCGACCCATGCAGCTGCCACGGGTGGAGGTGGTTCTCCGTCCGCAGTGGGCGGGCGCGCTGCGACCGATCGTGGCCCAGTTCCAAGCCACCTGCGGGCTGCAGCCGGCCACCCTCTCCCCCTTCGAGGCCGGCCTTCTCGCTCTCGGCGTGGTCATCCCCGGTCCAGCCGATCTCGGTTCGACCGACATCGGTCCCGACTCCACCATGGGCGAGCTGGCCTACGCCGTCTTGCGACGCCAACTGGCCGTCCTGCGCGCCACGGAACCTGGCACCCGGCTCGGGGAGGATCCCGAAGAACTGCACGACATGCGAGTGGCGACGCGCCGCCTGCGCGCCGCGCTCGATCTCTTCGTCGACGTCCTCCCGGTGCGGGCGCGGGCCTTCCGGGCCGAACTGGGCTGGTTGGCGGGTGTGCTCGGCGTCGTGCGCGACCTCGATGTGCAGCTCCAGTCGCACACCGCCATGACCGAGCCCGGACAACCCGATCCCTGGGCGGAGCTGACGGCCCTGCTCCTGGAGGAGCGCGCCACCGCTCGGCACGAGATGCTCGCCGCGCTCGACTCCGTGCGCGTTGAACGGCTCATGCGCGGGATGGCCTCCATGGTCCAGCAGGGTCCGCTGCGCCGGCCGGCGGCTATCCGCCTCCCGGCACGGATCCCGGTGCCCGACCTCATCGACACCCGCCATGGCGCCGTGGTCAAGGCAGCCCGCCGGGCCCGGCGTTCCGGTGAAGCGGCCGACTTCCACCGTCTTCGAATCCGGTGCAAGCGCCTGCGCTACTCACTCGAGTTCAGTGCCGAGCTCTACGGCGGGCGCACGAACCGCTTCACCCGGCAACTGACGGCGCTCCAGGACCAGCTCGGTCTGCTGCAGGATGCCGAGGTGGCAGCGGCCCGCCTGGCCGACCTGGCGGCGGCGCACGTCGATCTGCCGGCATCCACCGTGTTCATGATGGGTGGTGTGGCCGAGCAGCACCGGCGGGAGATGACCCGCCTGCTGCGCCAACTGCCCAAGGAGGTCTCGCGCCTGGACGGGCGCGAGTGGCAGGAGCTGACCAGCGCCATGGAGCAGGGCCGCGCCCACCTTTTGGCCCAGGTGCCACCGGCGCACCGGGTGCTCCGAGCTCTGCCGGTTCCCCCCGCGCCGGCAGATGCTGCGGCGGACGAGGCGCGGCCACTGCCGTCGCTGGTCCCGACCGAGCCTCAACCGGTGCCACTGGAACGGGAGAGCCCCGCCTGAACGGGAGCGCCCCGTACGCTGGGCGCTCATGGCGGTAGTGGGAGCGACATCGCTAAGTTCCACTCACGTCCTCCTTCTCCTCCTCGGTGGACTGGGTGCCGGTGTCGTCAACGGCGTAGCCGGAGGGGGCAGCCTCATCTCCTTCCCTCTGCTCTTGGCCCTGGGCTATCCGGCCCTGACGGCGAATATCACCAACACGGTGGGCATCTGGCCCGGCTATGTGGGCGGCGCTGCGGGCTTCCGCAACGAGATCTCCAGCCAGCGGGACCGATTGGTCCCACTCGGCGCCGTGGCCGCACTCGGGGGAATCGCGGGAGCGCTCCTCCTCCTCACCACCTCATCTGCGACCTTCAGGAACCTCGTGCCCTGGCTCGTGCTGGGTGCCTCCATCCTCTTCGCCGTGCAACCGCTGCTGAAGCGCGCTCTGGGTGGCACGGCGCACAGCCCGCCGCGCACGCGACCGATCCTTCTGGCGGGGGGCACCTTCGCCGCCTCGGTCTACGGTGGCTACTTCGGTGCCGGTCTGGGCGTCATGCTGCTGGCCATCCTCGGCCTGGCCCTGCCCGATTCCATCGTCCGGACGAGCGGACTCCGCACGGCGCTGTCCATACTGGTCAACGGTGTGGCGGCCGTCGTGTTCCTCATTCACGGCGGTCTGGCCTGGGAGGCGGTCGGCTTGCTGGCCGCCGGGAGCCTTTTGGGTGGCTGGATCGGGGCGCAGGTCGCCCTGTCCATACCGGCCTGGGCGCTGCGCGCCGTCGTGGTCGTCATCGGCCTGGTGACGGTGGTGAAGCTGCTCGTCTGACGGGCTACTCGACGGCCAGGGGATAGTGGCCGACCACCGCCACGTCCATGGCGCGACGTTGCGCGGCGCGGGCGGCGGCGGCCTGGCGCCGATCGATCGGGACGAGCACCACGGTCACCCCCGGCGCACACTGACCGAGCCGACCGTGGTCGACCGTGGCCACCACAGCGATCACCGGGTACCCGCCGAGCGTGGCGTGGTCGCCCAGCAGGATCACGGGGTCACCGTCGGGGGGGAGCTGCACCGCACCGTGCACCATGCCCTGCGAGTCGAGCTCGCCGGGCGCGCCCGGTGCCCGGTCCACCGTCGGCCCCTGCGGGTCCCGCTGCAATCGCAGCCCCACCCGGTTGCTCTCGCCCGCCACGGTGAACCGTATGGTTCCCAGCGACGCGAAGGCCCCGGGCGCGAACGTCTCGGCGTGCGGGCCGGGCACCACCCGTAGGACGACCGGCTCGCCTTCGGTCCATCCGGCCGGGTCGGCGAGGTGATCTCCCAACGGCGGCGTCGGGACGCCGGCCCAGAGTCGCTGCCCCGACACGATCGGTCCCGGGCCGAGCGCACAGAGTTGATCGGTGGCGCAGCTTCCGAACAGCTCGGGGCCGACCAAGCCCCCGGCCACCGCCACGTAGGAACGGAGACCGGCCCGTATCGGGCCGACGACCAGTCGCTGGCCGGCACCGACCGGCACCACCCGTCCCGCCGCGATCGGCTGGCCCTGCAGGCGGAGGTCGGGGGACGCACCGACGACCGCCACGAAGGTTGCGTCGAGGCAGCGGAGGGTTGGGCCACGCGCCGTCGCCTCGAGCGCGACGGCCACAGCGGCATTGCCCACCAGCCGGTTCGCCAGTCGGAAGGAGTAGGGATCGCCGGGGCCCGCCCCCGGTACACCGAGGGCCGCCACGTGGCGTCGCCCACCGTCCTGTAGCACCGTCCGGAACCCGCCGTCCTCCACCTCGAAGATCGGCCGGGCGTCCTCGGAGGTCGGCCGGGCGTCGGGAACGGGCGACGGGAGCCCGGGCGACACGGGGTGAGGTCGAGGCGCCGGGGGCGACCAGCCTCCACCCGCGCTCCGGGTGGCGCGCTCGAAGCGCACCCGGTCGCCGACCGCCAACCGGGAGTAGGGGAACCTCTCGGGGTTGAAGAGCCGCTCGTCCGTCCGGCCGATCAGCTGCCATCCCCCCGGAGAGGAGGTGGGATAGACGGCGGCGTACCCGTTGGCCAGGGCCACCGAACCACCGGGGACCGAGGGGCGCGGGCGGGAACGCCGCGGGATGTGGCGCAGTTGCTCGGGGAGCCCGGTCAGGTAGGCGAAGCCCGGAGAGAAGCCGACCATGGCCACGGTGAGGGTCTGCGCGGTCAGCAGCTCACTCACCCCCTCGGGCGTGCACCCCGCCACCTCGGCCACCTCGGCCAGGTCGGGTCCGTCGAACACGCAGGAGAGGACCACGAGACCTCCCCCGTCTCTGACCTGGGGTCCACGGCCGAGCGCATCATCCACCAGTCGGGCCAGCGTGGGCAACCGGGTGTCGAGCTCGTCCCCGTCGCCGTCGAAGAGCACCAGGACAGTGGCCAGTCCCCCCACCACGTCGGCCAGCCCGTCGATCTGTGCCGCGTGCAGAGCCTGGGTGAGCGCCCGGGCCGCGGGCGGATCTTCTACCCCGATGAGCAGCCCACGCTCGCCGAACGGGCGGATCTCTCCCACGGGCACCGAGCGGGTCGAGACGAGGCCCGCCATGTCAGGGATGGCCGGCGGGCGGTGCCGCCACGGCAATCCCCGCCGCCACCAGCGCGTCGCGGACCGCCCGCGCCAGGGCCGGAGCGTTCGGGGTGTCGCCGTGCACGCACAGCGTGTCGACCGGCAGCGAGAGCTCCGTGCCGTCCACGGCGGTCGCCTTCCCCCGCTCGGCCAAGCCGAGTGCCTGCGCAGCAGCCGTCGCCGGATCGTCGAAGACCGAACCGGGCAGCCGGCGCGCCACCAGCCCACCGTCCGCGGTGTAGGCGCGGTCGGCGAACCCTTCCTGGTGCACGGCGACGCCGCGCTCGCCCGCCCGGGCCAGCGCCGGGGCGCCAGAGGGGAGCACGAGTGGGGTGTCGGGACCGCAGAGCTCCCCCACCACATCGAGCAGCACGTCAAAGGCGCCCGAGCCGCGCGCCACCTCACCGTAGAGGGCGCCGTGCGCCTTGACCGAACGCACCGTCGTGCCCAGGGCGGTCGCGACCTCGACGAGCGCGCCGATCTGTCCGGTGAGCGATGCCGTCAGCGCACGGGCCGACATCTCCATCGGCCGCCGGCCGAAACCGTCACGATCGGGGTAGGAGGGATGGGCCCCGACGCGTACCCCGCAGGCCATGGCCGCCTGCACCGTCGCCCGCATCGACGCGGGGTTCCCGGCGTGCCCGCCACAGGCGATGTGTGCCGAGGTGACCATGCCCAGCAGCGCGCGCTCGACCGCGATGCCGGCGTCGTCGCTCGCTTCGCCGACATCGGCGTTGAGGTCGACGGCACGCCGCTCACCCGGCACGGAGATCGTCCACCACCACGCCGTCGCGGAAGATCACCCGTTGGTTCCGGCGCGTCGGCACGCGGGCGCCTCCCATGATCGTTCCCGTGACGTTGAGGGGATCCGCTCCCGCCACTATTCGCTGTTCTCCGCTCGGGGGGCGGCGATGCACCTTCACAAGCTCCTCGGCCGCCTCGGGCAGTGCGTACTGCTCACCGGAGAGCCCGACGACGAAGCGACCGCCGAGCGCGACGCCGCGCGCTTCGAGCCGGCGCAACGCCCACACCACCTCGCGCCAGGGAACGCGGAACGACTCACGTCCCCACACCTCCCAGGCCACCACCCCCCAGCGTGCCAGCAGCTGCCAGGCCACCGCCTCGGCCAGCTCCTCGTTGGCCGGCATCGTCAGGCCGCCCCCGGCGTCGGTGTCGCGGTGCTCGTCCTCACCGACGGGCAGGAGCGACCAGCGCCCCTCCCCGATGCCCGTGCCCGCCGGTGCACGGCGGCGGCCCAGGCCCGGTCGGCCGATGCCTGCCCTCCCTGTCCCCCCCCGGCCGGAGGGCTGCCGGTAGGTGCGCGTGCGCCACCGGTCGCGTGCCGAAAGCAGCGACCGGACGGCCGAGAAGGCGTCGGCCGTCACGATCCCCCGGGCCACCAGGTCCCACAGCCCCTCGTCCACCTCGGCCGGGAGCCGCCCGGCCAGCGGCGCGAGCTCCGGCCGGAAGCAGGCGCCGCGGACCCGCAGGGCGGCCAGCACGTCGGCCGCCGCGCCGACCTCGGGCTCCGATGCCACGGCGTCCCCCCGCACGGCGCGCATCATCTGCGGCAGGTCCTCGCGGAGAACGAAGGCCAGCGGGGTGGCCGGCGACGGCGTCCCGGTGCGGCCGGCCCGCTCGGGTCGCGGGGTCAGGCGCCCCCAGACGACCTCACCCGAGAGGCAGAGCTCATCGAGCCAGCGGGTGTCGTAACCCTCGACCCGCGCCGGGAGGATATGCGCTTCCCACTCCACCGCCGGTGCCTCTATCCCTTGCAGCTGCTCGAGCACCTGCAGCAGGCCGGCTCGGCCTTCGACCCGGGTGGAGGGCGTGGCGTGCTGCCAACCGAGCAGAAACCGAACGAAGTCGCTGATGGGCACCGGGTCAACCAACCCCCGGCGACGCTGGCGGCTGGCCCCGTGCAGGCGGACGAGTAGATGGCGGGCACACCAGCAGCCGTCGGGGAGTTCGATGGCCGACCCGCGCGCCTCGAGGCGGGCCAGCGCCGTGCGCGCCCGTGCCTCGCTGACCGGGGCCCCCCGCGGCGCTCCGGCCGGCAACGGCCCCTCCGAGGTGAGCTCGGACACCGAGACAGGCCCGGAGAGCTGGAGATGGCCACTCACGCAGGACGCCGCCGCCTCGTCGTCGTCCCGGAGAGACGACGCCTCGGCACTCCGTTCGGTGGCCACCCAACTCCCACCGAGCACGGTGGCTCGCCCATCGGCGACAAGGGCGTCGAACCACGTCGACCACTCGGGCACCGGTCGACACGCCACCAGCGAGAGGAGCAGATCGTGCAGCTCGTCGGGATGGCGCGGCTGCGGCCGCACCTGCTCGAGCACCAGGGCCACGGCGTCGGGATCGAGCGCTCCCAGCTCGGTCGCCGGCACCGGGAGCCCATCCGGTCCCAGCGCGCCCAGTCCCCGGCGCAACGACAAAGCCCGCGTACGGCGCTCTTCGAGCGGAGCGCCGTCGAGGAAGGTGAACGGGCGACCGCTCAGGATCCCGTGGGACAACGGCGAAGGCTCCGACGACTCGACGGTGTGCACGGCGATGGCGCCCGACTCCACCTTCGACCACAGATCGACGAGGCCCTCCACCGAGAGACCCTCGTGCAGGCAGTCGTGGACGGTCTGGCGCACGAGCACGTGGTCGGGCACCACCGCCGGGCCGGGAGAAGCGTTCTCCTGGCACGCGGCCAGCGAGGGCCACACCGCGGCCAGAAGGTCGTCCGCTTCCATCCGCTGGAGGTGGATCGGACGGCGCTTCCCCCCACGCTGGCGCGGCAGGACCAGGGCCCGGTTCAGGTTCCAACGCCAGCGGGCCGCCAACATGGGATGGGGCAGCACGGCCTGCGTCAACACCTCGGCGGCACGATCGGCCGACAGCATGGACCGCACGCTCGTGAGGGGAAAACTGTGCTGGGGGCCGAGCGAGAGCACCACGGTGTCATCGTCCGCGGCAGCCTGGAGCTCGAAGTCGAAGGACACGCAGAACCGCTTGCGCAGGGCCAGGCCGAGGGCACGGTTGACACGCCCACCGAACGGGGCGTGCACGATGAGCTGTGTGCCCTCGCTGTCGTCGAAGCAGCGCTCCACCACGATGCGTTGGCGGGTGGGCAGGTAGCCCAGCGCGGCCAGGCCGGCGGCACAGTAGGCCACCACCTGTTGCGCCACGTCCATCGATACCCCGGCGCGTCCCATGACCAACCGGCGGGCCGCGTCGCCATCCGGCGCCCGCAGCAGCGGCTCGAGCTCTGCACGCAGGTCGCTGACCGCGGCCGAGAGCTCGGCCGTGCGGGCCGGAGCCTCCCCCAGCCAGAAGGGCACGGTGGGCGGGAGATCGCCGGCATCGTGCACCCGCACCGTGCCGACCTCGACCTTGGCCACCCGCCACGAGTGTGTCCCCAAGAGGAAGATGTCGCCGGCGGTCGCTTCCACGGCGAAGTCCTCATGCACCGACCCCACGGTGACGCCGTCGGGATCGAGGACCACGCGGTAGTCGCCGGTCTCGGGGATGGCACCGCCGCTGGTCAGCGCGGCGAGACGCGCCCCGCGACGGGCCCGCAGGCGACCGTTGACCGCATCATGGTGCAGGTGGGCCCCGCGACGGCCCCGGCCCGTCTCGACGCCCCAGCTGACCAGCGCCACCGTGTCGTCGAAGTCCCGGCGCGAGAGCTCGGCGTACGGGGCGGCCCGCCGGGCCATCTGCCACAAGGCCTCGACATCGCACTCCTCGACCGAGGCGGTTTCGGCGACCAGTTGCTGGGCCAGGACGTCGAGCGGGGCGACCGGTGGTTCCAGCACGTCGAGCCGTCCGTCACGGACGGCGGCCAGTAGCGCCGTGCACTCGAACAGCTCGTCGCGGGTCATCGGATAGAGACGGCCCGCCGGCACTCCGTCCCGCTGGTGGTTGGCCCGGCCGACCCGTTGGAGGAAGGTACCGATGGCGCGCGGCGACCCGATCTGGCAGACCAGCTCCACCGGACCGACGTCGATCCCCAGCTCCAAAGAGGCCGTGGCCACCAGGGCGCGCAGGTCGCCGGCCCGCAACCGGGTCTCGACGACCCGCCGGCGCGCCGCGGAGAGACTGCCGTGGTGGGCGGCCACCTGCAGGGACGCATCCACCCCCGCCGCGCCTGTGCCCACGTCGGTGTGGTCCGCACTTCCCAGCCGCTCGGCCAGCTGGTGGGCGACCCGCTCGGCCATCTTGCGAGTGTTGACGAAGATCAACGTCGTGCGGTGCTCCCGCGTGTGCGCGGCGATGCGGTCGAGGATGTCGGAGAACTGACCACCGCTGGCCACTGCTTCCAACTCGCTGTCGGGGAGCTCGATCGCCACGTTGAGGCTGCGGCTGTGACCGCAGTCGACGATCACCGTCGGCGGGCGGTCCCCGTGCACGCCGGAGAGGAGGCGGGCCACCACGTCGAGCGGGCGCTGGGTGGCCGAGAGGCCGATGCGCTGCAGCCGCCCACCGTTCGCGGTGACCAGGCCGTCGAGCCGCTCCAGGCTCAGGGCCAGGTGGCTGCCCCGCTTGTCCCGGGCCAGGGTGTGCACCTCATCGACGATCACGGTGCGCACGCCGCGCAGCATGGCGCGCGACGCCGGCGCGGTGAGCAGGAGGTAGAGCGACTCGGGCGTCGTCACCAGGAGGTCCGGGGCGTTCTTGCGCATGGCGGCCCGCTCGGCGGGCGGGGTGTCACCGGTGCGGACGGCGACGCGCAGCCCGGGGTCGGCGTAGCCCAGGCGCGCCGCCTCCTCCCGGATCTCGCCCAGGGGAACGTGGAGGTTCTCGTGGACGTCGACCGCCAGGGCGCGGAGCGGCGAGATGTAGAGCACCTCGGGGAGCCCGCCGCGGTGCGACCCGGCGTCGGCGGCCCGGTAGGCGGCGTCGATGGCCACCAGGAAACCGGTCAACGTCTTGCCGGTCCCGGTCGGCGAGGCGACCAGGACGTCCCTTCCCGCGGCGATGTGGGGCCACGCCGCCGCCTGCGGTGCGGTGGGGCCCTCCGGAAAGCGCCGGGCGAACCAGCCGGCCACCGCCGGGTGGAACGCACCGCTCAGCACGGGGTCGGTCACGCCTCTATTTCACCAGGACGGTGTGACGAAGGCACGCGCTCTCACTCACCGAGGGTCGGGGGGAGGTCCCGATCCGCAGCCGTCGTGTCGGCAGCCGTCGTGTCGGCAGCCGTCGTGTCGGCCGCCGTGCCTGTGCCTGTGCCCGTGGCCGTAGCCGTGCCCGTGGTCTTGCCCTGCTGGCGCTGGACCCAGGCCGCCCGGCCGGCGCGGTCCCGCCGGATCGCCCACGTGATGACGATCACCACGAGGGTCAGCAGCGCGAGGACGAATATCCCGAAGAGGATGTCGAACGGCACGTTCGACGCCAACATCGTGAGCGGTGCCGGCGACCCGTGCGCGGAGGGGGCGAGGCTCATACCACCAGCCAGGGTAGAGCAGCCTGCGAAGGGCGATGTCACAGCGGTCCGGCACCATTGGCCCATGGTCCTCGTGACTCCCCACGCACCGGCGCCCGACGAGGTTCTGGCGCTCCTGCGCATGGGATCGGACCGCCGTCCCCGTTTCGACCCGGAGCTCGCCGGTGGCTTGCGGGCCTGGTTGGAGGACGGGGCCGCCGAACTCGTGGCGGCCCGCGGGGAGGATGCGCCGCCTCTGCACCTCGGCCCGCGTCTCCTGTGGCGAGATCAGGATGTGGCGGCCGACGCGCCCCCGGGGGATCGTCGCGAGGGGCCGGCGGCGTCCCCCTACCCGATCGAACTGGTGGAGTCGTGCCTCGTCCGGGCTCTCTTCCGCCAGCTGGTCACCTGCGGGCGCATCGGGGACCCGCTCGCCGACGCCCTCGACGCCCTACGCGTCGAACCGGGCCGGGGCGCCATGGTGCGCCACGTCGGGGAGATGCCCGGTGAGGCGAAGGCCGCGCTCTCTGCCTCCCTGTCCAGCCACGTCGCCCAGCTGGTGAACCTGACTCCCCGGTTCGCGGCGGGATGGTTGCCGCGCACCAACGACCGCGTGGCGATTCCACTGGCCGGCGGGAGGGTGGTGCTGTGCGGCACGTTCGACCTGCTCGTCGGTGCGCCGGTTCCCGGCACCGCCACCCTGTGCGCCCTCGGGGTGGCGACCGGCGGCCGTTGGGCCCCGGCCCGTGCCGCGCTGCACTACCTCGCCCTGCTCGAGATGGTCCGCAGCGGCGTGCCACCGTTCCGTGTCGCGCTCATCCACACGGCGGCCGGTCGCTACGGAGTCGAAGACGTGCTCGAGGAGCATCTCCGAGCGGTCGTGTCCCACATCGTCGGGCGACTCGCCCTCCTCGCGAGGACCAGTGCCTGAGCGGTCGACGTCGAGCGTGTCGGCGGAGACGCCATCCGCTCCCCCCACGGGCAGCCTCCGCCCCCTCAGCGTGCACCTCCTCGGCCCGGTGGATCCGCTCGTGGCCGCTCGCGCGGTCGCCGCCCGCGAGGCGGCCCAAAAGATCCCCCGGGTGCTCGCCGACCTGGCCGCCTCGCGGTCGGTCGGTCGGTCGCTTCGCCTCACCGACCACGACGTGCGGACGGCGCTCTCGTCGAGCGCCGGTCGCTCCCCCTCGACCCCGTTCGCCTGGTCGGCCCGCACGGCCCGGCGAGGTCTGGGGCTGGCCGCCGTCCGCTCCCTGGTGGCCGGAGAGGCGCGCACACCCACCGAAGGCGCGCGGCAGGCCATCACCGGGGCGATCCGTTCGGTGCGGGAGGGGAGCCGGGCCAGCTCGGCCATGGACCGGTGGCTGGCCGGGTTGCCCGGCCCCGGGCTCGCCGTCGTGCAGGCCGAGGCCGTCACCTGGGCCACCCGCCTGTGGTCCGCACTCGACTGGAGCGCCTTCGGCCCGGCACCGGTCATCGGTCGGGACCGCTGGTGGAACAGCCCCCACTCCTCCCTCCTGGCCGTTCGCAGCCGCGCCGAGGTTCGCTCGGTCGTCGTGGACCGCGACGAGAACCCGTTCTCGGTCCACCTGGTCGTGCTGGGCGGCTCCCGGCGTCCCAGTGTCAGAGCCGAGCTCAGCGTGGTAGCGATGGTGGAGGCCGTGCAGGCCCCCCGTTCGCTCCCACCAGGTCGGATCGTGGGGTGGTGGCCGGACTCCGGGCACACGGTCACGGTCGAAGTGGACAGAGCCGCGCTCGACGTGGGGGTCGAG
>Ga0302235_10001741_pt1 | contig 16063 bp, 11 predicted proteins | sample II_Palsa_N3_3_FD_193577 | JGI IMG/M metagenome (GOLD analysis project Ga0302235, IMG submission 193577) | Peat permafrost microbial communities from Stordalen Mire near Abisko, Sweden - II_Palsa_N3_3 | ecosystem: Environmental > Terrestrial > Soil > Palsa > Peat permafrost | place: Sweden... | reverse complement strand
TCCGTACCCCTACCTTCCGATCCGAAGCAGACGTATTGCCGCAATTGGCAGGGCTCGAGAAGCCGGAAGCGCCGGTGGTTACGAAGGCATGCTCTTCTGGCTAGCCGTCACGGCCGGACCTGCGAACAGCCGTACCGCGGCAATGGACGGCGCGAGCAGGATCGCGCCGTAGAACAGCCCGCTGAGGATGTCGCTGGTCCAGTGCTTACCGGTATATTCCCGGCTGTACGCCTCGTTGAAAGACAGGGCAGCGACCGCGCCGATGGCCCAGGCCTTCCCTTGGGGAGTGCCACTGAATTCCCGCCAGAGCAGGTAGGCGATCAAGCCATACAGGTAAACCACACGATCGACGCCACCGCTGGGATACGTACCAAGCGGGCTGCTCGGAGGGCCAGGCCGACTGAACCTGCGCCTGAGCGCCAACGTGACACATTTTTCTACCACGAATGCCGTACCTAGCGCGGCGGGTGGCACCCATTTGCGTCGTGGCCATGCCACCGCCAGGGTGGCCGCAGCGGCGCCGGCCGCGCCCCAGGTCGGCTGGCTGTTGCCGATCTTGGTGAGCCTCTCCATGACATCACTCCACCACTTCACCTGATGATCGGCCGTCCAGTAGTAAATGGGCTCGTCGATCACCGGGCCGTGGTTGATGACGGCCGGGCCAAGCAGTTCCATCACCTTGTAAGCCAGGGCTCCGCCAGCGCCGGTGACAACGCCGATTCCGACGAGATCAGGCACCCAGTCCGGCAGCCCAGCCGGGCCGGGGGTCCGGGTGGGACCCATCCGTCTCCCGCCCTCGCGCGAAGCCCGGCGCACGGCATTTACCGTGGCTGCCGCAATTGCGGCCTCTCCGGCCGGCCAGAGGCCAGCGAGAAGATAACGAAGCATTCCTGTCTTCAAGTTCTTCAAAACGTACTCCCATAACTGTCAGGGGTCGTGCCGAATTCGCCTGGCCGGCGCCTAGCGCTTGATGCAGCCAGACGCCGGCCAGCGGGCGGTGACCTCTAGTTATACGGCAGGAAGCAGATACCCGAGAGGTTCTCGACGCCGCCACACAGCTGGCTGCCGTCGAAGTTGTCGCTGGCGATCCACAGGCCCGCGCTGGTCGCCAGCATGTCATCCGCGCCGAGCCCACGATCCCGGGTGTAGTAGCCTGCGGTACCCGCCGAGTCCACATATAGGTCTCCGGTGCTCGGCTGCAGTCCTTCCATGCCTGGTGCGTTGTAGGCGTCCGGCCCCAGCGCGTCGCAGTCGTCGGGGTTCATCGAGTACCGCTCATGCCCGGCGAAGTACGCGGCGTCGGCGTCGGCGGCGGCCGCGTACAGCGAGTCGCAGCCGGTGTAGTTGATCCAGGTGTCCAGCACCTCGGTCTGGGTGGCCGGGAAGGCCGCGGCCGCGTCGCACAGCCCGTTCCGTGGCGTCTCCCCGGTCGGCCAGCCGTTCGGGTGGTAGCCCGTGGTGCCGATGTAGATCTCCGAGTCGTTCGGGGACCAGGCCGCGGCCTGGATGTAGAACGGCTCCACCGTCGCGCACTCGTAGGGATACCCGTTGGTGGGATCGGACGGTGTCGCCTCCCCTTTGCTGCCGTCCCACTGCGGCGAGCTCCAACCCGTCACCGTGGCGGGGCTGGTCGCGAGATTCAGCATGAAGATCTGCTGCCGCGGCAGGCCGCCCGCCGAGGTGAAGTCGCCCATGACCAGGTCGAGCTGCCCGCCGTGGGACAGCGCCTGGTTGTACACCCTGGTCGCGTTGCTTGACACGCCGGAGAAGTTGTAATTCCCGGAGATGTTCAGCTTAAGGAACCCGTCGTCCTTGCCGGTAGTGGGGTTCAGGCTCGCGAAGTAGGGGTCGGCGCTGCTGCCGTTGATGGAGGTGAAGTAGCCGCCGGCCAGGATGTGCCCGTCGGCGCCGAGCAGCGTCTGCACCGAGCCGCCGGCACTGTGCCCGAAGGTGCTAACGACGTTGCCCGTGCTCGTGCTGATCTCGGCGACGTTCTTGACGCTGGTGCCGTTGACCGAGGTGAAGTCGCCGCCGATGTAGGCGTCGGCGCAGTTCCCGCCGCTGAAGGTGATCGAGTTGATGTCCCCGCTGCTGTTCGTGCTGGTGCCCACGACGTCCGGGGCCCACGAGGTCACCGTGTAGGGCGCGGTGGCACTGAAGCTGAAGATGTTGTCGCGGGTGTAGGTGGTGCTCTCCCGCACGATCGTGGTGAACGAGCCCACCGCATACATCGTGCTGCCGCACTGCACGAGCTGGCGGATCTGCTGCGTCGGGTCGTCGGCGGTGGCCTTCAGGTGCGGCGTGTCGGTAGCCGGGGTGGCCGAGACGACGCCCACGGGCGGCGATACTCCGCCCGCTCCCTGGGCCGACGCGGCTTGCACGGCAGTGGTGCCCGACACCACCAGTCCCGCCGCTGCGCCTAGTGCGATGAGGTATCTGCGCAAGTTCTCTCCCCAACTAGCGGAAACGCGGCCTCGTTCAGAAAATGTCTAGCTGTAGGGCAGGAAGCAGATCCCGGACAGGTTCTGCACCCCGCCGCACATCTGGCTGCCATCGAGGTTGTCGCTGGCGATCCAGAGCCCGGCGCTGGTGAGGAGCTCGTCATCGGCGCCCAGGCCGCGGTCGCGGCTGTAATAGCCCGCGGTGCCTGCCGTGTTGACGTACAGGTTGCCGTTGGCCGGGTCGAGCCCCTCCATGCCCGGCGCGTTGTAGCCGTTGGTACCGAGGGCGTCGCAGTCGTCCGGGTTCATGGAGTAACGCTCGTGCCCGGCGAAGTAGGCCGCGTTGGCGTCCGCGGCCGCGGAGTACAGCGAGTCGCAGCCGGTGTAGTTCACCCAGTTCGCCAGCACGGACGTCTGGGTGGCCGGGAAGGCCGCCGCCGCGTCGCACAGCCCGGTGCGCGGGGTCGCTCCGACCGGATAGCCGTTCGGGTGATAGCCGGTGGTGCCGATGTAGACCGTCGAGTCATCCGGCGACCAGGCCGCGGCCTGGATGTAGAACGGCTCGATGGTGGCGCACTGGTACGGATACGCCGAGCTGCTGCCGTCGAACTCCGGCGAGGTCCAGCCGGTGACCGTGGCCGAGCTGCCCCCTACGTTCAGCATGAAGATCTGCTCCCGCTGCAGCCCGCCGACCGAGGTGAAGTCGCCCTCGACCAGGTCCAGCGTGCCGCCGTGGCTGAGCTGCTGGTTGTAGACCTGGGTGGGGTTGGAGGACACACCGGGGAAGTTGTAGTTGCCGGAGATGTTCAGGTGCAGGAAGCCGTCGCTCTTGCCGGTGGCCGGGCTCAGGCTGGCCATGTACGGGTCCGTCGTGTCGCCGTTGACGCCGGTGAACAGGCCGCCGACCAGCAGGTGGTTGCCCACGCCGACGATGGTCTGCACCGCGCCCGAGGCCTTGCTGGCGAAAGTGCTGACCACGTTTCCTGTGGTGGTGCTGATCTCGGCGATGTTCTGCACGGCGGTGCCGTTCACCGAGGTGAACTTGCCGCCGATGTAGGCGTCCTGGCAGTTCCCGTTGGCGAACCCGATCGTGTTGATGGTGGCGCTGGTATCGGCCGTGGTGCCGTAGGTGCCCACGACGTCGGGGGCCCAGCTGGTGACCGTGTACGGCGCGGTCGCGCTGAAGCTGAAGACGTTGTAGCGGGTGTAGGTGTTGCTCTGCCGGATGATGGTGGTAAAGGTGCCCACCGCGTACATCGTGCCGCCGCACTGCACGAGCTGGCGGATCTGCTCGGTCGGGTTGTCTTCGGTGGCCTTAAGGTGCGGTGTATTGGTCGCGGGCGCGGCCGACACCACCCCGGCCGGCGGCTGCTCCCCGCCCACTCCCTGAGCCTGAGCCACCGAGGCTCCCAGTGGCAGCAGCACCGCAGCCGCAACCGCGGCAATGAGGTATCTTCGCAAGGTTTTCTCCTCTGTCAGCCAGGTCCCCCCACGGCCGGGCCCGGCCACTCGCTGACGAAGCGGTCATACTTCACTCGTTTGACCAGGAAGATGCGGAGCTTCCGCAAAGGTTCGCCCGAGGCTCAATCTTCCTGTTAACGAACAACCTGCTCATTAGCCCGCAAGTGTAAATTAACCGCTTGCTCTTCGCTAGGACAACAGGCGTTTATGTTAGGTTTCGCGCCGCTGCGGCGACCCGGCCGCATCCGGGCGCCTGACAGACCCAACCGCCCGCGCAGATCCGCCGCGTTCCAGCCTGACCTCGACTCGGAGGTGCGGATGTTCCAGGTCCGCCGGTCATGGGAACTTACCCAGAATGTTCATAACTGTTACGAAATGTAACCAAACTGGCCTATGATGCCGGGTTAGGGACTTGCGAACGGCGGGTGAACGCTGGCGCGCTGTGGAGGACAGCGAAGGCGGCGCCGACTCGCAGGGCTGGGGTTGAGCGGGAGAGAGGGGAGTCGCGGCGATGGACCATGCGCCCGGGCACGATGACTTGCAGTGGGCCGACTACGCAGGCGTCCTCCGGCGCCGCTGGTGGCTGATCGTCGCACTTGCCATCATCGGGACGCTGGCTAGCGTCGGTTACTTCAAGATTTCGCATAAGGTCTACACCGCGACCGCGTCGGTGTACGTCACCGCGTCGAGCGGGACCGCCGACCAGGTGGCCAACGGGCGCACCACGGGCACGGTCAACCTCGACACCGAGGCGCAGGTCGTGCAGTCGGCCACGGTCGCGCAGGAAGCGGCCAAGCTGATGCACACCCCGACGGTCTTGCCGCAGCTGATCAAGCGGGTGAGCGTGACGGTCCCGGCGAACTCCCAGGTGCTGGCCATCAGCTGCGAGGGATCGTCGGCGGCCGGCGCCGCGGACTGTGCGCAGTCATTCGCGCAGGCCTACCTGACCTACAGCAGCGACAGCACGACGGCCTCGATCAAGAGCCAGATCTCGACCCTGAATTCCAACATCAATACCCTGCAGTCAGACTCGACGAAGCTGAAAGTTGCCATCTCCAACTTGCCAGACAACTCAGCGCAGCGGCTAGGCGACGACGAACAGCTAAGTTCCTACCACAACGAGCTTGGCTCGCTGAACGGCCAGGTCGCGTCGCTGACCGCCGAGCTGGCCAATCCCTCGGGCGGATCGATCATCAGCAACGCCGCCCCGCCGGCCAGCCCATCGAGCCCGAAGGCGCTGCTCATCATCCCGAGCGGAGTACTGGCCGGGCTGCTCATCGGCCTCGTGCTCGCCTACATCGCGGACCGCCGGGACCGGCGGATCCACGAGCCGCACGATATCTCCAGGCTCAACGTGCCCGTGCTGATGAGCATGCCGCTGCGGAAGTTCGCGCCTGAGCTGGCGCTCGCCAGCCCCCGTTCGCAGGTCGGCCGGGACTTCTCCGAGCTGGCCCACCTGCTCACCGGCTCGCTCGGGGACGGGCGCCATGTCATCCTCGTCAGCGGCGTCTCCGCCGGCCGGGGGACCAGCCTGGTAGCGGCTAACCTCGCTGCCGCGCTTTCCCGGCTGCACCCTGATGTCACCCTGGTCTGCGCCGACCTCGAGGAATCCGTTATTCCTGAGCTGATCGGCGTGCGATCAGGACGCGGCCTCACCGACGTGCTGGCCGGTGATTTGCCGGCCGAGGACGCCGGGCGGCACCCGGCCGCGGCGCCGCGGCTGACCGTGATCACGCCGGGTGCGGCCAGCTCGGAGGATCTCCAGCAAGATGCCGTGGAGCAGCTGCTGAACAGCCTGCGCAGCCAGGCCCGGTGGGTGATCGTCGAGACGGCCCCGCTCACCTCGAGCCCTGACGTCTACACCTTCGCGCAGGCCGCGGACGCGACCATCCTGGTGACGGAGGTCCCCCGGACGAACAGTGACCAGGTGGTGGCCAGCGCCGAGCATCTGGACAGGATCGGCGTGACCGTGCTCGGTACGGTGCTCCTGCCGTCGCCGCGGCCGTCCCGACTGAGCGGGTCGGCGATCCTCGCCGCCGAGGCCAAGGTCGAGCTGGAACGTCGGGCGGTGGCCGCGTTGACGTTGACCGGCACCAGCGCGCCGGAGGCCGATGAGAGCACGGGCCACGCGGACGCCGACCGGTCCGATGCCGCGGTCAGCGACCGGCCCGCCGACGACGAAGAAGCGCCTCGTTCCCTGCACGGCAGCTGAGCGGATGACCAGATGCGGGATCTGGGCACGGTGCGCGGTCGCCGCGTCCAGCGGCGGGATGATCGTGGCCCTGGCTAGCTGTTCTCCGGGCCCTGATGCCTCCGGTCCGGCTGATACCAGCTCGGCCGCCGCCGCGTCGGCCGGCGCTGGGGCGGGTGCTGCGGCTAACGTCGAGACCTCTTCCGGGCCCGTGGCGCCCCTGACGGGGCTCACCGTGACCGCCGCCATCGCCCAGCGGCCAGCCGTCGCGGTGGCCGTGGCCGGGACAGATCCGGTCGGCCTCGGCTCCGCCGACCTCGTCTTGGCGGAGATAGCGACGCCGGTCAGGTACCTGGCCATCTTCCAGTCGGACGAGGCGAGCACGGTGGGGCCGGTGACCAGCATCAGACCGACCGATGGCCAGGCGCTGTCGGTGCTTCACCCGCTGACCAGCTACGACGGGGGTACCAGCTCGTTCATCTCGGAGCTGGACGCCACCAAGATCATCGACGACGGCTACGCCGGACATGCGTCCCTGTATTCGGCCGGACCCGGCGGCCTGACGGTCTCGACGGCGGCGCTGGCCGCCGCCGGCCGCTCCGACAGCCCGCCGCCTGAGCTGTTCTACTACCGTCAGCCGGGCGCGTCGCTCGCCTCGGCGCGGGAGACTCACCCGGCGTCGGTGCGGGTGGAGATACCCGGGCAGCCGGCCGAGCAGTGGAACTTCGACGCCCGGACTGACCGCTGGGTCGAGACGTCGGGCGGCCCCCGGGTCAGCGTAGCCAACCTGGTCGTCCAGGTCGTCTCGTTCAAGACCGTCTATCTCAGCCGCAAATACGGGGAGACCGCGCAGAGCGCCCGGGTTATCGGCAAGGGACCGGCGACCGTCTTCTCGGGTACCGCCCCCGGCGGGAGCGGCGCTACCGCCGCCGCGGGAAGCTGGGCCAAGCCGGGACTGACGGCGGTCACCAATTACTTCGATGCGGCGGGCGCGCCGATGACCTTCGAGCCGGGTCCGACCTGGATCGTGCTGGCGCCCGCGGGCACACGCACCAGCCAGGCCGGGGGGTGAACCGGGCATGACGGTCATCACCCCGCAGAGCAGGCCGGGCACCATGCCGGGCAGCACGCTGCCGGTACGGGGCCGACGCGCGACCCGCCGCCGTCCGCTCTTCACCAGCAAACCAGCCTGGCCGATGACGGCGCTGCTGGCCGGCTACCCGATCTGGTGGGCGTTGGGTCTCGCCGACGAGTCGGTCTTCATTATGGCCGTCCCGATGCTGATGCAGATGCGCTCTTGGCACCGGCGCGGTCGCTCGGTCAAGGTTCCCCCGGCGTTCGGTCTGTGGCTGCTGTTCCTGGTGTGCGTGGCCGCCGGGATCGCGACATTGGGGCTGTCGGCACCGGACACCGTGGTGAGCCCGCTGTCGAACCGGGTCCTGTCCTTCGCGGACCGGGGTGTGACCTACGGAGCGCTCACCGTCATCCTGCTGTACGCGGGCAACCTCACCGAGCACGAACTGCCGCGCCGCCGGCTGGCGTGGCTACTCGGCCTGGTCGGGATCTACACGACAATCGGCGGCCTCGGCGGTGTGGTCGCCCCGCATTTCCAGTTCACTTCCCCGCTGGCCTACGTGCTGCCCCGCAGCTTGCAGTCGAACACCCTGATCCAGTCCGCCCTGTACCCGGGTTTCTCGCAGGTCACCAGCGTGCTGGGGGTGACCGAGGGACGCCCGAAGGCGCCGTTCGAGTACACCAACACCTGGGGTGAGTGCCTGACCATGCTGCTGCCGTGGCTTTTGGTGGTCTGGTGGTCCTACGGGAGCAGGAAACAGCGCAAGTGGGTGCTCATCACGGCGGCGGTCGCCCTGATTCCGTTGGTCTACTCGCTGAACCGGGGTGTTTGGGTGGGGGTCGGGCTGACCGCGGTCTACCTCGCGGTCCGGCTGGCGGCGAGGGGCAGGCTCGCCCTGCTCGGCCTGGTATGCGCCGGATTGGCGGTGGTCGGGATCGCGGTCGTCGCGACCCCGTTGCAGGGTCTCATAACGTCACGTCTGCAGCATGAGCAGAGCAACTCGATTCGCGGGTCACTGTCGGTCACCGCTCTCCAGGACGCGAACGCGGCGCCGCTCATCGGGTACGGGGACACCCGGCACCAGCAGGGAAGCGCGAGTTCGATCGCGGTCGGGCCAACGTCGAACTGCTCACAATGCGGCCAGTACGAGATCGGCAGCAACGGTCAGCTTTACTTGCTCCTGATCTGCAACGGCTGGGTCGGGACAGCCTTTTTCCTCAGCTTCTTCGGGTACCTGGGCTGGCGGTACCGACGTGATAAAACGCCGTACGGGATGGCCGGCGTGCTGGTCATCTTGCTGTCGTTCCTGTACATGTTCGCCTACACCGCAGTGACCGCGCCGCTTGAATTCATCATGATCGCCGTGGCCCTGCTATGGCGCAACGATCAGTGGCTGCGGCACGGGGACCGTGCTCTGGATTCCGGCGGTAGGGCGGGTCTGGCCAGCGCGCCGAGCCGCGTTGGGCCAAGGCGCGTTACGGCGAGCAAGTCCTGGGCGACGGCCGCGAGGCAGCCAATGAGGCCCCGGGCGGCGGCGCCCGCGGGACGCCCGCAGCTAGACGGCCGGACGGACGGCCGGCTGGCCGAGGTGGCCAGGGGCGGCCTCCTCAACCTCGTCGGGGCGGCCGTGGCCGGCCTTGGCACCGTGACGCTGACCGTAATTATCGCCAGGACCTTCAGCAAGGCAGCCGCGGGCGCCTTTTTCACGTCTATGTCGCTGTTCCTGATCGTGGAGGCGGTGGCAAGTCTCGGGGCGGCGACGGGAACCGTGTACTTCATCGCCCGGTTGCGTTCCCTCGGTCAGCACCAGCGCATTCCCGAAGTGCTGCGGACCGCGACCCGGCCGGTGGCCGTCGTCTCCGTCACCACCGCGGTGATCCTGTTCCTGCTCGCCGCCCCGGTGGCACGTCTGCTGGTCGACGGCCAGCTGGGCCAGGCCGGGGCGGGACCAGCGGTGGTAACGGGCGAGCTCAGAGCCCTCGCGATCGCATTGCCGTTCGCGGTGATGCTCGATGTTCTCCTGGGCGCGAGCCGAGGTTATCGCGCCATGGGCCCGACGGTCCTGGTGGACAAGATCGGCCGCCCGGTGTTGCAGCTCGCGGGCATCGGCGTGGCCGCGTTCGCCGGAAGTGCCGCCCTGCTCGCGCCCCTGTGGGCGCTGCCGTACGTGCCCGCGGCGTGCGTGGCGTGGCTGTGGTTTCGCCGCATCCGACGCCGGGCGCAGCCAGCCACCGTGGCGACCGGCACCACGAGCACGTCCACCGATTCCGGGCCGCCTGCGGCGGAATCAGCAGACGGGCGGACGCCGCTGCACTTCTGGCGGTTCACCGGGCCGCGTGGCCTGGCCGCGCTCGCGCAGATCACCATTCAGCGCATCGACATCGTCCTGGTCGCCATCTTGCGCGGGCCCGCAGAGGCGGCGGTCTACACCGCCGCGACCCGGTTTCTGGTGGCCGGGCAATTCGCCAACGTGGCCATCATGATGGCCGCCCAGCCTCGATTCACCGAAATGTTCGCCCAGGGCGACCGCCCGGCGGCCAATCGCGTCTACCAGGCCACGACGGCCTGGCTCATCCTGCTGACCTGGCCGTTGTACCTGCTCGCGGTGGTCTTCGGGCCTGAGATTCTCACCGTGTTCGGCCACTCGTACCAGCAGGGTGCCTCCGTGATGGTGATACTCGGCCTGACGATGCTCCTGCAGACTGCGTGCGGGCAGGTGGACATGGTCCTGGTGACCGCGGGCCGCAGTAGCTGGAGCCTGGCCAACGGGCTGCTCGCCGTCGGGGTCAATGTCGGTCTGGACGTGCTGCTGATACCCCGCTACGGGATCACGGGCGCGGCGATCGGCTGGTCCGCCGCGATCGCTGTCGCCAACCTCATGCCGCTCGTCCAGCTGGCTATGACCGTGCGGTTGCACCCATTCGGGCGCGGCACCTACATCGCCGCGGTGTTGTCTGCTCTTTCCTTCGGCGTTCTGCCGGTGGCGGCGCGCGGGCTGATCGGCCATGGCGCCATTCCCTCGCTGGCCGCTATCGCCTGCGGCTGTGCCGTCATGGCCGTGGGCCTGTTTCGCTTTCGCGCTGACCTGGATCTGGCGGCCATGCCGGGCGCCGCGCAGCTCGCCGGCGCCGCGGGCCGGCGCAAACAAACGGCTCGGCAAGAAGCCCGCTAAAACATATGGAATTAACCAAACAGCACCTTACCTAAAAATTGACGCAGCAAGGGTCATTACCGGATGGGAGGTTTCATGCTTAAGGCGCTAGTGGTCCTGCTGTGGCCGGCAGGTATAGCCGTAATCCTGGCGGTGACAGCGCTTGCCGCAAAGCGGCCGGTCCGGCGTTCTCCTCCGGCCACCGCCCCGATGAATGGGCACCATGGCGGCGATCTGCTGGTCGGTGTGCGGGCAGCGCGGTCGTCGATTATAGGAATGCTGCTTATCTTGGTCGTGGGGGCTGTGATCGTCTACGGGCTGACTTCGCTGCTTGGCGTGCTGATCGTGCACACAGGTCCGAGCATCGACAAGCCGATCTATTACTGGATGATTCATCACCGCGTCCGTTTCTGGGAGTCGGCCATGGATCGCGTGACTAAGGTCGGCAATACCTGGACCACCTGGGGCGCGGCCGCCGCCGCGGCGGTCTGCCTGGCGGCTTTCTATCGCAGCCACAAATGGCTGCCTCCGGTGGCGCTCGGCGCGGCCATTTTCATCGATCATTACCTGACGCTCGCGCTGCGGCATGCCTTTCACCGCATCGGTCCCCCGGGCAGCCCGTTGGGTACCTTTCCCTCGGGTGGCTGCGAGCGCATCTTTGTCTTCTATGGGCTCATCGCCTATCTCATCTGGCGTGAGGTCAGCGGGAGCAGGCGCGCGGCGGTCTGGTCGGCCGGCGTGATCGCCGCGCTGGGCTTCAGCGAGGGGTACAGCCGCGGTTACCTGACGCTGCACTGGTTCACCGACATCATCAGCGGGATTATCTACGGCTGCCTCATCCTGACCGTCTTCATCACCACTATCCGCGTGGTCGTCGGCCCGGCGCGAACACCAGGGACCGAGACGGTGCCCGGCGTTCCGGCTGCGATGTCCGGCCAGCAAGCTCAGACACTGCAATGACCCCGCCCGCGGCCGGCCGGTCTAGCCTCGGCGACGTCTGCGCCGTGCTGTGGCCACCGCCGGCCAGCGCGTCACTCAGCCGCGGACTTCGGGTCCGGGCCGCCCGCGGGCGTGAACGGGACTTCGTCGTGCTGCCGTCCGGGCGTCGTCCGCGGCTGCTCGTGCCGTCCGGCCGGCGGGCGAGTGCCGCCGCGGTCCGCCGCTACGGCGAACCCGGGTCGGTCACGGCCTGGGCGGGCAGCCGGGCGCTGGCGCTGGCGCTGGCGGCAGGCGGGGCCAGCGTCGGCCTGGGCGGACGACTGCGGGTCAGCGCCGATCCTCCGGCCGGCACCGCCGATCCTCCGGCCGGCACCGCGGATCCTCCGGCCGGCACCATCGAGGCGTATCTGCGTTCCGTCCTCGGCTACGAGGTGCTGATCAGCACCCACCTGGGGGCAGCCCGGGCCAACCGCAAGCCGGTGCTCCAGCTGCTCACCACGCGCGGCGAGACGGCGGGATTCGCCAAGGTCAGCGTCAATCCGCTGACCCGGGACCTGATCCGCGCGGAGCGCGCCGCGCTGGACACGCTGGCCGCTGAGGACTTCCGCGAGCTGACCGTGCCGCGGGTGCTGCACCACGGGCAGTGGCAGGGCCGCGAGGTGCTCATCTTGAACGCCCTGCCCGTCTGGCGGCGGCGCAAGGCACTGCGCCCGGGGCAGCTGACCGCGGCGATGACCGAAGTCGCCGCGGTGGGCGGCCGCAGCCGCGGCCCGCTGGCCGACAGCGACTACCTGGCCCGGCTCCGGGGTCGGCTGGAAGCAAGCCAGGCCGGGCCCGACCGGGCCGCGCTCAGCGACGCGCTCGACACGCTGGCCGCAGCCGGCACCGAGCTCAGCTTCGGCGCCTGGCACGGCGACTGGACCGGCTGGAACATGGCCAGCACGGCCGATGGCCTGCTGGTATGGGACTGGGAGCGATTCGACCTCGGCGTTCCGGCCGGCTTCGACTTCCTGCATTACCGCCTGCAGTCCGACGTCGTCCGCCGCCGGCGGCCGCCCGCCGACGCCGCCGCGGACTGCGTCCGGAACGCCCCCGGCTGGCTCGCGCCCCTCGGCGTGGCGACCACCGAGGCACATCTGGTAGCCATCCTTTACCTGGCTGAGCTGTCAGCTCGCTACCTGGCCGACCGCCAGGCCGAGGCGGGCGCGCGGCTCGGGCAGCCAGGCACCTGGTTGATTCCTGCGATCGAGGAAGCGATGGGAAAGCTTTGACTACTCCCCGCCGTGAAGGACGGGGATTCCAGCCCTCGCGGGATGGGGTTCCTGTTTCACGGCCGACCGCGGACGGGGTGTCCCGTGCCGTCTGACATCAGCTCCGCAGGCATCGCCAGGGTTGCCCCTGGCTACGGCAAGACCTGCCGCCAGTATGTTCTTCGCCGCGTTGATGTCCCGGTCGTGCCGGGTGCGGCAGGCGGGGCACGTCCATTGCCTCGTCTTCAGGCTCAGCTCCGCGAGCAGGTGCCCGCACGAACTGCACGTCTTGGAGCTGGGATACCAGCGGTCGACGGGGATCACGTACCGGCCGGCCCGGTCCGCCTTGTACTCGACCATGCGGCGGAAGGTGCCCCACCCGCAGTCGGAGATGGCCTTGGCCAGCGAACGGTTGCGGACCATGTTCCGGACGGGGAGGTCTTCGATCGCGATCACGTCATGGTCGCGGACGAGGTTCGCGCTGGCCTTATGCAGAAAGTCGGCGCGGGACGCGCGGATTTTCCGGTGCGCGCGGGCGACCCTGGCCTTGGCCTTCGCGCGGTTCGCGGAACCCTTCTGGCAGCGGGCCATGCGCCGCTGGTAGCGGGCGAGGTTCCGTTCCCGCTTGGCCAGCGTGCGCGGGTTGGCGATCTTCTCCCCGTCGCTGGTGACGGCGAAGTCCTTGATCCCCAGGTCCACGCCGACGACCGCGCCCGTCGCGGGGAGTTGCTCGGGGCCGGCCATGTCCACGGCGAAGGAGACGTACCAGCGTCCGCACGGGTCCCGGGAGACGGTCACGGTAGTCGGATCGATCGCGGCGGGGTCGATGTCGGGCCACGACCACACGAATGCCAGCGGCATGTCCGTCTTGGCAAGGAACAGCCTGCCGTCACGGTAGCGGAACCCGGAGCGGGTGTATTCCGCGGACTGCCGTCCGTCGCGGGACTTGTACCTCGGGTAGCGGCTACGCCCGGCGAAGAAGTTGGTGAACGCGACCTGCTGGTGGCGGACCGCCTGCTGCAGCGGAACGCTGGACACCTCGTTCAGCCAGCCCAGTTCCTCGGTGGCTTTCATGGCGGTCAGGTAGGCGTTGGCCTGCGTGAAGTTCGTCTTCACCTGCTCGCCGTGGTACCGGGCGTGCCGCCACGCCAGAGTCCGGTTCCACACGACGCGGACGCAGCCGAACGTGCGGTTAAGCACGCTCATCTGTTCGGGATCCGGGTAGGCCCGGCACTTGTATGCCGTCCACATGTACCAATCTTATCAGGAGAACCTGTCATGGATAAGCTGACACGCGAGAGGGGGGAGCGGCGTTTCCTTCCCGGTCTGAAGGCCGGGGTCTCCACGCCGCGAACTTGATGACCGGACATAGCACAGCCGCGCCGCTCGAACGGCTCAAAGTCCAGCCCCAGTCGGCACCGACCGCGGGCCGGCGGGCCGCGCATTCGATCTCGGTGAGCGCGGGCCGCCTCACCCGCCGGGCCCGGATGCTGCCGGGCTTCCTCATCGTGGGGGCCCAGCGCGGCGGCACCACGTCGATGTACCGCACTCTCGCCCAGCATCCCGCGATCCTCAAGGCGGTGCTGCACAAGGGCGTGCACTACTTCGACACCGGTTACGACCACGGCCTGGGCTGGTATCAGGGACATTTCCCGCTGCGGGCCCGGGCCGCGCTGGCCCGCCGGGCCACCGGTGACGTCCCGCTGACCTTCGAGTCGAGCCCGTACTACATGTTCCACCCGCTCGCGGCGGAGCGGATCAGCCGGGACCTGCCTGAGGTCAAACTGCTCGTGCTAGTGCGCGATCCGGTCGAGCGCGCCTACTCCGCGCACGCGCACGAGCTGGCCCGGGGCTATGAGACCGAGCCGTTCGAGCGAGCCCTCGAGCTGGAGGATCAGCGCCTGGCCGGGGAGGCGGAGCGAATCGTCAGCCAGCCCGGATACCTCAGCCATAGTCATCAGCATCACGCCTACCTGACCCGCGGACTCTACGCCGACCAGCTGGAACGGCTCGGCCGGCTGGTCGGCCGGGACCGGGTGCACGTGGTGGACAGCGGCCGGTTCTTCACCGATCCCGAGCCGGTCTACGACGGCGTGCTGGAATTCCTCGGCCTGCGCGACCACGGGTATCCGGTGTTCGAACGGCACAACGCCCGCCCGCGCTCGGACATGCCGACGGCCCTGCGGGCCCGGCTCAGCGAGCACTTCCTCGCCGCGGACGAGCGCCTCACCGGCTGGCTCGGCCAGCCGCCGAGCTGGCGCTGACCGCCCGCGGACCCTCCTTCCGCCCCGCCACGGCGGAGGTGATGATCAGCCGGAGGGCGAACGGGAGGTCGTCGACCAGGTACCGGCGGAACAGCCGGCGCGGCTCGCTGGCCAGGCGGTAAGTCCACTCCAGGCCGAGGCGCTGCAGCAGCTGCGGGGCGCGTGGCAGCGCGCCGGCCGCGAATGGGATCGCGGCCCCGCAACCGATGAACCATGCGGCCGGGTGGTCTGCGGCGAGGGCGGCGATGACCCGTTCCTGCTTGGGGAAACCGAGACCCACGTACACGATGTCGGGCCGGGCTTCGGCCAGCTTCTTGCGGACCGCCGCGAGTTCGCCGGGCTCGCGGTCGAAGCCGTCCGGCGGGGCGCAGGTGCCCGCGACCAGCAGGCCGGGACACCGGCGGGCCAGTTCGGCGGCGGCCTGCTGTGGCACGCCGGGCCGCCCGCCGAGCAGGTAGACGGACTTCCCGGCGGCGGCGGCGGCCGCGCTCAGCGTGAAGATCAGGGAGGCGCCGGCTACCCGCTCGGGCAGCGGGTCGCCCCGCAGCCGCGCGGCCCAGACTAGGGGCATGCCGTCCGCGACGACGAGGGAGGCCCGGCGGACCAGGTCACCGGCGGCCGGATCGCGGCTGATCCGGCGGCAGATGTCGATGTTGGGCGTGACGACCCAGCCGCCCCGGCCGTCCCGCAGATCCCCGACGATCCAGGCCACGACCTGCTCTTCGGACAGGGCGTCGAAGTTCAGCCCGGCCACCCGGACGGACCGGCCAGGGGTGCCGGCGCACGCCACCATCAGCGGGTCCCGGCGGGATTGAAGTAGGGCTGCGCGGCGATGGCGCGGAAGGCGGACAGGGCCGCGGCGTCACCGGCGAGCGAATAGCTCCCCTGCGGTCCCTGCCCGGCCGGGTTGGCGTCGAAGTACAACAGGGCCTTGACCTGGTGGTCGGCCATGACCACCTGCTGGGCCGCGCGCAGCCACTGGGCGCGCTGGCTGGCGCCGTCGCTTTCCGGCACCCCGAACTCGCCGATCATCACCGGCTTGTCATAGTGCGACGCCCAGCCCAGGAAGGCCGTGACGGTGGAGGCGAACGAAGCGGTGCTGCCGTAGGCCGGGTAGGCGTCCGCGCAGATCCAGTCGACCTCGTCATTGCCGGGATAAAAGGCCGCCGCCTGGCCGTCACTGAATCCGTTCGCCGTCGGGCACCACACCCAGGCGGCGTTGTGCACCCCGACCGCGGCGAATATCGCCCGGATATGATCCCAGGCGGCTACGTACTCGGCTCCGGAATGC
>Ga0302235_10001738_pt1 | contig 16076 bp, 11 predicted proteins | sample II_Palsa_N3_3_FD_193577 | JGI IMG/M metagenome (GOLD analysis project Ga0302235, IMG submission 193577) | Peat permafrost microbial communities from Stordalen Mire near Abisko, Sweden - II_Palsa_N3_3 | ecosystem: Environmental > Terrestrial > Soil > Palsa > Peat permafrost | place: Sweden... | reverse complement strand
GCCGACGAGACGATCACAACCACCGCGGCGATCTCGACGGTGCGCCTGATCGGCCGCATGGGCTTCGTCTCGCCGGGCCAGGTGATCGGTGTCGAGGTCGGGTGCTTCGGCCCGGGCGCGTGCAGCGGCTCGTTCAAGGTGACGTTCAACGGGAAGACGATCGGTACGGGCAGCTTCAAGGAGGGTTCGGAGACCGGCGGCTTCCAGAACATCAAGCTGAACAGCACCGGACAGAGCGACATGCGGGCCAACCGCGTAAACCATCTGCTCCTCACCAATGTGGCGATCACCACGACGGCCGGACAAACGGTCGACGGTCGCCTCAGCCTCGCCGACTGGAGCTGGCGGGACCTTCAGCGCTGACCCCGCCGGACGGCAGACGCTGGTTACGGGGCGGGCGGCCTACAAGCCGCCCGCCCTCTGCCGGTCCACTCCGCAGACGCGAGGCCGCGCCAGCGAGAGAGAGACAGAGATGCGACCCCTCGGCGCCGTGGACTTCCGCCTCGACCCAATTGTCAGCAAACGGGGCTGCTGGCACGCGGCACGATGCGTGGCTGGTTGCCGGGCTGGCCGCGACGTCGACGTGGCGCTGTCTCGGGGACTGTACGGCTGGGCTCTTCCGGGCTACCGCGTGATCTCAGTGGCGGTCGCCGTCAATATCCGGCTCATGTTGGCTCTGTGAGTGTTGCGGTGGCTGGCGAGGGGTTGTGCCAGGGACCGTGGGGGGCGATGAGCTTCTCGGCCTGGTCCGGTCCCCAGGTGCCGGGCTTGTAGGGGTGGCATCGGTGGTGGTTTGTGAGGATCGGATCGACGACGGCCCAGGCGGCCTCGACTGAGTCCTCGCGGGTGAAGAGCGCGCCGTCACCGGCGATCGCGTCGCCGAGGAGCCGCTCGTAGGGTGCCGCTTGGTTCGGTTGGGTGTCGAGTAGGAGCAGTTCGCGTTGGTCGCCGATGAATTCTTCGCCGGCGCGTTTGACGCGGGCGGCGAGTGCGATCGCGGTGTCGGGAGCGAGCCGGAAGCGCAGGTAGTTCGCCGGGACGGCGGTCGGGAAGGAGTCGGCGAACAGTTGCTGGGGCGGCGGTTTCAGCTCGACCAGGATCTCGGACACGCTCTCGGGCAGGCACTTGCCGGAGCGCAGGTACCACGGCACCCCCGCCCAGCGCCACGAGTCGATGAACAGCCGCACGGCGCAGAAGGTCTCAACGTCGGACTGGTTGGCGACGTCAGGCTCGTTCTGGTAGCCGGCGAACTGGCCGCGGACGACATCGTCGGCGCTCAGTGGCCGCATTGCCATGAAGACGTCGAGCTTCTCGCTGTGCAGGGCTCCGAAGCCTCGGTAGGTTGGGGGTTCCATCGCGAGCAGCGCGACGATTTGGAAGAGGTGGTTCTGGATCACGTCGCGTAGGCAGCCGGCGGTCTCGTAGAACCCGCCGCGGCCTTGGACCCCGAATTGCTCGGCCAGCGTGATCTGGACAGAGGCGATGTAGTTGCGGTTCCAGATCGGCTCGAGGAATGAGTTGGCGAAGCGAAAGTAGAGGAGGTTCATGATCTCCTCCTTGCCAAGGAAGTGATCGATCCGGAAGATCGAGTCCTCGGGAAACGCCGATCGCGCGACACCGTTGAGCTCGCGCGCGGAGGCGAGGTCACGTCCGAACGGCTTCTCGACGATCACGCGCGCACCATCGGCCAGGCCTGCGTGCTCGAGCCCCTCGATCACGGTCCCGAACAGCGATGGCGGGATCGCGAGGTAGAACACGGGGCGCGCGGCATTGCCGAGCGCCTGCTTGAGCGCCTTGAACGTCGCCGGGTCGTTGTAATCGCCGTCGACGTAGCTGAGCAGCGCGATCAGGCGTTCCAGCGCTCGCTCCTCATCGACCCCGCCTGCGTGTTGCGCGATGCTGTCGCGAACCCGCGTCTGGAGCTCCTCAAGGTCCCAGCTCGAGTAGGCGACACCGATCACGGGAATGGTCAACGCACCCCGCTTCACCATCGCATACAGGGCGGGAAAGATCTTCTTGTGGGCGAGATCGCCGGTCGCTCCGAAGAACACGAGCGCGTCGGACGCTCCAGCATCGTCGTGTGCGCGATCCACGAGATCTATGCTGGGTCGGTGACCGCGGGTCGGTCGGTGAGCGGCGGGGTCACATCCGGTCGCGTGGTGTCCTTGATCGGGTCGAGGATGCGGTAGGCGAGTAGCTTCACGCGGTCGGTGACCAGGAACCAGGCGAGCGCGTAGCCCCAGACCAGCAGCGCGTATTTCCAGGGCAGCGCGGTGACGAAGATACCTCCGACCGAGATCACGGTGGCGATGATCTCGGCGCTGGTCACGGCGATCATCAGCTTTCGCGCTGGGTGGATCGACCAGAACGGCCCGCGCGTGCGCGTCAGGTAGATCGTCATGCTGCCGGCGACGGACAGCATCAGGTACATCATCGTTTGGAGCTCTGGGCGGCGGAGGTCGATGACCTTGTCACCGAGGTAGAACAGGCCAAACGCCGCGATCGGGCCGACCAGGCCGAGGACCGAGGCGATTCCGAGGACGAGCCGCATGTTCCACGCCTCGGGCTGGTCTTTGTAGTGGACGTTGTCGTACGCGATCGAGAGGATCGAGCCGTCGTTGAGCAACGCGAGCAGGACGATCATGATCGCGGTCACCGGGAAGAAGTTGAACAGCAGGATCGCGAGGGTCACGAACCCGAGCACCCGCAGGGTCTCGGCGATGCGGTAGATCGCATAGCTGTTCATCCGCTGAACGATCCGGCGGCTCTCCTTGATCGCATCGATGATCACCGACAGGCCCGGGGTCATCAGGACGATCGAGGCTGCCGCGCGGGCGGCGTCGGTCGCGCCGGAGACGGCGATCCCGCAGTCGGCCTTCTTCAGCGCGGGCGCGTCGTTGACGCCGTCGCCGGTCATCCCGACGATGTGCCCCTCTTTCTGCAGGACATCGACGATGTGGAACTTGTGCTCGGGGAAGACCTGCGCGAAGCCGTCGGCGTGCTCGATCGATGCGGTCACCGCCTGTGACTCCTGGCGCTTTGTGTCGCCGAGACCAGCGGCGTCGAGGATGTTGATGCCGAGCCCGAGCTTCTTCGCGGTTTCCTGGGCGATCGCGAGCGCGTCGCCGGTGACCATCTTGACGGTCACGCCAAGCTGACGGGCGGTCGCGAGCGTGGCCTTCGCGTCTTCGCGTGGCGGGTCAAACAGTGGCAGCACGCCGATCAGCTGCCACGGGCCGTCTGCTTGCGCGCGGGCGACGCCCAACGACCGGAAGCCGCGTGCCGCGAATTCGTTGACCGCGTCATCGACGCTGCCCTTCACCTCGCCGGCGTTCGCGGACAGCTCAAGGATCACCTGCGGCGCGCCCTTGGTCACCTTCAGCACGGTTCCGTCTGGTGCGTTGACGGTCGCCTCGGTGCGCTTCCCGACAGGGTCAAACGGTTGAAAATGCGCTATCGCATACGAGTCGAGTGCCGCGTGGTCCTTGACGGCGTCGAGGACCGCCAGGTCGATTGTGTCATCGTCGTCGGCCCGCGACGCGAGCGCTGCGTCGAGGATCACCTCCTGCGCGGTGACGCCAGTCACCGCGAACGGATCGCCGAGCGTGAGCTTGTTCTGGGTCAGGGTGCCGGTCTTGTCCGAGCACAGCACATCGACGCCCGCGAGCTCCTCGATCGCGACGAGGCGGCTGACGATCGCCTGCTTCTTGGCGAGCAGCCGCGCGCCGACCGCCATCGTGACCGACAGGACCGTCGGCATCGCGACCGGGATCGCGGCGACGGTCAGTACCAGCGCGAACTGCAACGTGGTCAAGAACTGGTCGCCGCGCACGATCGAGACGGCAATGATCAGCGCGACGAGCGCGAGCGCGAGGATGATCAGGTAGGTGCCGATCTTCAGCACCGCGCGCTGGAAGTGGCTGACGGTGCTCGCCTCCGCGACGAGTTGCGCGGTCTTGCCGAAATACGTGTTGGCGCCGGTGGCATAGACGATCGCGCCGATCTCCCCCTGGCGAATGATCGAACCGGAGAACACCGCCTCACCCGGCTTCTTCTCCGCCGGCAGCGACTCGCCCGTCAGCGCGGACTGATCGACCTGCACCGGATCGCCGTCCAGCAACCGCGCGTCCGCCGGGACGATGTCCCCCATCCGCATCCGGATCACATCGCCCGGCACCAGTTCCCGCGCCGGCGGGGTGATCCACTGCCCGTCCCGCTTGACGCGCGCCTTGATCGCCAGCTGCGCCTTCAACGCCGCGATCGCCTTGCCCGCCTGATGCTCCTCGGAGAACCCGACGCCCGCGTTCGCGACCAATAGCAGCAGGATGATGAAGAAGTCCGCCCAGTGACCGAGCGCGGCCGAGAGAATCACCGCCGCTTCGATCATCCACGGGATCGGACCCCAGAAGTACGCCAGCAGCGCCCGCAGCGCACTGGTCCTCACCTCCTCGATCTCGTTCGGCCCATACCGAGCCAGACGCGTCGTCGCCTCGGCCGCACCGAGTCCGTCCGGCGATGACTGCAACCGCTTCTCGACCTCGGCCAGCGGCAGCTCTTTCAGATCCGCGCTCGCAGCAGGTGAAGATCGGGCGCCGGTGTCGGGACCCGTGGCCGGCGGTGTGCGCGAGCGAGATCGTGTGCGGCTGCGCTCGCCAGCGGGCTTTTGCCGGCTCGTGGTGCTCATGCTGCCGTCCTCTCTCCCGCGGCGCTGCGCGCCCCGCGGGCCGTCCGGTCGTCTGCCCGCCCGCCGGTCTCCCGCGGAATTCCTGCAGCGGCAGACCACGGGTTGTGGATCAAGGTGCTCTCGGCCATCGCAAGAGTTCGACGGTCGCCCGCGAGTAGCTGCTCAGCGGTGTTGAGCAGCGCCCGTGCGATCATCTGGTGCGTTCCCATTTCCAGTTGCGGATCTCGGGTAGGTCCTCGCCGTGCTTGTCGATGTACTGGTTGTGCTCGACGAGCTTGTCCTGCATCGTCTGCTTCAGATAGCTGCCGGCCGCACTCAGCCCGGGGACCCGGTCGATCACATCTGCGACGAGGTGGAAGCGGTCGAGCTTGTTCTGGACGCGCATATCGAACGGGGTCGTGATCGTCCCCTCTTCGTTGTAGCCCCGGACGTGCAGGTCGCGGTTGTGGCGGCGATAGGTCAGGCGGTGGATCAGCGAGGGGTAGCCGTGGAAGGCGAAGATGATGTGCTTGTCGGTGGTGAACAGCGAGTCATAGTCGCTGTCGCTCAAGCCGTGCGGATGCTCGCTCTGGGACTGCAGCTTCATCAGATCGACCACGTTGACCACCCGGACCTTCAGGTCCGGCAGCTCTGCGCGCAGGATCGAGACAGCGGCGAGCACCTCGAGTGTGGGCGTGTCGCCGCAGCAGGCCATCACGACATCTGGCTCGGCGTCCTGGTCGTTGCTGGCCCACGGCCAGATGCCGACGCCCTGCGTGCAGTGCACGACCGCGTCATTCATCGTCAGCCATTGCGGCGCCGGGTGCTTGCCGGCGACGATCACATTGACGTAGTTGCGGGTGTTCAAGCAGTGGTTGGCGACCGACAGCAGACAGTTAGCGTCCGGTGGCAGATACACGCGGACGATGTCGGCCTTCTTGTTGACGACGTGATCCAGGAACCCGGGGTCCTGGTGGGTGAAGCCGTTGTGATCCTGCTGCCAGACGTGCGAGGCCAGCAGATAGTTCAACGACGCGATCGGCCGTCGCCAGGGGAGCTCCTTGGTGACCTTCAGCCATTTGGCGTGCTGGTTGAACATCGAGTCGACGATGTGGATGAACGCCTCGTAGCAGTTGAACAGCCCATGCCGACCGGTCAGCAGATACCCCTCCAGCCATCCCTGACACTGGTGCTCTGAGAGCATCGAGTCGAGCACCCGCCCGGCCGGGGCGAGGAACTCGTCGTTGGGCCCGATGCGCCCCTCCCACTGGCGCGATGTGACCTCAAAGACCGCGCCCAGGAGGTTCGACACCGTCTCGTCGGGACCGAACAGCCGGAAGTTGCCATGGGCGTCGTTGAGCTCGACGACATCGCGCAGGAAACCGCCCAGCACGAGCGTGTCCTGGCCATCCACCGCTCCCGGCGCGGGGACATCGACCGCGTATGCATGGAAGTCCGGCAGCCGCAGGTCACGCAGCAAAAGACCACCGTTGGCGCGGGGATTGGCGCCCATCCGCCGAGCGCCCTTCGGCGCGAGGTCGGCAAGCTCTGCCATCAGCCGGCCGTCATCATCGAACAGCTCCTGCGGCCGGTAGCTGTTCATCCAGGCTTCGAGCTGCTCGACATGCTCAGGGTGATCGGCGTCGACGAGCAGTGGCACCTGGTGCGCGCGAAACGTCCCCTCGATCTGTATGCCGTCAACGACCTTCGGCCCGGTCCAGCCCTTCGGTGAGCGCAGGACGATCATCGGCCAGCGCGGACGCGTCGGATCGTTGGACGTTCGCGCGTTGCGTTGGATCTGACGGATCTCCTCGATCACCGTTTCCAACGTGCCGGACATCAGCTGGTGCATCGTTTCCGGGTCGTCGCCTTGCACGAAGTGCGGTGTCCACCCGCATCCGCGGATGAACTGCTCGAGCTCCTCGTGTTCGATCCGCGCAAGCACGGTCGGGTTGCTGATCTTGTAGCCATTGAGATGCAGGATCGGCAGCACCACGCCGTCGCTGATCGGGTTCAGGAACTTGTTCGACTGCCACGCCGTCGCCAACGGCCCGGTCTCGGCCTCACCGTCGCCGACCACGCACGCGACGATCAGCTCCGGGTTGTCAAACGCCGCCCCGAACGCGTGACTGAGCGAGTAGCCCAGCTCCCCACCCTCGTGAATCGAACCCGGAGTCGTCGGCGCGACATGACTCGAGATCCCACCCGGAAACGAGAACTGGGTAAACAGTCGCTTCATCCCGAGCTCATCCTGGCTGACGTTCGGATAGATCTCGCTGTAGCTGCCCTCAAGATACGTGTTGCCGACCAGCGCCGGGCCGCCGTGCCCCGGACCCGCGACATAGATCATGTCCAGGTCGTACTTGGTGATCGCCCGGTTCAGGTGCACGTAGATGAAGTTCTGTCCGGGCGTCGTGCCCCAATGCCCGACCACCAGCGGCTTCACGTCCGACAGCTCAAGCGGCCGTTTCAACAACGGGTTGTCATACAGATACAGCTGGCCGACCGATAGATAGTTCGCCGCCCGCCAGTAGCGGTCGATCCGGTCCAGCAGCTGCCGGGAGAGAGGATCGGGACCCGTCGCGGTCGGTAGATCCGCCGCCAGCCGCTCGCGGTCCAGCACCGACAGCGACGGTTGGTCCTGTGTGGTCGTCATGACGGAATCAGCTCTCCGTTAGTGGATGGCGTCGTCACGGCTGGTGGGGTGGGGAGCTCCGCGGCGGCTTTGCTCTCGCGCGCCAGGAACGCCCCGAGCTCCCCGATCGTGCTCATCAACGGCGCCGGGAACACGACCGTCGAGTTCTTGTCCACCGCAACCTCCACCAGGGTCTGCAGGTTGCGCAACTGAAGCGCCAGCGGATGGGCCATCATCACGTCCGACGCATGGGCCAGCTCACCGGCAGCGAGGGCTTCACCTTGGGCGGCGATGATCTTCGCTCGCTTCTCGCGCTCCGCCTCGGCCTGGCGGGCCATCGCGCGCTGCATGCTCTCAGGCAGCTGGATATCCCGCAGCTCGACGACCGTGACCTCGATCCCCCACTCCTCGGTCTGTACATCGAGGATCTGCTTGATGTTCTCGTTGATCGTGTCGGTTTCGGACAGGGCCTCGTCCAGCGTGTGACGCCCTACCACGGCTCTCAGCGTAGTCTGGGCGATCTGGTTGATCGCCGCTTCGACGTTCTCGATCGCGATCACCGACCGGATCGGATCCTTCACCCGGAAGTACGCGACGGCCGAGACGTCGATACTGACGTTGTCCTTGGTGATGATCCCCTGAGACTGGATCGGCATCGTGACGATTCGTAACGACACGCGATGAATGCGGTTGACCAACGGCACGCAGAACATCAACCCCGGTTCGCGCGCTTCGCCCTTGACCTTCCCGAGCTTGAACACCACGGCCCGCTCGTACTGCTTGATGACATAGGCTCCGAACATAGGCTTGCCTCTCTCGCTGCGGTAATGCTGGATGGGTTGTGCATCAGCGACGAGCCGCCGGCGCTGTGCGCGGTGTTCCTCTGACGCCGGCCGTGGTCTGCGCCGCCTCGGCCCAGTGATGGCGCCGCTCAGCGAGACCCGGGGAGGGAATCACCAGGACGGCACGGTCTGCGCGATGAAGGACGGCGTGCGAGACGCTGCCCGGCATCAGCGACTTCACGCCATAGCCGATCGGTCGGTCTGACCCGGCGCTTCCGAAAGATGGTTCATGGACTCGGGCTCCTGAGGCATTGGCAAGCATCACCGCGAGGACGTGTCGAACGCGCCGGCCGAGTCGATGAAGCCGGGAGAAAAACCAGCCCGCCGAAGGTTGAGGCGAAGCCGGAACTAATCGTACTCCGGGCGTGGATCCGCGCTGTAACAGTCGTGTTGGCTGCCGGAAGGATCTATACGGAAGGATCTACAATGGGCCTGTGGAACCGCTCCGGGACGGGACGGATCACCTGCGCGTTCTGATCGCCAATGAGCGCAGGGATCGTCTCGAGCTCGTCGTTCCAATCGTGGCCGCGCTCGGCCACGAGGTCATCGCCCGCGAGATCGAGGTTGAGGACGTCGGCGCCGTCACCGCCCGGGAACGACCGGACGTCGCGCTCGTCGGACTCGGCGCCAGCTCACAGCATGCGCTCGACCTGATCGACAAGATCGTGCGCGAGGCCGCCTGCCCCGTCATCGCCCTCCTGCACGAGCCAGATCCGGGATTCGTCAAGGAAGCCTCCAAACGCGGCGTGTTCGCCCACATCTCAGACGACGACGTCGAGGACTGGCAGAGCTCGATCGACATCGTCCTGCGCCGCTTCGCCGAATACCACGACCTACAAGGCGCGTTCGGGCGTCGCGCCACGATCGAGCGTGCCAAGGGCATCCTGATGGAACGCCACTCCGTCAACGAGCAAAACGCGTTCGAGATGCTGCGCGAGCACTCGCGCACCAGCAACGGCAAACTGATCGACCTCGCCACGGCCGTCGTCGACGGCCACCGCCTCCCAAAGCAACCGCAAGCTCCCCTCCCGTCATAGACCTCGCACCGCAACACAGCGGCTGGTCGGCCTGTGACTCGACGAGGATCCCCGGCGGCGGCTCGGCGCCTAACCGGGTCGCAGGCAGGCTCAGCGGTCCCGTTGAGCTGCTGTTCGCCCTGGCGGTCTTGGGGGTTGCTGGGCGAGGTGGCTGCGGTAGGCGCGGAGCACGCTTTGGTGGGTCAGCCATCCGATCATCTGGTCGTCGGTCTCGCCGATCACGGGGATTCCTTCGTCGTCGGTGGCGCCGAGCGCGATCACGGCGGCCTCGAGCGTGTCGTGGGAATGAAGCCGCGGTGTGCGGCGGGCGAGTATCGCGGCTGTCGGCGGCTGCTCGGTGGGTTGGCTGACCGCGCGTTCGACGTCGGTCGCGGTGAGGACGCCGACGAGCGCGTCGTCGTGATCGACGACAGGGAGCGAACGGCTGATCTCGGTCGCGAACCGGCCGACGATCTGATCGAGCGAATCGTCGGGGCGCAGCGCCCCAGGGGGCTCGCCCATCGCTTCGGCGACGGTGATCTGCGCCATCGGGTTCGGGCTGTGTGGCGCGTCGATGTCGACTCCGCGGCGGCGAAGCTTCAGCGTATAGATCGTGTCAGAGGTGACCGCGTTTGACAGCGCGGTCGCGACAACGATCGCGAACATCAGCGGCAGGATGATCCGGTAGTCGCCGGTCAGCTCGAAAATGATGATCAGACCGGTGATCGGCGCGCGCGTAGCGGCGGCGAACACCGCTCCCATCCCGACCAGACCATACGCGCCGGCCGACGCGGCAAGACCCGGCAGCAGGTGGTGAACGACCGCGCCGTAGGCTGAGCCGAGCATCGCGCCCATGAACAGCGACGGCGCGAACACACCACCTGAGCCGCCGATCCACATCGTCAGACTGGTCGCAAGAATCTTCGCCGCGAGCAGGCCGAGCAGGACGAGGATCACGTAATGACCGGCGACCGCGCGCTGGAGCACCGGGTAGCCGACACCGTACATTTGCGGCACCGCGAGCAGCAGCAGCCCGAGCAGCAGACCCCCGACAGCGGGCCGCAGCGACTCGGGCCGACCCCCCCATAGGCGGTCGGCGAGATCCTCTCCGGAGTACAGCACGCGGACGAACACGAGCCCGACCCCAGTGGCGAGCACGCCGAGGCCCGCATACAGCACGAGCTCCAGCGGTGAGCTGAAGCTGAATGCCGGAAGCGTGAGGAACGGGTGGCTGCCGAACGCCGCACGGCCGATCGCGTCCGCGGTTACCGAGCTGAGCACGACCAGACCGAACGATTGCGTCTCGAAGTTGCGAAGGATCAGCTCCAGCGCGAAGAACACGCCGGCGATCGGCGCGTTGAATGTCGCCGAGATCCCTCCCGCGGCGCCACACGCGACCAGCAGCCGCAGCCGCGATTCGGACAGGCGCAGGAACTGTCCGAGGACCGACCCGAGCGCTGAGCCGATCTGCACGATCGGGCCCTCCCGGCCGACAGACCCGCCCGACCCGATACAGATTGCCGATGCCAACGATTTCACGATCGGCACCTGCGCCCGCATCCGTCCACCCTCGCGGTTGACCGCGTACATCACCTCCGGCACCCCGTGCCCGCGCGCCTCCGGCGCGAACCGGCTGACCAGCGGGCCATACAGCAGCCCGCCGATCACCGGAGCGAGCACCACGAACCAGATCCCCAACCCCGGCAGCACCGGGTTCGCGGCATGACCCACCGCGCTGTAGTCGCGATGCCCGGTGAACGCGTACGTGAAGCCGAGGATCATGTCGCGAAACCCGACCGCACCCAGCCCGGCGCCAGCTCCGACGACCACCGCCAGCACGGTCAGCCCACCTGGCTCTCGCGCCACCAAACGCGCAAGCCGCTCCCGCCACCGCAACGTACGCGCGGCCCATACCGCCTGATCGGCCTCCGGATCAGATCGGGCTCGGACCGCCTCGGGCTCAGCGATCAGTTCGCCAGACGGCCCGCTGTCCGGCCCGTCAGCCGACCCTTCGGGTGGAGCGTCTCCCACCACTATCTCAGCGGTCAGGTCGGGCAGGCAGGACGGGTCGGATCAGAGGCTTCTACCAGCGAGCGGGCCGCGCCGCAACCCAATGATGACGGGGAGCGGGCCAGACCTGGTGTCGCGCTCGTCGGACTCGGCGCCAGCTCACAGCACGCGCTTGACCTGATCGACAAGATCGTGCCCGAGGCCGCCTGCCCCGTCATCGCCCTCGTGCACGAGTCAGAACCCGGATTCGTCAGGAAGCCTCCAAACGCGGCGTGTTTGCCCACATCTCACACGATGATGTCGAGGACTGGCAGAGCTCGATCGACACCGCCCGCGCCGCCTTGCCGAACACCGCGACCTACAGGGCCCGTTCGCCCGGCGCGCGTCACGCACGCGTCGAGCCATCGGGCGGATCATTGGACATGCGGTGACCGTCGCTGAGAGCTTCTGCTTCGACCGGCGGCGGGAGGAGATCGCTCCGTCGCCGCTGGGGCGGCGCTCCGGCGTGGTGCTCGCTTCGTTCAGCGCCGGTCGCGAGGGGCGGCCACAGCGTCGCGCCGCTTCGTTGGTGCCTGAGACCTTAAGTGTCAGGCCCTGGGCCTGGCGGGGATTGACGGTTTTTGTCATGCGAAGCTTGAGCAGACCACGAACCTGCTCGCGCTCGTCGGCTGACCGCTGCTCGGTGCCCGCGAGCTCGTGCTGGGGTCCTGCGCTGAGCGTCGCGCGACGTGGTTCGCGTGAGCGCGCGCCGTGTTCTGACGGGTATGAGCGGTCAGCAGATTCGGGGTGACGACATTCGCGCAGCCGGGATTGCGCATCGGCTGGCGATGGGCGTTGCTTTGAGGTGCATGGCGACGGCGGTCGGGTAGCTCGGGCGGGCTGGTGCGCTGGCACGGCTGTCCGTCGTCGCTGCCGCGCCGACCGGCCATGCAGGCGATGAGTATTTCGCCGCGGTCGCGCTCGGATGCTCGAGGAACGCCGTAAGGCCGAGAACTGCTTCGTCGAGCGCGCGGAGCCGGCCCCGCTCGCGAACTTCTGCCGGACGCCGAGCCCGGCGCGCTCGCCCAGATGCACAACTCGCTGCGCATCCCGTCGGTGTTGCGTGGCGCGCTGATGCCGGACGCCCACCTGAGGTCGACGGTCACGTGCCGTCCGCACGTGGCCGGGATCGTCTCGTACCTGTTGTATGACGCAAGCAGTCCGCTGCTGTGCTACGCCGGCGCTCACACGACGCCTGGTTAGCTAGCCCGCGCCGCGCCAGCCGGCTTCACGAACTCGTGAAACCGCTGCTGGCGAGCTCGACGGGAACGCTCGTTCAGGCGGGCCGTCTTGCTGGTCGCGCCTCCGGGTCGTAGTGTCTCGGGTCCCTCGCGCAGATGCGGTCTGGCTGCGAGCGGGGAGATGATCGTCTTGCCGTCTACTCAAGAAGCTCCGCTGCCGGCCACGGAGGCGTCAACGATGCCTCCTTCGGCGTTTCGCGCGGCTGCGCGCTCGCGTCGTGCGCGGCCGTGGGATCAGGTGTCACTGCTGTGGCGGGTGTTCGCGGCGAACGCCGCGGTCTGCGTGGTTGCGTTTGCGGGGCTTGCGTGGGCCCCCGTGACCGTACATCGCGTTGCTACTCCGGGTGAGCTGCTGGTTCTGATGATTGGCCTGATCATGATGCTTGTCGCCGACCTCATGCTGCTTCGCCGTGCCTTCGGGCCGCTCCGGCGATTGTCGGCCACGATGGGCGCTGTCGATCCGGCTCAACCCGGTCGTCGCGCCGAATCATTTGAGGGAGCAGGCGCCGAGGTGCTGGCGCTCGCTGGAGCGCTCAACGCGATGCTCGACCGGCTTGAGAACGAGAGGCGCGAGAGCGGTAGGAGAGTCTTAGCCGCCCAGGAGGCTGAGCGGAAGCGGATCGCTCGTGATCTCCACGACGAGGTAGGTCAGACGTTGACGGCGATCGCGCTGCGGGCCGAGCGCGCCATGACGGACGCGTCGTGTCAGGATGAGGCGCTGGCCGAAATCACACGGACCGCCCTTCGGAGCCTGGAGGATGTGGGTCGGATAGGGCGGGAGCTGCGGCCCGAGGCGCTGGATGATCTCGGACTCGTGAACGCCTTGATCGCTCTCTGCTCGCGTGTCGATCGGCAGGGCAGAATACGGATTCGCCGCGCTCTGGAGTGGCAGATTCCAGCGTTGCCGGCCGAGGTCGAGCTGGTGATCTACAGGGCTGCGCAAGAGGCCTTGACCAACGCTCTGCGCCATGCCGACGCAACCGACGTGCTGGTCGCCCTGAAGTACCAGAACGCACGAATCGAGCTGATCGTGAGCGACAACGGATGCGGGCTGTCCGAGCACGTCAACGAGCACGGGCTACGTGGAATGCGCGAGCGGGCGATGCTGATCGATGCGAAGCTCGAGATCCGAGCTGCCCGGGGTGGCGGGACCGAGATCGTCTTGACGGTTTCGGTCTAGGCGAGGGGATGTGGGAACGCCGCTCAAGACGCGGGTACTGCTCGCGGACGATCATGCGGTCGTTCGCAGCGGTCTGCGTGCGGTGCTCGACCGCGAGACCGACATCGAGGTGGTCGCGGAGGCGGCCGACGGACTCGAGGCGGTCAATCAGACCCTCGCTAATGACGTTGATCTCGCGATTCTCGACGTCTCGATGCCACGGCTCACTGGGCTCCAAGCGACCGTGGACCTGCGTAGGCGTCGGGCTGGCTTGCGCGTGCTGATCCTGTCGGTGCACGACAACGAGCGCTACTTCTTCGAGGCGTTGAAGGCGGGCGCGTCGGGCTATGTACTGAAGTCCGCGGCGAACCGCGATCTGGTGGACGCGTGCCGTGCGGCAATGCGCGGCGAGTCATTCATATATCCGAAGGCGGCCACCGCGCTGATCCGGGACTACCTCGAACAAGCGCGGAGAGGCGAGGCCACGCCTGAGGATCCACTCAGCCCGCGTGAGCTTCAGGTAGTCAAGCTGATCGCTGAGGGCCACAGCAGCGATCAGATCGCCGGCGAGCTCGTTATCAGCCGCAAGACCGTAGATCATCACCGCGCCAACATCCTCGGCAAGCTCGGCCTTCGCAATGTCGCCGACTTAACTCGCTACGCGATCCGTCGCGGTCTCCTCGAGCCCTAAGGCACGCACCAGCCCCGGTCTCCTCGAGTCCTCGCCACCGTCAGCTCCAACTTCGACGCAGCGTCCGCTTGCGGCGCCCAAGATAGGGACTTGCACCCATAGCGGGACGGCGCCGAGAGTGACACCGTCTCGACGTGGCCGAGGTGTTGGTTCGATTGCAACGGCCGGCGTTGATGACCGCCGAGATGCGCGCATGGCTCAGCCAGCGGGTCGCCAATGGGCAGAGCGCGCTCGCGCTTGGCCGACTGGAGCGCTCTGATCGCGGAGAGCTCGTCTTGCGCATCGAAGTCGAAGCCGAGTCTGTCGCGGCGGCTCAGCAAGATCTCGCCGACCTGCTGACGGACATGCGGTTGCTCGGCCTGCGCCCAGCGCTGGTGACATGAACGCACCCCGCGGGCGGAGGAGCTTTCACGAGGCGGCGCACAGGCTTGATCCAGACGGGTTGCTCTGTGACGGCGGTTCGAAGACGAACGGGGGCGTGCGTCGAACGTTCAACGAGGCCGCCCATAAGCTGAGCTACTGGCCGGTGTCGACCGCCGCGCCGGTGGCGGTCGATGGGGTCTCCGCCCCGATCGAGGTCGACACCGAGCGTGATGTCGTCGCGCACGCCAGCCGGCTGGTGCTGGCACTGGGGGCGCTCGGCGTCGTGTACGGCGACATTGGCACGAGCCCGTTGTATGCCGAGCAGGTGATCTTCACTCAGCACGCGAACGCGGCCCACCCGACGGTGGCTGGCGTCTACGGGATCGTTTCGCTGATCTTCTGGGCGTTGACGATCGTCGTGTCGATCAAGTACGCCGGCTTCCTAATGCGCGCGCACAACCGGGGCGATGGTGGCGGCATGGCGCTCGCCGCCCTGATCCAGCGACGTCACGTGGGACGCACGACGCTGCTGGTCACGCTCGGCATATTCGGCGCCGGCCTGTTCTTCGGCGACGGGATGATCACGCCGGCGATCTCGGTGACATCCGCGGTCGAGGGGCTGAAGGTCGCAGCGCCGAGCCTTGCTCATCTCGTGGTTCCGATCTCGCTGGCGATCCTGCTGGGGCTGTTCGCTATTCAGCGCTACGGCACTGGTGCCGTGGGCTGGCTGTTCGGCCCGCTGATCCTCGTGTGGTTCACGGTGATCGGAGTTCTGGGCGGTCGCGAGGTGCTAGCGCATCCGGGGGTTCTGCAGGGCCTATCGCCGAGCTGGGGCGCGCGCTTCATGATCGATCACGGCGTGGCCGCGTTTCTCACGCTCGGCGGCGTCGTGCTGGCCGTAACAGGAGCCGAAGCGCTGTACGCGGACCGGGGGCATTTCGGCGCCATGCCGATTCGGCGGACCTGGTTCGGCATAGTGTTCCCAGCCGTATTGCTGTCCTACCTGGGACAGGGCGCCCTGATCCTCGCGCATCCCCACACGATCACGAACCCGTTCTATTTGCTGGTTCCCAGCGGAGGACGGATAGCGATGGTGTTCCTAGCCACAGCGGCAACGATCATCGCTTCGCAGGCAGCGATCACCGGGTCATTCTCAATCGCTCGCCAGGCCGTGCAACTCGGCTTTCTGCCGCGGCTCAGAATCACACACACGTCTGAGCTGGAGGGGCAGATCTACGTGCCACTGATCAGTTGGACTCTTGCGCTTGGCGTCACGATGCTCGTGCTGATCTTCAGACGCTCGGGCGCGCTCGCCAACATCTACGGCGTCGCGGTCACCGGCACATTCGTCCTGGACACGATCCTGTTCCTGGCCGTGGCACGGTCGCTGTGGCGCACCTCCCGTTGGAAGCTCTGC
>Ga0302235_10001736_pt1 | contig 16085 bp, 11 predicted proteins | sample II_Palsa_N3_3_FD_193577 | JGI IMG/M metagenome (GOLD analysis project Ga0302235, IMG submission 193577) | Peat permafrost microbial communities from Stordalen Mire near Abisko, Sweden - II_Palsa_N3_3 | ecosystem: Environmental > Terrestrial > Soil > Palsa > Peat permafrost | place: Sweden... | reverse complement strand
AAGCCAGTGACAAGCCAAGTGACAATGACTCCAAGCTTTAGCCGACACAGTGCGACGTACCCAGACACCGATATCCTCTTGACCTGCGCTAACCCGACCCAACGCGACGCCATCGGACGCAACAGGCATGCATGGTAAGGAGAAGGTCTACGGTTCGATTCCGTAACGGGGCTCCAGCTCAGAGAATTAATTCGAACAACTCGAGCGGGCTGTGGGAGTCATTCCGGGAGCCAAGTGGACCCGTGCCCGGCCAAGACTAAGATCGTGTAGGCATTGCCCCAGCTTCCGGTGTCCTGTCCCATCGCATGTGAGTCAGGCGTTGTGGACTTGGGTCATTAGCCTCGCTTGTCCCGCCAAGTTGAGTCATCGGTGCGGATCGTCCCGAGCTGTTGCCGCTCGAGCATCCTTCGAACTGCCCGAAACCATCCAAACCAGTGGTGGCGATCACCTCTACCTCCATCACGAGGAAGACGCGACGTGACTCACGTTAGCGGGACATCCAGCCCCACGAACCGTCCTGCCAACGTGAAGCACGCCCGCCGATCCAGCCCGCCATGACTCACATTTGGTGGGACAGGACATCCGGTCCGTAGGGCTATGCGGTCCGGGCGGCTCTGTCTTGGACCTCCTCGACTGCGCGGAGGATCATCGGCGTGGCGCGCTGGATGGACCGATTTGTTCATCAAGCGAGTAACGACTATCCAGGAGCGTCGCGGCAACGGTCACCAGCGCCCGTTACCCCCCGGCGCCGGACTCTAACCACGGCGTCGTGCTGGCATGGTCATGGTTATCACCGTGGTGAGGATCAACGCAAGCGGCCATCACGCTGCGTAGCGCATGTTGACTGTGGCCATCACGCACGCCGGCGGTGATCGGCGCGGCTGACCAGTTCGGCCACCCTACGACCAACCTCCACAATGAGTGAGGCGCCCTGCGCCGCCGCCCTGCGCCCTGCCAGGTCGGCGACCTGCCAACCCGAAGTGAGCACGGAACGGCATGTTCTGGGCGGCCTCGGCAGGCCCGCCTGGTCCGGTGAGCGCCGTGCAGAACAGGAACTCAGGCGTCGCAAGGCTCGGCTGCGACGTGGAGGAGCAGCCTGCTTCAGCTCAGCGGTGGCGTGGACGCTCAAAGGCGAAGCCGCACCCGCCCGCTGCGATTCAACTGCTGCGTGTGTCCTCGTGACCGGCCTGGTCCGGTGGGCTGCCCTGCTCACCAGCCAGGTCCGCACCGCGGTCCTCCAGCGGGGCGCCGATATCCCAGGCCGACCCCTCGACGGCGGGCAGGCCACCGATGATCGGAGCGACCGAGCCGTCCTCGGCGGCAGCCTCGCCTGTTCTGGTGAGGTACCTGGGATCTTCGGCGGGCTGGGAAGTGCCCGGCTCTTGCGGGCGCGACAGGGCCAGCTCTTCCTCGGGCGGCGTTGATACGGTCGTATCGTTGTCGGTCATGTTGGCCATCTCCTTGGGGCGAGCACATTCACGGTCCGGCGCAGAAGCATTGGCCTAAGCCTGCCCCGCAGGGACAGGACAACACCCAGCCCCACCGCGGGCAAGAAGACCACACCGCTCGCGCTGCGCGACAATGTCAACTACAACCACGTGCTGCACGACAGCGTCGTCATCGTGTCGGTCGAGACCGCGACGGTCCCGCACGTCGGCCGCTCTGAGCAGATCACGGTCGATGGCCTCGGATACGAAGACGACGGGATCGTCTACCTGACGGTGCGCTACGGCTTCCAGGACGACCAGAACGTGCCGGCAGCGCTCCGGCAGGCCGCCGCGGAGGGCCTCCCCGTGGAGATCGATGTTGAGACCGCGACCTATTTCGTCTCCGAGATCACCATCGTCCCCGGTGACGATCCCGGCATGCGCGCGTGGCGCAAGAGACTCTTCCTCTTGCTGGCACGCATGTCGAAGAGCCCGGTAGATTTCTTCGGCTTGCCACAGCGCCGCATCGTAACCATGGGTTCCTACATTGAGCTCTGACCGATCTCGGCAGCGTGCGGAAGACGCCGCGATGCGGGCATCTCGCCAACAGAACTGGCTGCCCGAGCGGACCTCACGCAAAGCGTGATCAGCGCCTATGAATCCCGACATCTCACCTCCGCACGGCGCTGCGCGCACTGTCCCCAGACCGGAGTTGCCACCCTCTGGCACGGTGGGTCCCGGTAGTACTGACGAACGATCTGGCTTCACACTGCACCTCCTGGGGGTGTTGCGCAGTATCGGGCTGGGTGGCCGGCTGGGTTGGCTGGCTGATGTGATCCACGGCCCTTTCGCTGGCCCCCAGTTGTGCAGAGAGCCCAGTCTCCGCGCAGCTGATGTCCTACTGGCCGTCGCCAGAGACCGCGGTGCATAGCGTCCCATCAGGTGCCCCATCGATCTCGCAAGTAGCACGGCGCACAGCAGCGGCCTGGCGTATTCGACGGCTGACAATGGCCAGTGCATCTGACTTATCTGCTCCCCAGAGTCGTCGCTCCATGCACATCCTGGGCATCATGCCGAATTGTGCTGAGCGGATCCAGGACCGGTGCCTGCCGGGAACGCCTACCGACGGTGACGCCCCCGACCCTGATGGCCGCACAGCCCACCCTGACTTGGCCTGAGATTACTTCTTACGTCACCTCTGGGGCCCATGCTGCCCGCCTCGCCGCATGGTATTGTGACGTAGCTTACAGCGATGAGAGCAACGGCCTTCTGACTCGCTACCTGGCCCTCTGGCAGCTCTCCGCTCCGGTTGGCGCGCCCGCGCCCGGCCGTTGAGTTACTCCAGAGGGGCGAATCATCCGCGATGGCGAGCGACGGCGCCGTGTACGACGATGGGCTCTCCCTCGGCATGCGGGCCCCCGCCGCGCACTGGGGCAAGCTGCCCCGCGGTGAGCAGGAGATCCTGCTGATGCGCCTTCACGGCGGCATGACACAGGCCCAGATCGGCCAGCAGCTCCGCATCTCCCAGATGCACGTCTCCCGGCTGCTCGCCCGCGCGCTCGGCTACTTCCGCCCGCGTCTGCCCGGCCTGCCGGAGCGCGCATCCGGCACCGGTCTCGCCGAGGCACCCGGCACGGATCGGACCGGAGCGGCAGCTCACCGGCGCGGGGCGCCAGGAATCGCGGCTGCGAGGTTGCCTGCGGCGACCAGGGGACTGGCGGCGCTCATGCCGGGACTACCTGATGACGTTCAGGCCTGAAGAGGAGCCCGGGGCGGCGTCGGCCGGCGCCAGTGCCGCGCGGTCATCGAGGCGGTCGGAACTTGATCTGACCAGGCGAAACGTGGGTCCGGTCTGGCGTCAGTACCTGCGGGCGATGGGACCGGGGCTGGTGACCGGGGCGTCCGATGACGACCCGTCCGGGATCGCCACCTACTCCCAGGCAGGCGCCCAGTACGGCCTGGCGTTCTTGTGGACCGCCCTGCTGACATTGCCGCTGATGGCCGCGGTCCAGGAGACCTGCGACCGCACGGCCCTGGCGACCGGCACCGGCCTGGGCGAGCTGGCCGTCAAGCACTTCAGGCGGGTCGGCCGGGCAGTCCTGGCCGTGCTGCTGGTCGCCCTGATTGTGGCCAATGGCCTGAACATTGCCGCGGACCTGGTCGCCATAGGCTCGGGCATGCAGCTCCTGCACGCCGGGCCGACCTGGCTATGGGCACTGGTGGCGGGCGTCCTGATCACCACGCTGCTGGTGCTGGGTTCCTTCGCCCGCATCGCGCTGACCTTCAAGGTGCTGTGCGCCGCGCTGCTGTCCTATCTGGTGGTGGCGGTCCTGGTCACCCATCAGTGGGGAAGTGTCCTGAGCCACACGCTCATCCCGCATGTCGAGCTGAACAAGGCCTACCTGGCGCTGCTGGTCGCCGTGCTGGGCACGACCATCTCGCCGTACCTGTTCTTCTGGCAAAGCGCCCACCGCCTGGAGGAAATGCGCGACGAGCCCGAGGGCGGCGCACAGGCACAGCCGCTGAAGCGGCAGCGCCCGAAACGGGCCCGGCGCAAGCAGTCCACCAGCCGCCTGGATGTGTTCACCGGCATGACGTTCTCTAACCTGGTCATGTTCGCCATCATCGTGGCCACTGCCCAGACCCTGCACGCCCACGGCAAGACCAGCATCCAGAGCGCAGCCCAGGCCGCCCAGGCGCTCACACCGTTCGCCGGGCACTTCGCCAGCGCGCTGTTCGCGCTCGGCTTCATCGGCAGCGGCCTGCTGGCCATCCCCGTGCTCGCCGGCGCTGGCTCGGTCGGCATGGCCGGCCTGCTCGGTAAGCAGTGGGGGTTCGAACGGTCCATCCGCAAAGCCCCCGTCTTCTACGGCCTGGTGGCCCTTGGCACTGTCGGCGGCACAGGCCTGAGCCTCCTGCACGTCAACCCGATCAAGCTCCTAGTCTTTGTCGCTGTCATCAACGGCGTCGCCGCCGCGCCCTTCCTCGTGGTCGTCATGCGGGTATCGGGCAGCCGGCGCATCATGGGCGACTATGTCAACGGCAACACCGCCAACATCCTCGGCTGGCTCACCACCGCACTCATGGCCGCCGCCGCCATCTCCCTGCTCGCCACCGCGGCAACCGGCATCTGACCGATCCGAATCGCTCCGGAGAGTCCGGAGGCTCTGATGCATCCGGCCTTCCGCTGACCGTATTCAGTAGCCGGGCCAGCTTCTGCGCCCTCGGCAGCGCTGCGGTCCACAGCGGCTTTTGACGAGTCCGAGCATCGTGCCCCGGCGGTGGGAATTAGATCCCGCCATGGTAGGCATCAGTAGCCTTCGGCGCTCCCCCGGCCACGCGAGGAGCTTCCACAGCCGCTTGAAGATTGCACCGGCCAGCGCTGCCCAGCAGCTGAATGCCACACCGAGCGGCTTGTACAGCAACTTGATCATGAGCGCCGCCAGCACCGGTCGGCGTCACTGCGAGCTCGAGGCAGACGTACCCATGCCGTTCGAGCACGCGTCGTGGGCGCCACGTCGGCCACCAGCGCCACACGAAAAGTGGGCCAGAGCCAGTTTCTCGTAACCGTCGTCACGATGTGGCATGTTGTGCCTCCGATAATTACGAGCCTCAAAGAAGTACATGACGCGGGCCTGGCCGATTAAGCTCCCGCCTTTCATCCTCTGTAATGAGCTGCCGTGCCACTTCCAGTTCCCGGCTGCTGATTTTTGACTCAGGGCGGGCGCGGTCCATGGTCGGCGTCGTGTCTTATTGCCGCACTGCCCTTACCTCGGAATGTTCAGGATCTCGATGGTGCCGCTGTTCTCGTCGGTGACGTATGCCTGGCGCCCGTCGGGCAGCACCGAGATGCTCGTTGGAGCTTTCCCGGTCGGGATCTCGGCAATGACGCGGTTATCCGCAGTGTCGATCACCGTGACCGTGTTGCCATCGTTGTCTGCCGTGAAGAGGTAGCGCCCATCTGGCGAGTACGCGATGTCTAGCGGAAGCCCCCCGACCGGGATATCCGCGACCTCCTTGTCGGTCACGGTGTTGACCAGAAAGACCGCGTTGCCGTTGTAGCTCGTGACCGCCAGGCGGCTGCCGTCGGGTGAGAGGGCTGCGCTGTACGGGGTCTCGCCAACCTCGATCGTTGGTATGATCGCGTTAGTGTTGGAATTTAGGACCGTGACGACGGTAGACATGTGATCCGTAACGTAAAACCGCCCGTTTTTATTATCGAATACGACCCAGTGCGGGTTCGGCTCGACGGGGATGTCGTGGGTCACCTTTTTGGTCGCCAAGTCGATCACGTCCAGGACGTTATCCTGGGGATGGCCCTGCACCATGTTGTGGTTCGCCACGTAGAGGTACAGTCCGTCCGGGCTTGTCGCCGAGGGGCCCGCGGTAATGGTGTCCACCGGCACGGTGCCCGTCACCTTGCCGGTAGCGGTATCGATGAACACGACGGCAGGCACCGAGTGGCTCCCGTAGACGCTGACGTAGGCGGTCCGGCTGTCAGGCGAGAACGAGACGGACTCGGGCGGCCCCTGGGGGATGTCGATGATCCCGGACACCAGGTCATTGGCCGTGTTGAGCACGGTGATCGTGTGTGTAACTTGATTGGTGATGTAGGCGAACTTGCCGTTCGGCGCGACCTGAACGTAGTTGGGGTTCCCCCCGACCGGTATCGTCCCTGCCGCCGTGGGAACGGCGATGCTAGCCGGGACGCTGGCCACGGCCGGGACGCTTTTCGCGCTGCTGAGGTACGCAAGCAAGGTTCCCGAAATACAGGGCCGCTCCGGCAGCGGCGCCCGCTAGGCAGAACGCGACCGGCGCGCGGGCTTTTGCTGACCACCTGAAATCCGGTCTACCCGATGCCATGGCCTCGACCTACTCCGTTCCGCATGCGGTACTGCTCAAGGAGCTGGTGTGCGAGCCCGCCATCGACTCGCATGGCGTAGCGGGCGGCGGCCAAGTCGTCAATGATGGCGTAGTTACGGTCCTTGAGGCAGGAAATGAGGTGGTCCACTCCCGCTGAGAAGACTTCCAGCGTTGTCGCGTAGAACGACAGCGAAACGATGATCTCCTGGCACAATTGCCGGGTTGAGTCGGACTCCGTGTCCCGCGCCGCGTCCGCCACCTGCAAGGCGGCGTCCATGAACTGATACGGTGTCCCGCCAGGCCACTGAGGGTGATGCAGGGCGGCGAGCAGCGAACTGGGCCCCGCGTTCTCGGCGAGCTGGCGGACGGATGCCCGCCTGAGCGACTCAAGCTCACGGCCGATAACATCGCCGGCGACATCGGCCAGAGATCTTTCGTTATCGGCCGGCGATGCGTCGATGAGCGCCCGCGCGGCCCGGACAAGATCCCTGGGCAGCCCGCCCGCTAGGACATGACACAGGGCGATGAACGTCCGCGGCACGCCCGTTACCCGCTTGAACAGCAGTTGCTCGCTGTGCCGGTAGGTCATCGGCCCCACGGCTACTACCTCGTCAAACGCAGTGTCGAATGTCCCTCGGATGGACGGCGTGCGGTGGGCGAAGTCGGCCATCGCGTCCTCGCTCAGCGAGACCAGGTACAAGCAGCCAGGCGACCCGAAGATCGCCTTGACGTCGTTGAGGAACGCTTCGGCACGATCGCTGTCACGGATCTTGTCGACCTCATCGATTCCGATCACCACCCGTCCTTCCCTGCCACTAGCAGACCGCAGCGAGGAGGCCACCCGCGTGCTGTAGTTGCGGAAACTGTCCACCAGTTCCGGCAAGGTGACCGGCTGCTCGGCACGCTCCTTCGCATACCCGCGCGCGAAGCTCAGGAATGTTCTTGGCGTCAGCGACGCCGACCAACTCGTTGAGTACGTCCTGAGGTACCTGAGCTGCTCCAAGTGGCGGCGGGTCTCTGCCGCGATCGCCGACAGGTCTGCCGGGCCGTGCGGAACTGTTTCGCACAACTGACTGAACAGGTGAACGATGAACTCTCTGGGCTCGTAATCCACCGGCGCGGGCACAACTAGCCGGAGGTCCCCGTCATCGCTATCGGCGGCGTCCGTGCCGAAGAACTGCAAGATAGTGCTCTTGCCCACGCCGCGCGGGCCACTGATCCCCAGGCTGCCAGAATGGACGTTCCGCGCCGTGGCACTTACCTGGATCATCGCCTCGGTGACCACCAGGCGCCGCGGCTCACTCCCCTCGATTAGCCTGGGCGGGGACTTCTCGCCAATGCGGGCATCGAACAGCCGGGGGTTGCGCACCTCATCGTTCCGCTTCTCCACAATGAAGGGTCGTAGCACCTGATCTCGCAAGGCCGCGATCCAGTGATCGTAAGCCACCGCAACAGACCGCATCAGCGCTACACGTCGCCGCCGTGAGAATTGCCAACGAATCCCGAGTACGACCGCGAAGATGGACAGGATCCAAGGGGTCAAGCCAAGCCCAGGATTAGCTACCGCCAGCGACACGAACGCGGCGACGATCCGCGCTGGATCCCGGTGATCGATGAGCTGAAGCAGCCGCGCACTGCGCTGGCTGAGGCGCTGCGAACTCCGCTTTACGTCAGCCTTGCGTCCGCGATCTACAACCCCCAGCTCGACGATCCAAGTGGACAGGTACCAAACCCGGCAGATCTGCGGAAGTTCCGCGACGCTGAGTCCATCCAGGAGCACCTGCTCGACATGTTCATTCCTGCGGCCTATCCGGCGGAGCGCCGCAAGGCCGAGGAGGCGGCAAAGGAGGATGGCGAGGACCCTGGTCTCTTGCCCGCCGAGCGATGGCTGATGTTCCTCGCCGGCTACCTGACGAACGGCAAGGAGTTCACGACCAGCCTGCAGTGGTGGAAACTGCAGGGCCTAGCGCCCCGCTGGCTGGCCCCCGCGCTCGTCGGGATCACGTGCGGAATAGGCTCCGGCTTCGCCGCCGCCACCGGAACGCACGTGGGCGTCGGGATCGGGATCGGCTTTGGTACCGGGATGCTCATCGCCCTGGCGATCGGAGTAAGCGCGTTCCACGCGAGACGGCGCCGGGACCGCGGGCGCCTGGACGGCGCGGCCTACCGCAAACGCTACGTGAGACGCCGCCCGGGCCCGGGCATGGCGGGAGGATTCATCGGCGCGGTAGTCGGCGGTCTCGCGGCCGGCGTGGCAGGCATGCATTTTCACGTTGGCCACGAGACGTCGCTCTATGCCGGCTTGCCTGAGGCGCTCGGCATCGGCCTGGGCGCCGGGGCGTCCGGCGAGTTCTTCGGCGGGCTTGCCGGCAGCCTCGTCGGGTCCTTCGTCGCCGGTTACCTTGCTGCGGTTGGGCCAGGCCTGCCCGCAGGGCTGGTCAACGGGCTCGGGGTCGGGCTTGCGGCGGGCCTGGCGGCGGAGTATCTCGGCCGCCAGGCGCCCTCCCGCCGACGGCCCAAATGGGAAGCTCACATCGGAGTGCCCGCCGGTCTGGTCGTCGGCGTGGTCACCGGGCTCATCGCGTCGCGCGAAGGCCCCACCGCCGGCGTCGTGGCCGGGGTGGTTCTTGCCGCGACCGCCGCGCTGCCGTTCGGCCTGCGGCACTTCGATCAGGACATGACGGCCGTTCCGAGCCCTGGCGAGGCGCTGGCCAGGGACGCCACTGCCTTCCGGCTTACCGCACTCTCGGCCGGTCTGGCCGCGGGAAGCTTTGGATTCATCGGCGGAAGCTTGACGTCCATTTTCGAAGTCGGGGCCAAGGCCAGCCTGCCCGATGTCGTGAGAGACGGCCTCGGGATCGGGCTGAGTTCCGCGTTGGTCGTGGGGCTGGCGTTCGGCTTCTACCACGCCGCGTCACCGGAGTTCCGCATTATCCATTGGTGGCTGGCGTTGCAGCGTAAGGCGCCGTGGCGGCTCCAGCACTTTCTCGAAGACGCGCACCACAGGAGCGTGCTGCGCCAGTCCGGCGCAACGTATGAGTTCCGCCATGTGGTCTTGCAGCGGCGTCTCGCGAGCCGGCTGGAAGCTGGACAGCAGCGCGGCACCGCCAGCGGTCGCCCTGCGGGTAAGGAAGCAGATCAGCGGTCCGCCGGTCCGGGGGCGCTGGTGCCGCCTGCGCAGGCGATCACGAGCTCGCCGTGACTGCGGACGCATCCGCAGGACAGGACGCGGTAGCGGGGGAATACCCCTGGCCGCGCGGGACCGGTGATGCGCTCACCGAGCCGGTTAGCCGGGTTTCGCCGGGCTGGGTTGGCGCGATCGCCCTGGCGAATCTGGGGTTGTTTATGGCGTACTTCGGTCCGCTCGGCGTGCTGCTACCCAATCAGGTCCAGGCGGTCGCCGGGGCGCACCGGGTCGTCGCGTTCGCCTGGGTGAGCGGCCTGGGGGCGGCGGTGGCGATGATCGTGAATCCGCTGGCCGGCGCGCTGTCCGACCGAACCACGTCGAGGTTCGGGCGGCGCCGCCCGTTGGTGCTGGGCGGCGCCGCTGGCACGGCCGCGGCGCTGCTGCTGGTGGGCCGCCTGCACAGCATTCCGTCGATCGCCGCTGGATGGTGCCTGGCGCAGGTCGGCGTGAACGCGATGCAGGCCGGTCTTGCGGCAAGCGTCCCGGACCGGGTGCCAGTCTCCCAGCGCGGCGCCGTCTCCGGATGGATCGGTATCGCGCAGACCATCGCCGTGCTAGCAGCCGCGGCGCTCGTCACCAGGGTCGCCAGGTATACCGGGTACCTGCTCCTCGCCGCAGCACCGGTTGTCTTTGCCTTGCCGTTCGTGCTCGCTACCCCCGATCCGCCACTGTCCCGGACGGACCGACCGGAGCTCAGCTGGCCGACGTTCGTCCGGTCGTTCTGGCCGGGCGAGGTGCGGAACCCCGATTTCGGCTGGGCCTGGCTGACTCGGTTCCTGATGGTGCTCGGCAACGCCATGGCCGTCGTGTACCTCTTGTACTTCCTGCGGCGGATCGACCGCACCTGGCTCGTCCTCGGTCATACGGCCGAGGACGGCCTAGTGGTCCTGCTGACCGTGTACACGGTCGCGGTAGTAGGGACCACGATCGTCGCGGGAAGGAATTCCGACCGCAGCGGTCGCCGACGCCGGCCCGTAGCACTGGCCGGGGTTGTCATGGCGATAGCAGCAGTGCTGCTCGCGATCCGGCCGACCGGGCCCGTTCTTCTCGCTGCGGCCTTGATCCTGGGCGTCGGGTTCGGCATGTACCTGTCCATCGACCAGGCGCTGGTTACCCAGGTGCTGTCCTCACCGGCCGGGCGGGCCAAGGATCTCGGGGTAATTAGCGTCGCTAGCTCGGCGGGCCAGGCGATGGCGCCGGCGATCGCCGCGCCTCTGGTCACATACCTGGGCGGCTTTACCACGCTTTATCTGTGTGTCGCCGTAATCGTTCTGCTCGGCTCGGCCAGCGTGTGGCGGATTCATTCAGTACCGTGAACCGGTCCGCTGGCCCGACAATGATCACGGGGCGATCAGTCCTGCGGCGCCTTGTTTCGTAGCGACTCGACATAAGGCTGGGCCCTGAGTCATCGGCCCGTTACGGATCTCAGGTAAACCAGACTGAGTTCCTGGAGCCAGTGACAAACAAAGTGACAACGCCGCCAGGCAATGGCCGACGCAAGCCAAACGTGAAGATCTCTCCAGGTCAGGGCGTTAATTCGGACTCTCCGAACAGGCCTAATGGCAAGTGCCGGAGCCGACCGCCGATACGCTAGCGCGACACCACGGCTTACGGTGCGGGCGGCAGGGCGGTGAGGGCGTCTAGTTCGGTGAGTAGGTCCGGAGCCTCGGCTGCGCCGATCCGCTGGAATATTTCGAGTGCCTGCCGCAGGAGGCCCTCGGCCTGTACGGCGTGGCCGACGGCCAGGGCGCACCGACCCAGGCCGGCCAGTGCATCAGCCTCGTCCCAGGAGTCAGCGATAGTGCGGGCCAATTCGAGGGCCTGCTGGTGACACCCCTCCGCCTGCGTTGGGTCACCGCTGACCCGGTACAGCACCCCTGTCTTATTGAGCGCCTCGGCCTCACCTCCCCGGTCGCCGATGTCGCGGTAGATGCTCAGGGCCTGCTCTAGGGCCTGGGCTGCGGCCGGGTAATCGTCCGTCGCCAGCTGCACCTGCCCGAGGTGGAGGAGGGCGTTGGCTGGGCCGCGGCGGTCGCCGATGTCGCGGTAGGTGCTCAGGGCCTGCTCTAGGGCCTGGGCTGCGGCCGGGTAATCGTCCGTCGCCAGCTGCACCTGCCCGAGATAGAGGAGGGCGCTGGCCTGGCCGCGACGGTCGCCGATGTCGCGGTAGATGCTCAGGGTCTGCTCTAGGGCCTGGGCTGCGGCCGGGTAATCGCCCGTAATCTGCCGCACCTGCCCGAGGTAAAGAAGGGCGCCGGCCTCACCTCCCCGGTCGCCGATGTCGCGGTAGATGCTCAGGGCCTGCTCCAGCACCTGGGCCGCTGCCGGGTAATCACCCGTCACGAGCCGCTCGATCCCCAGGCCGCGGAGGGCGCCGGCCTGACCGAGCCGGTCACCGATGTCTTGGTAGCTGCTCAGGGCCCGCTCCAGCACCTGGGCCGCTGCCGGGTAATCACCCGTCGCCAGCCGCACGGTCCCCAGCTCGCGGAGGGCGCCGGCCTGGCCGAGCCGGTCACCGATGTCTTGGTAGCTGCCGAGGGCCTGCTCCAGCACCTGGGCCGCTGCCGGGTAGTCACCGGCCAGATACTGCACAACCCCCAGGTCGCTGAGGGCGTTGGCCTCGCCCAGCCGGTCACCAAGGTCGCGGTAGATGCTCAGGGCCTGCTCCAGAGCCTGGGCTGCGGCCGGGTAATCACCCGTCAGCCGCCGCACATGCCCGAGGTCGTTAAGGGCGTTGGCCTGGCCGAGGCGGTCGCCGAGAGAACGTGCGGCCTGCACCGCGGCTGTGTGCCGGGTGATGGCCTCGGTCCAGGGGCCGTCGCTCCGCAGCAGCCCGGCCAGACCGGCGGTGAGCGCGGTAACCCGAGCATGCTGGCTGGTCGCGGTAGCCTGGTCCAGGCAGGCGAGCAGGCTGGCACGCTCCGCCCGGGCCCAGGTTAGCGCCTGCTCCCGGTCGGCCAGGGCAGGAACCGCGGCCGGGTTGATCCCGCCCGCGGGCGTGAAGCCTGGGCGGGCCTGACGGGTGATGAGGACGTCGGCGCGGGTGGCAGTGTGCTGGTAGTAATTCAGCAACCGCATGGTGGCCTGGTCCCGGTTCTCGTCCAGGTCGAGGCGGTCGGCCAGAGCACGGGCGTGCTCGCGGACCAGGTCGTGCAGCCGGTACCGGCCCGCAGCGGGCTCGGCGAGCAGATACTGGTCATACAGCGCCTCCAGGCCGTGGCGGGCAGCACTCAGGCCGGTGCCGTCCAGGGCAGCCGCGGCGTAGCCGTCGATGTCGGCGCCGGGGTGGAGCCCCAGCCGCCGAAACAGCCGCTGCTGGTCCGCGGTCAGGTTCCCGTAAGACAGGTCGAACGCGGCGGCCACCGACAGGTTCTCCGTCGCCATCAGCTCTAGCCGGTCCCGGGCAGCCACCAGCTCGGCCGCCCGCCCGGCCACCGACCAGGCCGGATGATGATGAAGCTGACGGGCCACCATCCCAATCGCCAGCGGCAGGAACCCGCACAGACGGATAATCTCGGCCACCGCCGGATCGTCCGGGCTCAGCTCGGCCCGGCCCGCGAGGCGGACCAGCAGCGCAGCGGCCTCGTCGGGCGGCAGGGTGTCCAGGCTGACCGCCGTGGCGTCCTCCAGCGCGGACAGGTGGCGTCGGCTGGTGACCAGCACCAGGCTCCCGCCGGTGCTGGGCAGCAGCGGCCGGACCTGCTCGCTGCCAGCGGCATCGTCTAGCACTAGCAGCAACTGTTTTTCCGCGAGCCGGTCCCGCCACATCGCGATCCGCGCCTCCAGCCCCGGCGGGATCTGCGCGGCCGGGACGCCGACAGTCAGCAGCAGGCTGGCCAGCGCGTCGGCCGGGTCGACCGGGGCCTGCCCGGAGGTATGCCCGTGCAGCGCCATGAAGATCTGCCCGCCTGAGAACCGGTCCGCCAGCTCGTGGGCGGCGTGCACCGCGAACGCGGTCTTGCCGACCCCCGCCATCCCGCCGATCGCGTGAATGCTCACCACCCCGCCAGAACCCGCGGCACCGGCCGTCCCGTTCACAAGTTCTCGCAGCTCGTTCTGGCGCCCGGTGAACGAGGCAATGTCACGGGGCAGCGTCCGCAGGGCCGCCGCCGCGTAGGTTACCGGCCCGGCAGGCACGGGCCGACCTCGGGCGACTGCTTCGAACTCCGCCCGGCCCGGGCCGGGGAGGTGTAGGGCGTCGGCCAGCAGCCGGACTGTCTCCCGGCGCGGTGTGCTGGCGATGCCTCGCTCCAGGTCGCTGACCGACCGCGGGCTCAGCCCGGCCGCCTCGGCCAGTTCTTCCTGGGTCAGCCGGGCCTCGGCGCGCAGTTTCCGTAGTAAAGCGGCGAAGGTAACCGGCGGCTCGGCCACAGCCTCTCCCTTCGCCTGCACCCGGCGATCCACGCCGAGCATACGCCGGTCAACTCGACGATCGTCCGTGGCCCTCGCGAGTCGGCAATCGCAGCAGCCCGTGCACTATTACCGCAATAAGCTCCGGCGAACGACCGGGCGCCGGAGCCATTCGCCGTCACCGGGGCGGGCCGTGATCTGGCCGTCGGCGAGCACGAGCTGGCCACGGCGGACGACGAACCTCGGCCAGCCCTGCACCTGCCAGCCGTCGTAAACCGAATACCCCGCCAGCGATTGCATGCTCGCGCCGTCGATCGTGCGGCGGCATCCCGGGTCCCACAGCGCGATGTCCGCGTCGGAGCCGACCGCGATCGCCCCCTTGCGCGGGTAAAGGCCGAAGATCCGGGCCGCGTTCGCCGAGGTCAGGGCCACGAACTGGTCGAGCGAGATGCGTCCGGCGGCCACGCCTTCGCTGTACAGCATGGGCATCAGCGTCTCGAGGTCGGCGACTCCCTGCCGCGCGGTCACCACGTTGAGCGCGGGGTCGAGCTTGGCCTCCAGCGTCCACGGTGCGTGGTCGCTGCATAGCGTGTCGACGTCGCCGGCGGCCAGTCCCGCCCACAGCGCCTCGCAGTCGGACCGCTCGCGCAGCGGCGGGGCCCCGACGTACTTTGCCGCGTCGGGCTCGGTGAAGCGTTCCCTGGTCAGGTGCAGGTACAGCGGCCGGGTCTCGACGTAGACCGGCAGCCCGGCGGCCTTGGCCTGGCGGCAGCGGTCCAGCGCGGCGGCCGAGGACAGGTGCACGATGTAGACGCGCGCGCCGGTGCGGCGGGCGATGCCGATGGCCTGGTCGACCGCGGCCACCTCGGCCGCCACCGGACGGGCGTCCGGGAAGTTCGCGACCGCGCCGCGGCCCTCGGAGATCAGCGTTTCGCCCGCCTGCCGGAGCATCGCGCCGTCCTCGCAGTGCAGCAGCGTCACCGAGCCGGCCGCCTTCGCGGCGTTCGCCGTGGCCAGCAGGGCGGCCTCATCGGCGGCAAGATCCGGGTCGGCCAGGAACATCTTGATGCTCGCGTGCCCGGCTTCGGCGAGGGCAGCGACCGCACCAGCTGGCAGCTCGGCGGGGTGCAGGAGGATCGGGTGCAGAAACCAGTCGACCGCCGCCTCGGACGCGGCGCCGGCCATCTCCCGGCTGATCGCGGCGCTCGGCGTCTCCTCGGCGTCTTCTCCAGCCGTCACCGGGTAGGTCATGTTGCCGATCGTCGTGATGCCGCCCGCGATCGCCGCCCTCGAACCCGACCAGAAGTCATCCACCCAGATCGGGAAGTCGAGCCGGTCGGCCAGCCCCCGGTGCGCGAGATGCGTATGCGCGTCGATCCCGCCGGGAATCGCGAGCAGGCCGCCGGCGTCCAGCTCCCGCTCGCCCGTCATCGCCCCGCCGAGCTGCGCGATCTGCCCGTCGGCGATGCCGATGTCAGCCGCCTCCCGATGGCCCGGCGTGACCACGGTTGCACCCCGGATAACAAGGTCAAAACCCACCGCAGCATTCTGGCACGCGGCCACCCCGGCTACCCGTGCTGGCCGGTGGCTGAGAACCTCTTTGACCGCCACCACGTGCTCCAGCAGCTGATCGTGGCCGCGCCACACCCGCCCCGTCCCACGGGCTCAGCCAGCAGATACCGCCCGCCAACCAGAACCCCCGCACCCGGCCCGGCAGGATAAGAGACGAAGGCTCTACGGGATGATTCTGACCGGGAAGCGCGTTGAAGCAGAAGACGCGACATGTCGTGTTTTCTGGATGGCTTGGGTCCTTGACGGGCCGAGCCTTGAGAGGTGAGCGTGATGACCGGTTGGTATGTGGAGCGGACGCCCGCCAGGTCGGCCAAGGCCGTGATAGGCGTGACGATGCTCGCGCTGGTGCTGGTGGCGGCCGTGCCGGTGGCCCTGCTGGCCGCAGTGATCGTAATGATGCTGGGACACGTCGTCGGCGGGCTCGCGCTGTTCGGCGGCTCGGTTCTGGCTGCCGCCGCAGCCGTCGCGCTCGCGGGCGTGAGCGGGATGCGGCACCTGCGCAAGCTGCTCTCGGGGGGCGGCTTCCACGTCGTGCGACTGGACGCTGGCCAGTACTCCGACGTCGCAGAACCCGAGGGCAGCGATTACACCAACGTCTTGGAACTGGACCGCAGCGAGTACACCGAAGTTCACTGAATTCCCCGCGGTTCCCTCGTTGATGGCCGCCGGCTGCCGCCCGTACCAAC
>Ga0302235_10001735_pt1 | contig 16085 bp, 13 predicted proteins | sample II_Palsa_N3_3_FD_193577 | JGI IMG/M metagenome (GOLD analysis project Ga0302235, IMG submission 193577) | Peat permafrost microbial communities from Stordalen Mire near Abisko, Sweden - II_Palsa_N3_3 | ecosystem: Environmental > Terrestrial > Soil > Palsa > Peat permafrost | place: Sweden... | reverse complement strand
CCGATCAGTGCGGCGACTTGCCGATCAGTGCGGCGACTTGCCGATCAGTGCGGCGACTTGCCGATCAGTGCGGCGACTTTCCGGGCGGCGATGTCGCCGTGGCCAAGTGCGGCAATGACATGAGCAAAGCTGCTTGCTTTATCCAGGACCGCTGGATCGGTCAGTACCGCCTCTATAGCCGCCGCGATTTCAGCCGGTTTCGCGTGCTTGCTGACGGCTCGCCCGACACCCGAGGCTACGACGCGTTCCGCGTTGTCCGGCTGATCGCGGCCCTGCGGAATGCAGACTAGCGGTACACCCGCGGCCAAGCCTCCGGTAATGGTACTGAGTCCGCCATGGGACACGACAGCCGCCATATGCGGCAGCAGCAGATCATGCGGGACAAATCCGCATACCGTCACATTCGATGGCGGATTAATGACGCTTGGCTGCAACCCGCTATCGAGGGTTAGCAGCACCCGGATCGGTAGCCGGGCAACTGCCTCGAGGATCCTCGGCAGCGCCCTGGCCTGGTCTTGCAACGTCGTACCCAGACTCAGCAGGACCCACGGCCGACCTGGTTCCGCCAGCAATTCAGTCAGGCCGGCGCTGAGCGGCGGGCTGGGATTCGGGTCACTGATCGGCCCGACGTCCAAGGTATTGGGGGGCAGTTGGTAGGCCGTCTCGAAGCCCGGCGGGACAAGCACAAGCACCTGGCCGGCCCGGTCAAGATAAGCTGCGTTATTCGCGCGGGTTACGTTGTTCCCCCACTTATCCATGAACATGGAATAGAGCACGTGGATGAGCACGGCGCGAGGCAGACCGAGCGTATCCGCGACCTCGAGGCCCGCACCTACCATGCAGTCGACGACGACGGCGTCAGGTGCGAAATCCTTGATTTCAGTTTGAATATCATCTCGCGTGCCCTCGCCAAACAAGGCGGGTATTATTCGTTTCTTCCAGGCTTGTTCAAAGGTCACCCCGGATGGCCAGGGTGGCACCGAGCGGTACGCCGCGAACTCAAGCCCGGCGGTGGCCGCGCGTGACTGCATGGATTCCCAGCCGAGGACCCGGACCCGGTGTCCCAGGTGGACAAGCCGTGCGCCCAGGTTGAGCGCGGGCGGCACGTTCCCGCCGCCGTCCCAGCTGATGATCAAGAACCTGCCCGTCCCGGTCATCTGACTAGCTCGCCCTCCCCGGCGGAATAAACGCTGCGGAATAAACCCTTCGGTCACCCATGATTGTCTCCCAGCGGTCAGCTTCGAATTAATTCTGTGACCGGGAAATGTAAATCCGAATAGCAGATTATCACATTGATCCGAGGGGTTACCGCCAGTCGGCGCCGCCGGCTGAGGTGCTCGCGGTCACGTCCGGTGATGGGAGCGACGGCGCCCGGCTCGCACCCGGCGGTCACCGTACGTTACGACCCGGAACCCGCTGTCGGGACAATCTGGACACCTGACCCCTGCGTAGCAGTCTGGGTGCTACTTGGGTGCAGTTCTGGATTTTCGGGGGCGATATTCACTCTCCGTGATATAAGTTGCTCACGGGTCAACTGGGGCTAGTGACGATAAGTTACCAGCTGTACCCGTAAACCGGTGCATTCTGCTATGCGTCTCCTAAGCGGGAAATCTCAGGACAACTGAGTGGGAGCGTGGGAAGTGCCGAAGCTACTTGGTGCTGCCCATGGGGGGAAGGTGAGTATGTCTGACTATGCCGTTATTCGGGACAGTGCTGCCCTTCAGACCGCGACGGGCGCATCAACATGGGAAAAGGCCTACCTGCGCCGAGCAGTACTCGCTGATCTCGGCTGTGGTGTCGTCGGCGTCTTCGCGGCGGTCCAGCTCCGGTTCGGCGATCACGTCACCGCGGCTTACATCGCGTTGAGCCTGGCTCTTCCGGTCCTGTGGGTGATAGCGGTCGGCCTGGCCGGAGGGTATGACGCCCGGTTCATCGGGACCGGCTCGGATGAGTACCGCAAGGTCTTGAACGCGGCGGTGAGCCTGACCGCGGCGGTCGCGATCTTTTCCTTCCTGGTCAATATCGAGTTGTCCCGCTCCTACGTGCTCATCGCCTTGCCTAGTGTCACCGTGCTCGACCTGGGCACCAGGTTTGTGAACCGTAAGCGGCTGCACAAACTGCGCGACGCCGGCCAGTGCATGCTCAAGGTGGTGGCGGTCGGCCATGAGTCGGCCGTGGCTGACCTGGTCAAGGAACTGGGACGCGATCGCTATCACGGGATGGCGGTGGTCGGCGCCTGTGTGGCGCGTCGATCGGGCGATGAGGTGGCCGGGGTGCCCGTTTACGGCGACCTGGACGATGTCACGGCCGCCGTGCGCTCCTTCGGTGCGGATACCGTCGCCGTCCTGGCCTGCCCGGAAATGGATGGCGTCAGGCTGCGAAGCCTGGCCTGGGAACTGGAGAAGACCGGCACCGACCTGTGTGTCTCACCCGCCCTGCTCGACGTCGCCGGGCCTCGGACCACGGTCAGGCCGACCGCCGGGCTCACCTTGCTGCACGTGGATCATCCGCAGCTGTCGGGCTTCCCCGTGCTGGTCAAGGACCTGTTCGACCGAACCTTCGCCGCGGCGGCGCTGATCTCGCTGTCCCCGCTGCTGGTCCTGCTGGCCGTCATCATCCGGCTCCATGACCGTGGCCCCGCGTTTTTCACGCAGGTCAGGGTCGGCAAGGACGGCCGCGTGTTCAAGATCTACAAGTTCCGCACCATGGTCGTGGACGCCGAGCAGCGCCGGACCGAGTTGCTCGACAGCAACGACACCGACGGGGTGCTGTTCAAGCTCCGCAAGGACCCCCGGGTCACCGCGGTAGGCGCCCGTCTGCGGCGCTACTCGATCGACGAGCTTCCGCAGCTGTTCAACGTGCTCCTCGGCCAGATGTCTCTGGTGGGGCCGCGCCCGGCGCTGCCGGACGAGGCGGCGAGGTATGCCGAGCATGTCCGGCGCCGGCTGGTCGTCAGGCCGGGCCTGACCGGGCTCTGGCAGGTGAACGGGCGATCGGATCTGAGCTGGGAAGAGTCAGTGCGGCTCGACCTGAGGTACGTGGAGAACTGGTCGTTCGCGCTCGACCTGCAGATTGTATGGAAAACGATCATGGTCATCCTGCAGGGTTCTGGCGCTTATTAGCAGGTATTCGCCGATGGCGGCGTGATTCGCATGGTGTGCCATTCCTGACACGACGAAGTGTCTGAAATTTAATATCCGCGCCTGGTTGGCCATCCCGTCATGGATCCACGACGGGGTACCGCCGGTCCGCGTGTCTACCGATAGGGAGAGCAAGTGACGAGGACGAGCGGACGTGACGCCAGTGCCCCGGACATCGCGGGGCTGGTGCGGGGTGCCGCGGAGGGTGACAAGCAGGCCTGGGCGCGCCTGGTGGACCAGTACGCCAGGCTCATCTGGTCCATCACGGCCGACTTCAAGCTGATCGAGAGCGATGCCGCCGACGTCGCCCAGACCACCTGGCTCCGCTTGCTGGAGCATATCGACCGCATCGAATACCCGGACCGCGTCGGCTCATGGCTGGCCGCGACGGCGCGGAACGAGTGCCTGCGCAGCCTCGCGGCGCGCAAGCGGGTCGTCCTGGCCCACGACGACGATGTCCTGACCGCCGTGGTCGCTTCCTCGCCCGAGGTCGACGCGCGCATTCTCGCCGATGAGCGCGATCAGGTGGTTCGCGATGCGCTGTCCCGCCTGCCCGGCCGGTGGCAGCGGCTGCTCGAACTGCTCATGGCCGATCCGCCGGCCTCGTATGCCGACATATCCACTGAGCTTGACCTTCCCGTCGGGAGCATCGGCCCCACCCGGGGCCGGTGCCTGGCCCGGCTCCGTGTCCTGCTGCAGGCCTCATGAGCCCAGTGTCATGAGCACAGTGTCATGAACCCAGCGTCGCGGCATCCACCCACCGGCCGCCAGCGGCCTGCACTTCGGGAAAGGCAGCCCGGACCTCGGCCAGCAGATCCGGGACGAACAGCAGCACCGCGTCCGGCCTGCGCGCGGCGAGCTGGTCCGGGCCGACGACCGGGATGTCGGTGCCCGGCATCCGCAGCCCCTGCTTGGCCGGCGACGCGTCGATCACCGCGGGCAACAGGAGACGGTCCACCTTCGCCTGGCACAACAGCGCGACCGCCCGGGACGCGGCGCCGTACCCGACCACCTTCCTCCCGGCGGATCGTTCGGCCGCTAGCCAGTCATGCAGCGCCTTAGCATGAGCCTGGATATCTTGCTGCAGGCCCGCGAAGGCGCCAGGATCGCGGACCCCGATGCTCGCGTCATTCTCGAGCATCGACCGGACCACGTCGTCGGGTCCGTCACGTCCGTCGCCGTCCCTGGTCGCGGCGAGCAGCACGGTGCCCCCGTACAGCTCGAACCGCCAGGCGGCGCGCGGGACGAGGCCGGCCCCGGCCAGCATCGGGGTCAGCGCGGTCGTGGAGTAGTACGCGTAGTGCCCGTGCCGCAGCGCGTTCCACTGCCCGTCGCGCAAGATCGTGCTCAGCGCGTGATACTGCAGCAACAGCACTCCGCCCGGCGCGATCCGGGCCGCCCGCTCGGCCACTGCCGCCCGCTGGTCCGCCGCGTGCATCATGCCGAAGCAGTCGACGATCACGTCCGCCTGGCCGGCCGGGCCGGCCGGGGTCAGCCCCCGGGCGGCCAGCAGCCCCAGCCAGGATCCGCCGTGCGGGCTGCCGTACTCGGCCACCACGCCGTTTCCGGGCAGCCACCCCGCCGCGGCGACTCGCTGCACGGCGTCGGCCGCCTGCCAGACGAGCGCCGCGGGCTCGGTTCCCCTCGGCTCCTCCGGCACGGTGGGATCGGCCAGCAACTGGGCCAGGCCGCACGATGAGCACAGCCACATTTGCAGCGGATATACCGGGTCCGGACCTGGGTCGTCGTAGCGCGGGAAATAGTCGGACGCGGGCTGCTCACCCACGTCGAGCACGACATGACCGACTGGCCCGCGGCAAGCCCGGCACGCATGCTTGTCCATCTACATCCTATTTTCGGGGGATTTAATCATTATCAAGATAATTCATGCTAGCTGGTCGTTGACCGGCCGGGAAAGAGGGGGGCCGGAATGATGTCTACGCTGCATCAGTGTCGTCTCTGCGGTGCAGAGCTTACGCGCACGTTCGTCGATCTCGGAATGTCACCGCTGTGCGAAAGCTATGTGCCCGCCGAGCGGCTCGACGAGGCCGAGGTCTTCTATCCGCTGCACGTCCGGCTGTGCGAGACCTGCCTGCTCGTGCAGCTACCCGCCTATGTATCGGGTGAACTCATCTTTTCCGACTACGCCTACTTTTCCTCGTACTCCGATTCATGGGTCGCGCATGCGAAACGCTACGCGGAGGCGATGACCGAGCGCCTGGACCTGACGCCCGGCAGCCTGGTCACCGAGGTGGCCAGCAACGACGGTTACCTGCTGCAGCACTTCCACGCCGCGGGCATCCCGGTGCTCGGCGTCGAGCCGGCCGGCAACGTCGCCGAGGCGGCCCGGGCCCGCGGCATCCGGACCGAGGTCGAGTTCCTGGGCGCCGACACCGGCCGCGAGATAGCGCGCAGATACGGCCGGGCCGACCTGGTGGCCGGGAACAATGTCTTCGCCCACGTGCCCGATATCAAGGGCTTCGCGGCCGGACTGCGCGCGCTGGTCAAAGACGAGGGCATGGTGACGCTGGAATTCCCGCACCTGCTCCGCCTGATCGAGCGCCGGCAGTACGACACGATCTACCACGAGCATTTCTCGTACCTGTCGCTGCTGACCGCTTCCCGTGCCCTGCAGACGGCCGGGCTGCGCGTGGTCGACGTCGACGAACTCACCACGCACGGCGGTTCGCTCCGGGTCTACGCCCGCCCGCAGGAAAGCGCGGGTGAGCCGGCCGCACGGGTCAAGGCGGTGCTGGCCGCCGAGGAGGCGGCCGGGCTGCACACCGTGGCGGGGCACGAGGGCTTCGCGCCCGCGGTCCTGAAGATCAAGAGCGACCTGCTGGGCTTCCTGCTGCAGGCCGCGGCGCAGGGGCGCTCGGTGGCCGGGTACGGCGCCCCGGGCAAGGGCAACACGCTGCTCAACCACTGCGGCATCCGATCGGATCTGCTCTCTTATACGGTCGATCGCAGCCCGGTTAAGCAAGGAAAATTCCTGCCCGGCACCCATATCCCGATCTACGCACCAGAACGGCTGGCCGAGACCAAACCCGACTACATACTCGTCCTGCCGTGGAATCTGCGGGACGAGATAAGCCGGCAGCTCGGCTACGCCGGTTCCTGGGGCGGAAAACTCGTCGTCCCGATTCCCGAGCTCGAAATCTTTTCTGCGGGGTGTGAATCATGAAGGTTGTGCTTTTCTGCGGTGGCCTCGGCATGCGGATGCGCGACGGGATCCACAGCGGTCCCAAGCCGATGGCGATGATTGGCGATCGCCCGCTGCTATGGCACGTCATGCGCTATTACGCGCATTTCGGCCACACCGATTTCGTCCTCTGCCTCGGGTACGGCGCCTCGTACGTCAAGGACTTCTTCCTCAACTACGACGAGACCCGGTCGAATGATTTCGTCCTGGAGGGCGGCGACCGCGAGGTGAAGCTGTTCCGGACCGACATCTCGGACTGGCGGATCACCTTCGTCGACACCGGCCTGAACTCGGCCATCGGGGAGCGCCTGCGGCGGGTCCGCCGGTTCGTCGACGAGGAGCCGATGTTCCTGGCCAACTACGCGGACGTCTTCACCGACGCGCCGCTGCCGGACATGATCAAGCGGTTCGAGGCGGGCAGCGCGGTGGCCAGCCTGCTCGCGGTGCCGCCGCAGTCCTCCCACCACGTGGTCGACGTGGGCGAGGACGGCCTGATCACCCAGGTCACCCCGGTGCGGGACCTGCGCCAGTGGGAGAACGGCGGCTACTTCCTGCTCCGTCCGGAGATTTTCGATTACCTCAACGAGGGCGAAGACCTGGTGGAGGACGCGCTGCCCCGGCTGATCGCCCAGCGCCGGGTGCTGGCCTATCCCTACAAGGGCTACTGGTCACCCGCCGACACGGTCAAGGAGCGGGCCCAGCTCGAGGAGATGTACCAGCAGGGCAACTGCCCGTGGATGGTCTGGGATCCGGAACGCTCGGGTGCCAACAAGGCCGCCACCGCGGCGGCCGCCACCGTCGCGCGGTAACGGGACGCGCCATGCTGTCGCTGCCCCTGACCGCCCCCGCGGGTGAGCCGCTGTCCGTGCTCGCCATCGGCGCGCATCCGGACGACATCGAGATCGGCGCGGGCGGCCTGCTGCTGCGTCTGGCCGAGCGCGGGCTGCGGGCTCGCTACGTGGTGCTGACCGGGACCGAGGAACGCCGGCCGGAGGCGCGGGACGCGGCGCGTTCGTTCATGCCCGGCGCCGACCTGACCGTGGAGTTCTTCGACCTGCCCGAGGGACGGCTGCCCGGCTCGTGGAGCAGCGTGAAGGAGATCCTCGAGGGGGTGGCCGGGTCGTTCTCGCCTGATCTTATTCTCGCGCCGTCGTCCGCCGACGCGCACCAGGACCATCGCACCATCGCCGAGATCGTGCCGACCGTCTTCCGGGACCAGCTCTATCTCGCCTACGAGATACCCAAATGGGACGGTGACCTCGGCCGGCCGTCGATGTACGTTCCGCTCCCGGACCAGATCATGCGGCGCAAGGTGGAGCTGCTGCACAAGTGCTTCCCGTCGCAGCGAGGGCGCGATTGGTGGGACGACGAGGTCTTTCTCGGTCTGGCCCGGCTGCGCGGGATGGAGTGCCGGGCGCGTTACGCCGAGGCGTTCACCTGCTCCAAGTCAGTGATTGCGCTGTGACGGGCTTACTGCCCGGCAGGAGCCGGTCGGACAGCAGGGCGAACTGGTCGGCCAGCTGATCCCGGTTGGCCGCGTTGGCCGCCGCCAGTTCTTCGGTGAGTTCCGCGCGGCGGTTCTGCATCTCCTCGAACAGCGCGATCAGCCGGTCCACATCCGGCGCGGCGGCGGGCGCGGTGAAATCGGCCTGCCCCATGCTCTCCATCAGCGCGACGAACTTGTGTGAGTAGCCCAGCGAGATGGTGGGCTTGCCCAGCTTGAGGGCGCATATCACGTTGTGGTACCGCGTCGCCACGACGGTGCCGCACGGCGCCATCGCCGCCATGAGTTCCGCGTAGGTCAAGGCGGGCACGACCGTGACCCGCGACTCGTCCATGCCGGGCAGCTGGCGACGCACGTCGGCCACGATCGTTTCGGCGATAGCGCCGTCAAACTTGGCATCGCCGTAGAACAGGCGGACCCGGTGACCGCTGTCGATCAGCCACCGGACAAAGCGGGTCATGTTCGTGGTGTAAGCGGAGTGGATCTGGCCGGCCTGCTTGCGGTCGTCGTTTCCGCCGTGATAATCCATCACCCCCACCCCGACGACCTCCGGGTCGCCCGGAGTGTAGGGGGGCGCCGGAACGCCGAAGGCCAGGTCCGGGTAGACCCGGTCCGCGGCGGTGTCGATGCCCCGCTGCCGCATCTTGTCCCGGGAGAACGTGTCCCGGTACGACCGGTAGTAGGCCCGCCGGGCGGTCGAGTTGGACAGCCACCGGGTGACCGGCTTCCCGATGTCGTCGGCGCCCACGCTGACGAAGGCCACCTTGGTCCCGAAGACCTTCCCGGACAGACTGAGCACGAACAGCGCGTACGGGAAGCCCCAGGCCCGCACCGGCAACGTCGTCTCGAAGGCGCCCGCGCCGGGCACGATCACCGCGTCGTGCCGGCGGACCCACCGGGCCAGCCGGAACGTGTCGACACCCTTGCCGAACACCTTGAGCACCGCGGTCGGCACGGCCGTCTTGCGCTGCTCGTATTTCTGGTACCACAAGATCGGCACCCCGTCGATGCGGTAGCGGGCCCGGACCGCGTCCGGCCCGCCGCACATAGCATCCACGACCACGTCGGGATGGGCGGTCCGCAGGTAGGCGAGCACCGTCTCCATGGAGGCGTCGTTACCGGAGTTGCCCGAACCGATCAGGCCGAACAGCCCGACTCGGCGGCTCACCGCCGGCCACCGGCCACGACGCCCACAACACCGATCCACATCATGTTGCCCCCAAGACTTCCCCAGGACTTGCTGGGTTGGCGGACCCGTACAGGCCTGCCATCATCAAGACCCCGGACTTCATGGCCGTGATACATCCGCTCACGGATAGCAAACGCGCCGGGGAGTATCAAAGTGCCCCCCGGACTGCTCTCGTAACAGAGCGAAAAGGAGCCGAGCGGAGGCTGGATGAGCGGGCAGGCGCTGGACCTGGTACGGTCCGCGCAGATCGTATGGCGGCTACGGGGGCTCGTCGCTGCGTTTCTAGCGCTGGGCTTCCTCGGTGGCGCGGTTTACACTGCGGTCAGCCCGGCGGTCTACCAGGCTGATGCCTTCGTCGCGATCTCGCAGTCGGTCTCGATCGCCAAACAGGAGGCGCTGGTGAACAGCCCGCTGGTGCTGGCGCCAGCGCTCAACGGCGTCGACCGCGGCGTGCCGCTGACCACCCTGCGCAACCGCGTCTTCGCCCTGACGGCGGACGCCGGGCTGATGATGGTGGTCGCCGAGGCCGGCACGGCCAGCCAGGCGATAAGCACCGCCAACGTCGTCGCCCGTAGCTACGTCGCCGTCACCACCGCGGCGAACGCCCCGGCGAGCGGCTCGGTGGTGCCGGTACAGCTGTTCCGGCTCGCGACGGGTGCCTCGGGTACCTCGCTGCGCTGGCGGCTGTTCTACGCCGCGGGCACCGGTGTGCTGGCCGGCGCCTTGCTCGGACTGAGCGTGGCGGTGGCCGTCGGTCGCGGCAACCGGTGGCTGCGTGAGCGTGACGACTTCGCCGACTCCATCGGGGTGCCGGTCATGGCCTCGGTGCGGGTCAGCCATCCCGCCCGGCGGGCGGGCTGGACCAAGCTCCTCGGCGCCTACCAGCCCGGGGCCGCCGACGCATGGCGGCTGGGCAACGTGCTGCGCGAGCTAGACCCCGCGGGCGACGGTTCCTCGGTCGCCGTGCTGTCACTGGTGCAGGACCGCAAGGCGCTCGCGCTCGGCCCCCAGTTGGCGGCCTTCGCCGCCAAGCAGGGCATTCCCGTCACCCTGGTGGTCGACTCCCGGCATGGCGGCAAGGTCACCAAGGCGCTGCGCGCCGCGTGCGCCGCGGGCGCGGGCGCGGGCCCGGCCGGTCCGGGACGGCCGGCCGTCGCCGTGATCAATCCCGACGATGCTGGCCTGCCGGCCGGCGGGCTGGTCATCGCCGCCGTCGTCGTCGACGGGAAGGCACCCCGGGTGGCGGCCACCATCCGCGCGACCACGACGATTCTGGGCGCCACCTCAGGTGCGGTCACGGCCCGGCAGCTCACCCGGGTCGCCGCCAGCGCGGCCGGAGACGGCCGTGACATTACCGGCATCCTGGTGGCGGACCCAGACCCCGACGACCCGACCACCGGTCGTCTTCCCCAGCTGGCCCGGCTCGGGTCACGACCGATGCCCACCCGCATGACCACGGCAGTGACGGAGACAATACAGTGACCGACAAGGACCAGGAGGTCCTGTTCTCCCCGAACGGGAACGGCGGCCTGCCCGGGCGGCTCGGGGCCTTCGACGATTTCAACCCGGTGCAGGACCGGCCCGCGGCCGCGTCCACCGCCCTGGTGAGCCTGGGATATCTCCGCGGCGCCCTGCGCCGCAGGAAAAAGTTCTGCGCTGTGCTGGCCGTAGTGGGACTGGTGCTCGGCATCGCCGTGATCAAGGCGCGCCCGCCGGCCGTCAAGGCGTCCACCTCGGTGCTGATCACCTATGAATCGGGCCAGGACCCCAGCAGCGAGGTGCTCAATAACCAGGGCATCGCGGCGAGCCGCACGGTCGCCGAGATGGCCATGGCCAAGCTGGGCCTGCACCAGAGCGTCAGCAGTTTCGCCGCGGGCACCGTCGTGACGGTGGTCACCGAGCGGATCCTGACCATCACCGTGAGCGCGAAGACGGCCGCCGAGGCGGTCAGCCGGGCGAACGCCGTGGCGACTTCGTTCCTCGCGCTGCACGCCAGCGAGATCGAGACCGATAACAAGCTCGTGCTGCAGTCAGTCCAGGCCGTGGTTAACCAGGCGCAGCAGGCGGTCTCCACGATCAACACCAAGATCAGCCAGACCACCGCGGAGTTGCCGTCCTCCGAGCGGACCAAGGAGCTCAAGGACCTCAACGCTCAGCTCACCCAGGCGCAGGTCACCCTCAATGTCGACGAGCAGACGCTGGCGGAGAACAAGGTCAACACCAGTGCGCTATCGGCCGTGTCCGGCAGCGTAATCCTCGACCCCGCCGTCGCCCTGACGTCCTCCAAGCACAAGACCGAGATCATCTACGCGGTCGTCGGGCTGATCCTGGGCCTGCTCGTGGGCATGGGGCTCGTGATCGTGCAGACGATCGCGTCGGACCGGCTGCGGCGGCGCGACGACGTGACCAGAGCCCTGGGCGCTCCGGTCAGGTACAGCGTGGGGGCCGTGCGGCTGAGCCGGTGGCGGCCGGGCCGCCACGGGCTGGGCGCCGCGGGCCAGCCCGCCGTCCGCCGGATCACCGCGTACCTGCGCGCCTCGGTGCCGCAGCCCCTCAAGGGCACCGCCGCTCTGGCGGTCGTGCCCGTCGACGACACCCAGGTCGCGGCGCTGTCCCTGGTGTCCCTGGCCGTGTCCTGCGCCAAGGAGGGACGCCGGGTCGTGCTGGCGGACCTGGCCGAAGGCGCGCCGGTGGCGGCTCTGCTGCACGCCCGCGGTCCGGGTGTGCGCACGGTCACGGCGAGCGGTGCGCAGCTGACCCTGGCCGTCCCCGGCCGCGATGACCTGGCGCCGGCCGGGCCGGTCGGCCGGGTTCCGGCTGACGCTCAGCACACGGAGTTCACCGCCGCGGTCCAGGAGGCCTTCGCCTCCGCGGACCTGCTGCTCACGCTGGTCACCCTCGATCCCTCGGTCGGCGCCGACTACGTGGCGAGCTGGGCCACCAGCGCGGTCGCGGTGGTCACCGCCGGGCGGTCGTCCTGGGCCAAGATCGCGGCGGCGGGCGAGATGTCGCGGCTGGCCGGCCTCTCGATCACCTCCGCGGTGCTGGTCGGCGCGGACCGCAACGACGAGAGCCTGGGTGTGACGGACGGGCTTGCCGCCCATACGAGCCTGGCTGACCTGGGCTAGGGCGAGAAATACGTGACGCTATGACCACCACGGTGCTTTCCTTCCAGGGCCGCCGGGCCGCCCGGCTGGCGCGCCCGGTGGAAGCCGACGAGCGGCTGGTACGGTTCCGGGTCGGCCTCGCCTGGGGCCTGGTTTTCCTCAACGTCCTGACGTTCTACAAGGGCACCTGGAACCTGCTGCCGTTGATCATCCCGATCCCGTCGAAGATCGGCCAGCTCCTGACCCAGGGCTCGCTGCCCGCCGCGGTGCTGTTGGCCTGGTCGGTGAACCGGCGGATGCTCATCCGCCCGAACGTGTTCCTCAGCCTGCTGACCTTGCTGCTCATCGAGTCGCTCGTCTCGGCCGCCAACCTGAACGAGCACCTGGCCGGGACGCACCTGGATGGGATGCTGTACCGCAGCCTCCGGCTCGGCGAGTTCGTGGCCTTCCTCTGGCTGGTCACGCCGTTCGCGGGCCGGCGCGACCTGCTCCTGGTCAAGTGCCAGCTGAACTCGCTCTTTGTCGTGCTGGGCTCGGTGCTGCTCGGCCTGCTGATCGTCCCGCACCGGGCGCTGGCCAGAGGCCGGCTCTCCGGTGAGTTCTGGCCGATCACCCCGGTGCAGGTGGCGGACTACTCGGCGGTCGCCCTCGGGCTGGTGGTCGTGCTGTGGTTCTGCGGTGAGATGTCCGGGCGCCGCGCCGCGCCCGTCTCGGGCGTGCTCGTCGTCATGCTGCTGCTGTCGCATACCAGGACCGAGGTCATCGCGCTGGCGGCGGGCCTGCTCGTGGCCGGCCTGAGCATGTTCGCGGTCCGGGTCCGGGTCCGCCGGCTGTTCGGCAGCGTGGCCATCACGGTCTCGGTCGCGGTCCTCGCGTTTTCCGGCGTGCTGACCGCCTGGCTGGCTCGGGGCGAGAACTCCTCGCAGCTGTCGAACCTGACCGGCCGGACGAACGTCTGGACTTCGGTGGTCAACGACCCGCGTGACTTCTGGCAGATGACCTTCGGTTACGGGCTGTCCAGCAAGGCGTTCAACGGGCTGCCCATCGACAGCAACTGGATGTCCGGCTACTTCGACCTGGGCCTGGTCGGGGTGACCATCATCGCCGCGTTCCTGTTGTTCGTCCTGGTGGACGCCCTGTTCCAGCCGCGCGGGGTACGCCGGGCCCTGGCCCTGTTCCTGGTCACCTACCTCATCATCACGTCCTACACCGAGACCGGCCTCAGCGACGCCTCGATGTACCTGCTCGAGTTGGCCGTGGCCGCCTCGCTGCTCATCCCGCCCGACCCGGAAGGAGGCTGGTATGCGAGTGCTGCTGGTCCATAGCCGGTATCGCTCGGCCACCCCGAGCGGCGAGAACCGCGTCGTGGACCAGGAGAGCGAGGAGCTCGCGCGCGCCGGGCACGAGGTCAGGCGTTTCGAGAAGGACAGCGACGAGATCGAGCACTGGTCCGCTGCGCGCAAGGCGCTGCTGCCCGCCCGGGTGGTCTGGAGCCGCGAGTCCCACCGTGAGCTGGCCGCGACACTGCGTGCCTACCGCCCCGACGTCGTCCATGTGCACAATACGTTCCCGCTGGTCAGCGCCGCTGTGCTGTACGCCTGCCGGGACGCTTCGGTGCCGGTGGTGGCCACCTTGCACAACTACCGGCTGATGTGCGCACCCGGCGACTTCATGCGCCAGGGCGCGGTCTGTCACGACTGCATGGAAAAGCTGCCGGTCCGCGGGGTGGTGCACGGGTGTTACCGCGGATCGCGGGCCGCTACCGCCCCGCTGGTCGTGGCCAACATCGCGCACCGCAAGGCGTGGCGGTCGCTGGTCTCGGCCTACGCGTTCATCTCCGCCGCCCAGCGGGACCTGCACGTGGGTCTGCGCCTGCCGCCCAGCCGGGTCTTCGTCCGGCACAACATGGTTCCCTACCGGGGCATCCAGCCGGTGCCGCGCGATCCGGTGGTGGCTTACGTCGGCCGGCTCGAAGAGAACAAGGGCGTGCGGCTGCTGATGACGGCCTGGGACCGTTACCTCGCCTCATCCCGCGACCCGGGCCTGCGCCTGGTCATCGCGGGGGCCGGCTCGCTCGACCGCGAGGTGGCCGCCTGGGCCGCGGCCCGCCCCTCGGTCGACATGCTCGGGCTCATCCCGGCCGGCCAGGTCCGGGAGCTGATGTCACGGGCCCGCGCGGTGCTGGCGCCGTCGGTCTGGGAGGAGCCGTTCGGCCTGGTGGTCGTCGAGGCCATGGCGGCGGGCACGCCCGCGATCGCCGCCGGGCACGGCTCGTTTACCGAGCTGGTCACGCCGGGAGCCGACGGCGTGCTGTTCCGGCCGGGTGACCCGGACGCGCTGGCCGGCGCCGTGGCCGACGTCGCGGCGCACCCGGAGAAGTACGAGAGCTACGGGCGACGGGCCCGCGAGAGCTATGAGCAGAAGTTCAACCCGGATGACAGCCTCAAGCATCTGCTCGAGATCTACAGCTTCGCGATGACGTACCCAGTGTGGGGGCCGGCCGTCGTGGAGCAGATGCCAGATCACACGTCCTTAGGAGGACTGCAGCGATGCAATCGAATCTGCGGCGCCGGCTCGCCGCGTCGCCGTTTGGCCGGGGTGCCGCGCTGCCGCTGCGGACCATGGCCGTGGCGCGTTACGACGCTCGCGTCATCGGACGGTCGATCAACTGGCTGGTGCACGACCGCGAGAGACACAACTACTCCTACGACCTGGAGGACCGCAACCTGGATCAGCTCTGCTGGTTCGTGGCCGCGGTCACCGGGGCCGAGATCAAGCAGGTCCGGGCCTGGATGGAGGAACTGGACAAGGACGAGGACCTCAGAAGCGAGCTGACCCGGCGGCTGTCGGCCAATCCGTTCCGGAGCGTCGCCGCTACCGAACCGCACTGGGGCCGCCGGGCCGGCTGGTACGCCCTGGTCCGCGCGACCGAGCCGGAGCACGTGGTGGAGACAGGCACCCATCTGGGCCTGGGCTCCTGCATCATCGCCGCCGCCCTGTTGCGCAACGGGCACGGCCACCTGACCACGATCGACGTCGACGCCGATGCCGGGTACCTGATCAGCGAGCCGTGGGCGGGCGTCATCGACCGCAAGATCGGGAGCTCGGTCGACGAGCTCGCCTCGCTGCGGGACATCGGCATCTTCCTGCACGACAGCCTGCACACCTATGAATACGAGAACAGTGAGCTCGCGGCCGCCGAGCCGAACCTGCGGCCCGGCTCCATCGTCATGTCCGACAACGCCCATGACTCCTCCGCCCTGTCCGAGTGGGCCGAACGGACCGGACGCCACTACCTGTTCTTTAAGGAGCAGCCGCGCCGTCACTGGTGGCCCGGAGACGGTATCGGAGTGGCCTGGGGGAAATGAGGCCGTTCAAGAGGTCCGTCCCGGCGGCCAGGAAATTGGTTCTGCTGGCCGCCGTGACCGGCTGCGCGGCCGTCTCCGGCTGCACCTCCGGCACGCCGGCCAGCACGTCCGGGTCGGGCCCGGCCGTCGCCGCTCCGGTGGCCGCGGCGCCCAAGGCGAGCCAGGTCTGCGGCAGCGCCGCGCTGAACTCCCCGTTCAGCTACACCGGCCCCGCGGGCCGGTACGCCAGCGGCAAAGCCGGACTGCCCAGCTACGGGACGGCCGGATCGGACTTCCCGGACGCGAAGGCGGGCGTGGTCGTGGCGCCCGGGACCCAGCGCTATGCCTCCTACCAACTCGATCCGGACACCGTCTACTACCTGCTGCCCGGCGTGCACGTCGGGACGTTTCAGGCGAACCGCGGCGACGCCTTCGTGGGCGGCCTTTCCGGCGGCACGGCCAGCGTCCTGTCCGGCAGCTACACCGAGAACGAGGCCTTCGACTCGAATTTCTCCGACGGAAACCAGCCCGGCGTGACCATTGAGTACCTGACCATCGAGAAGTTCCTGGCCCAGGCCCAAGGCGCGGCGATCAAC
>Ga0302235_10001729_pt1 | contig 16108 bp, 10 predicted proteins | sample II_Palsa_N3_3_FD_193577 | JGI IMG/M metagenome (GOLD analysis project Ga0302235, IMG submission 193577) | Peat permafrost microbial communities from Stordalen Mire near Abisko, Sweden - II_Palsa_N3_3 | ecosystem: Environmental > Terrestrial > Soil > Palsa > Peat permafrost | place: Sweden... | reverse complement strand
ACGTCATGGGCGTGATCCCCACTTTCCTCAGCTTGCTGGAGACCCACCCCAGCGACGCCGCCGTGCTGGTGATGCCCGACACCGATGGCGGCATGCAGTACGGGTTGCAATGCCTTAACAATCCGGGTGGCATCCAGGACATGACCTTCGTCGGGGTCGATGTGCCCGCTGCCATCGCGCGAATCGCTCGCGTGCAGTCACCGGGCCTGGCCTGGGGCCTGGCCGGTTACTCGGAAGGCGGCTACTGCACCGCCAACATCGCCTTGCAGGAGCCGTCACGCTGGGGAGCCGCGGGCGTCATGTCGGGGTACTTCAGTCCCATCGATAGCCAGGTACCCGAGGGCAACAAGCCCGGTGCGAAGCCCGAGCAGGTCAACGTGTTCCGCGGGCACCCCGCGCTGCGGCTGCTTAACTCGCCGCAGGATTACATCACCCGCGTGCCGATCAATGACGTGCTTCCGCCGTTCTGGCTCGCGGCCGGAGGCGAGGACAAGTCCGATGTCCGCGCCGCGGAGAACTTCCGGCAGCTCCTGGAGACCCGGGTGGCGAACGTGCCGTTCGTGATCATCCCGGGGGGCGGCCACCAGGGCAGTGTCTGGCGAGCGGCGCTCGGCCCGATGCTGACCTGGATGACGCCGCAACTGGCCGAGAACGCCGCGAAGGCCGATTTCGCCGCGGCCGCCGAGGCCAGAGCGGCGGTGGCGGAAAAGGCCGCGGCAAAGGCAGCGGCCGAGCGCAGGGCGCACCCGGCCAAGCCGCGTCCCGCCTCTAGCCAGGCCAGCCCGGGAAAACACTGACCCGCGCCCGTTAGCCAGCCCGCTCGCCCGCACTAGCCTCAGAGCGCGGATACGCATTGTTACCTCCGCCCGGCGTTATACGAAAGTTATCTGCGTAGTAAAGCAGGGCATATGCGACTGATCGCTTTCCGTTCAGACGACTCAAATTGCTGGTCGAATCATGCTGAATGGGACCTTTCGGAGCGGGAAATCGTGGCTACCGTGGTTCGCCAGTCTCCCCATTTACCGATGCTGACCTGGGGTTATCAGCATCGCCGTCATATCGCGCGGCGCGCGGGGCAGCGGCGAAAACACTCTGGGTAATCAGCCGAATATAGAGTGAACCGCTTTTCGTGCCATCGCGTCTGGTACGTGTAAGGGCGGACAATGCTGCTGAAGTGATCCGCTTAGGGGGGCGATACCTGGCCGGGCCAGGACGATACCTGGCCGGGTCAGGTACCTCGGCGGGTCCAGGCATCCGGGGACACCCCCGTTTTCGGGGATAGCCCTGTCTTCGGGATAGCCTTGATGATCTTGATCGCTGAAGCTACTCCTCGAGCGGATCGCCCTGAGCGGATCGCCACCCGCAGCACACCGGATGGGGCCGGGTCACCTCCTGGCCTGGCCGTGACCGGTAAAGCGGGCCTTGTCGTCCTGAACCACCGAGTGGCAGGCAGGTCAGCCGCCGACATCAAAGACAGGACACCGCCATGACAGGACCGCGCGACGAGTATTACCCCGGCGAAGACGGCCACGGCCACTACCCCGCGCTTGCGGCGATGGACCGGGATCTCGAGCGGCTCGGCGAACTTACCAGGGCCTACGTCACCGACGAGAAAGAAGACCTCGGCGTAGCCGCCGCCCGCATACCCGATGAAGACCTGCGGCGGGAAGCCGAAGAACTCCTCAGCCGCCTGAAGGACGCCATCGGCCCCGACCCAGAGGGCCCGGACGTGATCAGCGAGACGCTCGCCGAACCCGGTACCGGCCCGCATCTGGCCTGAAGGCCTGGCATCGGGCCTGAAGGCTCGCATCCGGCCTGAAGGCCTGGCATCCGGCCTGGAGGGCGCCCGGCGCGTCCCGGTTTGTTTCGCCGGCGTGTCGCGGGTAATAGTTGTTCGACAGCTGCCCCGGGTCTCCTCGGAGCCGGCCTCAGCAGGCACACGTGCACGGACCGCCACGGCAGCGCCATTGATGGACGCACGGAGAAAACAGATGAGCCTGCCCGCCCGCCAGCAAGCGGTCCTTGACCAGATCGAGCGGATTCTGGCGGCGGCGGATCCCCAGCTGAAATCGATGTTCGCGGCCTTCGCCCGGGTGGCGTCGCGAGAGGCCATGCCGGCCACCGAGGCGATCTCCGAACGATCGTCGCGGCGGTGGACCTTGCTGATCTGCCTCATGGTGATCAGCCTGCTGAGCGTGGTCACGATCTTCGTCGTCGCCACCAGCCGGGCCTGCCAGGGACTCCCGTCGGATCAGGTCGTCGCCACCGCCTCGGTGCGCTACGCCGGCTGCAGCAAGGAGACGGACGCCTGGAGCAAGGGCGGCCGCTGAGCGCGGCTTCTTTCCGTCATCTTAGAACGTTTGCGTAACCGTCCTGATACGCTCAGTTCCTGCCACGTGGAAGACGCCAGTTCACAGACCGTATGAATGCACCCGCAGGGGACAAAATGGCGCAAGTCCAGGTATACAACTTCTCGCACGGCATACTGAACCCCGGCATCGGCTACTTAATGTCCTGCCTGGGTTCCTTCCTCGGCCTCCGGTGCCTCACCCGGGCCCGCGCCTACACCGGCTGGTCGCGCGCCGCGTGGCTGCTGCTCGCGTCCGTGGCCGTCGGGGCCACCGGCATCTGGGTCATGCACTTCGTCGCCATGCTCGGTTTCGCCATCCCCGGGCAGCAGATCCTGTACAACGTGCCGATCACCCTGTTCAGCCTGCTGGTCGCGGTCATCGTGGTCGCGATCGGCCTGTTCATCGTCGGCTACGGCGGCAGCGGCCTGGTGCCGGTGCTGGCCGGCGGCGTGATCATCGGCGTCGGCGTCGCGGCCATGCACTACGTCGGGATGTCCGCGATGAGCATGCCCGACACCGTCCGGTACAACATGGGCCTGGTCGCGGTATCGGTGCTGATCGCGATCGTGGCGGGCACGGCGGCGCTGCTGGCCGGGCTGCACGTCGGCGGGGTCTGGTCCAGTCTCGCGGTGTCGCTGGTCATGGGAGTCGCCGTCAGCGGCATGCACTACACCGGGATGGCCGCGATGCACGTGTACGCGAGAGGACCCGGGATGACCATGACCGGGGCCTCCCCGGACAGCTTCCTGTTCCCGCTGCTCCTCGGCGCGAGCGTCCTCACCTTTATGCTGGCGCTGATCATCGCCTTGTCGCCCAACGAGGAAGAGATCCGGGCCGACGCCCGCCTGAGCCAGCGCGTCTACGCCGACGTCTGACGCCTCGCGCGGGTCCGGGTCCGCGCGGCGGATTTACCGAGGCTCGTAGGCGAGGTTGGGCCGCAGCCAGCGTTCGGCTTCCGCCAGCTTGATGCCTCGCCTGCGGGCGTAGTCCGCGACTTGGTCCTGGCCGATGCGCCCGACGCTGAAATATCGCGAAGCGGGGTGGGCGAACAGTAGTCCGCTCACGCTTGATGCCGGGGTCATCGCCCAGGATTCGGTCAGGGTCATGCCGAGCTGCCCGGCATCGAGCAGGTCGAACAGCGCTCGTTTCAGGCTGTGGTCCGGGCTCGCGGGATAGCCGAACGCGGGCCGGATGCCGCGGAACCGCTCGGCGTGCAGCTCCTCGATCGGCTGGTCGGCGTCTGGTTCGTACCAGTCGCGGCGGGCCTGGAGGTGGATATGCTCCGCGAAGGCCTCGGCGAGCCGGTCGGCCAGTGCCTTGACCATGATCGACTGGTAGTCATCGCCACCGTCGGCGTACCGGCCGGAAAGCTCCTCCGCACCGTGGATGGCCACGGCGAATCCGCCGAGGTGGTCCCCGGCCGGAGCGACGAAATCAGCGAGGCACCGGTTGGGCCGGCCCGGCGGCTTGGCGGTCTGCTGGCGCAGCATCGGCAGCCGGATGTCACCCTCGCCCGGGTTGACGCAGATGTCGTCGTCCTCGGAACGCGCGGGCCAGAAACCGTAGGCCCCCCGGGCGTCGAGCTGGCGGTCATCGATGATCTGGTCGAGCAGGGCGTTGGCGTCGTCGAAGAGCTCGCGCGCGGCCGGCTGGCCGAGTATCGCCGGGTATTTGCCCTTCAGCTCCCAGGCCAGGAAGAAGAACTGCCAGTCGATCATCTCGCGCAGTGCCTTCAGCTCCGGCTGCACGGTGCGCAGCCCGGTAAATGCGGGCACGGGCAGGTCGTCGAACGGGACCCGGTCCCGGTTGGCCCGGGCCGCGGCCAGCGGCAGCAGGGGGAGCCGCTGCGACTTCTCGTGCTGCTCGCGCAGTCGTTCCTGTTCGGCCCGGTTGGTGTCGGCCAGGAGCTGAACCCGGTCGTCGCTGAGCAGGTCCGAGACCACGCCGGCGACCCTCGAGGCGTCCAGCACATGAACGGTGGTGCTGTCGTAGGCCGGGGCGATCCGGACCGCGGTGTGCTGGCGCGAGGTGGTGGCGCCGCCGATGAGCAGCGGCAGCTTCAGCCCGCGGCGCTGCATCTCCGTGGCGACGTTGACCATCTCATCCAGCGACGGGGTGATCAGCCCCGATAGCCCGACCACATCGGCGCCTTCGGCGACCGCCGTGTCGAGGATGACCGCTGCGGGCACCATCACGCCGAGGTCGATGACCTCGTAGTTGTTGCAGCCGAGCACGACGCCCACGATGTTCTTGCCGATGTCGTGCACGTCGCCCTTGACCGTCGCGAGCACGACCTTGCCCTGGCCGCGATCGGCGTGATCGCGCCCCTCCAGCCGCGCCTGCTCCTTCTCCGCCTCCATGTAGGGCTCGAGGTAGGCCACCGCGCGCTTCATCACCCGCGCGCTCTTGACCACCTGCGGCAGGAACATCTTCCCGGCGCCGAACAGGTCGCCCACGATCTTCATGCCGTCCATCAGCGGTCCCTCGATCACGTCCAGGGGCCGCACGGCCTGCTGCCGCGCCTCCTCCGCGTCGGCCTCGACGAAGTCGGTGATGCCGTGCACGAGCGCGTGCCCGAGGCGCTGTTCCACCGGCGCCTCGCGCCAGGACAGGTCCACGGTCCGGGTGGTTCCCGGCCCGCTCACCGTCTCGGCGAACGCGACGAGCCGGTCGGTGGCGTCGGGCCGCCGGTCGAAGATCACGTCCTCGGCCAGCTCGAGCAGGCCGGCAGGGATGTCCTGGTAGACCGCGAGCTGGCCGGCGTTGACGATGCCCATGTCCAGCCCGGCGCGGATGGCGTGGAAGAGGAAGGCCGAATGCATCGCTTCGCGGACGACATCATTGCCGCGGAAGGAGAACGACAGGTTGGAGATGCCGCCGCTGGTCCTGGCCCCGGGGCAGCGTTGCCTGATCAGCGGCAGCGCCTCGATGAACGCCTTCGCGTAGCCGTTGTGCTCGGAGATGCCGGTGGCCACGGCGAGCACGTTGGGGTCGAAGATGATGTCTTCGGCCGCGAAGCCGGCCTGCTGGGTGAGCAGGTCATAGGCGCGGCCGCAGATCGCCACCTTCCGCTCGACCGTGTCTGCTTGCCCCTGCTCGTCGAAGGCCATCACGACCACCCCGGCGCCGTGGTCCCTGACGTACCGGGCCTGCTCCAGGAACGCGTCCTCGCCTTCCTTCAGGCTGATCGAGTTGACCACGCCTTTTCCCTGGATGCACGCGAGCCCGGCGCGCAGCACGCTCCACCGTGAACTGTCGATCATGACGGGGATCCGGGCGACCTCGGGTTCGGTCGCGATCAGGTTCAGGAAGGTGGTCATGGCGCGCTCGCTGTCGAGCAGGCCGGCGTCCATGTTGACGTCGAGCAGGTTGGCCCCGCCGCGTACCTGCTCCAGTGCGACGGCCACGGCGCCCTGGTAGTCACCCGATTCGATCAGGCGCCTGAACCGCTTCGAGCCGGTGACGTTGGTGCGTTCCCCGATCATCACGAACCCGGTGTCGGCGCCGATCTCGAAAGGCTCAAGCCCGCTGAACCGGGTTCGCGCCGCCCGCGCGGGAACCCGGCGGGGCGGCCGGCCCGAGACGGCGGCGGCGATCCGCGCGATGTGCGCCGGCGTCGTCCCGCAGCATCCGCCGACCACGTTGACCATCCCGGCGGCGGCGAATTCGCCGAGCAGCCGGGCGGTCTCCTCCGGTGTCTGGTCGTAGCCGCCGAACGCATTCGGCAGGCCGGCGTTCGGGTGGCACGCCGTGTACGTGCCGGCTAGCCGGGAAAGCTCCGCGACGTGCGGGCGCATTTCTGCGGCGCCGAGCGCGCAATTCAGCCCGGCCACGAGCGGCTCGGCATGCTCGACCGACGCCACGAACGCCTCCAGCGTCTGCCCGGACAGCGTCCGCCCGCTCAGGTCGACGATCGTCGCCGAGATCCACAGCGGCAGGTCCGAAGCGACGTCACGCGCGGCCGCGATCGCCGCCTTCGCGTTCAGCGTGTCGAAGATCGTCTCGACCATCAGCAGGTCTACGCCACCGTCGGCCAGCGCCCTCACCTGCTCGGCGTACGCCGCGTAGACCTCATCAAACGACACCGCACGGTAGGCAGGGTCCTCCACCCGCGGGGACAGCGACAGCGTGACGTTCAGCGGGCCGACCGACCCGGCGACGAACCGCCCGCCGGCCTCGTCCGCCGCCTGCCGCGCCAGCTGAGCACCTCGTAGGTTCATCTCGCCCACCAGCGATTGCAGGCCGTAATCGGCCTGGCCGATGCTCGTCGCGGTGAACGTATTGGTCGTGGTGATGTCGGCGCCTGCCGCGAGGTACTCCCGGTGAATGTCGAGAACGACGTCAGGCCGGGTCAGGTTCAGCAGGTCCGGGTCGCCGGTCACATCCTGCGGGTGGTCACGCAGCCGCTCGCCGCGGTAGTCGGCCGCGACCAGGCCCTTTCCCTGGAGCAGCGTGCCCCAGGGCCCGTCGAGCACCGCGATGCGCTCGTCAAGAAGCTCCCGCAGCCGCTCCCGGGCGCCTGCCGCTGGTGAATTTACCGCCACGGGTCACCTCCTACTAGTAGGAGGCGCCCTTCACCGCAGGAAGAAGGCCGAGCGTGGCGGGCCTAAACCCGTTGCAGCGCCTCTCGGCCTGCCCCCTATCCTACCGGGATTGCCGCGCCAGGGCTCAGCCCTTGACCGCTCCGCTCATCAGACCCTGGACGTAGTACCGCTGGAGCGCCAGGTAAAGGATCACGCAGGGGACCATGGCGATCACCGCCCCGGCGACCAGGTATCCGTAATTGACGGTCCCGAAGGTCCCTGTCTCGACGTTGAGCAGGGCCACCGGAAAGGTGTACTGACCCTGCTGGGTCAGGAAGGTGAGTGCGGCCAGGAACTCGGTCCAGGCGAAGAGGAACGCGTACAGGACGGTGGTGGCGATGCCGGGTGTCACCAGCGGCCGCATCACCCGCCACAGCGTCGTGAGCGTCCCGGCGCCGTCGACCCGGGCCGATTCCTCGAGCTCAGCCGGAATCTGGCTGAAGGTGTTGCGCATGACGAAGACGCCGAACGGCAGGTTGAACGTCGAGTAGAAGAGCACCAGGCCGAGCAGGCTGTTGGTCAGGTGCAGGAAGTTGAGCTCGAGGAAGGCCGGCGTCAGGATGGCCTGGTAGGGGACCATGAGGGCGAGCAGGGTGACGGCGAAGATCAGGCCGCGCCCGCGGAACCGGAAGCGGCCGAAGCCGTAGCCGGCGGCGGTGGCCAGGACGGCGGTGAGCACCGCCGTGCCGACCGCCACGATCAGGCTGTTGCCCACGTAGTGCAGGATGTGGATCGTTCCGCCGATTAGCTGCTGGTAGTTGGTGATGGTCAGGTGGGTGAAGTCGGAGATTCTCGGCGCGCTGGTGATCGCGGCCTCGCTCTCGAATGAGCGCAGCACCGCCCATACCAGCGGTGCGACGAACAGCACGCCCAGTACGGTGCCCACCACGGCATAGAGGATCCGGGCTGTCCTGGCCTCCCGGTGGTCCTCCTGCCTGCGGGTAATGGTCGGTGCCGCCGCCATATCCGGCCTCCTATCGCTGAGCTGCTGTCCTGGTTACGCCGTGCGGTCCCGGAGGGCGAAGAACTGGACGAAGCTGATGAACCCGACCAGCACGACCAGGATGAGGGACATGGCGGTCGCCTTGCCCAGGTGCAGCTGGACGAAGGCCACCTGGTAGATCCACATGACGACGGTGTCGGTGCTGGTGCCCGGTCCGCCCTGGGTCAGGATGTAAAACTGGTTGAAGGCGAGGAACGAACCGACCACCGAGATGATCAGGGTCAGCGCGATGGTCCGGCGCAGCAGCGGGATGCGGATGCGCAGCTCGGTGTCCAGCCAGGAGGCGCCGTCAATGGCGGCCGCCTCGAGCAGGTCGCCGGGGATGCCCTGCATGCCGGCCATCAGCAGCACCATGGTCAGGCCAGACGCGAACCAGACGACCAAGACGCAGACGGCGGCCAGGGCCAGGTTGCTGTGGACCAGCCAGGCGGTCTGGCCGTTGGTGATGTGCAGCCCGTGCAGCACGGCGTTAACCCCGCCGGAGCCTGGCTGCAGCTCGAGCAGCAGCAGGAAGCTCTCGGTCACCAGGCCGACGACATAAGGCAGGAAGAACACGGTGCGCAGCAGCGTGGAGCCGCGCCGGGGGCGCCGGACCAGGACGGCGAGGCCGTAGCCGACCAGGAAAATGGCCGGGGTGACGATGGCCGTGTATTCCAGGGTGAACAGCACGGACTGCACGAACGTGGCGTCCTGGCCCACCGAGACCCAGTTCTGCAGCCCGGTCCAGTGGTCCGGGCCGATCAGCGGGTAGTTGGTGAACGAGAGGTAGACGGCGAAGCCGACCGGGATGAGGACGAAGACGGCCACGAACAGGAAGGCCGGCGTCACCAGCAGCAGCCCGGTGCGGGCCTTGGCTCGCTCGAGCCCGCTGCGCCGGTATCGGGCCGGGGCGGCGTGATCGGCGCGGCCGGCCGGCGTCGGCCTAGCCGTGATGGCACCTGCCATGGCGACGGTCCTCCTTAGCTAGCTGGCCTCGTCCGTGAGCAACTGATCGAACCCGTTCTGCCCGGTGGCCATGGCCGCCTTGATCTGGTTGTTGAAGACGGCGGTGTCGAACATGGTCAGCCACGGGCCGCCGGCCTGGTTGAAGATGCTGTTGTAGGCGGTCGTGGCGGGGGCCACGCCGTGGGCCAGCGCGCGCAGGGCCACGACGTCGAGCGGGTTGGCCCGTTCGAAGGCCGGAGTCAGGGCGTCGGAACGCACCGGGGTATAACCGAAGGAAGGAAGCTGGTCCTGCTGCTTGATGGCCAGAACCCACTTCATGAACTCCCACGCGCCCGAAGCGTTTTTCGCGCCCGTGGGGATGGCCAGGTCGTCGCCGCCGTCGAAGGTGGCGTAACCGCCCGTCGGCCCGGGCAGCGGCACATCTTCGAACTGGGACCGCTTCGCGGCGGGAACCTCGTTGATCACCGTGCCGTAGCCGCCGGGGAAGATGCCGACCGTCCCGGCGGCGAAGTCGAGGCCCCAGGTGGCCCCGGTGTCGGTGAGGTCGGACTGCGGTGCGAGATGCTCGCTCCAGATCGTCCGGTAGAACGCCAGCAGCGAACTCACGGCCGCGTTGCCCAGTACGTCCGCGGTCTGGTGGTCGACGGGGCCGCGGATGACGTTGGAGCCCGCCGCCCAGATATCGGGCAGCGCGGTGAAGCCGAGGCAGCCGGAGCAGTCGCCGGCAAAGGAGAAGCCGCTGATCCCGTGCCCAAGAGAATTGATCTTGCGGGCATCGGTGAGGATCTCCGCGAAGGTCCGCGGCGGATCGGCCGGGTTGAGGCCAGCCCGCTTGAACAGCGTCTTGTTGATCCACAGGACGGACAGGTCAGCCAGATACGGCACACCGTAGATGCGGTTGGCGTAGGTGGCCAGGGCCAGGTGACCCGGGCTGAGGTCCTTGGCGTAGGGCAGTGCGGCAATGGCGCTGGTCAGGCTCACGAACGCGTCGAGCTGGGTGAAGATCGGCATGTAGATATCGTTGAGATCCACCAGGTCGGGGGCCGCGTGGCCGCGGATGGCCGTCGCCAGTTCCGTCACCGCCTGGGTGTCCTGGATGGAGTCCATCACCACCTGCAGGTGGGGATGGGTGGCGTTGAACTCCTTGACCAGCGGCGTGGCCGCCGTGATCGTGTCGCTGCGGGCCCAGAACACGACCGTGCCGGTTGCGTCGTCGCCGAACCCCGGTGCGGCCACGTTGACGGGCGCGCTCGCGCTCGCGCAGCCCGCCAGGCTCGTCGCGGCGAGCAGTAGCAGGGCGGCCAGGCCTGCCCGGAACGGCCACCGGTTTTCTCCTGATCTCCGCATCGCTCAGCTCTTTTCCGCAGCTGTGGCCAGCGGGACCCAGACCCGCATGGGAGACACCCCGCGGTTGGCCCATCGGTAGTACGGCGTGGCCACCCACCGGACCGGGGCGGCGGCCGCCGCTGGGGCGTCCGCACGGCGGTATAGGTCGGTCCCCCAGCCGCGCGCCGCGCCCGAGCGGCCCAGGCCCGTCAGGGTCACCATGCCGTCAGCGGATACCACGGCCTGCGCCGGCACGCCGGGATCGATACTCACGTCGTCGAGTGACACCCCATCGGGAAGGTCACGCTGCTCCAGGCAGTAAACGAGCGGGCCCCGCTGCAGGGCGACGCAGCCCCGGACCGCATCGGCGGCGGGATGGGCGGCGACGACCCGCACCGCCATGTCGAAGTCCACCGTGACCTGGTCGCCCGGGGCCCAAGCCCGGCGGCCCCTCAGGTACCCGTCACCGTCGTCGGCCAGATCCGCGCCCGTCACCGCGACGGCCTCGCACCATCCCGGGTGGCGCAGCGCCAGCTCCCACGGCGCGGCGGGAGACCGCACGATCGTGACCGTGACCGTCCCTTGCCACGGGTAAGCCGTCGCCACCTCGAACTCGACGGGGCCGGCGTCCAGCTCGGCGCTGATCCGCCCGCCCGCATACAGGTGCACCTGGATCCCGTCTGCGCCCCCCGTCGCCACGTAGTGGTGCAGGCTGGCCCCCAGCCGGGCGAGGTTGGGCGGGCAGCAGGCACAGCGATACCAGGGCAGGCGGCCGGACGGGCTGTCCTCCTGCGAACCGTCGTGGTCGGCACGCAGCTGCAGCGGGTTGGAGTAGAAGAAGTGGGTCCCGTCCGCGGAAAGGCCGACGGCGACCGCGTTGTACAGGGCCCGTTCCAGCTGGTCCGCGTATCGCCGCCGGCCGGTCGCGAGCAGCAGCCGCCAATTCCACATGACGCTGGCGATGGCCGCGCACGTCTCGTTGTAGGCGCGGTCGGGCGGCAGCTCGTAAGAGTCCCCGAAGGCCTCATCGCGATGACGGGACCCCTGACCGCCGGTTAGGTAGGTTTTCGTCCCGTACGCGTCGTCCCACAGCCGCTGGATGGCGCCGAGCAGCGCATCGTCGCCAGTTTCGACCGCGACATCGGTGGCGCCGCTGAGCAGGTACAGCTGGCGCACGGCGTGGCCGGTCACGGCCGTCGCGTCCCGCACCGGCACCTGGTCCAGGTAGTAGCCGGAGCCGAACGAGCCCCGTCCGAGCGTCCCGTGACCGCGGCGCTCGACCAGCCGGGCGGCCAGATCCAGGTAGCCGCGGCGGCCGGTCTGGCGCCACAGCTCGACCAGCGCCATCTCGATCTCCGGGTGCCCGTCGAGCGCGGCGTGGCCGCCGTCGGCGGAGCGCCCGGCCGCTCCGTCGTCGGCGCCGAACCGCTCGACCAGCAGGTCGGCGAAACGCCGGGCCACCTCCAGGAGCCGGCCGTCGCCGCCGCGGGCCGCCGCCACTCCAGCCTGGATCAGATGGCCGGCGCAGTACATCTCGTGCCCGTTCGTCAGGTCCGACCACGGTTCGTGACCGTCCAGGCCGAACCACGAATGCAGATACCCGTCCTCGTCCTGGGCCTTGGCGACCAGGTCCACCAGGGCGGTGTAGGCCGAGCGCAGCTCATCGCCAGAGTCAAGCTCCCACCCGATGGCTTCGAGCGTCTTGTAGACGTCGGAATCGGAGAACCACAGGCCACGCCGCGGGCCGCCGAACTCGCCGGTTTTACGGCGAAGGTTGTCCAGCGAACCGCTGGCCGCCAGCTGGCTGACGCAATGCAGGATGGTCGCGGCCCGGTTGAGAACCTGCCAGGCCCCGAGCCAGCTTCCGGGATCCAGGCGGACGGCGTCGTGGCCGAGGGGGCGGCAGGCGGTGCGGGCCTCATCTGAGGGCTGCACGGAGCCCGGACGCGGAACGGGACGACCCGGCGGGCAGGACATCGGCGACACCTTTCCGGGCCGCTGCTGGCCGCTCCGACCATGGCAGCCCCGGCTAGGAAATCGGTTTCCGCAACACAATTGCCCCGATTGCAGGCTTTGTCAACCCCTCGTCGGGGCTGCAGCCGGAACGTAAAATGAGCTACCCCGCCCGTTCGAAGGAAACATCTCATTCTTGACCAGGACTCACACCAGCCCGGCGGGAGCGATCCGATGGCCCGCCCCACTGTCAGCGACGTAGCCCGGCGGGCCGGCGTCAGCCGGGGAACCGTTTCCAAGGCTCTGAACGACACTGGCCAGCTCAGTCCGGAAACGCGACACCGGGTCCATGCCGCCGCGGCCGAGCTCGGCTTCGCGCCCAACCCGCAGGCCCGGAGCCTCACCAGCGGCAGGACCTTTACCGTCGGCCTGCTCACGAGCGACAGCATCGGCCGCTTCAGCATCCCCATGCTGCAGGGCGTCGAGGACGCCCTCGGCGCCGATTCCATCTCCGTCCTGCTCTGCGACGCGAGGGGCGATATCGAGCGCGAGCGGAAGTACGTGCGCACCCTGCTCACCCAGCGGGTGGACGGCATCATCGTCACGGCCAAGAAGACCGACGTGCGGTCGAGCATCGGGTCTCTGCCGGTCCCCGTCGTCTACGCCTACGCGCAGTCGGACCAGCCCGAGGACCGGGCCGTCCTGCCGGACGACGTCGAAGCGGGCCGCCTGGCCGTCGGCCACCTGGTGGCCGGCGGGCGTCGCCGGGTCGCCTATGTCACCGGGCCGGCCACCGCCCTGGCCGTACGCCACCGCGAGGAAGGGGCGAGGGTCGCGCTCGAACGGGCCGGCCTCGGCCTGCCCGCTGCGGCCGTGCGGTACGGAGAATGGTCCGAGGAGTGGGGCCGCGAGGCGGCCGCCGCGCTCACCGCAGCCGGGGTCGGGGCGGGCGGGATCGACGCGGTCTTCTGCGGCAGCGACCAGATCGGCCGCGGTGTCGCCGACGGCCTGCGCGACCTCGGCGTGATGGTGCCCGACGACGTGGCCCTGGTCGGCGTGGACAACTGGCGGCCGATGGCCGCCTCCTGCCGCCCGCCCCTGACCACAGTTGACCTGGGGCTCGAGGAGATCGGCCGGGTCGCGGCGCAGGAACTGCTGGCGCGGATCGCCGGCCGGACCGCGTCTGGCGGCCGCCTGCTGCCCGGCCGGCTGATCGTGCGGGAATCTTCCCGGCCCAGGTCGGCCGGGGCTTGATGGTGCTGAGGGGGCCGGGCCCGTCGCCCGGCGGCGGAAGTACGCCCACGAAGGCCATGACGCTTACGCATACCATGATTGAATTTTCTCGCTAGCCGCATGATCCGTGGTCGCTTAGCGTAGGCGGCATGAGCCTGATCCAAACCCCTTTCGGTTTTGCCGCCGCCCGAACCGTTGCCGCCTGATCACGACGGCCTGGCGACGACAAGGAGCACTATGACCACCATACCGAGGATCGCCCTGGTCACCGGGGCCACCCAGGGCCTGGGCCTGGCCCTGGTCGAGGGACTCGCCCAGCGCATGACCCCTGCGGACACCGTCTACCTCACCGGCCGCAACGTCGACCGTGTCACCCAGGCTGTCGAGGCCATGCCCGGCGGCGGAGCCCGGGTCCGCGGCGAGATCCTCGATGTGGCCGACCCCCAGGCCGCCGGCCGCCTCGCCGCGCGACTGAAGGAACGGCACGGTGGCATCGACGTCGTGTTCAACAACGCCGTCATGCGGGTCGGCCCCGACGACGACCCCCGCGCGATGGTTGACGCCTACGTCGAGGTCAACAACTTCGGCGCCACCCGAGTGCTGCGGGCCTTCGCCCCGCTGGTGCGCAGCAATGGCCGACTCATTGTCGTGGCCAGCTCGCTGGGTACCCTGTCCTACCTGGCTCCCGTGCTGCATGACCGCTTCGACGGCCTGGCGTCGCTGGACGAGGTGGACAAGCAGGTCGCGGCGTGGCGGGACGCGGTCAAGGACGGCAGCGCCCGCGCCGGCGCCTGGCCCGGCTTCGTCAACATCCCATCCAAGATCGGCCAGGTAGCCGCTGTCCGTGCCCTCGCCGAACAGCGCCGCGAGCAGGACATGACCCGCGGCATCCTGCTCGCTGCGGTCTGCCCAGGCATGATGAACACGCCAACCTCGGGCGTGTGGTGGGACGTCAGCGACGCCCCCAGCCCCGCCGACGCCGCAGTCGCCCTGCTGGACCTCGCCTTCGACGCCGTTAACGCCGACCACTACGGCCAACTCGTTCGCAACGGAAACGTCCTGCCCTGGGCTCCCGGACGGTAGGAATACGCAGCGGATCCACCTGGACCGCGCTGGCCCAGGCACCCCAGCACCACCCCAGAGGGACATCCGCGACGGCGGTCACGACGACCCGGCTATCGGCTCCGGCGGCGGCTACCCGGGTACCTGCGGTGCTGCGGCGGGCCGGGAGGCCATGGTGTTTGTGCTGGTCAGTGCCGGTAATGGACTGGAATGTGGCCGGAAACTGAGACGGGCATGCGGCAGCGGGACCGGCGGCGGACCGGAACCCCGGACGTCTTCCCTGGTCAGACGAGCGGAGGATAAGAGATTCGAACTCTTGAGGGCTTGCACCCAACACGCTTTCCAAGCGTGCGCCCTAGGCCACTAGGCGAATCCTCCGCCGCAGAGCTTACCCGAATCCGCAGCCGCGCCGGTGGCCCAACCCACCCGATGGTAGCGCCGAAGTCGGCCAGGGCCCGGAGCGCGGCGGACGGCGCGCGGTACGGCTAACGCAACATCAGGTCCCGCGGCTGACTACACTGGCCCCTGACCCCCCGCACGGCGTTATCTCGCCAACCCCCCCAGGGCCGGAAGGCAGCAAGGGTACGCGGGCTCTGATGGGTGTGCGGGGGGTCCCCCCATTACCGGTGAGGATGAGCTGATGGCAGCAGCCGCGTCCGAAGACGAGAGAACGGCACCGGCCAGCCTGGCCCAGTCTGGACTTGCGCTGTACCGCAAGTACCGCCCGGCGACGTTCGCGGAGGTCAAGGGGCAGGATCACGTCACCGGCCCGCTCCGGCAAGCGCTGCGCACCGGGCGCATCAACCACGCGTACCTGTTCAGCGGTCCGCGTGGGTGCGGCAAGACCTCCAGCGCGCGAATCCTCGCCCGCTCACTGAACTGTGTCAAAGGTCCGACCCCCGAACCGTGCGGCGTCTGCGATTCCTGCGTCGCGCTCGCCCCCTCAGGGCCGGGCAGCATCGACGTGATCGAGATCGACGCGGCCTCGCACGGCGGCGTGGATGACGCCAGGGAACTGCGCGAGCGGGCCTTCTACACGCCGGTGTCCGGGCGCTTCAAGATTTACATCATCGACGAGGCGCACATGGTGACCCAGCAGGGCTTCAACGCGCTGCTGAAGCTGGTCGAAGAGCCGCCGCCGCACCTGAAGTTCATCTTTGCCACTACCGAGCCGGAGAAGGTCATCCCGACCATCCGGTCGCGCACGCACCACTATCCGTTCCGCCTGGTTCCTCCGTCGGTGCTGCGCGAGCTCATGCAGGACATCCTGCACAAAGAAGGCGTCGCGGTGGAGGAAGCCGTGCTGCCGCTGGTGGTGCGGGCCGGGGCGGGGTCGGTCAGGGACTCGCTGTCCATCCTGGATCAGCTGCTGGCCGGCAGTGACGAATCCGGGCTCAGCTACGAGCGCGCGGTGGCCTTGCTCGGTTTCACCGACGCCAGCCTGCTCGACGAGATCGCGGACGGGTTCGCCGCCGGCGACGGCGCGGCGGTGTTCCGGGTGGTGAACCGGGTCATCGAGGGCGGGCACGAGCCACGCCGGTTCGCGGCCGACATGCTGGACCGGTTCCGTGACCTGATCGTGCTGGCCGCGGTGCCCGACGCGGCGCAGATCGGGCTGCTGGACCTGGCGCCGGACCGGGCGGAGCGGATGG
>Ga0302235_10001720_pt1 | contig 16155 bp, 17 predicted proteins | sample II_Palsa_N3_3_FD_193577 | JGI IMG/M metagenome (GOLD analysis project Ga0302235, IMG submission 193577) | Peat permafrost microbial communities from Stordalen Mire near Abisko, Sweden - II_Palsa_N3_3 | ecosystem: Environmental > Terrestrial > Soil > Palsa > Peat permafrost | place: Sweden... | reverse complement strand
ATGATGTCTTTGCTGGCGTGCCAGCGGCTTTCACCTTCCGGCCGGGAGCGGATCCCGGCACGTCCGCTCGGCATAGCCGCGCTCGCGCAGCCTCTGGACCAGCGATTGGCCTCCGGTCCGAGCGGGGCCTCCTCCCAGCGCACGTCGAACAGCCCGTTCCAGAACGCTTCGTGCATCGCCCACCTCCATGACTTGTGTTTGAGGTGAAGCGTCGCGGGGCGCAGAACTTATGTGAAGCGCTGGCGCACACCAGACCGTGAAGTCACCTAATCAGCCGCCAGACTCCACATAATCCCCAGGTTCACATAAGACTCGAAATGTTGAGCTCAACATTTTCACGGGTGGGGCTACCGCAGGATCCACGGCGAACTGGCCGGCCTGGGAGTAAAAATAGCAGCCTCGACGGCGTGGGAAATCCTGAAGGATGCCGGTATCGATCCCGCGCCGCGCCGATCCGTTCCTAGCTAGCCACAGTTCATGCGCTCCCAGGCCGAGGCTATCCTGGCCTGCGACTTCTTCGCCGCCGACCTGCTCGACGGCACCCAGGCCTACCCGCTAGCCTAGCCGTGATCGAGCACGCCACCCGGCGCATCCGCATCCTCGGAGTCACCCTGCACCCAACAGGGGAATGGACCGCTCAGCAGGCCCGCAACCTGATGATGGATCTCGGGGAGCATGCGCACCGGGTCAAGTTCATGATCCGAGACCGTGGCTCGAATTACACCGCCGCGTTCGACGCCGTCCTCGCTGGCGCCGGGATCCGGACCGTGCTCTGCAACGTCCGGACGCCTCGGATGAACGCAATAGCCGAACGCTGGATCGGCGGATGCCGTCGCGAACTCCTCGACCGCACCCTGATCTGGAACCAGGCCCATCTCCGGCGGATCCTGCGCGAGTACGAGACCCACCACAATCAGCACAGGCCGCACCGGTCGCTGGGCTCCGCTGCACCGCTGAAACCGCTACCCGAACCCGTCGATCTCTGGCTATACCGCGTACGAAGACACGCTCGCATCGATTGCGTGATCAACGAATACCGGCTGGTCGCATGATGTGGATGAGGTTCTCGGCACGCACAGTATCAGCAGCCGTGCGTGCCCTCTCCGCAAGACATCCGGCGATGACCGTGTCGCCTTGGCCGAAGGAGCAGCCAGCATGAGCCAGCCTGTCACCGAGCACGCGACTGGGGGACTCCAGCAATACAATCCTGACGAGGTCCGCGCCTATACCGAGGAGGTCCTGGCGAAGCTAGGCCGCCCGCTGGCTATCCCGGCTGGATTCGACCCGCTGCGCGCCTCGAACGAGGAACTGATCCGCTACGGTTTGCCGCCGCAACCTGACCGCGACGCCTTGCCTCGCCATTTCGCCAAGTGGCAGCGGGCGCTGAGCCTGCCTGTCCGCTCGGTCCCTCCCGAATTCTCCATCACCGGAGTCGTACACGTTCCAGTCGCGCCGTTGACCGAGGACAACGCGACCAGTCCCACATGGTCCGGTGCGGTCGTCCAGTCGCCCCCGCCAGGGGAGACGTTCAAGTCGGTATCCGCGCGCTGGATTGTGCCCAACGCCTGGCCGCCAGCATCGGCGTGGAACGGCAGTGGCTGGAATGACGGCACCTACCACTGCTCGACCTGGGTGGGCATTGACGGCTGGAATGGCATCCCCGAACTCCTCCAGGGCGGCACCGCGTCACAGGTCGTGGTCTCGGGCGGGCAGATCAGCTCGCGCAGCTGCTACGCCTGGTACGAGTGGTGGCCCGCCGGCGAGATCGCCTTCTCCAGCCTCACCGTCATGCCCGGTGATCTGGTCAACTTCCTGGTGTGCGCGCCGGTTGACAGCACCCACGGCGCTGTCAGCGTCTTGAACGAAAGCTCGCGGCAGACCGCCAACGCGCCCCTCACGGCACCGGGTAACAGCTCGCTGGCGGGCACGACGGCGGAATGGATTACCGAGGATCCGTCCAACGGTAAGAACCAGACTTATCCGATGCCCGATTACGGGGCGGCTTTTTTCTATGACGCCCTGGCGGGCAGCAAAACCCAGGAACGCGACATCAGCAACGCCGTCCTGGTCAACATGCTCTCCGGCGGATCCACGCTCTCCGCCGCCGCTGCGGAAAACCAGTCGGCGCTGCTTACCTACTTCGGTAACCAGGGTCCCTGAGGGGGAGGCTGTCAGCCGGCGAGGATCTGGCGCAGGGTGTCGGCGAAGGCGTCCGGATCGCCGGTCCGGCCGAATTCGCCGCCGAGGAACCCATCGTGGCCGCCCGGGAAGGTGACGGGCGTCGTCCGGAGCCGCCCGGCCCGCGGTCACCCCCGCGCGCCCCGCGATCATCGTCCCGGATTCCGCTCCGACCCCCACCACACGGGTCGATGCCGCCGCTTCGGATCCTGGGCGGGCTGCTTGCAGGACCGTTAGTCCCCACCGTCGTCCCCACCGGCCTTCTCGTTCTGATCGAAAAACTGTCCCTGGTGGCGGCCACCGAAGTGGAGTGTGAACTCCGCGCCCGTCGGCCGTTCGAGTCCGCGGCCCACACCGCGCCCATCACCAAACGGGCGGCCGCCCTGCCGGAACACCACAAGCGGGGGGGTTGCGGTCCCGCACTGCCGCTTTGGCGACCGGCTCATGCAACGGCCCGACGATCAGATCACCCAGTCCCCGGGTACGCTCCCGCGACGGCGGCTCCCCGCAGGGCCCCGTACTCCGCGACAAGTCCGCCAGGGCCTTCGCCGACAGCCGGTTCCACTCCCGCTGCCAACATAAGCACGGCGTATGCTCCCCAGGGCCACCGCACGGCACGCGCCCGGTCACACCCGGCGATCCCGCGGCCTGGCCGCCCACCGGAGGCAGCTCCGCACCGGCTTCCTCCCCGGGTCCCCACGGCGGCACCGGAACGTCGTCAAGCGCCTTCCGCACCACACCAGCCAACACTCCGGACGCCAGCCCCCGGGCGGCCTCGTCGGGCCCGCCCTGCCGACACGACAGAAGACGATCTCCCAGATTCCTCCCAACATGGGAACAGCTCCCATCCGCAGCGTAGGATAAGACTGTCCAGTGAGCTTCTGACCTGGCCTCACAGGTGAATTTCTGTGGAGTGGTCTTCACGTTTGAGGATGACCTGGGGAAACGGGGCCTGGCTAAGGTGGTGCCCACAGGTTAAGCGGGCGCAGCCCACATTTTCTGGAGGCTGTTCCGGTTCCGGCGGCGGCTGCCGAGGCGTGACGCCTGTGCCGGGCGGGCCTGGTCAGCGGTTCCAGCGGGGGTCGGCCTCGGTGATGGCCAGGCTGATTTCCTCGAGCTCGGCGATGAGTTCGCGGAGCCGTTTGTGGTTGCCGAACCAGGGGCCGTAGTCGGCGAGCTGCTCATCGGACAGGATGCGGGTAGCGGTCCTGCCGTTCTTCTTGCGGGTCCACTGGTGGTAGGGGCCGTGCAGCCGCGGGGGGTCGGCGTGGCAGCGGCAGCTGGCGTGGCCGCAGCGGGTCATCCGGTCGGCGACGGTGCCGGGGAGCGCGTAGGGGAGGCCGGCGAGGCGGGCGGTGATCTCGGCGGCGATGCGGCGGGCTCGGTCCTGCTGGGCCGGGGTGGGCGACACGCTGTCATTCTCGCAGCCGGGGTCCCGCATCTCGCGCATTTCGTTAAGTATAAGTGCTGTATGACAGATGCTGATGTTGCCGGCTATATCGGGCGGTGGCGGCCGTCGTCGGTATCGCCGCGGGCGGCGGCGTTCGCCCGCGACGTGATCACCAGGACCGGGCCGCAGGGCCGGGAGCGGGCGAAGAACCTGCTGTGGGCGGCGGGCAAGCTCGCCGATTACGCGCTCGGGCTGGGGCTGGAGGCGGTACCGGACGTGGTGCTGCACCCGTCGGTGGCCGAGCGGTTCACCCGGTGCGCGCCGGGCCTGTCGCCGGTGGCCCGGCGGACGCTGCGCACGAACCTGCGGTTCATCGGCCGCCAGGTGGCGCCGCAGCTGTATCCGGCCGATCTGCCGCTGCCCCGGGAGCGGGCGAAGGCGCCGTACAGCCTGGCGGAGATCGACGGCTTCCTCGCGCTGGCGGACGCCCAGCCGACCGCGGCGCGGCGGATGCGCGCGGCCGGGCTGATCGCCCTGGGTGCCGGCGCCGGGCTGATCCGCGGCGACCTGCGCGAGGTACGCGGCAGCGACGTGGCGTGCCGGTCTGGCGGTGTCGTGGTCGCCGTCCGCGGCGGCAGCCGCCCGCGGGCCGTGCCGGTGCTCGGCCGGTATCACGTCCCGCTGCTGGCGGCGGCCCGGTTCGCCGGGGACGCGCTGATCTGCGGCGGGACCGATCCGGGCCGCCGGAACCTGGCGAACCCGCTGACCCGCGCGCTAGACGGCGGGAGCGGGCTGCCCCGGCTGGACACCTCCCGGCTGCGCGCGACCTGGCTGGCCGAGGTCGCCCAGCGGCTCGGCCTGGCCACGTTCATGGCGGCGGCCGGGATCAGCTGCTCCCAGCGGCTCGGCGACCTGATCGCGGGGCTGGAGCCCGCCGTCGAAGCCGGCGCGGTACGACTGCTCGGGGCCACCGCGCAGCCATGATCCCGCTGGCGGTGCTCGAGACGGTCATCGACGGCTCCGGCGTCGCGCCGCGGATCGAGGCCGCTCTCCCGATCGGCGTGCGCCCCCGGCAGCTCAGCGTCCGCACCCTGCTGGCCGGCATGTGCCTGGCCCAGGCTGATCACCGGCCCGCGCACCTGACCCGGGTGCACCAGGCCCTGACCGGCCTGCCCCCGGACGAGCAGTGGCGGCTGGGCGTGATCGCGGACTGGAAACACGGCCCGCACCAGCTCACGTACCGGCAGACCGAGCGGACCTTCGGCCTGGTCACCGCGGCCCTGGGCAAGGACCAGCCCGGCGGGCTGCCCTCCCGGCCGCTGCAGGCGGCTTGCGATGACCTGCTGGAGGCATCCGTCCCGGCCGAGTTCAAGGACGCCAGCGCCTCGCTGGCCGTGGACTGGACCGACCTGGAGTCCTTCTCCCGGCCCCCGCCCGCCCGCGGCGGGCCCTGCGCCGACCCCGAAGCCTGGTGGGGGCACCGCAAGAACAACCTGCTGCGCCGCATCGACGAGCTGTTCTACGGCTACTACCTCTCCGCCGCGATCATGATGCGCGAGGAGAACGGTCCGCTGGTTCCCGAGTTCGCCCGCCGCGCCGGCCTCTCCTCGTGCCGGCACGACCCGGTCCGCGCGTTCACCCCCGTCCTGACCGCGATGCCCCGCCAGGGGATCCCGCTCGGCGACGTCCTCGCCGATTCCGGCTACGCCTACCGCGACGCGGACGCCTGGGCCATCCCGATGCGCACCGCCGGCGCCTCCCTGGTCCAGGACCTGCACCCCAACGACCGCGGCCCCAAGGGCACCCACCACGGCGCGATCATCGCCAACGGCAACCTGTACTGCCCGTGCACCCCCCGGTCGCTGACCGGACTCGGGCCGCTGGCCCGCGACGCCAGCCGCGACGACATCGCCGCGCACGACGCGAACAGCGCCGAGATGGCCCGGTACAAGCTCGGGCGCATCTCCCGCGACGACGACGACGGCTACCACCGGGTCCAGTGCCCCGCCGCCATGGGCAAGATCCGCTGCCCGCTGCGGCCGGCCTCGATGACCCTGGACCGGGACCGGCCCGAGATCCTCCAGCCCCCCGAGCACCCGCCCGCCTGCTGCACCCAGCAGACCCTCACCGTCCCCCCCGACGTGCTCGCCAAAACCACGCAGAAACACGACTACCCCTCCAAAGCGCACCGCCGGTCCTACGCCCGCCGGACCGGCGCCGAACGCGGCTTCGCCACCGCCAAGGACCCCGCCACCAACGACATCAGCCGCGGCTGGTGCCGCCTCATGGGCCTGGCCCCGCTGGCGCTGTTCACCACCACCCTGCTCATCGTCCGCAACCAGCGCATCCTCGCCGCCTGGAACGCCCGCCAGGAAGACAACGCCCGCCGCGCCGCCGCCGGGCTGCCCCCGAAAACCCGCAGGCGCCGCCGCACCACCCTGCAGGACCTCGCCGCCGAGCCCCCGTAACCCGGCGCACGCCCTCACGCCGCCGCAATCACCCGGCACGGAGAAAGCGGGAGCCTGCCCGTACCCACGACAACCGGACTCAAAGTCACGACACAACAGCACAGCGCACGCAACAGGCGCCACCGCGCCTTTAAGCACGCAGCGCGACGAGAATGTCAGACCTAAACGTGAAAATGGTCCCCACCAAAACGTGAAGACCACCTGGAGCCCCGTTACGGAATCGAACCGTAGACCTTCTCCTTACCATGGGTGATCAGTTCGGTCTCTCTGGTCACCCTACTGAGCCTGGACGTTGGTGACGCCGCCGAAGAGCCGGTCCATCACCTCAGCGCCTTCCTGAAGGACCGGCCGAAGCTCCTGGCGGTACACGGTCTCGGTGACATGGCTGCTGGCATGGCCAGCAAGCCGTGCGATCTTCTCGATCGCCATGCCATCGTCGGACAGCAGCGAGACGAACGTGTGCCGCAGATCCCGAGGCGCCCAGTCCCTGCCAAACCCGGCCCTCTCGCAAACGTCCTGGAACATCTTCCGGACGTGGCTCGCACCCAGCGGTGTACCGGTGGCCGTGGTGAACACCAAGCCGGTGTCCTGCCAATGCGATCCGGCAGCCTCCCGCTCAGCCGCCTGGTCCACTTGCCACTCCCTGAGCGCCCTGACAGCCAGCTGCGCCAGCTTCAGTGCACGGCGGGACCTCGGGGTCTTCGTGTCTCCTCCGGCCCGATCCGCGCGCAGCACCGCCACCGATGGTGGATTGCCGTCCAGGTCGACGTCCTGCTCCCACCCAATCGCCCGGGCTTCCTCGGTGCGCACGCCAGCCATCAGGCTCACAACGATGTAGGCATGCATCAGCGAGGCCGGACGCCGCGGATCCTTCAGCCCTCCGTGCAGCTCCAAGGCTGGCCGCGACCGTGCGGCTACGATCAGCGCCGCTGCCTGGGCGAGCGTAAACGCCCGCCTGCGACGGCCTGCCCGCCCCTTCGGAGTGTCAATGAGCCCGGCCACGTTCCGGCCGACCTTGTCGTTGGCCTCCGCGTACCTGATCGTCCGGCGTAGCGAATTATGAGCGATCTGCAGCGACCGGCTGGACAAGTCCGCCGTGAGCGACCTGAGACCTGCCTCGACCTCACCGGCGGTGAGGTCCCGCAGCCGCCGCTTGCCGATCTTCTCCAGGAGCGGGGCCAGCGCATCCCGGTATAGCTCCCGCGTGCGCTCGGAACGGCCCGGCAGCCCGTGCTCAAGCCAGTCATAGGCAGCCGCTTCGACCTTGTAGGACCGGGACGTGCTCAGCCCGCCGTCCAGCTCCTCGCTCTTCTTCTTCAGCGCCTCGATGACGTCCTGCTTGGTACGGCCGCTGACCTTGTATCGCTTGCGCTTGCCATCAGGGCCGAAGCCCTTGCTGAGGATGCCACGCCAGCGGCCTCGGCAATGCCGGTGGTACTTGCTGTCGGTGCAGGGCGCGCCCTCGTGATCGAAGATGATGCTGCCCCGGCCCTGGGGACCCTTTCCCATAGTCGGGAGCATACACCGGTGGTTCCCGCTATGGTTCCCGTAAATTTCCAACCAAGATCAACATACCGTCTGACCTGGTGGGCGCAACAGGGTTCGAACCTGTGACTTCTCGCTTGTAAGGCGAGCGCTCTTCCGCTGAGCTATGCGCCCTGACTGTGATCCGCGTAATGGACACGAGGAACGCAGACAGCTTACGGGTTTCGGGGCGCCTTCGTCGCGGCCGGGACTTGCCGATGCGGTAACTGGCAAGCATCCCGTACTCTCAGGCTGGCTTCGCCAGCGAGCCCAGCGGGCTGTAGCCCGCCTCTTCCAGCAGCACCGCGGTGGTAACTAAGTCGGCCCCGCCTCCCCCGTACCCGGCGGGAGCCTGCGGAGCCAGGACGCCCGCGTCGTGAGCCAGCCGCTGCATCTGGATCCGCAGCTTGTCATCGACGCCGGCCGCGAAGGCTTCCTGCTCCAGCGGGATAATGTAGTCCGCGATGAAACGCCGCACCGGCTGGCCGGGCGCTTCGGCGTCGGCCGCAGACAAGGTGGAGTGTGGCACGAAGCCTCCCGGGCAGATAAGTGGGGTTAGGTTTCACCCGACCGCGCGGACTGTCGCCAGCATACGGGCCAGCGTGCGGGAGGATCTTATGACGTGCGGGAGGGCCTTATGATCAGCGCGGCCAATCACGTGCCGCTGAGTCCGCTCAGCTTCCTGGCCCGGGCGCGGCACGCGTTCCCAGACAAGGTCGCGGTGATAGATGCCGACGAGTCGGCCGTCAGCTATGCCGAGCTGGGCCGGGACTGTGACGCGCTGGCCGGCGCGCTGCGGGCCGGCGGGGTGCGGCCAGGTGACCGGGTGGCCGTACTGGACCTGAACTCCCGCTGGCTGCTGGCCGCCCACTTCGCGGTACCCGGAGCGGGCGCGGCGCTGGTCGCGCTGAACACGCGGCTGGCCGCCAGCGAGTACCAGGACATCCTGGCCCACTCCCGGGCCACGATCCTGCTCGTGTCCGGCGACCTGCTGCCCCGGCTGGACGTGCCCACGGCCAGTGAGCTCCCGGCCGGCCGGGTGGTGCTGCTGCCCGGCACACCCGGCTCGGCGCTGCCCGGCGCCGTCACCTACGGCGAATGGCTCGCCGGCCAGGACGGCCAGGGCATCATGCTGCCCGCCGACGAGGACGCCATGATCGCGGTGAACTACACCAGCGGGACCACCGGACGCCCCAAGGGCGTGATCTACACCCACCGCGGCGCCTACCTCAACGCCCTGTCCGCCGCGCTGGAGTTCGAGCTGTCCGCGGCCAGCTGCCTGCTGTGGACCCTGCCGATGTTCCACTGCAACGGCTGGTCGATGACCTGGGGCGCGACCGCCGTCGGCGCCACCCACGTGTGCCTGGGCTCCTTCGACCCGCAGCGGGCACTGGACCTGGCCGGACGCTACCCGGTCTCGCACCTGTGCGGCGCCCCGGTCGTGCTCAGCGAACTCGCCCGGGCCGGGGCCCAGCGCGGCTTCACCGCCGCCCGCCCGCTGCGCGCCGCGGTCGGCGGCGCCCCGCCCACCAAGGAGACCATCGCCGCGGTGCAGAAGATGGGCATCACCGTGACCCACCTGTACGGGCTGACCGAAACCTACGGCCCCTCCCTGGTCTGCGAATACCAGCAAGGCTGGATCGACCTGCCCGCAGCCGACCTGGCCGGGCGGCTCAGCCGGCAAGGCGTCCCCGCGATCTCCGTCGCCGACGTCCAGATCGCCGACGGCAAGCTGGAGCCGCTGCCGGCCGACGGCACCAGCACCGGCGAGATCGTGATCCGGTCTAACACCGTCGCCGCCGGCTACCTCGACGACGACGCGGCCACCGCCGAGGCGTTCCGCGGCGGCTGGTTCCACACCGGTGACCTGGCAGTCATGCACCCCGACGGCTACATCGAGCTGACCGACCGCAGCAAGGACATCATCATCAGCGGCGGGGAGAACATCGCCTCGGTCGAGGTAGAAAAGGCACTCGCCGCCCACCCCGACGTGATCGAAGCCGCCGTGGTAGCACGACCCGACCCGCGCTGGGGCGAACGGCCCGTCGCCTTCATCACCACCGAACGAGCCGACCTCACCGAGGCCGAGCTCACCGAGTTCGTCCGCGGACGGCTGGCGCATTTCAAGGCGCCCGACCAGGTGTACTTCGAGACCCTGCCGAAGACCTCGACGGGAAAGATCCAGAAGAACGTGCTACGCGACCGAGCCCGGGACCGAGTCCGTGATCAGGCCAACGAATAGACGGCACGGAACGATCCCGGCTCGCGCGCACGATCAGCTCACGCGGCGCGGCGTTTATGCAGCGCGCCGCCAGGCTTCGGCCAGGGCCACGTAGCTGTCCCGGCGGCGGGCCCGGTCCAGGCTCGGGGTGACGACGGCGATCTCGTCGGCCTGGGCGAGTTCCTTCATCTCCAGGAGCCGCTCGGCGACAGCCTTCGGTTCCCCGGTCACCATCCGGGCGTCGTCCTGACGGCTGGCGCGGAACTCCCGGGAGCGCGCGAAGTCACGTACCTGCTCGGGCCGCAGTGGCTCACGTATCCCGCGGCGGAGGTTCTGGATGGTCAGCGTCCACGCCGCTTCAAAGTCAATGATCGCCTCGTCGTCGTGGCTGGCGAAGGCCAGCACCGACATCACCGAGTAAGGCGAGCCGCCCTCGGAGCGTGGCGTGAACCCGCGGCGGTATTCCCGCAGCGCCTCGAACGCCAGGTCCGGGCTCATGTGATGCGCGAAGGCGGCGCTCATCCCGTTCACCGCGGCGAAACGCGGCCCGTAGGGACTGGAGCCCAGCACGAACAACTCCGGCTGCTCGTCCATCACCGGAGCGGCTACCAGCTGAGCGTAGGGATGGCCGGGAGGGAATCCGTCGCCGAGAAACGCCTGCAGCTCCCCGACCTGCGCCGGGAACTCCGCGGCCGCATCGGCCACCATCCCCCGGCGCAGGACGTGCGCGGTCAGCGGGTCGGTGCCAGGCGCCCGGCCCAGCGCCAGGTCGATGCGCCCCGGATACATCGCCAGCAAGGTGCGGAACATCTCCGCGACCTTGAGCGGCGCGTGGTTGGGCAGCATGATCCCGGCCGCGCCGACCCGGATGCTCGAGGTACGCGCGCCGACGTGCGCGGTCAGCAGTTCGGGTGCGCTGCACGCCAGGCTGGTCATGTTGTGATGCTCAGATACCCAGTACCGCCGGTAGCCGGCGGCCTCAACGGCCTGGGCGATGCCCACCGCACCGGCAATTGACGTGGCGGCGCTTTCACCATGCTCGATCCCGACGAAATCCAGCACGGCCAGCGAGAGTGATTCATTCACGATATCCATCACCAGCACAATGCCGCGCCACCCCGCCGCATTCCCGGATCGGGCGCAACCGGACCCGATCCGAGGGCATCGCCTGCGGGTTCGTGGCAGGATGACGGCATGAAAATTGCTCGGCAGATCGTCGTCCTCGACGCCGCTGACCTGGCCGCCGAAAGTACCTTCTGGGCCGAACTGCTGGGTGGCACGGTCGACGCGGAGGACGATTGGCACAATGTCTACGTCGACGGCGAGCCGCGGCTTGCCGTTCAGTTTGCGCCCGGTCACGTTCCGCCTAACTGGCCTGATGGGACCTCACAGCAGATCCATCTCGACTTGTTCGTCGATGATGTCAGGACCGCCCACGACGAGGTCATCTCGCTGGGGGCCACGCTGCTCAAGACGACGGATGACATCGAGTCGACCGAGGGATATCAGGTCTACGCGGACCCCGCCGGACATCCGTTCTGCCTCTGCTGGGGTTAACTCCTCGTGGAGATCATCAGGTACCACACCCGCGAGACCCGGATACCGCAGGTCGGAGTCCGTGACCAGGGCCTCGTGTTCAGCCTGCCGGACGTGCCTTCGCTGGCCGCGCTGCTGGCGCTGCGGCTTGAGGAGATCAAGCGGCGCGTGCACGAACGCGAGAGATCCCGGCCGATAGCGGCCGCCGACGTTACGTTGCTGCCTCCAGTCGACGGCCGCACCGAGGTCTGGGCGGCCGGCGTCACGTACGTCACCTCGCGCGAGGCGCGGGTCGAGGAGAGCGAGCGCTCGTCCGATGTCTACCGCCAGGTCTACGAGGCCGAGCGGCCTGAGCTGTTCTTCAAGTCGGCGGCCTGGCGGGTGGCCGGCGACGGACAGACGATAGCGATCAGGGCCGACTCGGTTCTCGATGTCCCTGAGCCCGAGGTCGCCCTGGTGATCAACCAGTTCGGCGAGGTCGCCGGCTACACCGCCTGCAACGACGTATCGTCCCGGTCGATCGAAGGCGAGAACCCGCTCTACCTGCCGCAGGCCAAGGTCTACCTGGGCGGCTGCGCACTGGGGCCGACGATCCGCCCGTCCTGGGAGATCGCCGATCCCTACAACCTGCCCATCGAGCTAGCCATCTACCGCGACGGCGTGATCGCCTGGCAGGGCAGCGCCAGCACCTCGGCTCTGCGCCGGAAGTTCGACGAACTCGCCGGTTTCCTGCTGCGGGCGGATATTTATCCCGATGGGGTGGTCCTGTCCACCGGGACCTGCCTGGTGCCACCGGCGCCGTTCAGCCTGGCCGACGGCGACGTGGTCGCCGTGACGGTCGGCGAGATCGGCGTGCTGACCACTGGCGTCGTCCGGGGCCTTGACCGGATGCGCGAAGCGTTCGACCGGCAGGCCGAACGGGAGTTAGGCGCTCATGGCCGCGCCGGCCAGGGCGGCGTCGACGAGGGCCGCGGCCGCGGCCCGGGAGGCTGAGGCGATCGTCTTGTTCTGGTCCAGGCTCGCGGCCAGCATGCCACCGTCGTAGAGCAGGTGGAGCTGGCTGCCGAGCAGGACCGGGTCGGGTGCGCCGACCGCGGCGGCCAGCTCCTCGAACAGGCTCCTGAGCCAGCGGCGATACGCCTGGGGGACCTCGAAGGCGGCACTTCCCGGCGAGGCCTCGGCGGTGGCCCGGTTGAAAGCGCAGCCCTGAAAGTCCTCCCGGGCAAAGAGCGCGGCTTGCACGTCGAAGACGCTCAGCAGGCGTTCTCGCGGATCTGTCTGCGCCGCCACGGCCGTGAGCAACCTGGTGGTCGAGATGTCCATCCGGTGCTCGAGATACGCACGGATCAGTTCGTCCTTGCTGCCGAAGGTGCTGTAGAGCGAAGCGCGCGCGACGTCGGCCCGGTCGATGACCCGGTCAATGCCGACACTGTGCACTCCCTCGGCGTAGAACAGCTCATCCGCCGCCTTCAGCAGGCGCTCACGAGGAGAGGGACGCTTGTCGCTGGACATGGGCACCTCCTAGACCGATCGGTCTACATTAGCCGGTCAGTACAACCGCGGACCCCCTCGGAATGATTCCTCAGTATCAGGGCAGCAACAGCAGCTTGCCGGTGGTCGCGCGTGACTCCAGATCGCGGTGCGCTCGGGCCGCCTCGGCCAGGGGATAACGGCCGCCGATCTCGATGGTCAGCCGACCGTCCCTGACGAGGGCGAGCAACTCGGCCGAGCGCGCCAGCAACGCCTCGCGCGTGGGCACATGGTCGAAGAAGGTCGGGTAACAGATCTTGATGCTATTCGGCAGCTGTCGCAGGTTGACCACGGGCGGCTGGCCGATCACCGCCCCGTAGTACAGCACCGTGCCGTGGCGGCGAGTGACCCGCGTCGAGGCCCAGAAGGTGGTCTCGCCGCCCCCGTCGAACACGGTGTCCACGCCCTGGCCGGACGTCAGGTCAAGCACGGGCTGGACGAACCGGTCGCCGGCCGACACCAGGACCTCATCGGCGCCCCGCGGGCGGCCTTGACCTTGTCCTCGCGCGAGACCAGACCGATGACCCGCCCGCCGCGCATCTTGATCAGCTGGACGAGGATCTGCCCCAGTCCGCCCGCCGCCGCGTGGACCAGCACGGTCTGGCCTGGCTGCACCGGGGCCGCCTCGGTCGCGAAGTGCTGGGCCGACAGGCCCTGCATCATGACCGCAGCCGCGATCTCGTCGGAGACACCGGCCGGGACCGGGACCGCGGCCGACGCGGGCAGCGCGATCTGCTCGGCGTAGGTGCCGTAGGCGTAGACCCAGGTGACACGGTCGCCAACCGCGAAATCGCTCACGCCCGCCCCGAGCTCACGGACCGAGCCCGCGGCTTCGACCCCCGGTACGAACGGCACCGGACGGGTGGCCGCCGACCCCGGCCGGCGGGCCCCGGTATCCATGAAGTTCACCCCCGCGGCGCTGATGTCGACCAGGATCTGGCCGGGCCCGGGCACCGGCGCGGGCTGTTCCCTCAGCCGCAGCACCTCGGGATCGCCTAGTTCGGAAACGACGATGGCCTTCACGGCGAGCTCCTCTAGCTGCGGCTTTATCCCCTGGCCCTACCACCTTCGCCGATCTAAAGTGGACTAGCAAGTCCAAAGATGATGAGGAGGAGGAGGAGGCAGGGTGCTCACCGTCAAGGGGATCGCGACCCGTCAGCGCATCATTGACGGGGCCGCGGCGGAGATCCGTGCGCATGGCGTGGCGGCGACCACGCTGGACGATGTGATCGCCGTCACCGCGACCAGCAAGGGTCAGCTGTTCCACTACTTCCCGGGCGGCCGCGAGGAGCTTCTGCTCGCGGTGGCCGACTACGAGAGCGAACGCGTCCTGGTCGACCAGCAGCCCTACCTGAGTCAGCTGGATTCCTGGGCGGCGTGGCGGTCATGGCGCGACAGGCTGGTCCAGCGGTACCGGCGCCAGGGCGTGCACTGCCCGCTCGGAACCTTGATCACCGAGCTGGGCCGGCACTCCCCCGCGGCCCAGGCCATCACCGGACGGCTCATCGAGCAGTGGCAGAGCGACGTGCGGGCAGGAATTACCGCGATGCAGCAGTCAGGCCAGATCGCACCGGCCCTCGACGCGGCCCGCACCGCCGCCGCGATCATCGCCGCCATCCAGGGCGGCGTCACGATCCTGATGTCCACCGGCAGCAGCCAGCACCTGGAAGCGGCACTCGACACCATGCTGCTCTTTCTCCGAGGCGAAGCGACCGACGCGGGGGAATCTCAGGACGCGGACCAGAGGTCCTCCGGTTCAACTCCACGGGTCTCGGGGAGCAGCCAGAACAGCACCATGACCAGTGCCGCAGGCAAGAAGGTGACCAGCCCGGCCACTGCGAACCGGTGAACGGCCTCGGCGACCGCGCCGAAGATGACCAGGCCGGCGACCGCGCCCAGGACGCCCGCCGCCAGTGACCAGCCCGCCACCGAGGCCCGGACCGACGTGGGGAACAACTCGTTGACCAGCGACCCGGCGGCCGGGGCGAAGACCGAGCCGGCGAACACGCCAAGGATGTAGCCGGTCAGCAGGGCCGAGGCGGAGCCGGTGTACGTCAGGGTGGCGAACAGGGCCACCGCCACCATGGCCAGCGCGCCGGTCAGGCGCCGGCCGACGCGGTCCGCCAGCCACCGTCCGACCAGGAGTCCGACCAGTCCGGCGGCGCCCGCGCCCACGACCATGGCGGCCGTCACGATGCCGCGCTGGTGCAGGAAATTCTGCGCGAAGAGGAAGACAAAGCTGTTAGCCGGCCCCGTAATGACTGAGACGGCGAAGGCCAGTACCGCGATCACCAGCAGGCGCCGCCGGAACGGGCGTGCCACGGCGCCAAGCACCGGAACCGGATGCTCGGATCCGGCTGCGGCCACGGCGAACCGGTCGGGTTCGGAGATCCAGCGCGACAGCAGGGGCAGCAAAGCCAGGGGGACCAGCGCCAGGACGAAGACGCCGCGGAACCCGATCGCGCGTTCCGCCAGGCTGTGCACGATGGCGACGACCCCGGCGCCGGTGCCGTACCCGGCGGCGATTAGCGCCACTGCCTTAGCCCGGTCAGCCGAGCCGGTCTCCTCGGCCGCGGTGACCTGTGCCAGCGCATTCGTGGCGCTGAGCAGGGGACGCCCGCTGGCGAAGATGACCACGAACCACCAGTAGCTGGGGCTGGCCGCGGCGGCCGCCGTCATGGCCAGGCCCAGGCCGACCGTAACGAGCAACATCCTCCGGCGGCCGAAGCGGTCGGCCAGGCCGGTGATGGGTAGGGCGCCCAGCGACGCCAGGCGCATGATGGCCAGTCCGATGCCAAGGTCGGTACCTGACAACCCGGCCTGGTCGGCGAGGGTTGCGCCCAGATTCACCTGGCCGAACCCCCGGGCCACGTCGCCGAGGGCGGCGACCACGCCGAATTGCGCGAACCCGGAGGCGAATGCGGCGATGGCCACCGCGACCACGGCACGGTCGTTCCAGCGATGCAGACGGAGCACCGCCGGGCCGGGCCCGGGGATCGTGCCCGGATTAGTACTCACCTCGCTCCGCCCCCCGCGGGTATCGGTGGGTTGTCAGGACTGGACAATCCGCCATCTGAGTATCCCAGACCCCGCGTGACCAGGCGGTCACGCCGCGTCCCGACCCGGTCACATTCGGCATCAGGACGAGGCTCGCCGCTAAAGGCCCGCGATATCGGCGATCGCCGCGCGGTGCGCGTGCGGGCCGCCGGCCAGGCGCTCGGCCGACCAGGCGCGCCGGTAGTACAGGTGGGCGTCGTGCTCCCAGGTGAACCCGATACCGCCGAAGAGGTGGATGGCGGATTCGGTCA